>Ga0065711_1047823_pt1 | contig 12126 bp, 10 predicted proteins | sample Hoacrofraction12_FD_59098 | JGI IMG/M metagenome (GOLD analysis project Ga0065711, IMG submission 59098) | Hoatzin crop microbial communities from Cojedes, Venezuela - Epithelial fraction 12 v2 (version 2) | ecosystem: Host-associated > Birds > Digestive system > Esophagus > Crop | place... | reverse complement strand
CCGGCTCCGCGCCCCCCTCCCTCCCTCCACCCCCGCCTTGCACTTCAGACTCCGGCATCGCTGGCAAAAAGAAGAAAACAAAATTGGGGGGGCGGGGAGGGGGGCTTTAGACCCTGCCCTTCCCAATGCTGACCCCTCGGGATAAAGGGAAGGGTCGGGGGGGGGCGGGGGAAGCGGGCGAGAGGGAAAGTCGGTGATGAAGGATACACGAATCATAAAACGTAAGCTATGTGTGATTAACGATCGGCGCTGATTTGAATAGCAGGCGTGCTAAAGGTCGGTGACAATTGTTGCTGCTTCCAGCATGAACGCCCCGAGTGGGATCTGCTTGGGACAATCAAATTTCATTCTAATTGGCGGGGAAAGAAAAAAAATTATTACATTTAAAATTTCACAGCTGGGCGAAACACAGAGAGGACACACTTCGAAAAATGCGCTTTGCCTTTCCCGCAAGGGCGGCTCCCTTCGTTAAGGCAGGGTTTTTAAATGCCTCGATAGTAAATAATGTATCTGGAACGTCTGGATTTTGTTCCTTGTGCACTAACTGGATTTTTTTCCTCGTGCATCGGCATCTTTCCGGCACGCTTTGTTCAAATCGCAGGCCAAATTGTGTTCCTGGTTACCCTGGACTTGAGGCGTTGTGCGGGAATTCCGAGCGCACCGATGCTGGATTTACCTGCGAGCGGAGCGGAGCAGGGCAGGCGTCACCTCTCCCAGCCTGAAGAATTCACCCCAGGCACACTCCTGTGACACAAGGGTGTAGATTCTCTAATCACAGTTTATACAGCCGTTCAGCATTTCTTTACACAAAGGGTAAGAAACCCATTATAAATCAGCATTCCTGGGCAGTATTTAAAACTACAGTATTAAGCTAATAATTTCCATATGGCGAAAATTGACAAGTCAGAGCAACGAAAGGTGCATGAGACTTCCCAACTCCTCTACGTAAAAATGTGATTTTTACAGCCTGCTGCTTTTCTCTCCTAGTCTGTATAGGTTCTCTTCCTTAGACAGTAAAACACGAGAATACACAACAGAGTGCTTGCTCTATTGCTTGATAGAGTAATGCTTAAAATGCTGAGTATTTTCCATACTTGCTTCCGCAGGGCCCGGTCATGCACTCCTTGTTCCCAGAAAAAAATAGGATGCTGAGGCTATGGGGGTGAAAGCACCAGAGAACCCACCTTGAGCTTAGTAAGTGAGGGGAATCACACTTTAATGGAAAGGCAATTAAAAATTCAGAAGACGCAGAGACTTTAAAAACAATCAAGCGCTGTATTAATTTCACGGAAAGTCACTAGCAGAGTTCCTCTCTCCATGTAATTTTAAATAGATTTTCTCACATTTCTTCTGCTGAGTCCAGCACTTCTGGGTTTTAAAATCAAAAGTGGAACAGTGTAAGAATTTATAGACTTAAAAGAAATGCAAAATGTATTTGCATAATGTCATCAACATGATTAGAAATTTCAGGTAGATATTCTTAATTTTCAAATCGTTAGTAACGTGCCATTACTATGGGCGATTAATCTGTTTGCAGACACTCTTTACCCATTTTATCTTTGCCAGAAATCTTCCAGGAGATGTCCTCCTGTTTCAAATTCTTTAAATTACAGTATTTCGTGTGAGAATGTCAGCGATATTAATGGCTCAATACGTGTTTTGCTATTTATAGACTCGCATGTATAATAACTCTGGCTAATGAAATACTTGGAGCAGGAAAACATTTATTTACTTTTGCTACGGTCTAATAAATTATTTGTTCAGCGTTTGGGACCAGGCTTTCTCGAGTTAGGCAAAATGGCATTTTGATGAAAATCTGTGCAATGACTTGTCTGCATAACTTAGCCTGAGGAATGATCGGTGGAAGTTTAGATAAGAAAAGGTTCCCGAGAAACAACGTTGTAGAGTAGCAAGGAAAAAAGGACGGCCCTCTAAAAGCAAGGCTGAAAGCATATATAAATACTTCAAGGCAGGCAAACAAGCCAAGTCTGGATTGCATTTTATATCTGTATGTGTGTGCATGCGTGTGCATGTGTGTAAATGTGTCACACACACACACGTATATTCCGTGAAATGTGACTACAGCAGTCAGTTGCCTTAGCTTTCGCGGTACGCTTGCTTGGAGTTACTCAGGTTTTGTGCCAATGAATATTTTTTGTTGTTACAAATCTATCTGAAATTTAGAGAATGCATCTGAACAGCGCTAATCCAGGATGGTTTAAGGCTCTTGATTTTTTTAAGCAATCTTGTCTCTCGATTTCAAGACTCGGACTAGCATTTTTCTTGGGGTCTCCTGTCATATCTGTCTCTCAACGACGCTTTCTAGACACAGCCCTTAGCTTTATAGTTAGTTCTCCAGTTCTGCCGATAGAATAATATGTATCTATTTTAATCTAAACCAGAGATTTTGCTTTCAGAGTGGTTGGGTCAGAAAAAAAAGAGCGTGCGAAGCCTGGCGACAAATGATCTTCTATTAGTCTTCTAAATTCTAAACCAGACTTTTTCTTGGTGCATTTGGAAATACAAAGAGCATGCGCAGAAGTTACAAACTGGAAGGCGCAGGCGGCTCGAATACCCATGTACATCTGCAAATCGCTGCGCAGAAACATTCCCAGTGATGCTTTTTAACAAGAAACTGGCTTTTCTGACTCCAGTTAAAGTGGGCCATTCTAACACTGGTGTGCTTTCAGTTTATGTGGGTGGCACAAATTCCGCTCTGAAACAAAATGGTTTCAATCAACAACAAGGGTATGCTTTTGGATAAAACACGTTGACTTCTCGTGTGCATCACAGAAATCTTTCTCTCTTCTTCAATCGCGCCCCAGTAGCTGTGCGGTGTCAGGCTGCTTCCAGTGTTTGTCCTGTGAAAACAAACCACGACCCAGCGAAGTTTTGCACGCCGGTGTATGCTGGGTCTGCATGGATTGAGGCCAAGCTCTTGCACCCCTTTGATTTAGTCAGGCATAAATCTAGCAAACGGGTTTAAAAATAGTTTTCCATTCGGAGAGCTGCACGTATTTCGGGATCTGAAGAATCCGTTAACAGTAAGGGACTTGGGCATGTCTGCTGACAAATTGTACGGGGTGTCAGGATGTGGTCACATCATCTTTACCTTCTACTCACGCAAGTCGTCCTCTTGCTATTAATGGAATTGCTTAAATAATAAAAGATGATTAGTGTTTGTCTCCATCATCTCATTTATGGCATGTAATGAGCTTTTCCTTATGGCAGAAATAATCCGGAGACTCTTCTTGAAAAGTCAACATTTTTAACTGCAACATCTTTCACATTTGCCCCTACCGTCAGTACAGTTGCTAGGATGTAGCTTGATTTTGATTTTGTGCTTTGATCCGCTCAAACCCACATTTTTTTACATGGCGTTATTCAGCATCGCTTTTACAATAACACTGAGGAAGCGAGCAGAAAAAGTTAACAGTGCAAAGTCAGTACAGCCTCAGTGTACATGGCTATTTTAGGTTCATGCTAAATGCTGTATATAGTACCAACTTTTCCAGCCCTGGCAGTCAGATTTTCTCACCCATATGTAATTTTATAAACTACATCACGGCTTCACAGCAGGTAGGGAGCCCACAAACCTGTTCTTAATTTCAGCTTAACTGAAAGAATCTCAGCAGCAGCTGGTTTCAGAATAGCTGATACAGACTTCCACAGATGTGGCCCATAATAGGTTCAGAAATAAAAAAGAACTAGGCCACAGCGTAGAATTAATTTCAAGGAAGACAAATTCAATAAGGATGCCACTTTTAAGAGATTTTTTTTTTTTTTAAATGAGATCTTTGGCAGGGCATATTTCAGTGGCCTGGGTTTTTTCATGCTGTCTACCGATCATAATACTGCCGTACACCGATTTTCTGGCAGGCTGGACCTGGCTGTTAGCGGGCTGCGCTCTCTTGGAGCAAAGAAATGGGCTATTTCTGAGTTTGTGTCGCCTCCCCTCCCCCTCCCCCTCCCCCTTCTTATGTTCCTCCAAGCATAACTGATAGTACTGGAGTGCTTGTACGCTTTTCTAACTGGACCAGACAAAGGGGTACAATAGCTAAAAATGATGAGACAGCGACTGCGCCGCTCGATACAGCTGGGGAAACTGGTCGCTAGCTCTAAAACACTGCATTGCTCGGTGATGTTCCACAAACCTGAAATAAAGGAACACAGAAAAAATAGTTTCACAAATGTTCGTTTCTGGAGGTTAGTAAGGGGAAGGCTTTGAACCATTTCTGTAACAGTATGGCAAATGCATCGATGTACTATCGTCTTCTGCTGAGTAAGAAATACCTCAAAAGTAAAAGTGGAACAAAACAGTCGCTTGTTCTCGCTAACAAAATTTCCCTTGACATTCTGTGCAGTGGTCTAAGTGTTTGAAGAATCTTGGTGTATATGGTCTTTCAGCTCAGGCATGCGAGGAAAAAGGAACTTCAAAAAGAGAACATTTTACCTGACGTGTACTATTTTAAGGCTTCAGTAATTAGAGAACTGCAAAGGTCAAAATAGCCATCAATATCACGAGCAACAGAGTAGAAGTAACATGTTTAAGAGGAAGTTAGTTGGTTGGCTGTAACTTAATACGCCATAAGCACTAGGATGTGGATCTGCAATGACGAGCAGCCGAAGACACAGAAAAACTTAACCAGCGTCAGATATTTGTTTTGCTGAAAGCACAGGAGAACTTGCAAATAATAAATAGAGATGCTTTCAAGTCTAAATCCCAGATTTTATTACCTCGCTGCGCAGATTCTGCAACCTATACTGAGGTCCATCCACACAGATCCGTTCACCGCCTGGAGAAAAAGCTTGCCAGCGCCTTCTAACCTTTCAGTCAGCCAGACAAAAACTCGGGATTTAGAAGCTCCCATTTTTTTCACCTTCTGGATCTCATTTGAATCCGAAATGTGGGGCATTAGCCACTACTTTTCACCTCTTAAAATCAAATCGCGCAATACTAGATTAGGGTGGGTAGGTAAGATGTTGCTGTGTATCTGCTGCTCTTAAAACCGTGTCTTCCAGCCTGTATTTCTGAACTGGCATAGATTTAAAGTGAGTAAAAGTACAGTGATTATGTCTGAAGATAGAGTAGTTTGCAACAGTACAAGTCATAAGAAAGATGCACAATTCTGAGGAAAATTATTTTGAGAACGGGAACTCTTCCAAAAACTTCTCACTATTTCCTTCATTGCTGATAGACCGTTTTTATTCCCTGTACAGCTTTATGCCAAATTGGCTACTTTTCTAATTTCCCCACAAACCAGGCAAAATTTGTGACTCCTTTTCGCGCGTTTGGATCCACAAATCAGCCGAATGAATTTGTTCTACTGAGAGAAAGAGGCTGAAGGAAAGGCCCAGGATCATTAGCATAAAATTATCGGCATAAAATTATCCTAACTTTTAACAAAAAACTGCAAAAGGCTTCTAGTTTGTTACTGCCATTGGGTTCGAGAGACAGCAGTGAGTTAGGGAAGTCGGCCCGCTACAGGCTTTGCAAGGCATTTGCCTTTTTCCCCTGTTAAACTCCAAAGCTAATAAACCTGGAGCATTCAGTAACAAGTGAGGCACTCATGTCAACAAAGGCCTTACTTAGAGACGGCGAGGTTTTGAGAAACTTCTGTGGCGAGGATTTGAAGATATTTTAGTCCTATGCAGCGTACTTTGAACGTGCACTTTTGCTTCTCTGTTTCCTACAGTATAATCCCCTTTGCTTTTCCCCCCCCTGTGTTTTAAAACGAGCACAGAAAAGGCTGAGTGTTAAACTACACTATTCAATTGTCCGGTAAGTACACAAATTCTGTTCAAATCAGAACAAACTTTCAAGCAGATAGAAAGGGGTATTTGGATTTCTGTTTTATCCCGGAAACCCTGCTGAACGCCAGTGCGGCGGGGAATATAGCCATATCAGACCAACAAAAGGCTGCTAATGTGGTTAAGACCTCCTCCCCCCCTCCTCTCCGAGGAAGCCGGCTGGCATAGCTCTTGCTATCGGAATTGTTTGCAGAATAACCGAACTAAAACAGTTCCCTGTGTGGGTGCCTTGTTTGGGAATGAGCAGCACTTTTCTTCTAAAATACTCGTCTCGCTTCCTAAGGAGATGAACAGGCTATTTGGAAGATACTGCTTCGTTTTGAACGTTGCTCTTTTGGAGTGACACCTCATCTGTTTTTTTTCTTTCTATTTACACTTTCATTTGCTTCTCTGACAAAAGCAGCGATGTACTCGCTTAATAAAGCAGTTATCACATATGCCAGCAATTCTTAGATTCTTTCTGCTTTGCAAAAGATTCCTGAGTACTGTTTTTATTGCAGAGGATGCCATTGATATTGATGATGCAAGCATCCTGTTCTCTTCTAGGGGCTTTATATAATAAAAGGGTTCCACTTAAGAAAGTCAAATGTGGTAGATCTGCTCTTCACATCACTATTATGATGATGTTCTTGTAATACAAGGCGTACCACTAGTTGCACTTCTATTGGTATGAAGTATGCTGCCGTGTAATATCCCACGTATTTTTCCCTAAGACATTAGAATGTTTCATGACAAAGCCCTTTATCATCTAAGAAGCCCAGGATCCTATTTTGGTGGGACTTCGTGCAATAAAAATAATACATTGCAAAACAAGTGTGGTAACAACACTGCCAAAAATGCTCACAGAATTATGCTGTTGGTACTGTCCAGGCCAATGTTCTGTATCTCCGGAGAAGGATGCATACGAGTGTGTACTGGCAACTCCATTTGGTGTACCTCACTAAAGCTGAAGTTTCTGGTTTTTTGTTTGTTTTACAGAATCAAAGAGAGTTGGGTTCAGTTTGGTGCTTAACTCCCTGAAGGCTCCGCTAGGTAGAACTGACCTGGCACGTGCATCTGTACTTCTGTAGCCCAAAGGAGACACAGCATAAGGCATAAGTGGGAAAAAGGGGTCAAGGGACTGTGGTGGCGGTCCTGGTGCCAAGTCCTTGCAAGGTCAGCAGCTGGAAGCTGGTGTGAGCAGGGGAATGTGAACCCATGCTCCCCGTGCTGCCCTCAGCTCTGAGAGCCGGTGCCAAGCAAGGTTTCAGCCATGGGGTAGGGGGCTGCTCTGCCATGGGACCCGGGACAGAGCTGGCTGGTTTCACAGACCCCTGCCCGCCACCTGCCTCCACATCTGCTCCTGAAACCTGCTCTGCTCCCACCTCTGCCTCCTGGAGGAGGCAACGTGGCAGAGCGTTAACAATAGTATCCAACAGTACCTCAGCACCCTCCTCCTTTCATTCACGAGTGCTGTTGCAAGGGGTATGTAACTACATCAGCTTTACTTCCAAGAGTTTTCTGCTCAGAGTCCACACCGCTCTGCTGTAGGGCAGGCATAGTAGCCATAATCTGGTTATAAAAAAAGTGCTGGTGAATGGGATATTTGCATGAATGACCTCATTTTACGCTTGCTCGCTAGAACATTTTTAAAAGGAAGTATTTGCTTGGTTGATAGCCAAGTGTTTTCTCCTTGACTACCAACTGTGTTTAGTCCAGATTAAGGGTAAAATTCTCTCCAAAGCTCGCTGGTGATTTCCAGACCCTGTAGGATTTGCACGCGAGAGACTGACAGCAACATTCTTATTTAATCATTTCCTACCATATTTCAAAAAAATGTGGTTTTCCAGATCCTCCTGACTTACAAATGCAAAGTGGAAAATATCCAAAAAAGGCATTACTTCATCTAATGCCATTTATTTAGCACACGTACAATCCTACTGTCCTCCTTCTGCGTTATCAAAAGCAAGGGGATGTGTGACTGGGTTGTATAACCTAAAGTTTCTGCTTATCTGGACTTGCATAAGTGCATTCAGCAGCTTCCTGAGATGTACAGTCAATGGGAAATTCCGTGAGTTTTATACTTAAACTTAATCACAGATATGAATGGAAGAATGTAGCCATCAGAGCTATTGCAGAGTCCTCTGCTCCCTGACCTTTGGGCCCATAAACGCGTGAATGAGTTACATTCATCCACATACTCGCGCACTTTTTTATCGGTAACGCAAAACGGGCTTAGAACTCCAACTATTAATCTAAGTCGAATTTCACTCGAGCTGCTCACAAGCGGATTCTCAGTCTTTACCAGGGGTTTGTAAGACTTGTCCTCCTCTCACCCCGCGCAGCTCGGGTCCCAGCGCAGGAGCAGGCCCTCTCAGAGAGCATGAAGAGGGAGGAAGGACGGCGGCACGGGATGCAGGAGCAGCAGTGCTGCGTCTGACCCCTGCTGCAGCTGGATCTGTCGGGGCTGGGGGGGACGCTCCGCTCACACGCTGAACAAGCCAGTTTCTTTCTCTGAGCCTCTTTTTTTTGCAGCTGCAAAATGGGTCAGTGCTTTTAGAGAGCTGCGCTCGCTACTGCTGTAATGAAATACTCTGAGACTTTTTCTGACCCAGGCAGAGCGAGCCGTGGCACAAGTCGCGCACGGAACCTGTCCTTGGAACTGTGTTTTGGCATTTTTACACAACACAGCACATAGCAAGGGTTATATCCACTCAGCAATCTCTGACGGAGCATTTTTGCACCTTCCTTAAGCTGGCTGTGCAATCGGAGAGAGGCAGTCACACAGCTAAAAGAGAATAAATATACTTAGAATAGAACAGAAAGTCTGTCTGAGAGACAAGCTAGATAAAAAACAGGGTCTAATGGCAATCCGGTACGGGTTAATTCAGTTTCTCTCAGTACTCCAAGGTGGTAGATCAGGAAAGTGTAAGTGGAGAAATGCCCACTCAGATAAAGACCTCTAGGATAAAAATAGCCCCATCAATACAAACTGAATAGGAACGAAAAGATTCAATGGACCAACTGAATTATACTTAGGGGCCTTTTCAGTAAAAAGTTAAACTTTTGTTTGTGTTCAGATTTAGGAAGTGAATAAACAGTGTCTGAAAGGAAAAAAATATATATTTCTCAGCCCTGCTTGATACAGTTCTGTTGTTTAAAAAAAATAAAAGCATACCATCCAGACACACCTGTGTGCCAAGTTTCGACCTGATGCAATTTGATACAGGTGAGGTATTAAAACCCGAAGGCCAAGTTCACAATGGAAACAGTGACGGACTGTTAACAGTAGTGAGGGGTGGTGGCTGCCATTATAATAGTAAGTCATAGGTTTTTCACAGCGTAGTGGGACAGCTGATGAAACCCTGAACCTGCCTGCTGGCTGCCTTTAATTTGCCTGTAGTTTGTGTAGGCAGCGTGACTCTAGGAGTGACCTTGTCTTTACTCATCAATTCTGCGAGTCTCTTCATCGGGAATTAGAGCAGTAAAGCAGCTAGAATACTTTTAATATCAAGAGCATTTTGCCTCGTTTCTTCATTGTCTTTGTAATTTAAATATCCTGTTGTGTAAGCCTAAAGGCAGGAAGTGAGCTATACAAACCCTTACAATAACAGTATTAGGTTGCAGCTAAACCCATGTGCTCAGTGGTGTCGGGTATTTTTTTTTTCCCGGGGGTAATATAAGTTTTGCAAATGCTATAAGAGATTATGTTTTCTCTTAGGAATGCATTTAAAATCTTTCAAAATAAGCTTTGTCTGTTACGTGCAAAAAAATGCTCTCCTGATAAGAACAAATGGCTTTGGCCCATAATGCCGGGCTTTAATTATTTAGCTTCACACCGTATTTGTGTTTCTGCCGTGAAACCCAAACCTTTTCAGCAGGCAGAGATAGGGTGGTGGGGTAGGTGCCTACCTATCCTCTCTTTCATCCTCTTCCCTCCAACTCAGCACTGTTTTCATGCAAATCAAATCTTTGGAGCATACAGAGCTAGCACAGAAATCCTTACGCTCCACGCACCTGGCAGGCAGCTTTCCTGCCAGGCTGCTGCTGAACTGGATCGTTTCCTCGTGTGGCGGTTACACTCAGCTCTCTGCAATAAAAGACAACAGGAACTTCTTTACGGGTGATAAACACAAGCCTTTTTTTAATATATGCCTGGATTTATGGGCCTAAGGAAGAAAGTTCTGTTAATGGCAATATTTAGGATTTCCCAAATGAATCAAATCATTTTTGCAAGCCAGATACATAACTAGTGTTTCAAACCCTAAGCAATCCGTGTAACCTAGCAGTGCTGCATTTAGCAAAAGTAGGGCACGATTCTGAATCTATTCTCCTTCAATAAGATGATAATCCTGACTGTCCCGTTCTTACTGAAGTCGGAGGTAGCATGGCTGCCGAGTGGCTCACGAGCAGTGGGCTCGTGTGCTTGCATAACCGATCCCGAATCGCACACGGTGGCTGTCTATAGGTGATAATCTTCCACACGACAAAACGTTTGATCTTCACATGTGTTTGCACAAGTACATTTGCACCCACATGGCACAAGCACGTGTGTATCATGTGCACGGCGTTAAGTGTAAGGAGATTATTACATGGGTGCACATGCACAGTGCGAAAAGGAAAAATCGCCTGACACTTGACCTTTATAAGCCTGTCTTCACAAGCAGCTAAATTTTATCAGAGTTTATCCATTTCTGCTGTCATTTGCATGCAGTTCCTGCTTCAGGCTCAAATTCTAATGAAAATATCAGCCAAAACCATTTAGCTGTTTGTGAGAGTGAGGTTAACAGAAACCAGGTTGTTTCGCGCATCTTGAAACATTCTGGATCTTCTCTGGGAATTGTTCTAGCACCTCCACAAGTTGAAGTCAGAGCCTGAAAAATCTGAAGAGCCTCCCTGTGCTAGGGCTTTGCCTTTTGCTATTCTCGTTGTGCATTTGGCTGTGTTATAAGTCTGTGAAAAATCACAGTTTGCACATGCTCCATCACTACCTCTTCAACGGGAGCCGCTAAATTCTAAGAAGATTCTGCTGTAACTGAGGATGCTCAGGTTTCTCACAGCTGGTAGCACCAACTGAACCACATATGCCACGTCCTCAATTATAGACTGGTGCCCTCACTATTCCATGCTTGAAAATATTATTCCAGGATAGATTACAGGGGCAAAGCCAAAATTTCGCTATACTAAGAACTCAGAGCAGTAGGGTTGGGATGAGTTCTAACAGCAACTGCTAGGAGGGAGGTAAGTTAATTTATGTTCATGAAGCATTCAAATATTGCAGTACTGGTCACCACAGAAAATCTCACAAGGAACTTAATTATTCCTTTTTTGAGAGAGGCATTTGAATAGCATATGGTAAATAAGGCATGGGATAACAAACTGCTTTGAAGGTAACAAAATATGGAATTGCTGCTGATTCCTGAAACTTAAATGATGCTTTGCATTAAAACCAGGCTGTGCAATTAAAGATGGTACCATAAAGCATGCATGTAAGGGGCTGAGTGAACAGACATTCTCAGTATTGGCACTTTCTGTATCATTTTGTCTGTGTGACTCGAGAACATAGTAAAGAACCTGGTTCCTTTAATGTCTGTTTGTTCAGACACATTCAGACATGCACATGCCGAGAGACAGCTTGCCTCCAGTTCAAAATAATCAAATGCTGGTGGACCATGCAGTGGTTAACAGTTAATTGCGTTTGATAATATAAAAAAGGCGGGAATAGCTAATCCAAAATTGTCAGAGACAATGATTGACTAGGCATTATGGTCATCCCCCAGCACAGAGCTTTCAGCTATCCCACTCAGAATATTAAAATCTGTGATAACCAGTGAAGTATGAAGAGAAGGGCTTTCTGGAGGTTCCATTCATGTCTCAGCTAGCTCTAAACAGAACAAGCAGGGGGAATGGTCTACAATAAACTTCTCTTTGTCTTCACGTCTTCCAGCTGCAGTAAGCGAGAGCTCCATTTTCAGCTATGGAAATGAACCATGATTTCATTTTTATGAGCTCTTATTTCAGTAGCCTACTTTGAATAATAAACAACTATTAACTTCCAGAGCACAGAGGAAAACATATAGTTTTTAAGGCACATCCTGTTTCAGGGACTCCAGGCTGTAAACTACTTAAGAGAAAGAAATCGTACAGATAAACGTAAGATAATAGCTACAAAATTGTTCCCGGTACAGTGAGGTTGTCAGTCTTACTGCACTCCTGCCCTTGTAATTATATATGTTGGGCCTGATTCCCTGGCTTCATTTGAGACCCCTTGGGGGAAAACAGAGGTAACATACTGGAGAATCATATTATTTTCCTAACCTTAAATGGGGGGGGGGG
>Ga0065711_1012397_pt1 | contig 12126 bp, 8 predicted proteins | sample Hoacrofraction12_FD_59098 | JGI IMG/M metagenome (GOLD analysis project Ga0065711, IMG submission 59098) | Hoatzin crop microbial communities from Cojedes, Venezuela - Epithelial fraction 12 v2 (version 2) | ecosystem: Host-associated > Birds > Digestive system > Esophagus > Crop | place... | reverse complement strand
AAAAAAAAAAAAAAAAAAAAAAAAAAGGTTGCTGGAGCTGCTTTTCAGGTGTAGCTTGCCAGCAGGAATTCCTAATGGAGACTGCCTGACATCTGCAGCCAGAGCCCCTGGAATGGGGTGCCGAGTGTCCAGGCCAGCTGCAACAGGCAAGATGGGCAGCCACCGTGGGTGCAGGTTGCCTGGCGTTTCCTGGCACGAGATCCTGCCTTCGCTTTCTTACAGCATTGCCAAAAGTGAGCGAGCTGAAGCCTTCCCCGGGTGCCTACCTCAGGCTAGTTTATTCTTGTTGGGAGTTGACTTCGGTTTGGGATTTTTGTGGTTTGGAAGGGGTTATTTAGGATTATTTTGTATTGTTTGTTTCAGGCAAAACAGCTCCACTGTTTCCAAGGAAGACACTAGGGAATATACCTCTTATCCATATTTAAAATAAATACATTGTGTGATCTTTCATTTGGAAATTACTAATGTTAACAGGATTTGAGAAAAAGATTGTATTCATGCAGATGATACTTGTGCAGCGTTTTGCTGAGTAGGAGACTTCTGGCATAGCCACCGACATGCATCTAATTTTTTCCAAACCCTTAGCGTGTGAGGAGTCCTTGTTTGTACGATCTTCAGAGATTTGAATGGTTACATTTGCAGAAAACCCTCCCCAGGTTAGGCACGCTTAGCTCCTGCAGGTCGTGCTGGGCCCAGACACCCAAATGGGGTAGGAGGCTCGTCACTTCTGTGAAGACCAGTAAACCCAGGCTTGGTGGGAAACAGCTCCAAGTTGCATCAGAAGAAACAAGCATCAGGCTGAGAAGCAGGAATGCAGTAAAGCAAAGGAAGCTGAGGAACTTTAGGGAAGCAGCAGGGGAAGAGAAGGAGAACCAAGATTCACCACGATGCAAAGGACTGACCTGCTTTGGAGATGAAAGAGAGTAATGAGGGAAGTCGTTGTTCATAGGATCCTGGTTTATTTCTGTCCTCCAGTGTGTCCTGAGCTCATCAGTGCCTGATTCCTGTCCAGCAAGCTTCCAGCCCTTACCTAGAGCACCTGACTTTGGCTCCCTCCCATCCATGTGTGTCACCACCTCCGGCACCTCAAATACCAACGAGCTGGATCCCTGCGCTGTAGGCAGGTATTTTCCTAGCAAGTTACAAGTTTGAAACATGGAGCAGGCCAAAACCAAATACCATCACTGCCCCCTGACAGACTGAAAACGAACCAGAGCCCATCAGCATTCTGCTGACTCCTCCCGACCACCCGCTCTCCAGAGATCGCTTTCTCCTGGCACTCAGCATCAGGAATAACGTCAGGTCCCAGCCAGGCACGTGGCGCCAGTGCAAAGGGAACACGAGCCAAGGCAGTTGTGAGGGAAAGGCCATTGTTCCAAAAAATTCAGATGATGTCACTCTGCTCCTTAACGGCATCATTAAAACATCCTTTCCAATGGCAAGTGCCTCTCTCTGCAGTTGCCTGCAGTGAGGGTAGCAGGCATGGAACAGATTAGTCTGATTTTAGAGGCTAGATGTCTATTATAAAAACCATGTTTCAGTATAGACTCCCTTGGCCCCTGGACACGGAGGCATGCAGACAGCAGCGACACTTGAGCATGCCTGTTCTTGGAGAGAGGAAAGCCGCTCGTGCTCCTTGTTACCGTACTCCCAATCACCATTTGCGCTGTGACAACTGCTAGAAATCTTAATAACAGGCTGTGGCCCCACCGGAGTACGGTTCAACAGATGTAAGAGTTACGTTTCTAACTATCTTAACACCTTTCGGCAGGGTGTCACAAACACAAGATAATTAAGCCTCATGCTAACCCTGTGATGTAGAGACACGGCTGTTTTTTTCATTCTGATTTTACAAATGAAGAAGCTGAGGGACCTGCTACTTGGTCCTGAAGCCCAACCCCTCCCCCGGCCTCTCCTCCACAGCTGCTAGGTGTCTTCCCACCTGCCAGAAGATCAACACGTTTTGACTTGTTGCTGATAAAACTAACAGTACTGTGCCCCTGAAAAATCCTAAGTTTTCTTACAGAGATGAAAATAGTGAGTAGTTTCAACGTCTGTTACTTCTCCCGGCCTCGGTGCCTGGAAGCACCTCCAGCCCAGGCTGCCCCCTTTCAAAAGCCCAAGGGCCAGCTATAGCCTTGCCACAGATGTGCTCCCAAAAGCACCCACACCCATATGAGTTGTTAGTCAGGTAAGGGATGACTCTTCACTGCCCATGAGTTGATCTCTCTGTCGTTGCCCATCATGGTGCTTACAGCTACAGATGAACCTAAGGATTGAAAGTCCTACCTGTCTCCCTTGCGCCCCACAGGCCACCCATGCGGAGCTGCTGTGGGACACAGCCCCTGCATTTTGTGAGATGCCTCACAGAATTTGCCGCCATTTTGTGTCTCCCCTGGCACCCCAGCCTAGCTGCAAGGGAAGGCTTTCTGCCTCCTGATTGACCATGGCTGGCTAGCAACTGGGGAACCACTGACCAGAGAACTGTAACAAACTTCAGGGAGATGAGACCCACCAGGTGCAGCCAAGAGACTACACCACAGAAACCCACGTGTACCAAGGTGACTGGTGGAAGAGCCACGAGTATGAAATGATTGGTGCAAACTGACCACAGCCGGTTGCCTCGGATGGATATAAAAGGACCCTCTGAGAGACTGCGGGTGTGCACCCACCACTGACTGCGGAGGACCATCAGCAAGGGACCCACGGGACACGGCGGGATCCTGGATGATAACTATCCCTCTTTCCTTTCCCAGTGCTAATCTATCTATCTCTCTTTCTCTTCTCTTCTCTCTTTCCTCTTCTTTCCTTCCTTCCTTCCTTCCTTCCTTCTTCCTCTTCTTTGCGCTGTTTTTGTTAGACCATTACTTCTAGAGCTGTAGTAAATAAACTCGTGAGGTTAGTTGGTTACCGTTATTGTGCCTGGGTTGTGCTTTATCCAAGATCAAGGATCGCAAATCTATTTTATTTTCCGTCAGGGTTCAGGAGGGAGTACTCTATCCACAGGTGGGTAGAGCACCTCATGGTGTTCTGTGGGCAGGCTCCAAGAAGAGTCAACGGCATTTTGGTTTTATAGGCAGGCTCTGAGAGGACTCAACGGCATTTCGGTTCACAGGCGAGCTCCGAGAGTAGCTGATGGCATTTTTTGATTTCCAAGTTAATGTTGCATGACTGTGTGTGAATGAGAAGTGCGAACAAGTACAAAGTGAGTGTGGAGTTCTGATCCGTGGTTCTGCTCTCCTGCGAGGGAAGCAGCCAGAGACAAACGAAGCGCAAGAAAGGAGTGAATGTTGACCTCTTAAAGAATTATCACCTTATTATTCTATATATTGGAACCAAACAACTGCCTGCATCATGGTAGATCCCAGACAGCATGAAAATCTAGGCAATGGATGACAGCTGTAACACCTACACCTTGTGAGAGACATCCTGGAAGATCAGGGAAGATGCTGACACCCTCCAATGATGCTTCCTAGAGCTGTGTGTACAGGAGGACTACAGGAAAGAGCTGGCATGGCTGTTTAGCTCTGCTGGCGCACCAGAGGTGCTCAGGTGGACTTTGGGGAAGAAAGAGTAGAATAAGGCTCCTGAGATACCCTGCGCTCCCTCCAAACTGTCATAGGAAAGGAGAAAACAACTTCAGCCCCTGTCTTGGAAGACACCTCCCTTCCAGCCCTCCTGCCACTACCCACAAGCTGGGTCCTTTGAGAGTCGCACAAATATTCCATGACTCCTCTAACCACAGGGAAAGGGCTGGACAGAGGGAGGCTGGGGCAAACTGGGCTAGGTGGGCATCACTCCCCGCCTGCAGGCAAAGCACACACCCCAGCAAGGCTGACTTCCCAGCCAAACAATGATGTCTTTCCATGGGCAAGCATCCCCTGAAACTGCATTTTATTCTTTTAGATCAGTTTCTGAAAGGAAATCACAAGGATGAAACTTAAGGTTTTCCAGAGCTGTTAGGGGAATCCTGAACAGTCAGATGGAGAGATCAGTAAAGGGACTTTAAGGTCACTCAAAGCAGACACTTAGAAATTGAGATATGCAGAACTAAGCAACTATAAAACCCTTACCTAGAGTTTCCAGAAGTCCTTCATTGTACTTGTTAACCAAAACTTGCTGATGTTCTTGGTGATGATAAAAAATCCCAGGCACCAGCCTACAGTTAGAGGAATCTCATAAATTAAAATCTCTCTCCTATATTTCATATTCTTTTTATTGCAGAATCACTGGTAAACTGGCCTAAACTTAGAGTGCTCCTTTCTGGCACCCTTTGTTCAAACCTCTTCCAGCTGTCAGGGGAAAAAATAAGGAAGTCTGTTTCAGCCCAAATTTAATCCATTGGGTTTGAGGTTAATGGTTTTGTTATTTATTCATTTATTGCAGATTTAGAGAAATTGGCAAAACTGATCTCAGAGCAGGCTTAGTTTAGGAGTGATTACTGTAGCACTACACTACCCTGCAGTGGCCTTACCAGCCAAATCAATATTTAAGAAAATACAGCTTGACTAACGTGCAAACTATGATGAAGCCCTTTTTACTGATGTCTTGTATTCTGAAGAAAACCTTAGCTTTGAAAACTGAGGCTCCTTTGTTGAACTGCTTACGCTGGTGAGCTACAGGCAGAACCATACATAGTGGGAATGCTGTCAAACAGATGGGATCCCTGTTTCGCACATGATTCTGGAATGCAATAAAATTGTTTGGTTCTGGGAAACAGTTTTTCCTCCCATGACACTATCAAAAAGGCCAAAAGGCCTGCTTCTGAAATCCATACTCACATAATTAATCCTCATTCATGCTTCAGGAAGATGCAAGTTATGAAGGAAAAAAAAAAGCACAGGAACATCACCCTTGTATAGAAATATTCTCATTTCCTGATCTTAAGAGGGTGCAAAAGGGAACTTGCTTTGAGAGGAAACAAATAGAAAGAACCTACATACATTGATAGCAGCAGAAACACGGGAAAGAAAATATGTAAATACACCACAACCAAAAACCTGTGATTACTTCAGCAAACTGGCCTGGAGAAGCCATGTCAGGAATCTTCTGAGCGATTTCTCTTTCCAGCACCTTGAGCCAGCAATCCTGAACACTTCCCTTCCCTTCACACCTCATGGAGGATGTCGGCGCAGGACGGAGGTTAGACCAAAGGTTATAAAATCAGCCCCTCCAGCAGCAGAGGTCAGGGGAAGTTGCTTGCTGAAACACTTAAGGCCTGACTCTGGGCTGGTATAAATCATCATGGCCCCCAAAAAAGCCCCACTGAGTGTCCTGCCGCTTTATACCCACTGAACATCTGGCCCTCAGCCTGTGAGAAGAGTATATAATGTGCTTCATGCTTCACGCATTTCTCAGCAGCTGCTTCGAAGGACTCCTTCAAGCCTCACATGAGACTGTTTGCCCCAGCTTTGGAAAGGATTGATTGTGCACAAACAATTTCAAACTTCAGTGTTTGCAGGGCCCAAATGCGTGCTGAAAGACGTCTCTAATGCAGTAATCTGCTCCTTGGCAAATCTCTTTGCAAATCAGGTGGGTGAGGAAGAGATTGTGCCCAGTCCCAGGCAATTAAGAGCTTCACAGTGCCTTTCCATAGAAGAGTTTGCTTCAGTACTTCTGACGGGATCAGGGGATTTCAGCCTGGTACAGCTAATGTGCAATGGTTTGGCAAACATCAGAGGGATTTTGCTATATGAATGTATGTAACCTTTCCCTCTCATCTTTTTTTTTATCATTCTTATTAATCAGGAACTACATCTTTGAATCTATCTTAATCTTAACACTGCCGCTGGTCTAGAAGATCTGCCAAGAAAATCTTGCAAAGAGGAGACTTGAAAAGTCATCTGACTTTTTTTTTTTTTACTAAGAAGCTTTCAGCTGCAGTGTGTTACATTTTTTAGGGATTCAAGTTAGCAAGCAAACAGTCAAGATTTGTATGTTGTATAACACTCGTGGCTAGGATGGTTTCTTATTATTTCCCCTTATTAGCAGGTGAGACCACTAACCACCACTTCTGAGAGGGCTTGACTTGATAGCTAGACATAGTACCTCACAAATTGGTAGAGCTGAAATTCAGGGATATTGGGGACATTTATTTAAAGTGACCTTTAGTCACTTCCCAAATGGAAGTTCTCAATAAATTATATTTTCATGAAGATTCCGGTTGCTCCTTCCAGTTAATTGCATCCCATGCCAGGCTAAACACCTCTCTGTGTTTTTGATGAGGGACTGAGTATGGCTGAGCAAAAGTTGTATTCTCCTATCTTGCTACCAAACCCCACACTTCAGCTGCCAGGGCCGACAAAGATAGTAGATGGCATTCATATGAGTTAAATGGTTACCCAAAAGATGTTAAACCCAGTTAGTGATTGAGAAGAATTGCAGAGGGGTGCCACAGGTGGTCTTCTCTGTTCACTAAGCCAGTTGGATAAGTACTTGGACCATAACCAGAAGGAAGGCATGATTATATTTTCATGATAGCAGATTTCTTGTATAGCCATTATCTTTGAAAGTTAACAGTACTACTTTTCTTTCCAATTTATTAATTTAAGGAAGATCTGGTCAGCTTAACTCCATTAGAAAATTCAGTAACTACAGCAGAAAAACTACTCCAGGGTCATAATGTGTGTTTCAATAGCCCATTCACATTTTCACGCAGAAGAGGTGCTTGGGAAGATAAAGATGATGCCAACTGCACAAATTGTTTGATAGCACTGGTCTAATTTGAAGATGTATCCTGCACTTGCCAACTTACAACCGTGCTTTGATTTACTGTACAAGTAGGTTCAATAATGAAGGGACAAAGTGAAACACAGCTTTCTCTTGGAGGAAGAGAACCAGGCAGACACTCCCACATCCCAGGCCTGTGATCAGCAGTGCTGCCTTTAAATTAATNATATTTTNAAAGTATTTGCAGTCATCATTCTAACATCNTAAGTAGCTGCTATCTGCACAGCAGCTTTCATCTAGAGACTTNAAGAGCATTCCAAAATTTAAGTCAGTCCTTCCTGAACAACGATTGAATGTCCCAAATCCATACTACCAACCAGGGAAATCACCTTCTTTGACAGAACCTCTGCTTTCTCCCTTTTTCTTCTTCCTTCTTTCTTTCAGTAAGTCTTTGTTACACTTACTATCAAGCCATAAGAGCATGCAGCAGACACAGAAACCTTGCTGTGCTACGTGATTTCTATGAGCTGTGAGTGATTTGTATGTAAAGTTTGTGTTGATTCTAATGTTCCACGGCAAGGAATCACATTGTAAACAGCACTTTTACCCCACATGGAAGGAGAAGGACCTACTTCTGGACAACTTGTGGAGGATGAGATCTATTCTTCTGCTGAAATTAATGACATCTGGGAGACGTTACTGCTTGTTCATATTTTTTTTTCCTTAGTTAAAAAAGGAAAACCAAGAATCAAAGTAATTAAAAGGGAGGAAAAGAAATCACCAAATTCAGAAAATACATGCGCAGAACAAACATAGTTTGAATATTTCTACATTTTGTGGGCAATGTCTTATCCTGGTGATTCATACAGCCACAGCATGCTTTGGGGGCAGAATAAAGAGCACAATCCTCTCTCCTCCCTCCTCCTACCACCAAACTCACCCCTGCAAATCAAACTCACCTTTGCCATTCTTGTAAAGCACGGTTGCTTTTAACCCCAGTTTAGGTGTATTTTGGAAAGAGGACAATCAGTCTGATGACCCGCCCTGCTCCCTACCCGGTGATGCTCAGAGTTTGGCCGCTGGGGTTGCGGTATCCCACCTCTCCCTTGGCACATCGGCAGCACTCACACTGCTCCTTCCCAGCGTTATTTTAAAAGAGAAGAAAATTGAGCTCTAAAATACAGTGATGCTGCCATCCTTTCATGGCCAAGTTCTCACCCCCAGTGCTTCATCTGGCCTTTCTGAGCACGGATGCCTGCTCAGAGGGGGAAGGTGAGCGAGGCTTTCCCCCTTGCTTTCGGGCAGAGCTGCATTGCATGCCACCCCAAGACCTCTCGGGCCACCAAGCGGGGACGGCAAAGGCCAGCGGTGGGGTGAGGAGTAGAATTCTGGAGAAACAAAAAAGGTAAAGGATGTCGGTAGCAAGAAGCAGCTCTTTGGAGAAATCCTGGGAGATGCAATAGCAAACGCCTGTCTCTGTGCTCGCTTCCAAGCTCTGCAGTGCAGCTCAGCAGGTGCCGTCCCCTCAGCTACACCTTTGGCCTCTCCTCTTGGAGTGTTTTTAGTAAAGTCATGTGAGAGGTTTCCTCAATGCTTCATCATCCTGGCAGAAGCGAAGCATCAGGCTCTCCCACCCCTTGAGAACAAACAACTGTTTCTCTTTGCTCTTTTTCCTATTAAACGCACATACACATCTCGAAGGCCTGAAGGCGAAAGCTCTTAAAAGGAAAGAAAAAGACGATGTTTCACCACCAGGAGGGATAGCACAATGGAAAAACACTGAAGCAGCTGGTCTCCTGTCCTGGAGCATCCATCAGCAGGATCCTTCCTGCTCCCCTCTAGGTAGGCTCCTGCACTGGGGCAACTGATTTTCCCTGGCATGGTCCTCTGCGCTTGGTGAAGTAGAAACCATCCTCGCTGCGGTGGGAACACTGCTCACTGCAAGCAAAACAATAGCTGTCATCCCCGCTCTCCTCTGCTTCGTTTTGGTTTACATTTAAACAAACCGAAAACAATTTGTCATTGCAGCGGCTCCCCCAAGCCCTGAGGACCTGCTGTTTGTAACGCTTGCAAATTCAGCACGGGGAGGGGGGAGAAAAATAAATCCTTGGATGTGAGTCTAGGGTACTTTTTCACCTCTCAGAGCATGCAGACGACTTGTTAATACTAATGAGGCATGCGGCTAGTCAGAGGGAAGCTCCTCGCATGCTGAAAACCAGCATCGCAGAAGTGCGAGTCAGGCATGCACTGCAGCACCTTTTATTGGCCCAGTAAATAAAAAGTTTTGAAAATAGGAATATCTGAATGTTTTTTAAACAGCCTGTTAGGATCCCTGGGCTGTGACATCCCTGTCCGGTTTGGGGCAAGAAGCAAGGGTATTTAGTGCAGTGCTGCACGCAGTAAGGTGAGAGCAAACTTGCCCCCATGTTCTGGATGCATCTGGGAACAAGGCTGAGAGACGGGCACCCGGAAAGAAATGGTGATTTAAAAGCTCTACAGGTCAGAGACAGGGTAAACTAACTATGGATTACTAAAACAGATGAAGATTTATAGAAACTGTCAAAAGAATGCAATGCCCTCGGCAAACGATTAAAAAAAAAAACCCTGAAAGGTGCCTGAGCAAAAGCAGTTAAATTAAAACCATCTTTGCAACTGAGCTTGAGGAGGAAAACAGCTGGCAGGGGCTGCAGCGCCTGGTGCACCCTGGGGCCGGGGCAGCCTGGGAGCACACACAGTGGTTTGGTTCCTGCTGGTCTACGGAGCTGAAGTCACTGCTCATTCCAGCCCAGCACAGGCATGGGAAGGGGAGGCGGGAGAAGAAGGAGCTTTCTCAAGCTGTCTTAGTCGTGCCTCAGCTCTGCTCTGGAGAAAAGGGATTAAACCTGGAAGTAATTTGGAAACAGAACAGAAAAAAGTGTATCTGGATTTCAGTGAAGCTTCATTGAGAAGCATTCACTTCTAATAAATGCTTGTATAACGTTAATAAAAAATATTAAGAAATAACACACTATATTATTTAATAAATAATTGTATAATATTATTGTATTTTTCTACTAACTAAAGTATAGAGCTGTTTTTTTGCACTGTGACCCTCCACTCACATGTGTGCCTATTTTAGCCTAATCAGTGAACTATCCAGAAGCTGATCATTCCCTGGATCAGAGTGGGTAAAAATTGTTTATATTAATTTACAAAAGAATGAATATTTAACTCAAATTTGATTTCTTTTAAGTAAAACATATTTTAAAAGTCTACTCATCATTACGTTTGAAGTCATGGCAACATATGTTAAAAACCTGAACAAAAGTAAATGAAATTAAAATATCTTATTCAGGTTTACCAATGGAATTTTTTAAAGAGGCAAACTGATCAACTGAGAAAAAGCAGTAGAAATCAAATTTTGTTGAAGTAGTTCAAAAAGATTTGCTAGCAATAGCCTCTTCAGAGGTGTTAAGAGCGTATTTCCTCCTGTCAGTGTATTCGCCTTGTTTACTGCAACAAATGTTTAATGAAAGGTTAAAAAAGCAGGCAGGAATGGAACAGCAGAAAAGCAGCTCCTCTCATGGGTGAATGGAAAAAAAGCAGCAGTGATCTACCACTTCTAAATTATTGTAGGACAGAAGAAACAGAAGCAACATTAGCTCCACTCCCCAGTAATTTCTGTTCTCAATACACCTGTTGGCTTCAAAGACAGGGCAGATGAGAAGGAGAGGATTGTGTATTCATGTGGCTGTGGAAATCTGGACAGGATCTTCAGTGGCTGCTGCTGACAGGGAAGGGAGAATGGAAGTCCCCTTAGCCCTCCTGGTAAACCAACCCCCGCCTTACACTTTGAAAAATGCATCTTTATTCTTTACGAATCCAGCCTGGCTTACCAGCTTTTACATCACCCCAAAATATATATATATATATATATTTTCATATTCATTGAATTCCCATTCTGGTTACACACAGCTTATTAGGCATTATTAGTTTGAAGAGTCTTTATTAATATAAAAGAGATGGTAATGAAGCATATGCACTCCGTGAAGGAAGCATAAAATAAAAACAAAGACAAATTAGTTTAATCTGTACTTCTCAAATGAACATCACAAATACAAGAAGTGCTAAATTTAAAGTTAGGACTGAAATTAAAGTGCTTATTGATTGCCAACTGTTGAGAACTTACTTTTTCTTAGGAAAAAAACCCCATAAACAAACTAAAAAGTTGGAACAAAAATTAATACAGATCTTTCCTTCTCTCCGGTTGTGATGCTGAATTCAAGCACATCACCTCGTGCCCGCAACGCGTAAGAGCACTCCCGGGGCTCTTTCGGGGGTAAGGCGAACAGCAGGACCCCCTTCCGAGGGTCAGCGGGAGGGCAGGGGGGCTGGAATGACGTCCCACCTGAAGTCCCTGCCGACGCTCCCAGCAATGCCAGTAGTACCGGTATTTCCCCCGTCGGACGTTACACGGCTAGACCGGTCCTGCAGCTACCGATTAACTTCACTCCAGTGAACTGGTCTTGTTGGTCCAGATGTTGAACCATATGAATCCAGCTGTTGGACCTCAAGGTCCATCTTTAAACGGAAACATCCCCAAAGGGATGCTGAGCCCCTGAGCCCCCCGGGGATGCTGCACCTCCACAGCCCGGCCTTGGCCATTGCCACAGGAAAGCGAAGCCGCTGCGTTGCTCAGGCTACAATAAACAGAGGGGAAGATCAGGTTCACAAACGCTTCTTTTCTCAGCTCTCTAGACTTTATTTTTCCAGTTTAACTTACAGCAAGCCTTCCAAACACAGACCAAGCCCAGAACACATGGCAAACGTTTATTTCAGATCCCTTTTCCAAGATGCTGGAGCTGGTTTGTAGCCAGGCCACGCGTTTGATCCTCCCGCTGGGAGCCACATGAAAAGTCAGCTCAGGTGTTTTTCCCCCCCCCTAAAATCACGGGTACTCCCCGCCGGTGACACCTGCCCAGCGGGCCTGGAGGGCGGCAGACGGGCAGTCCGTCGCGTCTGCCGGGGCTCTGTGCTCCTTCCTCAGGCGGCCAGGCGGTCCCGGGAGACGCGGGGCAGCAGGAGACCGGCTGCGCGGGTCCGCGCCTTGCCCCCGCCCTCCCCGCGCCGCGGCTGGCGCTTTGGGCAGGGCCGCGCAGGGAAAAGCACCGCTGTCAGAGGCTGAAGGAAACGGACCGAGGGGAAAAGCTCTGCTGGAGTTACAGAGGTCCTTGGCAGGAGGCGGAAAGAAACGAGCCCCTTCGAGATTCTGCAGTTAACGACCGGGCTAACTAAGGAGGGGTGCCGGCGGAGGCAGGCAGCCCGCCGCTTCGTTCCAGGGCGGGAGCGGCGCAGGCTCTCCCCCCACACCCGGCCGCACGTGGCCTCAGCCTAACTGCCCGCAGCACCTTCCCGATCCCGACGCTCCTCATGAACAGCCGGCACTGCCTGGGGGGGGTTCGCTGGCACAGGACGGGC
>Ga0065711_1047824_pt1 | contig 12127 bp, 14 predicted proteins | sample Hoacrofraction12_FD_59098 | JGI IMG/M metagenome (GOLD analysis project Ga0065711, IMG submission 59098) | Hoatzin crop microbial communities from Cojedes, Venezuela - Epithelial fraction 12 v2 (version 2) | ecosystem: Host-associated > Birds > Digestive system > Esophagus > Crop | place... | reverse complement strand
GTTCAGACGGAACTTCCTGTGCTTTAGTTTGTGCCCATTGCCCCTTGTCCTGTCACTGGGCACCACTGAAAAGAGCTTGGCCCCATCCTCCTGACACCCACCCTTCAGATATTTGTAAGCATTTATAAAGTCCCCTCGCAGCCTTCTCTTCTTCAGGCTGAACAAGCCCAGTTCCCTCAACCTCTCGTAGGGGAGATGTTCCAGTCCCCTCATCATCCTCATAGCCCTCCGCTGGACTCTCTCTAGTAGCTCTTCATCTTTCTTGAACTGGGGAGCCCAGAACAGGACACAGTACTCTAGATGAGGCCTCACTAGGGCAGTGTAGAGGGGAAGGAGAACCTCCCTGTTATCCCCTCTCCTGTTATCCATTTCTGTCTTGATGTTACAGTGATGCTTGTATATAATTATCCATTTTTTTTTAACTGGATGAAAGCAGCCGTACGGTTTTTATATGGTGTTTTTCAGAATCCAGCTTAAGTATATGAGGAATTTGACAGTGTATGGAGATGGTTATACATATAGATCTATGGATATTTCTAGCTGGCACACATTTGTTTCATTACTGGAAGCAGGCTATTTAAACTAGTGTTGGTTTAGTACTTACTAATCCACAGATTGGTCCTTTACCTCTAGGCAAAACTATGCAGTGACTAATATCCACATTGCTAAAGACTGTTTCTCTCTTAGCAGACAGGCCACATCCACCCTCTAACACTTGATTCTGGTTCTTTTCTAGACTACATGTGGTGCTTCTCTGGCATTCAGACATTTGTGTGTGTGTGTGTTTCTTTGATTTCGAAGTTATTAAATAATACAATGATTGTACTGCTTCCCATCATGATGTTGTTTTAATGCAAAACAGTTTATCACATGTGTATGGAAAAAACTAACATGAACTGAATGTATTCGGGTGTGAGGTAAATGTATCTGGGAGTACTTCAGGAGTACCTGAGCAGAGAAAAGTTCATTGGGATAATTTTGAAAGACTTCAATGCAGCCAAACCTGGTACAGTCACGGTACAGTCATTGATACTGTCTGTTGATAGAGGTCTATCAAGTGATTTATGCGGAAGATTTTTTTTCCTTGCAGAAAACTACTTTGAGTTCTAGCTTAGCTTCTTCACAAGACAGTACACTGTGAAATGAAGACAGTCTCTGAAGATTGATATTTATGTTAATAGGCTCAATTTCAGTACATTAACAGGTAAGTTTGCTTTGAGAAATTTTAGATGAGCAAGACCCCAATTAACATAGTCTTTATTCTGATAGGTATTGTACAAACACAAAGCAGTCAACTTCCCCCACACTTCAAGATTTTATCTAAAGAAGTTAATCAAAAAGACAATAGTTGACAGTATAAATTGTGTTTCACAGATAAACATCTGAATCACTGGAAAATAGTCCTGATCCCAAGTCAGAATGTAGTTTAATACCCAGTAAAGACACTCAGATATTGTTTCAGAAAAATTGAATCGATTGGGGTATAGATGGGATATATAGTGTTACATCAGCTGACAGAACAAATGGAACAGAGGTTTGCATTAACTTTTTCAAAAAATGTAGACATAAATCCAAGATTTCGGCATGCTAATTCAATCTATTTTATTTATTTCTACCAAGCACAACAGGAAATAAAAACAACTATCCACTTGTCTTTAATAATCCTGAATTTGTAAATATACACTTGAACTCTATAGAGAGAAAAGTTCTATAACTGAGAAGTTATTCAGGAGCTACTAATAGGAGAACAAAAAAATGAAATTAAAATGAAATTATTACGTATTATACAAAAGGATTACTCAGCCTGAAAATCTTTTTCACTACAGGATGTTTGCTTTTGGAACATTATGTCACAATCTATAAAAGCTGATTGCTCAGTTAAATTAAGCAGGAAATCACAATTAGCATAACCTACAGTTACATGACATAATACAGAGACTTATGTTGCAATTTTTATTTGTATTTAAGTATATCCTGAAATATTCAAAGAAGTTATGCAGTGCTTGTCAATTATTGTGTTTATTGAACATATTTTTCTGAATCTTCTGTCATTTTCTCAATTGTCTATTGGACAATATATAATAGCATTCTTATGGCTATGAAATAAGCTTAAAGACTGACTAGTGTCTGCAAGGAAATTTTGACAGTGCACTTTCCAAGACATAGGCAACGCACATAAAACATATGCAAAATACTGTTGATGATCCTTGCACAAAATACCACTTGTGTATGTGCACACACACACACACATACAAGTATAAAAAGCAGCAGTTTAATATTTATTTAAATTTCATTTAAAAATGTCAGTAATATGAGTTTCTTCAAAGACTGTGGATAAGGATTTTGTTGGTTATATAGCCATAATGAAAGAAGAAAAGCATTGTCTAAAATAATAAATTAATAAATAAAATCAGACTTTCTTTCTAGAACAAAAAAATTACTCCACAGGTGGGACCGAATTATCCTCTTTAAGGTTGATTTAGATACACAAAAAATGTCAATGTTTATTCAAAGTCTTAGGTTAGTGCTGTTAGATTCTCAAAGTCTCTGAAGAATGAGTCCATAAAAATGACTGATATTTCACTTTTGAAAAAGTAGCAATTGTTTCCTTTCACAGGTCAAAAATAGCTGTATCCTGAGATTTCTCAAATACTCTTCTCTGTTATTAAAAGCACTGAATATGGGAATATAGATGTTAAGTCAGTAGTGCTTACTATTAGGCATGAGGATAGTCACACTGAACATTTACTCACCGTGTGTGTTAATACCTTTAGGATTTTTTCATAGTTTTCTATGACAGAATTTTATATAACTGTAAAATTTCAAATAATATGTGTGTTTATATAAAGAAATATGTAAATATATTTTCTCTGAAGAAATGCTTTTCCAGTTTAGCACAAGTACAGGTTAAGCAAAAGAATTAGGTTTTTTAGTCCTCAATATGGATTTGCTTCTTTTATTTATTAATTAGTCAGTTACTTTTCTGACATGACAGCCACTGCCATCAGAATATTTATAGAAGAAAAAAGTTCCCCTAGAACATGCATTTTCTTCTAATTTAGGAAATGAACGTGTAAACTCATTCACGAATATTTTGGAAAAAAATTACACTTCTCACTGGAAAAATATTGCTGTGACTGAAAATATTTTTCCCTTATATTCCAAAATTTGAAACAACTACAAATTAACAATAGGAAAAAACGCCAACTTGAAAGTTTTTCACAGAATAGGGTAGCTGAGGTCAGATTGGAACTCCTGAGATCATCTAGTCCATGCAGCAGGGTCAGCTATAGCAGATTGCTCAGGAAAGTGTCCATTTCAGTTTTTAATATTTCCAAAGACAGACATTCCACAACCTCCCTGGGAAACCTGGTCCATAGTTTGACCACCTTCACAGTAAAAATATTTTTTGTTATGGTAACATGAAATTTTCTGCCTAGTGACTCTTGTCCTGCATGACCTTGGCTGGCCACCAGGTGCCCACCAAGCCTCTCTATCACTTCCCCTCCATCCATAAGACAGGAGAAGGAAATACAATGAAAGGTTTGTGGGTCGAGGTAAGAACAGGGAGATTGCTCACCAATTACCACCACTGACGAAACAGACCCAACTTCAGGAAATTAATTTAATTTATTGTCAATTACTTGTAAAAAAGTAGGAAAGTGAGAAAAAACAACTTAAAAACACCTTCCCCCCCACCTCTCCCTTCTTACCAAGCTCAGATTCACTCCTGACTCTTCTACCTCCTCAGCAGCACAGGAGGATGGAGAATACGGGTTGCGGTCAGTTCATAATATGTGGTCTCCATTATTCCTTACTCCTCATGCTCTTCCTCTGCTCCAGTATGGGGTCCCTCCAATGAGATACAGCCCTTCATTAACTTCTCTAATGTGGGTCCTTCCCACAGGCTGCAGTTCTTCAAGAGCTGATTAAGAATGAGTCCTTTCCACTGAGTGCAGTCCTTCAGGATTGGAATGCTTCAGCGTGGGTCTCCCACGGGTCACAGGTCCTGCCAGAAAACCTGCTCCAGCATGGGCTCCTCTCTCTCCACAGGTCCACAGATCCTGCCAGGAGTCTGTTCCAGTGTGGGCTTTCCATGGACTACAGCTCCCTTCAGAACATATCTACCTGCACGAGCATAGGGTCCTTTATGGCCTGCAGTGTGGATATCTGCTTTACTGTTGTTCTCCATGGATTTCAGGGGAATCTCTGCTTCAGTACCTGGAGCACCTTCTCCCTCTCTTTCTTCACTGACTTTGGTGTCTGAAAGACTCTTTCTTTCACATTTTCTCACTCCTCTCTCCAAGCTGCTGTGTAATATGTTTCACTCTTTCTTAAAGATGTTAACACAGAGGCGCTACCAACGTTGCTGATTGGCTCTGCTTTGGTCAGCGGCTGGTCCATCTTGGAGCCAAATGAAACCAGTTCTGTCCACCATGGGAGCAGCTCCTGCTGTATGCTCACAGAAGTCATCCGTGCAACCCCTGCCCCCTGCTACCAAAACCATACCATGAAAACCCAATACATCCTGTCACTGGATACCACTGTAAAAAGCCTGTGTCCATCTTCTCTGTTCACTCCTTTCACATTGATGAGATCCGCCTCTGAGTCTTTTCTCCCAGCTGAACAGTCCCAGCTCTCTCAATTGTTTCTTATACGCCAGATGTTGCAAACCCTCAATCATCTTCATGATCACTCTTTGGATTTGCTCAGGTATGTTCATATCTCTCTTCTATTGCAAACCTAGAACTGGACTCAGAACTGCAGATGTGTCTCACCAGTGCTGAGGATAGGAGAAGTGTCACCTCCCTTGACCTATTGGTGATGGTGTCCCTTATGCAGACCAGAAGGTTGTTGGCCTTTTCTGCTGCAAGGGCGCACTTGTGGCCCATCGTCAACTTCTAGTCTATCAGGACCTCTACAACCTTTTCTGTCAAGCTGCTTTCCAGCTGGTGAGCCCCCAGCCTGTATTAGTGAAGAAGTTTTCCTCCTCAGGTGGAGGACTTTGCATCTCCCCTTGCTAAACTTCATGAAGTTCCTGTTTTCATGGCCTTGAAGGCACAAGTAGATCTTCATATCCCTTACCTATCTCATCCGGACCCTCCACCTTCACCTTCTGCCCATAAGCCCAGAAGTTCCATTTAAGCTGAGGCCTGGGCACCAAATTGCTGCCTGAGATTTGTTGTAAAAATGCTCCTTTCTAGTAACCCATGCCTTTGCCTGATCGTGGAGTTTGTTGGTTCCAATCCTGACCTGTGGACTCAATTCCCAGCTAAACCTTGAACCTCTGTTGTAATTATGGTTCGGTCTGGTGATCTCTGGACTGTGTCTGACCCTGGTTACACACACCACATCAGTTTCTCACCTGTGGATTGACTTTCTGACTTGATATCATGTTTACCTTCTTACCGTAAACTTGCCCAAAGATCCACTCTCTGAACTTGGCTACCATCTCTGTGTCTGCCCTGCTTTTCTTACTGGGTACAGTGGGACAGAGCTCTGTCTGGTGAGGCTTCTGCCTTGTCATTCATCTTACTGCTCCAGGCTGCCACTTCCCTATCCCATAGAGAGCTGTCAGACTCTGCTGCTATCTGAAAAGCTGTTGGACGTTTTCTCAGCCTGTCGAGATTCCACTGAATGGCGGTAAAACCACCTGATCTGTCAACCACTCTACTAGTTTTGTGCTATCTTCAAATTTTCTGATGGTGCACACTGTGTCCCAATCATTCACTTCATGATGATATTAAAGACTATTGGCATGTGCCAGCCCTGGGAGTAACAGGTCTTCAGCTGGACTTTGTGCTATCTGATCAAAACACCCTCAGTGTCAACTTATTTAGTCCATAATTAATTAGTTTGTCTACGATGATCACAGAATCACAGAGAAAAGTAGGGGTTGGAAGGGACTTCTGGGGATAATCTAGTACAACTCCTCTGACAAAGCAGGGTCATCTAGAGCAGGCTACACAGGACTGCGCCCAGGCAGGTTTTGAATATCTCCAGAGAAGGAGACTCCACAACTCCTCTGGGCAGGCTGTTCCAGTGCTCCGTCACCCTCAGAGTGAAGAAGTTCTTCCTTCTGTTCAGATGGAACTTCCTATTCATCAGTTTGTGCCCGTTCCTTCTGGTCCTGTTGCTGGGCACCACTGAAAAGAGTCTGGCCCTATCCTCCCGACACCCACCCGTAAGCTATTTAGAAGCATTTATAAGATCCCCTCTCAGCTTTCTCTTCTTCAGGCTAAACAAGCCCAGCTCCCTCAAACTTTCGTCATAGGAGAGATGCTCCAGTCCCCTCATCATCTTTGAACCCCTCCACTGGACTCTCTTCTCCAGTAGTTCTTCATCTTTCTTGAAGTGGGGAGCCCGGAAATGGACACACTACTCCAGATGGGGCCTCACCAGGAAAGTGTAGAGTGGGAGGAGAACCTCCCTCGACCTACTGGTCACACTCCTCCTAATGCACCCTAGGATCCCATTGGCCTTCTTGTCAACAAGGGCACACTGCTGGCTCATGGGCAACTTATCGTCCACCAGCACTCCCAGGTCCCTCTCCATTGAGCTGCTTTCTTGCAGGTCAGCCCATAACCTTTACTGTTGCACTGGTTAATTCCTCCCCAGGTGCAGGACCCTACACTCGCCCTTGATGAATTTCATCAGGTTCCTCTGCGCTCAGCTCTCCAGCCTGTCCAGGTCTTTCTGAACAGCAGCACAGCCTTCATATGTATCAGCTATTCCTCCCAGTTTGGTGTCGTCAGCGAACTTGCTGAGGGTACACTCTGTCCTTTCATCCAGGTTACTGATCAGTAAGTTGAACAAGACTGGGCTGAGTACTGACCCCTGGGCAACACCACTAGCATTACAGGAGAATGTGAAAAAAAAACCCAGAATTTACTGATGTCTTACCCATTGAGCTAGTCATCTCATTGCAGAAGGCTATCAGGCTGATCAGGTAGTTTTTCTGCTTTGAAATTCCGTGCTGGCTACTGATCACCCTCTTGTCCTTCATGTATTTGGAAATGGTTTCCAGGATGCTTTGCTCCATCACCTTCCTAGGGATCAAGGTGAAGCTAGCCAGCCTGTAGATCCCTGGATCCTTCTTCTTGCTTCTCCTGAACACAAAAGTGACTTTTTTTTCTTCCAGTCCCCAACAACCACCTCCAATCATTATGATCTATCAAAGATAATGAAAGATGGTCTTGCAGTGACATCAGCCAGCTCTCTCACAGGTGTAAACTGTTACAGCCCATGGGCTTGTGTATACCTGATTTGTTTAAATGTTCTCTTACCTGATCTTCCTTCACTGGGAGTAAGTATTCTTTGTTCTGGACCTTCCCACGGGACATAGGGCCCTGGGATACATTAAGGTAATTCATGCAAGTAAAGACAAAAATAGAAAATACATTGAGTATCCCAGTCTTTTGCATGTCCTTTGACACCAGATTCCTTGCCACATTCAGCAGCAGGCCCACATTTATCCTTGCTTTGTTTTTGCTGCTCAGGTACCTGTAGAATTTCTTCCTGTTTCTCTTCACATACCTTGCCAGATTCAGCTCCAGGTGGACTTTGTCTTTCCTAAACTGATCCCTGCATGCCGAAACAGTATCTCTACATTCATCCTGGGTCACCTGATTCTGCTTCCACCTCCTGTATGCTTCCTCTTTCTGATTCAGCTTAGCTCTCTGTTCATGCATGCAGACCTCTAACAATGTTTTTTTTTACTTCCTTCACGTGGAACTGCACTGTGCTGGAGAATGGAGGAGGTGATCCTCGAAAATCAACCAGGTCGCCTGCACACCTCTTCACTCAAGGATCATCTCCCAAGGGATCTTTTTTAGCAGGTCCTTGGAAGGGCCAAAATCCGTTCTTTTGAACTCCATGGTTGGGATACTGCTTTTTGTCCTGTTTCCTCCACCTAGGATACTGAATTCTATCAGCTTATGGACACTATAGCCAAAGGTGCCCCTGACCTTCACCCCCCAAACTAATTCTTCTTTCTTCATAAGAATAAGGTACAACAGAGCACTTCCCTGTTTTGGCTCCTCAGTCTCCAATGTTAAAAAATTATCATCAATACATTTTTTTGCCTGACATATGTACTTTCTGCTGTGATTTTGAAGACAGCTTTTCATCCATCAGTACCCTGTCACTTTAAAAGGGGTAAAGAAGTCTGATAAGCAGCAATAGGAGAGCCCTCCCATTGAGTCACGAGATTCAGAGCAGACCCCCTTGTGTTTTAAACTCTCAGAGAGGAGTCTAGGTGTGGCTGGATCAACTCCTAGTCCCAGACTTGGTCAACGATTTATGTCTAAAGGGTTAAGTGTGTAACGACTTCTCAGATTCAACTTGCCTGTCAGAGCCCTACCAAGGACTTTCACTGAAACAGTTTCACAAAATTGAAACAATAGGTAATTTATTCAAGTGACAGGTACCACAGATTCGGGATTGCTGTTGATAAATGCACTGTCTACAGAAGTTGAGCTCACGGTAATGGTTTAGCACTTTAGTTAATAACATGCTCCTGGGCATACATCTGACAAAGTGGGGTACATACATCTTGATGGGGTAAGAGAGGTACAGGCCTGTGAACCCATCCATCAGGTAAGGTTCTCGCTTGTCTCCTCCTCCTAAAGAGAGCTTTCAACTGCCAGTTTTTATAAGTTTGAAAATCTTTTTGTGAGGTGGGACTAAGTCAATTATTATGTGTTGATTGGATTTTGGCATGGAATGTTGTGTTGTCAGAAGTGGGACTCAGCAGTTTGACATGCCTTCAGAGCAGGCATCTTGGCATGTGCTCAGGGGGCCATCTGTTTTTTATCTGAAGCAACCTCTGGCGGCTTGGCCTCCATTGTGCCCCACAGATCACTTGATTTACAGTGATGGGCTATCCCCCATTACTTCTGTCTGATAAGATAAGCGTAAGTCAATTGCTCCCTTTGTTAACTCTTAAGCTCTTGACTCCCAAGTACAAGCATGTCTTTCCTCTCTCATCAAGAAGTCCAGCAAGGCCATAGACCCACATACCCCCAAGTTTTTCTCTTCACAGCTGCTCTCAATCCCTTTGTCCCTCAACCTGTATTGATACAGAGGATTGCCCCAACCCAGTTGCAGGACCCTGCACTTGGCCTTATTGAACATCATGAGGTTCACATGGGCCCACTTTCCACTTCTTGAGATTGTCCAGGACCCTCTGGATGGCGTCCCATCTCTCAAGAATTTTTAAACCACACCACTCATGTTGGTGTCATCTGCAAAGTTGCTGAGGATGCTCTCAGTCCCACTGTCTATGTCATTGAAGGAGATATTAAACTGTCCTGGTCCCAGTATGGACCCCTGAGGGTCACCACTTGTCACCGATCTCCATCTGGACATTGAGCCTTTGACCAGTACCCTCTGGATGTGACCATCCATACAATTCCTCATTCACAGAACAGTCCACTCATCTAATCCACTTCTCTCCAACTGAGAGAGAAGGATGTTGTGGGGAACCATGTCATAGGTCTGACAGAAGTCCAGAAAGATGACATCTGTATCTCTTCCCTTATCCACTGATGTAGTCACTCTATCACAGAAAGCCGCTAGTCGGTGTCCTGGTTTTGGCTGGGGTAGCATTAATTTTCCTCTCAGTAGCTGCTGTGTTTTGGATTTAGTAGAAGAAGAATGCTGATAAGACTGCTGTTTTCAGTTGTTTCTATCAAATCAAAGACGTCTTTTTCCAGTTTTGCATATTCAGCTGATGAGCAGGTGTGCCAGACTTGGGAGGGAGCATAGGCAGACAGCTAGCTGAAGCTGTCCAATGGAAATATTCCATACCACAGATGTCATGCTCAGTTTATGAATGAGGGCTAGCCAGGGGGCAGGAATGTCTCCTTCTGCGTTTCTTTCGTTTCCATGAGTTTGAAGCCTCTCTGGTCTGGGAGTTTTAAATTTTTGGGGAGTTCAGTATTTTTTGGGGGAATTTTGCAAAATTCGTTACTTGCAGGTTCCATGATCGCTGCTTGGGCAGGGCTGCAAATCAGTCATCGGTTGGTAAGAAAAATTGTATGGTATATAGTTTGTTTTGCATATTTATTATTATCATTATTTTTATCATAATTTTTATTAGAATTATTGTTAGTATTTCCTTTGTTTTCCTATTAAACTGTCGTTATCTCAACCCACAAGTTTTACCTTATGTCCCTTTCTCTTCTCCATCCCGCTGGGATTGGAGAGGAGGGGTGAATGAGCAGCTGTTGGGTCCTAATTTCTGGCTGTCAGATTAAACCACAACAGTTGGTCAGGCAGAACTTGCCCCTAGCGAAGCCATGCTGGCTGTCTCGAATCGAGTCCTCGTCTTCCATGTGCCTTAACATAGCTTCTAAGAGAATCTTCCGTGATCTTTCCAGGCACAGAGGTGAGGCTGACTGGCCAGTAGTCCCCGGGGTCCCCCTTTCTTTTCTTTTTTTCTTTTCTTTCTTTTTCTTTTTGAAAATGAGTGCAATATTTCCCTTTTTCCAGTCACCAGTTATTTCACCTGACTGCCATGACTTTTCAAATATCATGGGGAGTGAGCTGGCAACTAAATCAGCCAATTCCCTCAGGACTCTGGGATGCATCTCTTCAGATCCCATAGACCCATGCATGTTCAGGTTCCTCAGGTGGTCATGAACCTGATCTTCTCTTACAGCGGGAGGGACTTTGCTCCCTCAGTCCCCGTCTTGTGGTCCATCCACTCAAGAGGTGTGGGAAGCGAGGTTGCCAGTGAAGATTGAGGCAAAAGAGTTGTTGAGTACCTCAGCCTCCTCATCTGTTGTCACCAGTTTACCAGTCTTGATCATTGGGGATGGGGAGAGGTATACTTTCTTTGACTTTCCTTTTCTGGTTGACATACCTGTAGAAGCCCTTCTCACTACTCTTTGCATCCCTTGCCAAGTTCAGCTCCAGCTGCTCCTTGGCCTTCCTGACACCACCTCTACATAACCAGGCCGTGTCCCTATACTCTTCCCAGGATACCTGTCCCTGCTGCCACTGCCTGTGCAGTTCCTTCTTGCCCTTTAGTTTGACCAGCAGGTCTTGGCTCAGCCACGCTGGTCTTGCCATTCTTGCCTGATTTCTTACACCTGGGGATTGAGAGCTGCTGTGCTCTATGGAAAGCACCCTTCAAGAATCTGCCAGCTCTGTTCTGTTCACTTGTCCCTGAGGGCAGTTTCCCAGGCTGTCCTATTGATGAACTCCTACACTACCTCTGGAAGTTACAGCCAAATCTAGGAAATCTGTTGTCAATTTGCCTCATGATTTCATGGACTTTGTTTCTATTAATTACTGTTTTTTTCTTCTTCTATTAGCACTGATAGTTACAGTGATTAGAAGGGATCATAACCTGTTCGTGATTGATTTGAATATCAGCATGAGCCTACGTGAGGAATTATTTGTATTTTGCATACTTTTCCCTAGATATAAAACTATTCCCAAGAGCAATTAAATTTAAAACATTGTCAAGGCTGCAACCTCAAATGCTCAGAAGTAGGAATACTACAGTCAATACTGCCTATGGATATTTAATTTGATACCCCTGCATGCAAAGATGGTGAAGTGTGAAGTGAAGATTGTGGAAAAGTTTTATCTGTGCAATAAATTTGTAGGTGCCTACATTAAGTGAGAGCTCAGACAGATGGATGCTATTAAAGACTGGCCTACACCCAAGCTGAGAAAGCAGGCACAGTCCTTTGTAGGAATGGTGTATTTTTCAGTTTAGCTCCATGTCTCCACCCATCACCAAACCATGTATGAAGGGAAGGGTAGAAAAAAAATTTGCACTAAGCTTTTAAAGAACTCCTGCTGGAGTGCAGCTCTGCGGAGAGGGACCTGGGTGTCCTGGTGGAAGACAGGTTAACCATGAGCCAGCAGTGTGCCCTGGTTTCCAAAAAGGCCAATGGCATCCTGGGGTTCATCAAGAAGAGTGTGGCCAGCAGGTCGAGGGAGGTTCTCCTTCCCCTCTACACTGCCCTGGTGAGGCGTTATCTGGAGTACTCTGTCCAGTTCTGGGCTCCCCAGTTCAAGAAAGATGAAGAGCTACTGGAGAGAGTCCAGCGGAGGGCTACGAGGATGATGAGTGGACTGGAACATCTCCCCTACGAGGAGAGGCTGAGGG
>Ga0065711_1047822_pt1 | contig 12127 bp, 18 predicted proteins | sample Hoacrofraction12_FD_59098 | JGI IMG/M metagenome (GOLD analysis project Ga0065711, IMG submission 59098) | Hoatzin crop microbial communities from Cojedes, Venezuela - Epithelial fraction 12 v2 (version 2) | ecosystem: Host-associated > Birds > Digestive system > Esophagus > Crop | place... | reverse complement strand
GCTCGGCCGGTCCCAGTGGGTCTGAGCGAGGCAGCGCTCCCCGCGGGGCCGCTGGCCGGGTTCCGTGCTGCCGGGGGGGATCTGCGCGGGGCAGGGCCTGGCCCCCCCTCCCAGGGGCGTTGCCATGAGCGGAGCGGCCCGACAGCGCGGCTCTGCCCGGCGCGGGGCCCGGTGTTTAAATCCCTGCTCTGGCGTTTAAATCTGTTCTGAGTGCAGTGGAGCAGCCCCGGGGCCGGCCCTGTGTCGGGGAGCAGCGGCTCCACGGGCTCCTGCTCCCCTCTGCTCCGTGACCGGCGCTGCCAGCCCTCGCAGGGCGGCCTCAAAGCCCGGTCAGTTCTGGTAATGGAAACCCGGTTCCGTGGGCACCCGGCTGCCCAGAGTCGGGATGACGCCGTGCCCCGGCGTCGCCATCTGGCCTGACGCTGGCTGTTTTTCAGAGGTGGCGTATTCCCAGAGCACGGGCCAGCGAGAGCAGCGGAGCCGCTGCCTGCAGCGAGGTAAGAGCGCGCCGTTCGCTTCCCCCACGCCCCGGTTCTCTCGCCGCTGCCCGCTCGGTTTGCGTAACGTGTTTCTAGCGCTCTCCGAAATGGTGACAGCCTTCGGAGCTGGCCGGAAGAGATGAGGACGGCGGGTCCAGTGCCCGCCCTCAGCACCCCGCTGCGCCTGCACTGAGGGGCCTGGGAGATACTTGCATGCTGCCTGCGGGGCTCCGGGCGCTGGGCAGCTCTCGCGGCTCTGCCAGGGGCCGGGTGAACGCAGACTGCGCTGTCGTACTGAGGAGGGGCGTGCTCTTGCGGGAGCTGATGCGTGAGCGCGGTGTCTTCTCGCAGGGATCCGGCGGGTCCAGGATCTCTGTAAAGTCCTCCAGCTCCCGACGGTGTTCGAGGAAACGGCGGTGTCGTACTTCCAGAGGGCCCTGCAGCTCCCCTGCTTCCACCTGGTCAGCCTGGAGAAGAAGGAGCTCCTGGGGGGCTGCTGCGTCTTTGTGACTTGCCGGCAGCACAACTGGCCCCTGACGATGGGGACGATCTGCTCCCTCCTGTACGCGAAGCAGGAGCTGTTTGCCGGCGTCTTCGTGAGCCTGCAGAGAGAGCTCGGGCTCTCCGTGCCGGCCCTGAGCCTGGGGGATCTGGTGAAGACGCACCTGAACAGGTAACGGGGCCCTCGCAGCCATCTCCGCGCCCGCGGTGATGCCGTGGGTGGAGAAGCTGCTCAGACGCGGCCGGGGCCAAAGTCCACCAGCACGGAGAGGGTGGCACGGGAGCACCGAGGCAAAACCAGGTCATCTGGCCAGGTGTTACCCTGACCCCGCGAGGCAATGTGGGCACGGTGGGCGTCCGAGAGGCCCTTGGTGCAGCCCGCACCCACCCGAGCTGGGCTGTGAGGCGCTGCGTGATGGGCATTCCCCCTGCCCTGGTGCTGACGGCGGGCTTTGCTCTTCCAGTTTTCGGCTGTTCCAGCATGCGGCCGATGTCCCTGCCCCGTTTGTGGAGGACAAGGAGAAGATGGTCGCCCGAACCGCGCAGATCGTGGAGCTGGCCAGCGAGACGTGGCTGGTCACCGGCCGTCACCCTGTGCCCGTCGTCACGGCCGCGGCGTTCCTGTCGTGGCAGTCGCTGCGGCCCGCCGCCCGCCTCTCCTGCACCTTGGCACGGTTCTGCACGCTGGCCGGCATCGACCTGCCGCCGCCGGCGCACCTGAGGCTGAAGGAGCTCCTCGAGATCCTCCTGAGAATGGCCTCCCAGCTCGCCTGGCTGCGCGTGTTTAACTTGGACAAGAAAACTGTGGTCAAGCACGTCGGGGACCTGCTGCAGCACCGGATTTTCCTGCTGAAGAACGCCTTCTGCCTGGAGGACGGGGAGGAGCGGGGTGCTGTGGCCGCGGGCGAAGGCTCCCCCGGCTCTGCTCCGGGGGCAGGAGGGACGGCACAGGAGCGGGCCTGTCCTTTGGAAGGGAAGCGCCAGCGTGAGGGCGGCCCGAGGCCCCTGCTGCCGCCATGCCTTACCCGCCCGAGGAAGAGACTGCGGACGGCAGCCCCGAGCGCGTCGGCCTCTGCCATCACCGGCGACGAGCCCATCTCCGACAGCGAGATCGAGCAGTACCTGCGGGGCCCGGAGGAGATGCGGGCCCTCAGGAAGGCCAAGGCCTGGCCGTGAAGAGGACGGTGCTGCCGGGGACACCGGGACAGCTGGGACTGGGACCAGAGGGGGAAACCCGACGGTGACAGAGCCGTCGCCCGCAGCAGGGGCAGGGGCAGTTGCCCAAGGGAGCGGGGCTGTGGGCCGTGTCCTGTTTCATGTTCTGGACCAAAACAGGACTTTTTATGGAGGAGCTGCTTTGGGTTATGTTCCGTTTCCGTTAGAAATAAACAGAAGTGCGGGCGCCAGGGCTGGTTTCTGGATTTTCTCTCTTTGCAGCCTCTGGCAAAGGTGCCTTGGCGAGTCCCGGTCCTGCGGAGCGGCATCACGAGCGAGTCTGGTGAGCGCGGGGACTGAACGCTGCGTGATGCCCGGGGAAGGTCTCTGGCACCTTCCTCGGCGCCGGTTTGCCGTAGCGCTGCTCCGGCTTTCCCGGGGCGGTCTCCCCGCCTCGCGCTGCGCCTCCTTCGGCAGAGGGGGTTTGTGAGTGGGTCAGGGAGACGCCGAAACTCGCTGAGAGGAAATTGCCCCTGTCCCGGTTAGCGAAGGGACGCGAAGCTGCTGGGAGCTGTGGCGAGGACGCAGCTTTGGGTCGTGTCCAGTGCTGCCGGCTGCTGCCTCCGGGAAACCCTGCCTGCCCCGTGCCCGGCGGCCTGTGCTATCGGAACGCAAAGTTGGCGAGAAATGACAGTAGATCTTGGCAGATTGGCAAATCTTTAATATATTAAACAAAACATATCTGCTAGAAACATTCTATTTATATAAAAATGCAAAAAGACCCCTTTAAAAACACTTCTTTGGCATACTTTCCCCTCCCTCCCCCGCGTATATTGCAAGAAGCTCTCTCTTGATATGTCATTTGCTCGTAATGTAAACAGACAAACAGAAGTGTAATTAATAATACAAAGCTTTTTATATAATACTGTCACAGTGCAGCAAGCGTATATAAGGACTCGGCATCAGCAAGCCCGTGCAGGCTGTGGGGCCGGCGAGGACTGGAGCTGCACTGAGCACCAAGCGCGGTGGGAGCCGGCGGCGGGGCAGGGCGAGCAGGAGGTAGCTGAGTAATTAAACTCGTTTGCACGCAGGAGGAGACTGGGGCGGGGGAGGCTGGAAGGGGCCGCGGAGGCTCCAGGCCCCCGTCCGCCTCCTCTGCGTCGCCCTTAGGAGCTGGGACGGGCGCTCCTTGCCTGGCTGCGGGGTAACGAACCTCCTCCTGTGTTAGGAAACCTTCACGGCTCCCAGGGCCTGCTGCTGCCCGCAGCATGGCTTCTGTAGCTGCGTGCTAGGATAAAAAGGGGGGACTTGTTTTCAAATGGGGAAAAATAAGTGCTTATCCAAGTTCCAGCCCTTTGAATGCATCCTGTGAACGGCCCCAGGAAGGTCCCTAAGCAGCTGGCATCTTTCTCCCGCTGTCCCAGGAGCGGCCGCTGCTCCCCGGCGCTTTCCTCTCATCTCACCCAGGGCACGGCCGGGAGCCGGGGGCTTTCTCTGCCCTCCGCAGAGCAAACCCAAGCGTTCTCTGAGCGTGCAGCCCTGGGTTAAGGACGAGGCCCTGCGTTGGGTCTGTGCCCACAGCTCGGCTCTTTGGTGCTTGGTGGGAGAGGGTCAGGCTCAGCCCCGGCAGCGGCGCGGCGCTGCCAGCCCACCCCACGGCGTGGCTCCTGCCTCCGAGGGCTGGGGAGCCGCCGCTTTGGTGTCTGCCATTAAAACAGCGCCGACCATCGCCTCGCCTTGCGCCCGAGGCTGCTCTCCCCTTGTGCTTGCTTTGCAATATGGCTTTTCCTTTGGCAGCCGCGTCACCCCCAGGGCTAAACGCTGGCGTCTAACACAGGCGGGTAAAAACTTTTGCATGTAAAAACATTTCAGGTGTGGAAGCTGCTCTCTGGCTCGCTCAGAAGCCGCTTGCTCAGGCTGGGGTCACCCGGGCATCGGCGCTGCGGAGCCTGCAAGTGACAGGCGCCTGGTGCGGTCCCCTCGGCGGGAAGATTGCAGTCGTGGCACGGGCAGGGCTTGCCCGCTCCCGGAGAACACTGGTCGGTAACGAGGCACGCGCATCACTTACTGATCTGTCTATACATATATACATTCAATAATATAGCTTTGAAAAATAGACATTTGTTTCCTCTTTATATTATAAAATAGCATTTAGGATCAGTCTTAGGTGACATGCAGGAGCGATTAAAGTACGGCTGCAATTCGGGCCGCCGAGGAGCGAGGGTTGCCCGTCACCTCGAGACGCCGGTGCCGCCGCGGGAAGCTTTGAGCCTCCGCAGGGGACAGGCCGGGCTGGCATCGCCCTCCGCCCGGGCCGAGCCGGAGCCCCCGGCCGTGCCGCCCGTCCCCACTAGTGCACGTGGCGATTCCCGCAGCGTCGCCTCCTCGCCACCACCCCGAGCGGCTCCCGGAGGAAAACGCTGCGGCCGTCCGGTTCTTCCCCACCTTTACACGGTGGTTTCGCTCTTCCAGAGGCCGGTCTTCATGCCGGCCACGCTGTCGGCGCTGGCCAGGTTGATGTCGTACTTGCTGCCCTTGAGGCCGCCGTTGGGGCTGGCCACGTTGAGCGGGTAGGACCGGCGCTTCGCCTCCTTCTCTGCGGCGCCGGCCTGGCGCAGGTTGTCCCTGCTGGCACTCCTCCGGCGAGCCTCGGCGAAGTCGGGCGCCCGTCGGCCGCCGTCGCTGCCTTCCGAGTGGCTGGGTGCCGTCTCCCCGTCGTGGGGGGCCCGCGGCCCGGCGCGGCCGCTGCTGCCGGGGCTGTTCCTGCCGCTGTGGTAGCTCTCGGAGTGGCTGTTGTGGAGGCTCCCGCTCTCGCTGGAGGGGTGCTCCGAGGAGGGGCCCCGCAGCACCTTCAAGCGGTGGTGCTTCCCGTCCCGGCACTGCTTAGTTCTGCCCCGGAGGTTCCTGCGGCCGTGGAGGTTGCTGGTGTGCCTGCCGGTGCCGGCGGGCTTCCCGTCGGTGGGGTCCGGCTCCGGGCAGGCAGCCGGGCGGGCGTCCGCCTGGCTCTGGGCTACCTGCAGGTTGGTGAGCTTGCAGCGGCCCCCGGCCGAGCCGGCGCTGCTGGGCGAGGAGGAGGAGGCGCCGGAGCGAGCCAGCTCCGGGTCGCAGCCAATGAAGACCTGCGAGCCGTCCTCCGGCACCAGCCCGGGGTGGACGTACGCCTGCATGGGCAGCGCGTTCCTGTAGGACGGACAGCAGGAGAACCAGGAGCTGAGCACGTCCCGGCGCCGGACGCAGTGGTGGACGAAGATGAAGAGCCCCAGTGCCACGGCGGTGACGCCGTAGAGGCAGCTGAAGACGATGTTCAGGTACCAGCGCTGGGACACGGCCATGGCGCCGAACGCCCACAGGGCGAGGTACAAGGCGTGGGTGGTCACCAGCGCCCAGAGCTGCACCTGCAGGGAGTGGACGCCGTCCGCCTCGGGGCAGGGCGGCCCCGAGTTCAGCGTGACCGAGATGGAGCCGGAGTCCGTCAGGAGGTCACCGGCAGCGCCCAGCCGCGGCGGCGGCTCCAGAGGCTCGGGGACGTCTTTCTGGCGCAACGGTCGGCACTGGAGGCTGAGCCCGGCGCAGAGAAAGTAAATCCAGGTGACGAGCAAGATGAAAGCCACGGGGACGTAGAAAGCCCCCAGGCTGGGCCGCCACACCAGCCAGCAGCTGTACGGGGGAAAGGGGCTTTGAGGAGCAGACCCGGGTGCCTGCGCGGCCGGCAGCCACGCGCCGTGGTACCGTGATGCTCGGCCCCCCTGCCCCGATGGCACGGGCTCCGCGGAGGCTGCTGGGTGCTGTTTTCCCAGTATAGGGATTGCTCTTGGGAAAGATCTCACCAGCCTTTCCCAGGCTCGCCCGGCTTCCTGGCACTGCTGGTTCCCCTTGCCCAGGCGGAGGGAGGGCACCCGTTGGGGGAGGAAGGCACGGTCGAGCAGGGACACTTACTAGGGGTTGTTGTCGTGGTAGTTGTGGATGTTGACGGCTGCCGTGATCCCGCAGATGATGAGGGGGATCCCGCCGGCGATCAGGTAGAACCTGCACGGGGGGAACGGTGTCACCGCACGCCCGGAGCGAGCCCTCGGAGAGCACGGCACGGCTGCAGGCAGCACGGGCTCGTGCGGCAGAGCAAGTCCTGCCCCAGCCTCCGGACGTGGCATGGGGGGAGCTGCCCCAGTTCCCTGCTCCTCCGTGGGGCCGGGGCGAGGGGAAGGGGCCGTCGTACCGCAGCATGGGTCTGGGGGCCGGCTGGGACGCGTCCCCGTCCGGCTGCCGCGGCACCTTCCAGGTCGCCTCCTTGTAAAGCACTCTGGCTTTCACCGCCATCCACAGCAGCGTGGAGAGCGAGGAGTAGTGCAAGATGATGCCAACCTGCGGGAGAGAGGCGGTGGTCAGCAACGGGGGGGGCTGCAGCCACGGCTGCGTCCCCCCTGCCCGCTCCCTACCGCTTGGCAGACGATCAGGTAGCCGGTGAGGGTGATGCCTCCCGCGAAGACGGCGGCCGTCATGGCGATGTGGAAGCAGAGGTTAAGCAGCATGTGCCAGCCCTTCCGCGGGATGAGGATGGTGCTGGAAGAGGCACAGCGGGCGCCCGTGAGCTCCTGCCCGGCCCTGAGCGGGACAGTCATTTGCCGGCACGGCTCCTGCTCCGGAGGGATGCTCCGCACAGCCCGTGCCCGGCCGGGCCAGGGAGCGTGGCTGGGCAAGAAGCCACCTGCAGACGTGCGTGCACGTGGGCAAAGGACTTCTCGTAGGTGCCGCAGCGTGCCCATCACGGGGCTGTCAGCAGCGAGCCACCGCTGCTGGGACGCGGAGAAGGGGACGGCAGGAGCTGGGCTGGAGCCCAGGGCTGCTCCTGGGCAGCGTTGTGTTTCCAGGGCGAGACGAGGGCCGACAGCGCGGCCGGGCTCCGCTGCTGCTCGCTTCCCTTACAGGAAGGGCTTGGCCTTGTGCTCCTCTAAAAACGCCCTCGTTAGTGCTAGCTGCCGTAATTATCCCGGGGTTCCTCACAGTGGTGCTCGGCTCTACCTGTCCACACTGGAGTCACTTCGCACAAAATGAGCGGCTGGGCCTTGCACCTCATTAAGTGCTGAGGAGTATCTGATGTAGGAATTACCATGGGGTTCTTCCAAATCGGGGCTGGGAGTGTTCCTGGACTCTGTGTTAGCGTTTGCTTCACCTGCAGTGAGGGGAGGGGGCTGGCTGCAGGTGCACCTCATGAAGTGCTTGCTAAGTGCTAAATAGAATACTTCTTATTGGGTTATTTCTGAGAAATAGGTAATGGACGTGGGCTCATAACGCTGCTGGACTTTGTCAGTGTTTGTTTCACTCGCAGTAAGAGGCATGGCTTGCCCTGATATTTATCTCATTAAGTACTTGTCAGATACAATACTTACTACTGGGTTCTTCCTAAGAAACAGATAACAGATTTAGCTAACAACGTTGCTTGACTTTATTAGTCTTTCTTTCACTTATAGTAAGAGAAATGTTTTGGCCTTAGCTGTATCTCGTTAAGTGCTTGTTAAGTGTTAGATATCATCGTTCTCAGTGGGTTCTTCCAAGGGGTAATAGACATGGATCGAGGGCATCGCTTGGCTTCGTTAGTGTTTCACTTGTAGCAGGAGGGTCTTACTCTGGCCTTATGTGCAGCTCATTAAAGACTCATTAAGTGTTAGCTCTAACTGCTTCTGTTTCTTTTTGCTTTAAAGAAGGCAGCTTGTTGGTAGTGGCCTGCTGAGGTGGTCTCACCCTGGCTCACCCAGCGACTGCTGCCCTGGACCCCCTCCACGTGCTGGTGGGGGGCAGAGGGGGGGCTCGGTGGTATCTGTGGGGCAGCGAGGGGCTCCTGCAGCACTAGGGCCCTCAGCATGAGCTGCTGCTGAGCGCTGCTTGCTGCCCCCTGTTCCCCCACCTGGGGTCTTGCTGGCCCCAGGTATGGGGGGACCCCATCCCTGAGCCCCAGCTGCTCACCATTTCCGACCCAGTGAGGTCCCAGGGGGTCTTCTCACCCCCCCCTCAAAGTCCTGCTCACCTCCTCCATGCCCCACTTTGCAGGACAAGACACAGCCGACGAGCCCAAGGCCTCCACCACCATAAAGGCAGAACACATCCAGCCATCGCCCCAAGACGGGCTCCTGTGGCAGTGCCACTTGCCTGGCAGCCTTTCCTGGAGGGCCATCTCCTGGAGAGCCAGCTCCTGGAGCGCTGTCTCCTGAAGGGCCATCTCCGGAAGGGCCATACCCTGGATGGTTGTCTCCTGAAAGCCCGTCTCCTGGAGGGCCATCCCCTGGGTGGTCATGTCTCCAGACAGCCATCCCCGCACACCTTCCTCCGAGGCGTTGGCAGTGCATGGGGAGCCCCTCCAGCTGCCCACAGAGGCACCCACCCTAGCACAGCCCCTCCAGCCGTCACCACGCCAGGACCGCGCCGGGACGCCAGCTCACCCGTGGTTGACGATGTAGGTGATGATGGTGGCGAAGAGGCAGAGCAGCAGCACGGCTGTGCAGGTGTACATGGCCGGGTGCAGCACCTCCACGGCACCTCGTGCCTCACTGGGGAAACCACTCAGCTCCTGCCCAGCACAGCGCAGCCCGTCAGTCCCCATGCCACCTGTCCCCGCGTCCCCGTCCCACCCCACCGCCCCCCTGCAGCCCCCAGGCTCTGCACCCCCTGGGCAAGGCTCCCAGCCCTACTGCTTCCCCCCCACCTACCATCAGCACAGCCACGTTGCTGAGGTGCCGGCAGTGCAGGGAGGTGACGTTGGGCTCCCGGGCAGCCAGCTGGCAGCCCTCCACGCTCCAGCCCCCCATGCCCCCCAGCACCTCGAAGTTCCAGTACGCAGCCACGGGGTCCGCGCCCTCCCCGGGGTGCCGCAGCGACACGGCCACCGGCTCCGACAGGTTTCCCACTCCACAGCCATCTGCAGCAACAGGGAAACCTGGTCAGCGGGACAAGGGCCACCCCTCCACCTGCACCCCAAAAGGAGCCTGGATATGGGGGAGCCCCCACTGCATCCCACAGGCACGCTGTCACTTCCCCATGAGGACACCCAGGGATGGCTTTGTGCTGCAGGAGCACCAGGGCAACACCCCAAGGAGCCCCATTGAGCCCCAGGGAGCTCCATCCCCTAAGAAGAGCCCCACGCAGGGCACCCCAAGCCCCCCGAGAGGCAGCCCTTACAGGTCCCCGCGTAGATGACCGGCGTGGCCACGCTGCGGCGCTTGCCGTCGTCGGCCAGGCGGGACGAGTTGCCCGTGCTGCAGAAGAGCTTGCCGTTGCGGAAGACCAGCAGCTGGAGCTTGCAGTCGGCCAGCGGCGCAGCCGGGACGGGGCTGGCGAAGAGGCTGGGAGGCAGCTGGATGGAGGCCAGGGCGATGCTGTTCTGCGGGCACAGGGTCTCCGGTGAGCAGGGGCTGGCCCCCCCGTGCCCCCCTGTCCCCCGGCTTACCCGTACCTTGATGTGGAAGCTGGTCAGGGAGACGTTGGGGCGTCCCGTGGTGCAGCGCAGCCTCAGCTGCTGGTCAGGTGCGGGCTCAGCCCCCCGCTCGGCCCGAGGGGGATGCCCAGCCGGACCCCCGTCCCGCCGCTGGAAAGCCACGCAGCTCAGCCCCACGTAGCTCTCGGGCTTCACCACGTACGCCTCGAAGGCGATGTTGCGTGAATTCTGCCAGGCACAGCAATCACAGGGTGGCCGTCAGCCCTGGCATGGCCAGAGACCCCCCGGCACAGACAGAGACCCTCCCAGCATGGATAGAGAACCCCAGTGTGGCCAGAGACCCCCAGCATGGGCAGAGATCCCGCACCAGTGGCCCAACCACCTCCTCCTTCCCCCTGAGCCCCCCATCTCCAGGCAGCCCCCCCCGGCCCCCCACTCACCACCGCCATGTGCTGGGAGTTGCTGCTGAGCGTGTGAGCGGCGATCTTCTCCAGGGAGCGGACGATGCTGGTGCAAGCCTTCTCCTCCTTCTGTGACATCCACAGGATGTGGTCGTCCACCAGCATGATGTTGCTGGCCATCTCCACGATCACGTCGGTCAGCTGCGAGGACAGCAAGCGGCTCCGCAAAGAGCTACCGCCGTCCCCAGCGGCAAACACCCCAATTCATGCTTTTCCACCCCAAAAGTAACAGGCAAGGCTGGGGCAAGTAGGGGACGGGAGCAGTGCTCATTACCTGCTTGATCTGGTCCACGTAGCCGATAAACTTCTCTATCATCTGGGCCACATAGAGGACGTCAACCATGTCCGAGAAGTTGGCTGCCTCGGCCGTGTAGACGCGGAGCTGGTGAGCCAGGGTCAGGGCGTTGGAGGCGTTGATGGGCATCTGCAGAGCGGCACGGTCACCGGCTGCGCCCGGCCCCCCGGCCCGGCCGAGCCCCCCCGGCCCCCCGGCTCACCAGCACGAAGGTGTAGAGGACGCGGGTGATGTCGTTGGTGTAGAGGCAGTGGGAGTAGTCGCCCTCCTCCCAGCGCCCGGCGCGGTCGCAGCGTCGCCATGCCTGCTTCTCGGCTGCTGAGCCCCCGCCGGCCGGCCCCGCGGCGAAGGGGTACTGCAGGCAGGGCTGGTAGGCGGTGATGCCGGCCAGCGTGCGGGGCCACCTGCGGGCACCAAAATGTGGTGGCCATGGGGCAACCACTGCCAGCAGCCCCCCCCGCTGCAACCCCCAGCCTGCTCCCCTCGTGGGGACCCTGCCCAGCACCACACCACGGCCCCCAACCCCCCCAAAGAGCCCCTGCCTCCCCTTGGCTCCGGGGGGGCCGAGGGTGATGCTCCCCAGAAAGCTGCCGCCCCCGGCTCCGATCCCGTATCCCACCGGGCTCAGCACAGCGCAGAGGGAAGAGGCGGGCGAGGGGAGGGTGGGGGCACCGCTAATTTAAGCCACATTGACTGTACCAGTAATTTATATTCCGTAATGGCCCCACCGGGGTTACGGCGGGCGCCCGGAGCCTTTCGTCTCGTGCCAGAGAAATTCCAACACCTCTCGCTGCTGGAGCGGGGCTGTGCCGCCGGCACGGGAAGCCCTTCAAAGGCGCCCGCGCTCCCCGCAGCCGCTAATCACTACCAGACGCCCGGTCACCTGCGGCGAGCCCCCGCCCCGGCACGCACTGCTCACGCCATACGCACGCCCCTGCCCTGCCACGGCACCCACCCCGCGGCCGGGCCACCGCCGGTGCCCACCTGAAGTCCCCGCGGTTGTTGGTGACCCGCTCGGCAGGGCAGTAGGACGCGGAGGTCTCCAGCACCACGATCTCCACTTTCTTGCTGACGTTGCCCTGGGAGGTGGAGACGGCGCACTCCCACTCGCCGTTGGCAGAGACGTGGATGTTGGAGAGGATGAGCTCGCTGTGGGCAGAGGGGACGGGCTGGCACGGTGGGTCTGCCCCACAGCCAACCCACAGCCGTGGTCCCCAAAGCTTGGGGACAAGGGGACACACACCACGAAGCACAGGAGGTGCCCACACTTGGCAACTCGCCCACGGCACTCGGTACCTGCAAACCAGCAAGCCCTGTGGCCACAAGTGTCCATCCCCATCTCCATCCCTGTCCCCATCCCATCCCATCCCATCCCATCCCATCCCATCCAATCCCATCTCTATCATTGTCCCTATCTCCATCTCTCTCCCCATTCCATCTCCATCCCCATCCCCATCCCTATCATTGTCCCTATCTCCATCTCTCTCCCCTTTCCATCTCTATCCCCATCTCCATCCCCATCCCCATCGCTATTCCCATCCCCATCTCCATCCCTGTCCCTGTCCCCATCCCCATCCCATCCCTATCATTGTCCCTATCTCCATCTCTCTCCCCATTCCATCTCCATCTCCATCTCCATCGCTATTCCCATCCCCATCTCCATCCCTGTCCCCATCCCATCTCTATCATTGTCCCTATCTCCATCTCTCTCCCCATCTCATCTCCATCCCCATCTCCATCACTGTCCCCATCCCATCTCCATCCTCATCTCCATCCCCATCCCCGTCGCCATCCCTGACCTGGTGATGAAGGT
>Ga0065711_1047821_pt1 | contig 12127 bp, 4 predicted proteins | sample Hoacrofraction12_FD_59098 | JGI IMG/M metagenome (GOLD analysis project Ga0065711, IMG submission 59098) | Hoatzin crop microbial communities from Cojedes, Venezuela - Epithelial fraction 12 v2 (version 2) | ecosystem: Host-associated > Birds > Digestive system > Esophagus > Crop | place... | reverse complement strand
GCGGGAAAGTTTGGCGCCCGCCGGGCAAAGTTGCCGCTGGGTTTGCTTGTTTATTTTTCCCTTTCCTCTTCCCCCACCCCTCCCGCCCCCCCTTCCCGGCAGCCGGCTCCGCGCGGGGAGGAAGCGGCGAGGGAAGCAGGAACTGCGGAGCCAGGCGGCAGCCCGGACCCCGGAGCCTTCCCCCGCGCCCGTCAGCCCGCGCTGGCACCGCCGCCGCCCCGCTCGCCGCTGGGACGCCGGCCCTCTGCTCCCCTCGTCCCGTCGGCGCGGCGTGCGAGGGCAGGGAGGACTTGCCTTCGGGTTTTATTTTTTTAAGCCCTCTTTGGTTTTGGGGTTTTTTTTGCCCGCCCGGTTCTTCCCTCCGCTTTAATATATGCTTCTGGAGAGCGACGTCCCCCCGCGCCGCCTCACCGCCCAGCCATGTCGGCGGCCATCTCTGCCGCGGAGAAAGTGGATGGCTTCACACGGAAATCGGTGCGCAAGGCTCAGAGGCAGAAGCGCTCGCAGGGCTCCTCGCAGTTCCGCAGCCAGAGCAGCCAGGTGGAGCTCTCGCCGCTGCCCCAGCTCAAAGGTACCCGTCCCTCGCCCCCCCCAGCCCTCGGGCTACAGGTGCCGGCTCCCTCGGCCGTCCGCGGCTGCCTCTTTCGACACCGCTTTGCCCGTCGCGGCTCGGCCCCTTCCCGCACCCTCCGCGCTGCTTCCCCGGTGGGGAGCGCCGTGCGCCGGCGGGATCGCTTCCCCTACTCACGTCCGCAGGCGTCGGTGCGGGCCGGTTCCCGTTCGCCGCCCCGCGGGCTGTCTCCGCCGACTCTCCGCCGCTCCTCTGCCGGGCTTGGGGGTAGGCGGTGGGCGGGCAGGTGTGCGGGTGGAGGGCTCGCCGCCCAGAAGCGTAGACGGTGAGTTGAGTTCAGGAGGGTCAAGATGAGCACTAAAACCGGGGGGCAGCGAGCGGTGGCTCCTCCCACGGGGGGATTTTGCGAAGAGGAGCTCTGTGCCTGTGGCAGAATATCCCGAGCTACAGGAGAGGGGTTCGCGTTTGGCTGCTTGGTTCCTTCCCGTCGCTTCTCAACAGTGTCTGAATGGCGTTTCGCCTGTCCTATGCTAACGATCAGGACTTGCCTCGGAGACCTTCTCCTGCATACAGTGCTGTGTGCGAACGCTCACGAGTGGATGAAAATTGTAGATGCTGGCATCGCGGACATTAAAGTAGGTAGTGAAGGTTTTATCCTTTGTACGGGAGCTGAAGTCTGGAAGGACTCACTTCGTTAGGTTACAAAAAGGAAATGAAAGTTAATTGCAAGCTTCCACACCTTTGAATGTCAAAATAAACTTCTGTATTTTTCTTCTTTTAAAACTACAGAAATAGTTATTAGGCAGAGAATATAAACTTATTATTAAAGTATTTGACAGGGACCTGAAACATAAGGGAGAGAGACGGCCTTAGCGTGACCCAGTGTATTAATTTTACTACCACTAGCATTAAAAACCTACCATGTAAGGTTTTTGAAGCTGCATCATACAATGGTTGAAAAAATCTCTGATGATTTGCAGCAAATATCCAAAATCTGAATGGAATACAGCAAATTTAAAAATAATAAGCAATTTTTTGTTTGATTTTTGTGGCTTTTACATTCATGTCTGTAGTATTTCAAGAGCTTTTTTTTCCTGAGTGGCAGATGTACACGAACCATAAAACTGGCTGTTGGCAGAAATATTATTAAATGCAAATAAGCTTGGGCAGGAGAGTAACAAGGGGAGGGTTTTTTTTTTGTCATGTTTGTTGCAGCAGCTTTGGGTGTTACTTGTGAACAACAGCAGGGATGTTTTTGCTGCTTGTTTTGGGCTTTCTTTTCTGTGTGAAGTTGTGTCCTGTCTTGGTACGCTAGTTTGATAGGAGGGATTTATAACCGGAATAATTTGTTTGAAATCAAACTTTAGTTTCTGCTGTTCATGTGCTGTTTAGACAGTATGTTTTCCTCGGAGATCACGTTTATAAAACCACACTTAAGACCTTGTAAAAGCACTTGGTAAGTATCGCACATAGGTGGCAGAGTTCAGAAAGTTTGAGTCCTGATCCAGCAAAAGGATAAACACACATACTTTACACAGGGAGTAATTCCAGCTTAAATCAGCAAATATCCAAGTTTACATTCTTCACTGAGCTGGGACTTTAATATTAAATTTTCAACTCTGTATGATTAAGTCTTATAGTTTTGTGAGTGCAGTTTTACAGCTCTTTACTTACAACACAGAGACGTTTTGCATGGCATCAGCAGCTCAGATGTTCAGAAAGTTGAGGCCATAAACTATCAGAGGAATTTCTTCAGTTATGCAGTCTTATAGTAGTTTGAATTGCCTTAAATTCATAAAGGAAGTTCACATCTGTCTTTATGCTTATGATTTATATTTAAAGACTTGCCCTCCAAACCTGCTTCGAAACATAAACTGTGGGCAAAATATACTTTTATGTGTTATAGTATCCCAGCTAGCAGTCGAGCAGCACTCTTCCGTGTGTCTTCTCCCTTTGGTTTGTGATGTTAGATTTGACCTGAATGTAGCTATGGACATAGGAAGATATCTCTCCATCTGCTTGAGTCTCCCTCTCTCCCTGCTTCTCTTGAACCTCCCCTGCCCCCCAAACAAACAAATAAAAGCTTCTAGAAAGTGTTTCCTCTCTCTTTAAACATATAGTTTTGTAAAACTTCTTGTTCTAATCACATACGTCTTGGGAAGATGAAGCTTTGCTTTAATTCTCTAAAGCTGATATGGGATTCGGTAACAGTTGTGATGCTGCCAGCATAGTATAATCTGTGGAGCAGTAGCCAGCGTTCCCAGGGAGGGGCAGAAAAATGAAAGTACAGTCATTATACTGATGCCTAAGGGTGCTCAGCATACACTTAAGAAATCACATTAAGGCTTTTTGCTTTTTCAGAGATCTTCAAATAAATGATTACTTCTGAGGTGTTTGAAGCCTGTATTGGGAGAAAAGTAGCTTTTTGTAGACGAAAAAGCAGTTTGGTATTATGCTGCTGTAAAGTACTTCATCTTGTTTATAGTCACTGTCTTGTTTCATTACTTCTAAGAAAAAATATTCTAAAGTAAGTATAAACGGTATTGTAAAACTCCCCAATAGGTTTGTCAGACTGGCCTAAAATACTTGCATCTGTTTTACTGAAAGGAGAGATGTTCCAGAAGAAAAAGAAAAATTATCCTTCCACTTTAGAAAGTACCTTCTTGGGTAGACAGTGTTGTGTTTTTTTTCCTTTTTATCTAGGGACTATTTTTTGTTTGCCGCTGAAATGACCAGATCAGATTGTGTAACACGCTTTCATAGTTGTGTTGTTTGAAAGCCTGTAGACAGATAATCTTAAAAGTACATATTTCTGAAGTTAATTGTACTGCTGCTGTGTATTACCAAACTTTCTTAATTTGCCTGCGTATTGTATCACAGCTAGGAGAAGAAATACATCTGTAACGAGTAGGTAACAGTCCCAATCTTCCCTTCGGAGGCTTTGCTGAGGGAGTGCGATTGAGAGGAGGGGCAGCAAGATTGTGTGTTGTCGTTAATGTGCAGCTTATTTTCGTGTGTGGTGATATCCATTGCTTTTAGGTAAAAGCTCAGCAAAACCCGACTGATGTCAGGAGACGTGAAATAAATTAGTAACGTGCTCTTCAGTTAAGTTAGCAGGTTTCCTATGTGTTTGTTTTTCAGGAGAGTGTCCATTTTGCTGTATTATTTAAAAGTTGAATAAGAAATACTGAAGATCCAGTGACTGTATTAAAAAAAAAAAGCAAAAAAAAAAAGCTTGTTAAACCTGTTAGAAGTTGAAGTTGCTTCCCCCCACCTTCTTTTTACTCTGTTACTTTGTAGTTTACATAATACAAATCTGCAGCCAAAATAACTTAACAGCAGGATTTTATCACTTCATGGACAATTCTGAGAGTGTTGAGTTCAAGAAATCTAGCAAAGGAACTGTTATTTTTAGTATTGTAAGTGGTAATTTTGTCTCAATAGCAAGTCTTTTTAAAAGACTGGAATAGCACATGCAGTTACCTTAATTTTTGAAAAAGTTACAATTTGACCTTGGAACCTGACCTGATTCCTTATGGTGACAGTATCCATGCTTGTTTCTGTCACTTTTAGTTGAAGAAGCATGTAAAAATACAGGTGGAAAATGGTGAATAGAAAACACAATTAATTGCTTTTATTTAGCACAATTAATATGGTCTGTCAGGTTGTAAAGCAAATATACATTTTGTTTCCTGTGTACCAAGATGTCAAGTGCAGCTGGAATGAGTAAACGTTTCCTGATGTTTTCTGTGATCTTCTTAATAGTATAGAATATCCATTTGGGAAGGTGCGTGTCACTGCAGGCTTGTTTCCTATATCATGCTCAAAGAACAAGTAATATGAAAAGAAATTCTTACCATTCACTTCCAAATTAAACTGTCTTCCCACAGAACTGGAAAGCGGTCAAAAAATCTTTCAGCCATAGGCTAGCGATGATTATAACAATCTCTGTGGGGCTGAGACTTACAGTGGCAAAGTATACCGTAATAAGACATTTTTAAGAAGACCTTCCAGTGTGTAGTTTCAACATTCAAATATGGGGTCTAAAATAGGTGTTAACAATAGTATTTTCTTTACTTAAACCCTTGAGAGAGAGCTTGGGTTTGACTGAAAACCAGGTGCTGTCTTCAAGCTAAGCTTTTGTGGAAGAATTATAGGAAGGCCTAATAAGCTTGCTTATGGGGAAAATTTCAACGTTATTAAATCTGTCAGGGTCAGTTCAAACCTTAAACTTGGAATGTTTGGAGTCATTTAGTGTGTGCTTCAGGTGACAAAAGTAAATGGAGTTAAAGCAGCTGAGATTAATTCTTTTCTCATATTAAGTTGTCTATGTTCCCTAGAGGAAAATGTTCTTAAAAATTTTAGAATGGTTTACTTTTACTGCAGCCTTAATATTTGTGAGTGAAATGACAGTTTTTTGTCTCAGATTTGCACTTTTTTGTGTCCTTAATGGTTTGTTGTTATTTCCTCTTCTGTAGTCGCCCATCCTCTACCTTTTGTATTCAACATCCCCTGCAACTGTGATCATCTTGGGCAAGTTTTCCTAAGAGAGAGAATCTTTATTTCAGATGAAGAATAAGGATGATCTGTGAGGAATTTAGGTTTAAATCCTACAAATAATCTCAGCAGGGCACACTACAAAGTAGTCAAAAGTTCTGTTTAGTGAAGTTACAGTCTTGGGAAATAGAGAACCTATAATAGCTGAAGAAACTTCAAGATTTTTTTAAATATTCTAATGTAGTTCTGTGAAAAATGGGCTGTTTAGTTTTTTTTTTTTTCTATATTAAGGAACTGTTCCTAGTTTATGGAGTGGAACATTTAGTCTTTAATTCTTAACAAATTGACCTTTTTTATCCTTAGATTTGAATTTTTGGTCTTAGAATTTACTTCCATCAAGAGCAGCTCCTAAATATAGAGCCTATTGACAGTCTTCACATGAACTTTTCTATTTAAATCTTTCACATCTTCTGTGTGCCAGCTTGGTATCAGATTTCTTTTTCCATATTCGTTGCTTTCTAGTTTAGTCAGATATTAGTTTTGCAGGTGCTGAATTTAATGTTAGTTGCTGTAGGAAAAACAAATGGAATTACTTATTGCTCCAGGCTTTCTGATCAAAAGAAGATTACGTCAATCTACAGATTTTTTTTGTTTGTTTTTTAATATCTATCTATCTTAAAATCATTCAGTGCTTTTGAAAAGGTGGCATACCAACAATTCTGGATAGGTTAATATTCTGTTTATGGGAGAAGGGATATGTGTTGTGGTCTTATGAAAAAAGACACTTCCCTTCAGCTTCTATACCATTGTAGTCCTGACTCCTGTTTTAATCTGTCAGGCTAAAATTATATTTATAGTCTCATATCAGTGTGTGTATTTTGAAGGTTAGAACCACAGCCGAACTAGATGAATAACTAGTAAATAATGTCTGTTGTATAAGACTCCCTTGGCAAAATGCTCTACTATAAAAAGAAGCTGTCACTGCTAGTCCAGTTTCATGTCCAAATCATTGATTTTTATCAGAGAGTCACTGAACTAGTTTCTGTTAAGTTTTGCTGAGATCATGGCCAGTGAAGTATGTTGTCTACAAGATGCCTATTTTGTAGTATACTTTTGACTTAAAGGCAGAGCTTATCATAGTTATGGTCACCTACAGTGTTTCTTCACAAGACCTTCTTCTCAGCTGCTAACAGCATTGCTAAATTGTTTGGACTAAAGTTTTCCATGCCAAGTATGGACAGTTTTATTTGGAACTGTTCCTCAGACTAATTTTCTTAGTTTTAGCAAAAAGGGTTCAAACTGCTTCTAAGAGTAGAGTAAAAATAATTTGTATATTGTCAGTATTAAAAAAAAAAAACCCAAACTGTCTCAAGGTTTAATGTTTGCTGTACTTTGGAGCTTAGCACAAAGTTCTTAATGAAAATTGATGTAATTTGGTCCGAATTCTAAGACATGCTCAGTAGCTATTGTAGCTCAGTAGCGAGACTGGTGATTCAGTATCTTCTGTGTTGTTCTGCGTAGATAGTTCAGTATCTGCTATGCTACTCCCATCTGCTGTGCTCTGTGAGTCTACTATGCATGGCTTTTCTTTAGCTTTCTTGTCTATAGTAGTGCTAGGCATAGCAACTAAGTGTATGGAAAACTTCTAATGTATTTTTCTACAAGTAAGAACCCAGAAGTGCTTTACAGGTGAGGGGACAGTGTGGAAGTGGTGGGCTGATTAGAGAAGCTTCAGTGGGGAGAGAGAGCAGAAGCTATCTCCTCTCCAGTAGCTGCACCAAGTTCAGTATTTAAACACTCCTGTTGGCTGTGAAACTTTCTGGAAATGTTTCTTATCATACTCTCTTCTAGTATATTCATAGTTTTTCATTGCAACCATGGTTTTTGAACTTCCCATGATCTTCCTGAAACTTCATGGGCTTAGGGTTTTTGCTCTGTACATCAGGAATTGATTGCGGATGAGTTGAATCATCAAATGAGAGTCTTTAATTTAAAAATGAGAAGAACATAACTGCAGTGACCATGATTAGAGCATGAAATTCACTTTATATCATTATGTTTAGTAGTACTGCTTCTGGCTACTATTTTTTCTTTTTTTTTGGGGGGGGGTGAAGCAGAGAAAGGCTGATGAAATGTAGAAGCAGGATACTAGGCCTTAGTATTTTAAGGGTGTGGGAGCTATGGGAAGAGACAGCAGTCTGAGCAGAGTTGTAGGTGACCTATAGCCTGCTAAAATAGTAGTAAAATTGGTGCTATGAATATGGTGAAGGGAAAAGGCTTTTTTTTTTTAAAAAAAAAAAGATTGTGCTGTTGTGTTACCCAGCTACCATTGGGAAAAGATTTCTGTCTCATTCTCATTTGAAGTTCCTTCTCTTTGCCACTGTTTCTCACTATCTTACCAAGCGAAGTTTTGGTGAAACTGGTAGTTTTTGTCCGATCATTGATATGACAGGGTTTAGTACAGAAATAGGAGTTTTGCTGTGGAGCTGGGAGGTCAAGGTGCGAGTAACAACAAAAATTATATTTGCATGTGTATATTCAAGAATAGTGCTGCAAAAGGAAGAAGTTCCAATTCTAGTAAGTGATATTTACACCCTTGACAATTAAAGGCATTAAAGCTACTCCCCACCATAACAGGAAAACTTTCTACATGTTATAAAAGTTTACTTTTTCAAATTACAGATTAAAAGTTTGTATCTGAGACAATCACACACTTGCAGAGTTGACAATCTCTGGATAACAGGTGAAAGCGGCACAGTAGATTTTTCTCAGAAGGACTGAAAGAGGAGGTGGAATGAGCAAGTTTAAAGAAGGACAGTGTAGCATGGGCCAGGAAGGCTGATCTGAAGGAAAGCAGGAATAAAAAGTCACAGCAATTTGTCTGAATATGAAGGGGGAAAGAGCTTTATTTTTGCTATTGCTGTATTTGAAAAATAGCATGGTGCATCGCTGCATAACCAAGTGAACTTTTAGAAGTGATTTAATAGGTTACTTCTTTGTTTCTGTAGGTGGTTGGTCCTTTACAAAATAAAAGCACAGGTCTTATTTTATTAATTTCTTCCCAAGTAAAATTCTATGGGAAAGTGTGGGCGAATAAAATGATGATTTTATTTTTTTAAAAAGTTCCAATTTAGTGTAATTGGGTAAAGCTTTTGAAAAGCATATTATGTTTTTCATTAAAAATTCTGTACTTAAGATATAGTGTACATGTAAGACTGAAGTCTTGTTAAGCAGCATAAATTTTGGTTCAACGTGCATGTAACAGCAACATATGATGAGAACTGAACTTAGATTGCACCACTGTTGGATTCTGTAGGAAAAGTAAGATGCAAATGTCAGAACCCCCTGGAGAGGCATAGGCTGGGTCCCATAGTATGGTCAGGACGGACAAAGCTTGGTAATTGCCATTTTCTGTATTTTCCCTTAAGAGTAGGAAGCAGGAGCAAAATAAACTCAGTACATCAAAATGGTGTAAATTGAGTTTAAAAATAGCCAAGAGATTTTGCCAGATGGGAATATACTTAAGTGTAGGATCCCTCGTTACTGAACACTTGATGTTTACAGTTTTTGATAGAAAGAACATAACTGTTAGAGTATGGTTAAAATTGATGAAAAAAGTATCTCAACCTTTTAATTATGAAGCTAAATGCTTAATTCAAGTGAAGTGGGTGAAGAGATCCTGCAAGTGCTTGAATATTCATCTGCTTAGTATGACCTATTCCAGTCGAGGTCAGTGGGGTTTATGTCACTGAATGCAGCAGAATCAGGGTTTCACCTGTGTTTCCAGTCTAAATTTATCTGCTGTAACACTTATCGTTATAAAATATCTCATTATCTTATTTGTCTGAGGAAACTTTGAAAATTAAGCAGCACTGGTTTAGCTGATTTGTAAAGTATATATTTGTCCAAGGAATTAATCCAATACCTATAACTTCCACCTGGATTTACACAGGGATTCAAGGGAAGAAGAGGTTTTTCCTTGGCTTTTGGAAAGCTAGATTGCATATTTTCTCTGGCACTGTTTTCCTATTAAATTACCTCCCTGTACATCCCCTTCACACATTTAAAATAGCTAAGTGCTACATTAACTGCAAAATGAGTTTCTGTACTTTGTGAAGTAATGCTTAACAGCTACCCCTTCGTTTCAAATAAAAGGTATTTTTATATTGCATTCAGTGCTAATTTTGCCATGTGAAAACGACATGAGTGTTTCTTCAGTTTCTGGGGAAAATACAAACAAACTTGATTTGTAATGTTGACTTGCGCTTTCTAGTGTCATACCAAACTGAAGCAATTTCAGCATCTTATACAAAATTAATTTTATTCTTAGATAAGGTGAGGAAATGATTGGGGAAGAATACAAGTTAAGATATTGTAAAAAATAATATCCCATACCAGATCCACTTATGGCATACTTTGTTATCAATGGTCACTAATTATAGAATATGACAATTTAAATCAGACAGGAGTTTTGCGGTTGGGTTAATAAAAAGGGAACTTATTCAAATGGTAAATATAATTTCTGTCCTTTCAAGCTTAAAAGGTCCAAATCAAATTGTTTTGGTCTTCTGGTCAAGCAAAATGTTTATGTTCCTATGACTAGAGAATGTTTTTAATTAAGTACAGTAAAATGGGTATTGAGCTTAAGTTTTTACTGGCTCTGTGTGGCACACAACTTTGTCACTAGCATTTCAGCGGTCTTTATCCCCTGGTAATGCACGTACAGACCACTACAGCTGTTGAGGGGGTAAAGCAGGGAGCAGAGCTATTCAGTTTATTCTTCTTTTAACTCTTAGCAGCGTAGATGTGAAACAGTTCCTTGAGTCTACCTTGTCACAACCTGAAGGGTTGTTCTATATCTTCAGAATTGCATGTAAAAATCCAGAATTGTATTGAACCCTGACACTTTAATAGTATTTCTTTAAAGGCAAATGCTTGTGTTTGGTGAAAAGTGTGATTAACAGTTCATGTGTCGGGAACAAGAAGCATCATACCGATTATCCCTTCTGATCTTTTTGATTTGACAGTCTCAGAAACTTAAGTCTGTAGCCTCTTCCCCTTTCTGAAAAGTCTCTTGGGTCTTGCTGGTGGTTAATTTTCCTGGCACATGAGTGAGTGAGTTACTAGGAGTAACAAGTTGCTATGTGCCAGCCTCTCCGTGGGTGCTTTTGGCTTGCGGCTAATACAATGTAACCCGAGTTAGACTTTAAAGAAAGGATGAGTTTATATACCCAGGACTTTACCTTGACCTTTAGTTGCCCTGTTGTTAGGAGGACTTTTTGAAAGCATGTGTGTTTTACCATAACAGAAACCTTTGTTGCATTTCAATATAACAGGAGCTATTTAGGAGTTTTATTTTGTGTTTTGGGAAAGCAATTTTAATTCTCAAGCCTTTGTGTCAGCTCTTGTAATTTTAACTTAAAAGTTGGCAACTATTCCATATTCACATCTTCCCATTCCAGAAATCAATTACTCTCCCCTCTCTGCCAGTTTTATGGCCTGGCTGTGCATGTTAATTCTGTGATAGGATTCATCACCCTTAAATTTAGCTCTGTCTTTCTTAAAGTGTTAGGGTTCCTATTTTAAATTATTTTAAGATTGCAGTTACTTAATAATCATGAGTTATTACACCTTCGTCAAGCCATGGAAATCAGTATTTGGTCTAATGTCATGCATGCAGGAGAGAGTGGTAAACTCTTAAAGCCTCTGGTTATGTTCAAGATAGGCCCATCCTGGCATATGATCAGTCATTGAAACTGCTCGATGGTTTCTAAATGAAGACAGTAAATACAGTAGCAGTGTGTGCCAAAAACATAAATGAAAGCACTGGGGAACATAATAGTTGGCTTACTGGTGGAAGAAAGCTTGCTGCAAATGCAAGAGGAGTAGCATAATTGTTTTTTGAAAACACAGCCTTCAGCTGTATAAGAACTGAAACTTCTTTGCTTTTTATAATAAATAAAATATCACTCTGAACAAAACTTGCACACAGTTAACCATAGGCAAATTGCTCAACTACTCAGTACTTTGAAAAGCAGCATTGATTCACCTGTGTCAGGTCATCGGACAATTTATTTTTCTGGAAATTTTTTTTTTATTGTTGCATGTAGCTGAATTTTGGTTAGATTCTCAACTAGTGGTGTGCTCTTGAGGAAACTTTTGTATTGTTCAAGTTGCACATTTTATTAAGGATGAGTTCAGGGTGTTTTATGTTCCCGTTCCAGCTGTTGGTATGTTTGGCTAGTTTTTTGTTTGTTTAATGAATCAATGGTGCTTTAATTCTCCTTTTTGAGAAAGTGTGGTAGAAATGAGGTAATGAGGTGAATTGTGGCAGACCCCGTTACGAAAGTCTTGCTATTTAACTTTTTGAGGACCAAGAGGATAACTTCTATTGTTTTTTGCATCTGACTGCATGTTTTCTTCTGTAATTAGTAGGAAATAGGGCTATTAATATGAAAGCAGTTCAGCAGAGTACTTTCTTACTGCCTGAAATGTCTTGGTTGACTCAAGTCTTCACTAAAATGAAGGGATTTAATGTAGTGGTAGCTAGAGACTCTTAACTATATGAGATTATAAGAAAGCTTGGAAGATGGTAGAAACAATCTAGATAAGACACGTGCAGGTTACCATCACTGCAAGGAGGCATGTCACAGAATTTGTGACAGATGTTGTCAGATCAGCATGGGCTTTTCAGATTTTCTGGACTGATTTGCTAAGGTCAACTGCTGGCCATGCTGAGTGGCAGATGAGACTGTCTGAACAAACAATATCTGTTACTGTGTGGAAGATAGCTTTCTAGGACTACTTTTAGTAAATGAATTTAAAATTATCTATAGCCTAGGCTTTGTAACTAACTTTGTAAACCACAATGCTGTGTGTGGAAAAAAGTCGTTGTTGATTGTTGTCCTCACCTAGTTTTTCCTTCTAATGTGTGATTTCTTTTTTTCTCTTTCTTCCCTTTCTTCTCTGGCATGTATCACAGAATTAATCTTAAATCCAGAATATTGTAATGAGCAAAACCTGTGATTTCTTAGCTATTTAAAAAGAAACTGGATACTT
>Ga0065711_1047820_pt1 | contig 12128 bp, 7 predicted proteins | sample Hoacrofraction12_FD_59098 | JGI IMG/M metagenome (GOLD analysis project Ga0065711, IMG submission 59098) | Hoatzin crop microbial communities from Cojedes, Venezuela - Epithelial fraction 12 v2 (version 2) | ecosystem: Host-associated > Birds > Digestive system > Esophagus > Crop | place... | reverse complement strand
TTTTTTTTGATTTTTTTTTTTTTTTTTCTGGGGCGAGGGGGAGATGTTGTTTGTTTCTGCAGAGTTCTTAAATGGTTTGTTAGATGTCTGCTTACCTGTTGTTTATCAAACCTCCTGAAATCTTATGGAAACATTTCTAGCAATATCCTTGGCCTTTGGACCAACCTGTTGTTGTTGACCAAAAGCCAATGATGTTGGCCTTTTTTTAATTGTGATCTGCAAATCTGAAGTTGAATACACTTTTTTATACTGATTTGAAAATATTGATAGGTCTTAGAATTGCATTGTTTTTATGTTTTGAATTCTCTTCAGTTTTTTGAATACTGTTCTATGGATACTGACATCTGTACAGCTTTTATAATTTGGATGTTTACTCCTTATTTTGTTTCTCATTTGGAATTCAGCAGAATAAGTGATTCCATCAAGAACTATTCCATCTCTAAACCATGGTGGTTTAAACATGCTTTCTTTTAAACTCTGGTAAAAGAGTGTCAGATCAGATCTGGTGAAGTGTTAATTTTTCTTAGTTCTCAGTGACTTCCTTCGGATTTGAAACATTAACTGCTGCCTGAATATCATCTAGTTCTGATCTTTATAATTACATAAACCAAGCAGGCACTATTGCTAGTATCTGATACACAGTTTTCATGTGTGCTGATTCGGTGTCCATCTCTCAGGTTTCTGCATGCAAGACTGCTCTTCAGTCTTGAGCAGCACAACACCGCAAATGTTCAACTTATGTTTGTACAGGCATTCATTGGTAAGAGAGAGAGTCCAAGCAGTTAATCAGGTTTTTGTTTCACAGTCTTCAGAAATAAAGAAAATAGGATCTGGCATTTTATTAATCTTCTAAATAATGACTGCATTTAATTCAATATATAGTGTTATAGACGCATAATAAAGCATAATTCAGGATGATTTTTTACAGTTAGGTTTGACATCTTGTGCAGTGAATGGCTTGGAGAGTTTTAGCTTTTTGGTTGCTTGGTTGTTTTGTTGTTTTTTTCCCTGTGCTCTGATATAGAGTGTATGTATTCTTCCCTCGATTTCAGTATCTGTCTGTTCTGTACAAAGCTATGAAATAATTAAATTAATCTGCTTTTAATAATAATGGGCAAAGAGGAGGGAGACCAAATTAGATAACATTCTCTCATAGCTTAAAATCTGTAAATTGTATTGAAATTTCTGAGAAAATATCGAAGTCTAAAAATCTGCTGTTCTTGTGAAGTCTTTGATAAAGCAGAAAACTTTAAAGAAGTGAAAGACAATAAAGAATTAAGTAGACTAAATTTTAATTTATTTTTTTTTACTTTCATTTTGGGATCTACATTGCTATACGGAGATATTAACTTTAATATGTGAAGTGTTAGACATCACCAAAACACCCAGGAGGAAAGGATAATTGTGAAGAAGTGTTAGACACTTAAAGTCTGCTTCACAGTTTTGTTTTCCTCCAGAGTGTAGGGAACCAATTCAGCTGTCCAGACATGTCTCTAGTACCTTTTAGTATGTCCATCTGACTACAGACTTATGCTGGAAGGAACGGTAGTGGGTCTCCTTTAGGTCCCATTTGTAACTCCCATCACCAGGTGAATGTCTCAGATACATGGGACATCCTGAATGTGTTAGATAGTTGCATATGGCAACAAAACTGAGTTCTGAAAGTCCATATACAGGGCTCTAGAGAAGTGTTTAAGCATAATCCATAATGTTCAGCAAAGATGTGGAGATCAATTCCATTGCTCACTTGTAGTCATCTGCTTCCATCAGAATGCCCATTAGTCAAAAACACCTGCTTAAGATGGCAGACATGATAGAGCACTTATGTATGCCCTGTGCAATTCTGGAGCTGCACTTGGGATCAGCCCTTGGTTGATATAGGCTGTGGAACCTGGGAAGCAATTCCCCTTACCAGCAGCTGGGTTACTGACTGTGACCGCCATGCTACCCCCACTTCGTGACAGGACATATCACCCTGTACGGACAATTACATAATTCTGTATTCTGTAGACATTTTAAGCAAGGAATAGCCTGCTGCACATAATAAAAGAACATAGACCTGATATACAGAGATGGCCAAAAATTCACAGCTTTAGCTTACACATTGCACAGTAGTTAGACCACTTCTATTTTGGTCTAAAAGAGAAATCTCAGCAATCACAGTATGCATACTCAGCATGCAGTTTCAAAGGTTTGCAACAAAATAAGATTAAAAAATACTGTTTACCATAATGACAGCAGAATTCAGTCAAAGACAGGGAAGAGTATAAATTTCATATTTCTGTTTCCTCAAACACTGACATTGTGTCAAGAATAATTTTTGATTTTTTAATATAAACATATTATTCTTTACTTTCTTTTTAAACTAAAATGTCTTTGACTAATAGAATTAGAATCTAAACATTTTTAAATAACATTGCTGTTATGAGTTCTTCTGCTGTAACAAAGTACTAGTCAAAGGGTAATTTTTAATGTATTTTTAAATGGGTGAGGTGTGTGAAAATCAAACCAAAAAAGGTACATACACAAGAAAAGATACATACACATATGTTGAAAAAGATACATAATTGCAGTTCATGAATAATCATGAGAAAAATAATTTGAAAAAAAGACTTACAAAGTCTCTGAAGATTTGAGACAAACTTCTGATTTTGAAGTCAATCTTTCCACATTTTAGATTCAGCTCACAAGAAAGTAATATCTGATTCATATCGAATTTTGAAACAGGACTAATACAGGACAAGAACCACCAAAGTTTTTATTACCTAAGATTTTCTACTCGCAGGATCTGAATACTGCAAACAACCATTGAGTATCTCCAGCTCTCACTGGCTATGGCAGGAGATATTACACTCTGTAATCTTTTGGAAAGCATTTCTGCTTTCATGCATAGACCTTGGATCAGTTGTCAGACTTCCTAGTTATGACTGAAACTGGCTATGAAAACTGAAAAAAAAAAACCCTAACTAATAGAATATTTTTAAATATCTTTCTGGAATTTTGTGAATATGTTTTCTGTCAGTATTTTCTACCACTTGTAGTCAATGTAGGATTGATGTACCTGTGAGATGATGAGATGAATTATGCTGATGCTAAAACATCAGGCAGAGACAATTATCAACATTTTTAATAGCTATATAATATCTGTTCTTGAGTCTAGAACGTTCTGAAAAGGAATAAAACTCACTGTGTAAGCTCTTACCGTTTTCACACTTGAGAACTCTTGATCATTTCTGCATCAGACTACCTTTGTGTAAATTTATGAGGCAGATTTCTGCTTTTTAGTGAAAACTACTAGGACTTGCTATTATGTTAGTTTTCAGATAAGCAGTCTTTTGCAGTCTCTGGATCAAAGGAAGTAAGTAAAATTCCTGGCCTGAAAAGTTTATCATCCAAAGTCCCAATCAGAAAAAAGTCAATTATTTTTTTCATAAACTGTGTTTAGTCTAGTTAAAAGTCTCTAGGCTTTACTGGAGGAGACAGTGACTGAGATGACAAGTCATACAGAAATGTAATTCACATTGAACTATTATATACTTTTTGGTATTCTCTTTTTTATTTTCAGGTAGAGAAGACAGATGGAAGGCATATGCTTCTAGATAATATGGGAAATAATGGGACTTCAGAAGGAATTTGAGTGACAAGAGAATGGGCACAGGTAGGACCATTAGTCTCAGGCTGACGCTGAAACAGAGGATTTGTGCAAATGCATAGTAGTGTACAAAGGCAGACGCAGTGATGTGCAGAAAAATAAAGATAGGAGAGAGAAATACTTCAAAACTTTTGACGTATTCTGTTCTTCTGAGTAGTATTCAAACAGTTAATATTTTCTCATTTTCTGCTGATACCTTGAAGAAGTCATTAGTATTTGGAATAGACCCATTCAAGCTTCACCAGAATTACAAAGTATAGATGTTTTCTACAGTTACCACTCCCAGTGAAAAATTAGCTGTCTCTAATAATAAAGATATCTAAAATATCTGGCACATCAAATTAACCTGGTAAAAGTCTGTCTGTTTTGGGGACTGTAAGCAGGAAAGAATTGCTTCAGTGAACACGTTAGCTTTTTTCAATAGCTGAAAGTATTCAGGAGGAATACTTTTATTCCACTGGAAAAGGAATAATTTCAGAGAACCCAGTTCTCTGAAGACAGTTTTGAAGGCTGAATACATAAACATAGGTTGTGTACTGTGGAAGGATCTGCAGTACTTTACACTTCTTTACACTTCTTTTCCAGTAGTACATAGTTTCATACCAATCAAATTTGGGGAATTATGTTTGGAGGGAAATTGGGGAAAAGATGTTAAGAAAAGGAAAAACATAAACAGAATTTATAATAACTGAGAAAATGGCTGTTCTTTTAGTCTTAAGGCATTAGATTTTCATGACTGTTACTGGTTTTATCTCTAACATGGAAAATGGCTGAAGGACATGCAACATGAAAATTCTCCAATTCAATTTACCTCAAGCAGCTATGGAATCACACAGTAGTTGAGAAGGTAAAGGTACCTGTGGAGATTGTCTAGTCCACACCCTCACTCAAAGCAGGGTCAGGTAGAGCAGGTTCTTTAGGGCAATTCCCAGTTGGGTTTGGACTACCAAAAGCGTAAAAAACTTTTGACTGCCAAAAAGTTGAGACTCCACAACCTTTCTGGGAAACCTGCTCATATGTTCAGTCACCTTCACAGTAAAAAAACACTTGCTGACTGAAGTGATGTTCCTACTGGCCATCATGTCTGTAGTCTGGTTGCAGACATACGCAGGTTTCTATTTATTCACTGTGAGGAACACAACAATAAGGAAAGGACTCCTCTATGCCTTATGTCATATTTCTACTGATATTTCTCAACTAAACTGCAGAGAGTCAGAGAGAGAGAGAGACTGATGTGTCAAGCCTCATCAATGTCACTGTTTCCAAAGGAGAGCATTATCACCCACAGTTTTTGGAGGGGGCAAGGTGGATATTCTTTTCTTTTTCTTTTTTTTTTCTTTTTGAAAAGATAGACCTGAGTCACTGTTTCTCTATTGCTCAATGTGCCAGAGTACAGTATCAAGACAGCTCAGCGAATACAGACTTTTCGTGCGCAGTTCTGATAGAGAACTTGTTCCAAAGATGTAAGATAAAACAAACCTACTGCCTAACTATTCCCTGCTTCTGTCACACTTACAAAGGCTACAGTAGTGGAAGAGGAGGATGAGTCTTGCACTTCCTGGAGGAGTGCAAAGGAGTAGACCAGCTTGCCTTCCTTCAAACATAGCAAAGGTAATGCAGTCAAGAGTTAGTTTGCTAGAAAGATTAATCCAAGAAGACTTTTTCCTCACAAATTTTTGACAGAATTGAATTTGTTCTTAGGAGAGTTGATATTTTGATAAAAGTAAAATAAGGTATTCAACGAAGAATGTGATACGCCTTGTTTCAAATGAGTTGCAATATAATTTAATGTTCCTACTCTCTTTGAGTGCTGGAATTCATTTGCTAAGTGAATTTCTTCTCTTAAGACGTATTATGATCTCCTGCTTTGATGAGGAGATTCTTCAAAATTTAGCACCCACCTCATAGAATTCATTCTCAGTAGAGATTGTTAGAGCAGACAGTGGGAGCTGGAAGAACAAAAAATTCTGGAGGTATTCCGACTTCTCTTTCCACAGGACTTTTGTGTTGTCTGAGTGTAACAGATTTATTGCAAGAGAAAGCAAATACAATTAACAAAAACATGAAATAAGATTAAATCTCCTATTCCTTTAAAAGTAAATTTTGGTTGAAAATGTCAACTCTAAATGACACTTATATGGACATATTCTGGCATTTTTGCAATGCTTAGTAAAGAATGTGAAGTACTTGAAAAAGGCAGTAGAACATACTTGGCAGACACGGTCATTGAAAAGGGACTCTGAAGCTCCTGGAAGTAATGGCAGGACTAGGGTTGCTCCAGGAAAGCTTCATGCCTGTCTGACTCCAGTGCAGGTGTAGGATATGGCTACTGCACTCTGTCTTCTCCCCCTTTCTGCTTTCTTCCAGCTTCTCAGAAACTTTCTAATTTGAAAATCCTTTGAAACTCTTATGACTTGATTAAAATGGGCACCAATTTAAAACATTTCCTGTTCCTTTTTTATATGACTTTCGTCATTCCTGGGTGACTCTTGTGCAGGCTGCACAAGAGTAGAACAAATACTTCATACCGATAAAAGGCTCAGAATGATACTCATGAGTTTAGTTTTATCTAAACAATACTAATACTTAAAATTTGCTTCAAGAATATTATTTTTGGTTCTAGTTGCTCCTTTATGTAACAGCTTCTTTGATGGGACTCCCTTCTGCTGTTGATAATTTTTTGCACAGATAGTTAATATTGATTGCCATGTTGCCCCTCTTAATTTTCAAAGAAGAAAAAAATTCCAGAACATGACTGACAGTGCCTCAGCCTAATGGATGTAGACATACTCAGAAGTGTTCTACTCTGTTTAATTACAGGGGTACAGGACAGACAGACATTTTTTAGAGGTACTCAGATCTTTTCCCTAATTTAAGTTCTTCAGAATAACGGAATGTGGTATAACCAGAGGGCAGAAGCTCTGTAATTGTCGCAAGTAATCGAGCACAGAATAGTCAGTGTTTTACAATTGCTCCATGCCACAATCATACACAGAAGATTTTCCATCAGGTATCTCAAAGTGTATCAACACTTACAAGGATTTACTTGTTGTACTGTACTGGAAAACATCCATCAGGGATAAAATTTAAGCGTATCAGACTGGACAAGTTCTAAACAGAGTAAGCTATTCCAGAAGTGTTCCTTGGTCTAGTAAAATTTCTAAGCAGGATAGCTACATCAGAAAAAACTTCATATGTAGCCTAAACTTAGTTTCCTTTTCTGACTGATTGACCTGCAGATTAATGAGGTTTTTTCTTTGGTATTTTTGATATCTTTGGCCTGTGACATGCCAATAATGTTTTTCCTGCCTTTAACTAAGGGATCTCAGATACAACTTCTTCCTCTCACCTACTTTGCATTCAGTTGAAGTAGTTACATTTAGACAGAGTAGCAATGAAAAAAATTGATGTGGGAAATACGACTTGGAAAGCTAAACTTGCATATGTACATGGAAAAGGGTAGGGAAAGGGCATCTTTAAAGTAACTAAACTAGTAACTAAACATGCTAATAAAAATTTCTGATTAAGTGAGTATGGCTGTTGGGCCTCAGTAAGTACATTTGAATACATTTTGTTCAAGAGTCATGTTACATAGTACAAGACCCAAATTGCTAAGGATTTAATTTTTAGATTAAACTTTTATGTAGATGGTGAATAAGCAAGAAAAAAACATGCTTTCTTGATATGCTGAAAGGTAGTGAAAGAAATCTTCTCCAGCAGTTAAGTGGTGTTTTGAGGGTTGGGAGAATACTGTAGTCCATTATCGCCTACAAAAATCTGTTTTTCTAGCTAAGTCTGAAGTCTTATACTTCAGAATGGCGCACATTTCACTTAGCTTGTATAATAGGCATTCAAATACTTAGAAATCTTTATGCGGCAGGAGTGACAAGAATAAAAAGCTTGTATTCTACAATTAGGAGTTCTTCATTAATCACTTTTATGAGATATAACAAAGTAACATGAATGTTAAACAAAAACATTATCACAAGTAATAAAAAAGCATAACTGTGAACTTAAGTGGAATTAATTGACCATTGAGTAACAGCATAAAATTTCAAAATAACCAAGGAGTTCATTTTTAGGGCAGTATGCGTCTAAATACTTTATACAAAACATCAAATGAGGGTGTGATTAGAAGTAAAAGAATACAAAATGCACAGTATTTCTAAATGGTCTACTAAAATATTCTTCCTAAATAATCTATACAGCAAATTTCCACAGTGGTAGCATGTGAAGGTAGAGGTAGAAGTAGCTGTAAGGTAATGAAGCAATACAATCCTCTTTAGCTGTTCCTGATGAGTTAGGCAGAACGTGTCCAGGTTAATTAAAGGCTAGAGGTGATACCAAGACTGTTTGGTTGTAGATGGAGGTATGCTTGGTAAACAACATAAAATGCCCAAGTGTTAGATCCTCCAGATTGTCAGTTGTCATGTGTACCTGAGTAGGCCGGAAGAGTAAGAGAGAAGGACAACCCAACAACTGAAGTGATTTTTTTTTTTCCTTCCACTACCTGCAGGCTTTAAACAGGCTTTTTCATCCACTTCTCTTTTCAATACCTGGTCTACAGTTTGTTGGGTCTCTGTTCTATAATGCTTACCTACCAGAGCAGAGGCATTAGGAAACAGAGGTGGCAGAACTTCAGTTTTCTGATCTCTGAATGGACTTGAACGGAACACTGTCTCAGAAGGCATCCCACTTAGCCTATATTACTCCTATGTCTAAGAAAACTCACCTCCTCAAATTAGCGTTTTGTGTATGTATACTGGAGTCATGTGGACCCTTTTGAAAAGTTTCTACCTGTTTAAGATAATTTGCTTTTCTAAGAATGAATGCATCCCTAGCTCCTGACTTAATTACTGTAACCAAGTGCCTGAGATTAGGCAACAAATTTGAGCCCAAACCTCCAGAATTATCTGGCTATACATAAAAGATTTTTTGGGGGATTAGCATGTTTCACTTTGGTTATGTGGACGACCTACTTTATGAATCTTTTGCTGGGCTAGTGACAAAATATTACAAAAGCATTAAAGCAATAGGAAGCAGTGTTTAAGCAATTGCATTAGTGGCACAGGGCTGTGTGGGCCAGACTAAGAAGATGGAAAGACATACAAGCAGCATTTAATTTTATTTAATTTAATTTTGGCTTACTTCATTTTATTTTATTTAATTTTACTGGCATCCTAACACTGAGAAGTTAGGACAAACTGGAGCTATAGTCAGGTAGAGGACATCTTATGTATCCTTGATCCCATATATGTGCACCCGTTATTATACAGTCCTTCTGGACCTGTTCTTATGTTATTATATTCTTTTTATCTGCAGGATGATGCTCATTCAACCATTCTGTTGAAAATAAGATGTGCTTCTGTACTGAATTTGGCTGCAAACTTTAGGTCTTTCACTTCAATTTTCTGCAGAAGTTGGCAAGTGTATAGAGTTTAGGCAGGAATCTGGAGGATAGTCCTGTAATTTAGGTTGCTGAATGTTATCCTAGGGGGGTGGATTCTGTGCTATTCATGCTGTGTAAAAGCTTGCTTAACTCACACAGTGTTGTTTTTGTAATTTGATTGAATTACTGTAACTTTTCTAAAGCATAACAGAATAGAAAAGAACAAATAAACAGTAATAAACCATTGTAATGATACGTATGGCTTTGTTCTCTCTGTTGTGACTGATCTGTGTACAAGACTGACATGTACACTAATCCAAAGCAATTAATCTTTCAGTCCATTGATTAGCAATCTGAGGGGCCTTTTTCAAATCCTGCATTTGGGCCGATCCTGGCCTTAATCCAGCTCCTGTACCTGTACATATCTGCTCATATTTAAATTGACTTTGTAAATTAAATTCCGTGAAGATCAGCATTATTTATCAAAAAATTTTAGTTAAAAACATAAAGAGATTTTACCAATTATATGTAGATAGTGAATGCATTCAGAGAGATCACTAGTCAAGATCTGGGATTTTTTTTCCAGTTTTTGTTGAGTTTTGATGAGAAAGTTAAGGAAAAACTAGGCTCAAGAGTTCCGAAGAAAAGCATGAAATATACTATCTACTATGATTTAGATATAATTTAAAACATTCAAACTTTTATGAAATTTGTCAATGAACTACTATGTACAGAAAATATCAAAACAATAGATATTCAGTGAGATAGTTCATCGCGTTTGGACTAACATCTTTAAAAATGAGCTTATATTAATGCAGATTACTGTATCAAGGACCTTATTTCTTGATGTATTTATTGAAAAGAAATATTCTGACTGCAGAAAAATGCAAATGACCTCTAAGACTAAAAAATGTACATACAGAAATAAGGCATTAGTGTATTTTTAACTCTAACTCTTTTTTTTGAGAATGAAGTTCATGTTGGAATATTTGAAGCCATTATTTTTATTCATTAAAATTAGTGTGAGAAAACAGTTGGAAATTGTCAGAAATGTCAGTTACGGCTTAGATATATTTTCTAACTTCTAGAAAATGAGTTATAGGAAAACAGAAAGAGTAATTAGTACAAGACTCCTTCACAGACACTTTGCATTCACTTGTTTCAAATGAACTACTATAAAAAGTTGGCATACAATGTGCCCTTTTCTATTATGTTTAGCAAAATGGATTTCTTGCTGTGATAAGTGATGCAACTGTAAATTTAAACTGAAAAGTGATTCTGATAAAACAGTGGGTAACATTTTTATTTAAGTAACAATGATGCTATTCATCAGCTATTATAAGTGGTCTGATATATGACGCTGTAGTCAAAAACAAGTGTGTAAAGTCAATGTTATCTTTCATCATTTAGATTTTTTGACCTTGGGAAGAAGTCCTAGGATCTGTCTGGAAGAATTCAATGAAGTAGCTCTTCACTGTGAAGAACGATCTGTCAGGCTTTTTCATAATAATGTCAGGATAGAAACAATTATTCAAATCACCTAAAATTAAAGGAATATTACAGGTTACATTTCTTAATTCATATTAGATACAGTAAATGAACAGAAAAGACCTAAAAAAGGCAGAGAAATGTTGTCTCACACGAGTTTTGGCCCCTATCAAGTCTGTCTGACAAGTATAGAACAAATAACAGAGATGTGTAGCTGTGAGAAGATGAATAAATACTCTGAAGTAAATTATCTATAAACATTTCTTTGCCCAGTTAATGATGAGAGGGTGAAGCAGTTCAATTAATTAGTGACAAACTTTGATGACCAGCTAGAACTCAGTCTGGCCACTGTCGTACAGGACAACAAAAAATGTTTTTACAAATACATCAACAACAAAAAAAGGGCCAAGCAGAAGCACCATCCCTTGTTGGATAGGGGGGCGGAATATTGCCAACAAGGATGAGGAAAAGGCTCAGGTCCTTAATGCCTTCTTTGCCTCGGTCTTTAATAGTCAGACTAGTTATTCCCAGGGTACTCAGCTCTCAGTGCTGCACAACAGGGATGGAGAGCAGAACAAACCTCCCATAATCCAGGAGGAAGCAGTTAATGACCTGCTATGCCACCTGGACGCTTACAAGTCCATGGGGCCGGATGGGATCCACCCCAGAGTACTGAGGGAGCTGGTGGAGGAGCTGGCCAAACTACTCTCCATCATCTATCATCAGTCCTGGCTAACAGGGGAGGTCCCAGACCACTGGAGGATCACCATTATAACACCAATCTACAAGAAGGGCCAGAAGGAGGATCCTGGGAACTACAGGCCTGTCAGCCTGACTTCGTTGCCGGGCAAGATTATGGAGCGATTCATCCTGCGTGCGCTCATCGGGCATGTGAAGAGCAACCAGGGAGTCAGGCCCAGCCAGCAAGGATTAATGAAAGGCAGGTCCTGTTTGACCAGCCTTATCTCCCTCTATGACCAGGTGCCACGCCTAGTGGATGAGGGAAAGGCTGTGGATGTTGTCTACCTGGACTTTAGTAAGGCCTTTGACACTGTTCCCCACAGCAGCAAGAAGATGAAGCCAGCAATGTGCCCAAGTGGCCAAGAAGACCAACGGCATCCTGGCTTGTGTCAGGAATAGTGTGGCCAACAGGAGGAGGGAAGTGATCATTCTCCTGTACTTCGCACTGGTGAGGTCACATCTCAAGTACTGTGTTCAGTTTTAGGGCCTTGCTACAAGAAAGACATTGAGATGCTGGAGAGTGTCCAGAGAAGAGAAATGAGACTGGTGAGGGGTCTAGAGCAGGAGTCTTATGAGGAGCAGCTGAAGGAACTTGGGTTGTTTAGTCTGGCTGAGGGGAGACCTTCTTGCTCTCTACAACTACGTGAAAGGAGGTTGTAGTGAGGCAGATGTTAGTCTCTGCTCCCAAGTAACTAGAGATAGGACCAGAGGTAATGGCCTCAAGTTGCATCAGGGGAGGTTTAGATTAGATATTAGGAAAAATTTCTTTACTGAAAGTGTGGTCACGCATTGGAACAGGCTGCCCAGGGAAGTGATGGAGTCATCATCCCTGGAGGTGTTCACAATATGTGTAGATGT
>Ga0065711_1047819_pt1 | contig 12128 bp, 5 predicted proteins | sample Hoacrofraction12_FD_59098 | JGI IMG/M metagenome (GOLD analysis project Ga0065711, IMG submission 59098) | Hoatzin crop microbial communities from Cojedes, Venezuela - Epithelial fraction 12 v2 (version 2) | ecosystem: Host-associated > Birds > Digestive system > Esophagus > Crop | place... | reverse complement strand
CCCGCCGGGCCTCGCCGCGGACGCGGGTGGGTGCGGGGGTGGGGGCGTGGGTCCCCCCGCGCTGCGGCACCGAGCGGGCCTCGGGGGGGTGGGGTGGTTCTGACCGGCGCTTCGTCACGGCCGTGTGCCGGGGGGCTGCGTGCGGCCAGAGAGCGACCCTGGCGTGGTGTTCGCGGGGGTGAGGCCGCCCGTCCCAGGACATGGATTGCCCGCCCGCTTCGCCCCACTGATGAGCGCGGGAGTTCAACGTGCTGCGTTTGATCTCACCAGCCGCCCGGCACATTTGTCACGACGGTACTGACAGGAGCAAACTGACGTTGTTTATTTTCCCAAACCTTTCTGGCATATTTCTTGGCTTCTTCCTGCACCTTGGAGCCGTATCGCACTGAGCGAAAGAGCAGTGATGTCCCCTCTGCCTAAACGGGCATGGCGGTGTCACAGCCCTGTGCCGCTGAAACGCCGGGGCCGGGGCGCGGTGGCGTGGAAGGTGCGAGGTCAGCAGTCCTGAAGAGGTGTTCAGGAGGCCCTGAGCCATCCCGCGTTAAATGAATGATGGGGGTGGAGGGGTTTGTCAGAATTTCTGTTCGCTCCCAAAGCTGGAGTTCGTTTCTGCTCGGAGCTGCCAGATAGCGGGCGCCATCCTAATAATCGCAAAATACTTCAAGACTGGGCAGCAGCTGGAGTTCTGAATGCGATGTGTGCAACTAAGCAAAAAGAGCCAGGACACACGCGTGCATTTCGCTATTACAGACTTCTGAGAAAGTAATGGTACGATGTAAAGTTTTGAAGTTAAACATGAGCATCCAGGTTTTCTACTGAAGTTTCTAAACCTTTTTAAATTTTCCCCCAAACATATTGGGGAATGGGGGGAGTTTTGTGCCCCGATGCCAACATCAGGTGAGAGTCCCTCCGGCACGTGCCGCCGCAGCACGCAGCACCAGCCGGGGCTGTGCCTGGAGACGGGGTGTTTCCCCCCGGGCGCCCGGGGAGCAGCCCCGGCACCCCTTTCCCTGGCGCCCCGTTTCTGGGCGGTGGGTGAGGGCTGTGTGGTGGCTCTGTGTCCCCCGCAGGCTGACCCCTCCAGTGCCTCCCACGGGGGGCCCGGAGGGCGGCTGTGGGTGCAGGTGCCCCACGCGGGGGAGCGGGAGGTTTGCAGGCACCGGCATGGGTGAGTCACAGCAGCGTCCCCGCTCCCCGCATGGGGCTGGGGTCCAGGTCCGGGCCCGTGTCCAGCCAGCCCCACCAGGCCGCACTGCCCAGCGCGCGAGGGGCAGCGAGCCGCGGCGGCTGTTCCCACAGCTGCCAGTCTCCAGCGGGCTCCTTCAGTCACCCGCTCTGGTTTCTCAGGTTTACAGATCTGCTTTTGGTCTGCCTGAGCGATTACCACCGCTTTCCTAACCCCATATCCTGGCCGGCGGTAGGAATAAGCACACTGCTTAAATTCCCCAAACAAAATGGGAATGGAAAGTCTTCGGTTTAGTTGAAAAGAACAGCGAATTCTGCTCACAATCTGTAATGCAATTAGCGTTATTTGACTTGGCAGCCTTCGGAGGGCCTGCGTGGGCTGCAGGCTGCGAGGGCCTGGAGTCAGCCTGCGTCTAGGAGCGGGACTTGGGAGGGACTCTCGGTGGTTTTTGCATCTGAAGTGTCTCAGCGGTTTTTCTCCCTCGTCTCCTCTTGCCTCCACCCTCGGCGTTCAGATGCTGCAGCCGGTCCTTTTCCCAGCTGGGAAGGGGCGAAGTCGGCCCTGTCCTCCAGCCCCAGCCCCTCGCCAGCCCCGCAGGTCGCTGCGTCCCCCCGCCTGGCCGAGGGAAAATAATTCTGGGTCAGAACTCGCTGAGCCGTCTGTGTTTCTGAGGCTAAATCATTTCTTGCAAGAGAAATGGCATTAGGTCGCTGTATCTGGCCTGCTAATTGCTTTAACTGACTGAAAAGTTCTCAGTCTGTTCTTGAACTGTTTGTGCAAACTTAACAGAACAGCGTTACCTTTAGATCCTCCCCGTCCGCAGCCAGAACTTATAAACAAGTCTTTTGGTAAGAAAAGCAGCACAAAATTTCCAGCTATGCTAACAGAGGTTATGAGAGACAGGAAGTTATGGGCAAATTGATTTCACCACTGGGAAACTAGTGATTCCCAACCCCCCCCAAGTAATGACTGTAAAGCATGCTAATGCTATTCAATATTAGTGCATTAAAGTGTGGCCTTATTAATTCAAGACATAAAGGCAACAAAATAAGCTGTTAAATTTAAAATATAATACATATATAATGAGAAAAAAATCTGTGAAAGCTTTATTCAAATGAAAATGCAGAATTGTTTGAGCTAGCGAAGTATCTTTTGTGCTGAGTTATGAGCATATGTAATAGATTTAATTATTAATTTCTCCATTGTTCTATGCACATAGACAGGGTTCAAGGCACAGTCATTCTCTGGCTTTCATGGATCTAATTTGTATAATTATTGCCTGAATAAAGAATTGCTCCGGTTCCTAGCTCACTTTTTTCCCCCTCCTAAGTACTACCTCACCGCTGCTTTCCGAAAGGAGAGCACCTGCCAGTTCTTCAGGAATCAGCTGATCACTTCCAGTGGTGAGGCACGCTCCCGGTGACATTCCTTTTCAAGCCTTTTTGTCTAAATGAATTATTGTGCATCCTTTTTAATTTTATTGAACAAATTACATTTGTCAAGGTCTAGCTTTGTAAATAAATAGCTAGAGACACATGGATGCATGTTGCTGCTGTTCAAGGTCTCTTGTTCTATTTATGGAAGCCAGATGAATGTGAAACAAAAGAGAAACTTTTCTCTAAAAGCAATTATCTTTCTGCATTCCCATCAGTATAATTATATTGCAGGGAATTTTAAGAAGTCATACAAGCAGAATTGAATACTTAAAATCATGGCTGAATCATTATGCAAAAGCTGAGCAGGGCGTCTTGCCTCATGCTAACAAAACAAGCCGTGGCTGACTGTCTCTTACACCTTTACACCTGAAATGTATGTGTGTACTCGTCATAAAATGAGGACCCGAGAGCCAGGAGTATGCTATACATATGAAAAGTATTTGTGGGAGTAACTACCGAATTCCTCTCAGTTTTGAAGTGATAATGTTAATGAGTTGAAATATCACTCAGGCATTTAAAAGCTATGGCCCTGCTCCCTGAGTATCTTTAATCATGAGTATTTTCTTTGACTTCAGAGACATATTGTGTTGTTAAATAGGGCATCTTCTTTGTTAATGGAAAGGCCTTCCTAGAAGGTAAAAGGAAAAAAGCCCAAGAACACATAGCAAGGTCCAGACTGTATTGGTAGAGGAGTCTGGTAAAATTCATTGTATTGACTGTGCTTAAGAGAAAAACTGTTACGACTTTTTAGGAAGCTGCAGTACTGACATGGTTTGTAAAAAGTCACATCACTCTGAGGGGGAGTAGAGAAAGCCTGCCTGGAGAGTAAATTCTTTTTGTCCATTGTCCCTTCAAATTTTGTGAGCTTTTGTTGAAAATACAGTCGTCTTTTCCCTTTAACTTGTTGGGAAGATGCTGTCAGATCACCAAAATAAAAGTTATGGCCATGTTCTATGGGCACTTTTATACTCCTGTCAGAGCAGAAAGCTCAGCAAAGCAGCTGCGGGGGTACTTCTTGAGGAGAAAAAAGACCAGACTTGGCTGAAAGCCTTCTTCAAAAGCAAACGAAACAGAGGTCCTGTAGCAGAGATCTGCTACACCATGGTTAATCTCTCAGCTACCACCTTCCTTTGTAGGGTGGTGCTATGGAAAGGTGCAAACATGATAGTGCAGTTACAAACTCTTAAACAATCCTTGTATGAGGAAGTGAAATAGGAGTGGCACAGGAGAAGTATATGTCGTTTCCAGATTTGGATTTGTAACTTGTATGTTTAAGTGTATATTTGCATTTAGTACTAGAAGTAGATGGATGTATTCTTTCCAGCTAGATTTTTCCTCTCACCTCCCTCTATTCCTGTTGTATCCAGGGCTGCTGTCTTTTTCCTTTGCTCTGATGCCCCTTTTTCCCTCTTCCAGCCTTTCTTATGTCAAACAGGACCATGTAAATCAAACATTTAAAACCCAGCTATGAAGAAATGAGGTATTTAGCCCAACCTTGGCAAACAGCTTTAGCAAGTCAGGAAATGTTCGTAACTCCCCGTGTCATGGCAGTCGCCTGCACAAAGCTGTGTGCTGGGAGGTGCCCGTCCCACACGGGACCGACTCCGTGCCGCACACCTACAGCAGCTCCAGCCCAATGTTTTCTTTTCTGTGAAAGCCATTTTGACTGCCATGTGTTTGCATTTATTTCCTTTCTGGCTCCATACATGAGTCATCCGCAGCAGGACGGAGGAGCCAGGGCAGAGCTGGGCCGCCCGGGAGCTCCATTCCCCACTTCCCAGCCCTGTTTTGGGCAGGTTTCTGGAAGGCAGTCCCACAGCGAGGAGCCGTTTGCCAGGCTGCAGGGATTAACTTGCTGTGCTGGTGGCAGCTGGGCTCAGTGTCGCTTTGCAGGGCAGGCACGCGAGGGCTATCCTCTTCCGTGCCTTGATACAAGACACTGAGATGCTTCTCCCTCTGTAAAATGATAGAGGCAGCTTTTATCCACTTTGGCTTTGACCCTTGCCATTCCCTTTAGGTTACCCACAAAGCATACTGCCACAGGTCTGCCGTTCCTAGATTTTAGTTCAATACAAACTCAATCTCTCTTCTTTTTCCACAAGTCCCACTGGCACCAGCATTTGCTTGTGTTCAGCCACGGGCAGGGTTACAGTAAATGGTTTCCTCTGGCTTCCTTCTGGGATCCTGTGCCAGGGCAGGAGGTATGTTTCCATCTGAGGATCCTCCTTGGGAAAGGCTCTTATTTCTTATTTCATGGGGGGTCATACCTGAACCATAATGGTATTCTAACAGACTTATGATTTTTAGTAATTTCTCCTCCCCCCTCCAATAATCTGCAAATCTGTTACCAATCAGAATATGATACGTATCCTCAGCCAGTTTCAGTGGGGCTTATTTCTATTACATCTGGCAGCGTGTCCAGCAGGGGAGAAAAAAAACCTCAACCAGAATTAGCTGCACTGAAATCAGCTGAATTTTGGATGTGTTCAACCTTTTTGGCCAGACTCATTCCGGTTCATGAGAAGTAATTATCTCTTGAGCATCACATTAATATTAAAGATCCATAGGCATTAGTGTTTAGGCAATATACCTTCTTCCCAGCTCCAAAAAAAAGATGTGGGATAATTGATCTGAATGTGCTCCAAATGTGCATATGTCTTTATTTAGGAATTCCTGTGTGAATTGTTTGGGACGACTTGGCGGAATAAAGAAAAGCAGGCAAAAATGCTGAGACCTCTCATGTCCCTGGCCATTTCTGTTGGGAATAGTTATAATCCCCTGAAAACGAGTTGTGAAAGCTAACAGCATGTTAATAGTGTGTGTTACAAACACTAAATCCCTTCAACTGGTATTTCTGATTTACGCCTTTTCCTATTTCTTAGATTAGGGAATTTGTGGTAGCTGGCGCTTGTGGCCAAGCCAGTTGCTGGAGAGCCAGGTTTGGGCACTGGTGGTTCCTCTTCCTAAGGTTGGTGTGAAATTGCACCCCAGCTTCATCCTGCTGAAGGAGGAATTGCCCTTGGAGCACCCAGAATACTGTCTCCTGCAGGGTGTCCCTCAGCTGGTGCGCATCGACTGCACGGATGCTGGGGTGTCCCATCCAAGACATGGAGGTGACAATGGCCACGCTGTGTCCCAAGACACGGTGGCTGTATGCACAGGAAACTGTGGCCTCGGGTGTTCAGGTTCTGCTGGCAGCCAAAGTGGGGCAGGACGCCATGAAGACAGCAGCGCTGCTGGCTTAGGGCTGGGCTCGAGCCACTGGGCACCCCCACGATGACACATGCCCATACCTTCCATTGTGGCTGCGACACTTGCGTCTATGCTCAGGTATGCTCATGGGTATGTAGATTGTAGTGCATTGCACATCCTTCCACCGGCAGAAGAATCGATTACTCCACGCTAGCCAGCAATGTCATTACATTAAATAGAAGGGGAACTTCTTCCTTACTGAATGTTTTGTTGTGTTCAGCTTCATTCAGTAGGGGAAAACAAGTCTATAAAGGTGCCGCTAGCTTGTTTGAACTTCTGCACGTGCACCCACCTCATTTTCACGCCCTGGTGAGGGGTGTCAGACACAGCCTGGCCGCCCGAGCGGCCACGGACTGGCCCAATTTCCTGCAGAGCGCAGCAAAGGCCGTAGATATCAACTTCAAAGGTAAACAATTACCTTTTATTATCACACATGGCTTTAGCTCTACCAGTTTCAAATAGCACATAATCACAAGTCTGTGATAACATTTACTCCTGATGAGAGAAAATTTACCAAGTACTAAATTGCTGCTGAGATGACGGGAACATGAGCCAGGCAGGAATTAACTCCGATGATGAGTCAGCAGATGTTAATGTCTTGCACCATGCTGGAGACATCTGCCGAGCCGTCCACTGTTGAATCATCTTAAATATTTCTGTGTTATTACCCCTCCAGGAACATGCATCGGAGAACTTTTGTGTTTCTGTGTTATATATGCATAAGCTATTTTAAAATAAATATATGCAGGCACATAACAAGTGTATGCGCTTAGGTATGTAGGTAATTTTCAGCTACGGGAAGGATGAGCAACCAGCAACTATTTAAAGTAAAACATGCATGGAAATGCTAATAGCAATTGCCTACATTTGGTGCTTGGGAAGCTATAGCTTTGCTCAGTGGTGGCTCTGATGAGCCTGGGAGGGTGACCTCGCGTCCACGGTGTATGCCCTGAACTTTCGTGCAGACCAGCCTGGCCAAGCTCTTGGAGTAGGAGCTAAAAGCTCACTAAAGGCTCCCCATGTTTTGAAAATTAATCCGTCCAGAACAGCTGCAGGGTGCTGTGTTCGTGTGTCTCGTCACTTTGGCTTTTTCCATTTTTTTCCCATATGCCCAGACTGCCAATATGTAGTTAGATAAATGTAGTATCTAGGCACAATCAAGAGCTTCAGATGAACTCAGTGGAGAGGGGCAAATGACTTCTTAAACGAGATCCTTTTTCACTAAAGGCCCTGCAACTGTGCCATCGTACGCTGTCCTCCTTCTGCAGCAGATCTTCCGCAGATGCAAAGACAGTGATGTATAACTGGGGCTGCCGAAGGACTTTACTCTGGACAATATCACTGTTGCACGAAGGAAGAAGCTGAGCTTTTATCTAGTAAATTCTTTGTTGTGTTCAGCTTAACTCACTGCAGCAAAACAACTCAGGTTGTTTTAAAGTTCATTGTCTGTTCTGGCCTTAATTGATTTAAACTTTTGCATACATGATTACCCAACTGTAGGCACATGAGAACTGCAGTAATTCAGTGCACATCGTGCAAAGCTGCATTGTTTGAAACTCTGAGTCTCTGAGGTCTGGGGGTCAAAAGTTAATTCTAGTGAGATATGTGAGAGTTGTCCATGTTTGCAAAAAAAAATTGTTGTTTCAGGCATTCTGCAGTCTGAGTGTCACTGCTCCAAGTCATGTTTTTAAGGTTTCCCCACCCCCTGAATTTTCAGATGCAACTTAAAAAAACCACCACCCAACCCACCCAATGTTTTGGAAAGCAGGATAAGAGCAGGCTTGGCTGTTGCAGAGGAGACGTGGGAAGCACAAGCTGACAGTGGAGCTGATGCCCCACAGATGCGGCTGTGGGGCGGTGGGACTGGACAGCCTCATGGGGCCCATCCTCCCTCTCCTTCTGTTCTCCTCCTCGCTGCTGCTGATCCAGATCTTAGCCTCCACTCAGGGCAAAGCCCATGGCTGCCTGCCATCTGATGGAGGTGCTCTGAGCCCATGTGCCCCTCTTCTCGGAGCCTGGGGTGGGCGCAGGTGCCCATCGGTCCCCAGTCATGGGCCTGAGGACCTCAGGTTCGATGCTAGATGCTTAAAATAGCTCGAAGCAAATGATGTGAACATGCCCTGCACGCTGGGTTTTGCACTCAAGCACTGCTTTTTCCAAAAATTAGGTCTAGCAACTCATCTTGAGGTGCCCTAAAATAACAACTTAGTATTTAATGAACATTAAGGGGGAAATAAATTAATCTAAACAGTAGCTTGGTTTCAGACTTCTGAGTAGTGGCTGCACAAAAGTAAAGCAGTGTTTTTAGACCAAATAAGAAATCCATCCTTTGAGGATTGGTTTACAATCCTCCAGAATTTTCCACGAGGTTAATAACCAAGTGAAATGTCCTGGCGGGAATGATCACATTCCCGCTACTGCCCAGTCATTAGAGTGGTGCGTCAGGAAGTTTTGAGCAAGTCGCAGTGTTTTTCTTCTACCGTGGAAGGTGATGCATCTCCATACTTACTTGAAAAGCTTTCTCCCATTTTCCTTTGCATGCTGAAGTTCTTGGGCACAGTGCACTAACTTGTCTTGAAGTACAAAATGGAGAATACAAGTGCCAGAGCATTTTTGTCAATGGTTTCCAAAAACTATGGAATTTCCTGCCCGGCTACATCAGATCAGCCAACAACTTTGTAATTGCTAAAAACAGCCTGTTGATTTTCCTCCCAAGTGTTTCAGCTGGCCTGGCTGAGCTTTCTCTTTTCCACTGTCTTGAGATGTTTCTCTCATTGTGCACCGTGCTGTATTTTTATGGTCAACATATCCTATAGCAAACAATTTCAGGCTGATGGCGGAAGGGAGGTTCGATTCATGTTAGAGATTTGAGCCTGGGACAGGGAGCCAGGAATGCCTCAGTTCCTGGACCAGATCTGCCACTAAATCAGGAATCCACATAAAGCACAGCCACATGATGAGCAATTGTACAATGATTTGATTTTCTGTGCAGAGGAGGAAGCGAGTGTTTGAATGCGGTTCTCTCCTTGGCGTGCCCGCTGCAACCGAAGCTGTGGCTACAGGTGGGCCATGAGCGGGGGGCAGGGAGCAAGTTCCCTCCAAGGAGAGGCTGAGATTCAGGAGGCTACTGTCTAACTGGGGACCAGGAGTTTTCACCAGAGTGGTACTTGGACTGACATCTCAGTGGTAAATGCAAATAAATTAGTTAAGTACGCCTGTATGAAATTTTCCTGCTGAAAAATTCATTCTATAAAAACATTTATACTGTATTCTTTATTGTCAGCTAATCCTGCCCAAACTCATTAAATGGCAGTGTGTGGGTTACTCGCTGTCAGTGAAATTATCAAAGGCGTTTTTCAGCTGGTGCACTGGGAAAGCATGTGCTTCAATGCCAACTAAAACAATAACGAGGAAATGTTATGATCAGACTTGACCAAATGACCTTTCCCATTTTAGATTAGTTCTTAATTTCAGCGCAAGGGTCATCCTGTGAGAATACTTACAATAAGTCACTGCTCACCTCTCACATGAAAAAGAAGTGACTTATTAGAAATCTCACTGTACTCATTGCAGTTAATGAGATGTGGAAAGCTTTGTAATTTGATTTGCTGGACCATATGCTGTAAAGGGATACTGCTGATTTCATTCCTCCACATTTAATTTAAGCAGTATGCAATGGCTTCTTCGTATGGCTACTTATATAATAAAAATTAACTTGAAGTATAAAAAAAATACACCATTGTGGGGTTTATTACTCTATGTGGTTTAGTTTCAAGTGTTTTTCATTGAAACATCTGTAAGTAATGTGTAGGTCTAATTTTAAATCCTGGCAAATATTTTCCATTTAACATTTGGTTTTACTGACAGGCTTGGAGCAGTGGCTTTCAGAGCTTGTCAGTAACAGATATGTATTTTCAAAGATAAACTTTTTTTTAATTGAAGATAACTGTAATTCAGTACCTGCTTTTCCTATCCCTCTTGTGTTTTACCGGCTGCCAGCAGTGGCGCAGACACTGGTCCCCTCTCCCTGCAGACCCCGGCCATGGCAGCAGTGATGCAGTGGCGCAGGCTGTCCCTCGTGGGCAGCCACCCGCGTGTGGGTTCGTCGTCCCAAGGGAAGAGGGTGACAGCGTCGGGAGATCGTGCACTCCTCAAGGACGTCTCCTTCAGAGATGTCCCTCTGGACATTCTGCAGGGGACAGGTACCTCTGGAGGGTGGACTTGGGCCCCAGCCCCAGGCGGAGCTTGGCCGCCCGCCGCAGCTCAGCAGCACGCGCTCCCCTCTCCGGGCCAAGTGCGCTCGCTCGTACCACAGCGGCTCACCGTCAGGACTTCATTTCAGGTTATTTGGTTTTCGGCTGTAGACAAAATGAAACAGCTCAAGCAGGCAGGCTGGCCTGCAGAGCCCATAAAAGCGAAAAGCAAGCTGACTTGTCAGCGCATGTCGCGCTGCCTGGCGAGGGCTCGCATGCTCTTCTGGTTGTGGCACTTCATGTGAGAGCCTGAGCCAATGGCCGGGCTAACGGCGGCACTAGAAATACCTGGTGTGAGGCCATGAAAGGTCAGTTTGGAAGTCAAATATTAAGATTGTTTTCAAAAAGGAGTCCTGGAAGGCTAGAAATGCAGGAGACTCACTGGTTTCACCTGAAAGAAATGCCACAGCATTATTTGCAATTAATGCCACGGTGTCCACAAGTTCTAAATATGAGGCCTGTGTGTGTTTTAATCTAACCTGTTGGTTAAGCTCGAGATCAGGCCAAGAAACCTAGTTAAGTGAAGTTGCCACCCGTGGGGAAGCGTGGCGAGGGAGGCTGTGGCCCCATGCCGTGGCAGGACGGCAGCAGCTCCAGAAGCGCCATTTTGTGAAGGTTCATGGCCAGGGGACGGTGCTTGTTTGTGTCCCGCTCGCTCTGTCTCTCCCTCCCTCTATGCTTTACTGTTTCCTCACCACGATTTTAAAAACAAGTTTGATTTTGTTTTCAGTGAGAAATAATAATAGTAGATTATTTCCCTTAGACCCAGACTGTCATCTTGTTGAATCCTGAACTGCAGCAGCAGAAAATCGGGTTTTGACGTGGGGGGTTAGCAGTGGCGAGGAGCCGTGGCTGGCAGAGGCCGGAGGGAGGCCGGTGCTGGGCGCTGCATCGGACGACGGAAGCACGGGGACCTCCGCTCTCCCACGGCACCATACCGAGCTCCCAGGAAACGGTGTCAGCGCTGCCCGAATTTAATGGCTTTACATTTAGAGGCAAACACATCTTTGCTACCAAAGACGACCCGTTTCTTTTTAATTTGGAAACTGCCTTTATTGCTTTGTGATGGGCTGTGGTGTGGGTTCAGCAGCTGAACCGAAGGCGTGGGCTCGAGCCAGCCCTCTGCACTTCTCGGGTCTGAGTCCTCCTTGGTGGGGACCCTGTCAGGGGTCAAAACACGGGCCCTTCATGCTTGGACCTCCAGATTAAAAAAATAGTAACAAATTCAGTTTTAAATTTTAATACATCCTTGTTTTCTTTCATTGGAAGTTTTGAAATGCTTCTGAGGAGGTTGGTGATAGTCATAATCTCAGCTACAGTGGTTTCTCACAAACATTGAGAGAAACTGCAGCTTTACTGAGTATAGCGTCTGTTTTAAATAGCTGGTAGTTCACTTGTTTTTAATATGAGTACAAGCACAGAGGCAAGTAAAATCTAATGAAAGTGCTTAGAAGATTTTGTTTTGATACCCCACAGCAGCCCTGCTTTATACTGAAGGGGGAAAAGATTTCTTTATAGCCAGGCCTGCAGAAGCCAGAAATTTAATCTTGCTCCACAACTTATTTTATTGCATTTTTAATTTTCTCTTGCATTACCCTGACCCTTTTCTATAGCTTTTGACGCCTGGTGCTTAATTACTTATCATTAGCAACGTACACGGGGGCCTTCCTGCATATTTATAAATGTGATCATTAGTACATGGGAAGACAAAGACTTCTTTAAGACCATCATTAGTTATTCTGTTTTCATAGAAATGTTCATTAGAGAAACTACCCACCTGGTTAAATAATTATAATTAAGAACTGGTAATCTCCTTTGCATTTTTAACTTGGTCTTCAGGACGCGTGTGCATAGCTAAAGGAGCCTTGTTTGGCCACCTTACTATCTTCTCTTTTTGATTTGAATTGTCAAGTAGATTTAAATGCTGTGTTTTGGAACTGTATATCCTAAGAATGATTTATGGAAAGATAGGCTATAAAAAAAAAAAAAAAAAAAAAAAAA
>Ga0065711_1047818_pt1 | contig 12128 bp, 8 predicted proteins | sample Hoacrofraction12_FD_59098 | JGI IMG/M metagenome (GOLD analysis project Ga0065711, IMG submission 59098) | Hoatzin crop microbial communities from Cojedes, Venezuela - Epithelial fraction 12 v2 (version 2) | ecosystem: Host-associated > Birds > Digestive system > Esophagus > Crop | place... | reverse complement strand
GAAGGGAAGGGAAGGGAAGGGAAGGGAAGGGAAGGGAAGGGAAGGGAAGGGAAAAGATATCAACTGTTGGTGCTGAGAGGGCCATAACATTCATAACATTGTATAGCTTTTTTGCTTTGTTCATCACTAGAAAAGCTGACTCTTCATTTCAAGGGTAGAGAAAATACAATAAGGTTTTACCAAAATTTTTTGCACAATCTTGAATGACAGTGTTATGAGCAAGCGCAGGAAACACAAGCTAGTGAAAACGCAACAGAATGGGTGTAAACCAGATGTGAAAACACACTCACAGGGTAGTTTACCAATGGTTATTGGTCAAACCAGTTGGAGCAATGCAGCTTATAAGGTTCTCCAGAGCTCTGCTGTGGGCTCAGGTCTATACGGTATCATCTCGAGTGATAGTAGGGATGGGATAGAGGATGCACATCACATTTTCAGATAATGTCAAAGACAAAATAGCTGAAAACATACTGTAAGTAGAGTTCTAAATGATTTTGACAGATGGATGCAATAAAAGAATCAAGAAAATAATGGATGAAGTTCAATAAAGAGAAATATATTACCCTAAGATAAAAACTGGCCACTTAAATGCAGGATGAGGAACAACGGGTTGAGCTACAATCAAAGACTGCAATATAAACAACAGGAGTCAACCATGTCACACTACAGCGATCGACAAATGTCACCCAAGGGAACATAGGCAGCAATGTCATGTGCAAGATATGCAAAGTGGCCTTTCCACACTGACAAGGCCTCAACTGGAACACCGACGACCAAATCTGTATGTGGCACTTCAAAAAATATGCAAAGCGTTTGGAGAGAGACCAGAGCAGAGAGACAAGAAATGGTCAGACGTTTTGAAAATATGACCTCTTAGAAAACTTCAGAAGCATTTAGTTTGTTTAATAAAAATGAGAAAATGCTGAGGAAAGACACAGTAACCTTCATGCAAGCAAAAAGAAGCTGAAAAAAACAAAATAATAAACTGTTCTACACATCCTATGGTGAAAACACAGGACACTTGTACGAAAAGAGATGTTAAGAGCTATTGAGACCAACTTTCTGAAGGGATGAGGGTCTCAGCAATTCCAGGCTCTAGACACGTTGTCACGTTAGACAAACATCTGTCTGGTTTGGGCCAGCACTGGAGCAGGGAAAATGATCATGACCTTTTAAGATTTCTTCTAGACATAATATTTCTATAACAGAGAGTTCATGGAACCAAATGGCAACAGATCCTCTTTGATGGGCTCTGAGATGAACAGTTCTGATCAAAAGTTGCTTATTAGGATCTTGAATGGCACCCCAGGTACCTGAGAAGGGTCAAGAAACTGTCATCTCCAAGATTTCCTTTGTCCCTGTATTAGGCCAGAAAGTTGCATTCTCATACTCGTGAATGTGAAAGCCTTGATAGTAGAATTGCTAGCTCTCTCCACTCTAGACTGGGCTACAGAAAGGTGCTGTATAAAAGATTGTCCTTAAGTCCATTTGGAAGCTGATGCCAACATAAAATGTCATCAGCCTACTACAGCAATAAGATATCCCACCATGAAGGTGTGCTAGTAGGGTCTTGGATCTCTCTTAGTTTTCAACTTCATCCTGGGTAACCCTGAGGATGTTGCCTTGGAGAATTACTCTCCTCTGTCCATGTTGTGTCACTGCATTTAGGAATTATGGGCACAAAATCCTTTCTTTTTTTTTCAGAATTGGATACCCCTTTCCCCACTCCAAAACTGGCCAAGCTTCTGCTCTTCCAGGCATGCTGCAGTACCATCTGTCCAAAAAATGTAGGAGTAGGGGGTTGATACATCAGAGAGCAAGAATTAATTAGATGCCTCTTTCTCAACCCCTGCTAGATATGTATCATGGTTTCTGGGAAATCATCAGGCGTGGGGGAAATATTGGCAATCTGGATATTATTCCTACGTGCAAGTAGAGATGTAGCAACATGTGTATCTGTCTCAGAAGAAGGACACACATTCAGAGTACCTCAGACTTCCCTTTTGGAGAAGGATGCCTTTAATGTGACGTGCACAGAAAAGCTCTTTCACCTCTGTCTCTGATTTAATCTCTAAAAATTCTCTCTGGTGCATTTCCTAGGGAGCAAGACACATGGCAAACCACGTGGTTCTCTACAATGGAGGAAGAAGCAGTACAGAAAAGTCTGTAAAACACTCAAAACCACTATGGATAAAAAACATGTTTTGTTATGCTTTCTGGCACTTCCACCTTGCATCATCTAGGAAGATCCCACAGACCACTGCATGAATATAACCTGGCATCCAGCACCATACATTTAGAGCTCTATTACTCAGTACTGCCTGCTGGAAAGCAGAATTAGTTTATCAGAATCTCATTTCCGCAGCAAAACATTTATCAAGGTGCAAAAAGAAGTCGGTGGCAGCACCGCTACAGCATTGCCATGTGGCAAAGTTGGTGACAGCCCCATAAATTTTTGCCTTTTTTTTTTTTCCCGAATTTTTAAGCCTCATCTTAACTAGTAGCAACATTAGAGGCTCACCTTGCTCCACACACAGGACAGCAAGCAGCAAGGTGATGAGAGTAGTCTTCATCTCCACCAGATCCTCTCAGCCGGACTGGGAAGAGGTTTGGAGGGCAGGTTATATACCTTTTGAACAGCAGCAGTTTTACAGGTTCCAGATGGCTCACGGGTGGACATGAAATCAACCCAAGGGTGTGTAATGTGCATGTGGGAGTTCTCCACGCTGGAGCCCATGGAACAGGTTGGCACCTTGGGGAAAAGTCCTTTTAGGAACATACTCCTTCCTCTTCCGGTCATATGAATGATGGGAAATGAGGAGCTTCTCTCCTCTGAGCTTCTTCATTTTCTTCCTCCCAGCAGAAGAAGCAGCTGCACTGATGAAACAGCGAAGCCTGAAGGCACAGGGAAATAGTCCTAGTAGTGCATTTTTCTAATCCCTTTGGATAGTCAGCATGTGATGTACCAGGGTTCATACCATTCATTTTCTTCAATTATTCCACAGTTCCAGAAGTTCAGACTTTCAACTGGCCGACGCTGGTTTACCTCCAATAAAATCAGTGTATGTTACACTAAATGAAATTAGCTAATTGTTAGTTAAACAGAAGACTTTCCTCAAATTTTCATGTCAGTCTTCATTTCTTTATCAATTTTCCATTACCTGTAGTTAGTCCCTCTGCTTGCTCCTCTCTTGGTTGTAATTCTCAAATACCTTATACACTTTTTTATTTAATGAAGTTTTGCTTCTATTTCATGGATCCTTTAAAGGGTCTATATTTTTCCATGGCTAACAGCTTCCGGAAATCAGACGTCTATTTACAATACCACAAATTGGCATCCTGGAATTGCTGCTCTACTTTGAAAAAATAGATATTTCAAACTGTCTCTTTTTCAACCTCTCCTCTTATATCAGTCCCTTTTCTTCTATTCCTCTGTGTTGCTCTCCTCTGAATTTCTTAAAATCTGTTTCGGACATCCTGGGAAATAGACCCTAATACAACATGCAGCTTGTAAGAGCTCGAGCTACCATCTCAATGGAGCTTCTTCCAAAGTGAGATTACTCCTGGACAGCAGGTAGCAGAATGTGCAAAAGAAAAAAAACTGCCAAACTCCCCTTTTGCTGACATTTATTAAATAACTTAACAGGCAATTCCCTAGAAGTAGCCATCAGTAGGGTATTTTTGTCTGTTTCTAATATGAATTGTTCCAACACTGAATGATTTCCTTATCCATGTGACTTTCTGATACTTTTCAGGCTCTCTTAAACTACTCCTAGAATGACATCATCAGGTGGTGAATTCCAGAGTTATTCAAGCCTGATGACAAAACAGACATCCCCGCTCTTGTTTTTGGAGGTTTGTGAGGTCAGCAGCTGGTGATGATCAAATCGAGTCCTCTGCTTTGCAGAGGGCAATTCAGTTTACTGCCAAAGTGTGTTATAAACAGGTTGTTCTTCATAATTAGTGGGTGTGTCTTCTTGCTGGTATTTTGCAATGAGGGTAAAAGGAAGCAACCATTTTTCCTTTTTTTGGTCCTATTAATTATCCCATAGACTTCTGTTATGTATATTCCTTTTCCCTTCCTCCAGGAATGAGAGAGTGCTCTAATTATTTCCATATCCGCTCTTATGTTGCCATTATCCATTTGTTCCTTCGGGAACTGTCATGCAATAGGATGTTGACTCTGTCCTTTCATCAGGCCTCCTCAAGTCAGCTTTGAAAGAGAGTGGTTAGGCTAAGACATCCCCAGCACTGCCAACAAACATGCACTAAGGAGAGAAACTTGAGTAGGAAGCAAGCTTTTGTATGTCAAACAGTTATCTGGGAGCTGTCCCCTGGACATTAACATCTTCGTTAGTACCTAGGCAGACTGTAATGCTGGAGCATGCCCTCTTCCCAGCATCTGGAGAGCAGTGACTTTGCAGCACAGTGACAGGGTTGCAGTGATTCCTTCTTTCTCAAGAGGACAGATTATGAAACTCAATGCAGTCTGAGGCAACATTTAAGCAGCCAGTGTGGGGAGGGTGTTTCCTGCTGCCCAGCATCACAGCCTTCACTCTGGAGGAGGACCTGGAGCAGACCCGCCAGCGACACCAAGTGAGAAGTAAGATTGAGGAAGGCAGCAAAAAATGCAAGGAAACTGAGTCACCTGTGTGAAGTAATCTCACCTCTACCCATTCAGGAAAACTAAAATGGACCTCAAAATGGAGAAATGAATTGGCTATATGACAAGAGAGCAGCAGTTAATTTTGAAAAAGGGATGCTTTTGTCATTTTCCGTGGCTTCCCGAGCTCTTGAAACCCAGTGATGACCTTGCTTTGATCTTTTGCATCCATCTTGTCTCTTGCTCTGTCATTGATTCACTGGGTATTAATCGGATCTGGGCAAATACACAGAGAGAAAGGGAAGAAATTTCATGTTGTGAGGGAAAAGACAGCCAAATTATTTGAGGAGAGCAGAAGGCAGCATAGGTCTTTCAGAATCAGTGGTGACAGAGCCCTGTGTGAGGGAAAAGAAGTGTCAAAGTTAAACCACCTCCTTCAGGTGCCTCGTTTAGACAGGGCAAGGCCCCCTTGGCTGATTCAGGTCCTGGCGCAGTGACTCAGAGCACCAAAACCCAAGCTCTTAGATAAACCACGCAGACAGTGCCAGCTAACTCCCAGGAGCAATCCCAACTATTTGAGTGAGATGCTCATCTTCTTCCTGAGAGCCCTTCAGGCATCCCAGATGTCTCTGCAGGGCAGCTTGCCACTCTCATCCAAGAAGTATGCAACCATGGGAACCAACAAACAAGAACCCCTAGGTGGAGGGATGTGGAATTAGGCAGCAGCATCTGCGTGGGAGATGTCACACCAGGATTTCTCAGGGAGGCTGACAGAGAGGAGTCTCCTTTTACACAACACTGGTTGCTTAGGGAGGGCTCACTGAGGGAGGGCTCATTAAGAGAGCTTTCATGGTTTCAGGACCTCCCATGCCTCAGGGCAATTGTTGGTCCCACCTCCAGACAAGGACCTTTCTATGAAACTTGTGATGTGGGTCAGTCTTTGGCCCACATGCATGGGTTGTGCTGCTGAGCAGGAGAGAATGCAAAATATATGGGGTCAGGGAGAAACTAGGCAGGCTGGAGCCTATGGATGGAGCTGCTCCATTACGGACAGGACTCCTGGCTTCCAAGTGCCATTCATAACTTCTCCATGCAACTGCCATTAGCAGACCATAAAGACCTCCACAGAAGAAGCAGACTCTATCATGTGCCTTTACCCCATTTGCCCACACATTTTTATACCTTTGTTCACATGCCAGCTTACCTCCCAATCCAAACTGGAGGGTGCTCTGGTTGCTAAGAAGGCCAATGGGATCTGGGATGCATCAAGAGGAGTGCGGTCAGCGGGTGAAGGGAGGTTCTCCTCCCCCTCTACTCCGCCCTAGTGAGGCCCCATTTGGAGTACTGTGTCCAGTTCTGGGCTCCCCACTTCAAGAAAGATGAGGAGCTACCGGAGAGAGTCCAGCGGAGGGCTACGAGGATGGTGATGGGACTGGAGCATCTGTCCTATGAGGAAAGGCTGAGGGAGCTGGGCTTGTTTAGCCTGGAGAAGAGAAGGCTGAGAGGGGACCTTAGAAATGATTACAAATATCTGCAGGGTGGGAGTCAGGAGGATGGGGCCAGACTCTTCTCAGTGGTGCCCAGTGACAGGACAAGGGGCAACGGGCACAAACTGAAGCATAAGAAGTTCCACCTGAACATGAGGAAGAACTTCTACACTTTGAGGGTGACGGAGCCCTGGAACAGGTTGCCCAAGTAGGTTGTGGAGTCTCTGGAGATATTCAAGACCCGCCTAGATGCAGTCCTGTGCAGCCTGCTATAGGTGACCCTGCTTTGGCAGGGGTGTTGGACTAGATGACCCACAGAGGTCCCTTCCAACTCCTAACATTCTGTGATTCTGTGATTCTGTGAAGACATGACTTTATTTAAACCTGGATGCCAAGTGCTCTATATTCACAAGCTCAGCAGGACAAGACCTCTGGCAGTACTACCCCAGCCTGGCCTTGGGCTATGCCAACCAGTCTTGTCCCTAAGAAATCCTAAAACCTGTGGATAGCAAAGGCTAGAGACTATTTCCAATAGTTCAGCTGTTACCACCTCATCATCTGGGTGTGCGGCAGGGTATGCCCATCCAAGGCCACAGAACAGTTCTTGTCTCGTTCAAGATGTTCAAACATGTGTGCCATTTGAATATCTCTAAATCTGTCAGGAGGGGAAGAAAGGCAAAGAGAGTAGATTGGACAGTAGAATGGAGCCAGCTCAGCTGTGAGATGGCAGTGTAGTAGAAACTGTGGGGACAATGGAGAGTCTCATGGCTAAAGATGGAGTATCCTTGGCCAGTCCTTGCATTTGCACCGAGGAGGAAAAAATGAGCTGAGGCTCTAGCAAGAAAATAGAGGTTGGAGGTAAAGCCCAGACTAAGACTGGATAAAGAAGCCAACAAGGAAGGCTGCAAGTGAAAACAGCCAGGGAGTCCATAGCTGGAGGTCGGATGTGGATGGGAGGAAGGGTGGACAAGAAGGAGCAGGAGCAGGTTGGCATGAGCTGGAGCCATGAGACCACATTTCCTCTGCAAACCTGTTATAAAGATCTGGCAGTTTCTGGGTGTTGTTATTCCTCTGCTCTTGGCAAATACCTAGCAGAATGAGCAAAGCATGTAGCTGCTCTCCCTGTGGGATGAGTCTATGGAGAGAAAATCAGCTGGGTGAGCTGTGCCCATTTAATTGCCCTGGGAGATCATTGGTGGGGTAATCGTAGTGGAGGGCTTCTTCAGCTCAGGAGAAAGCATTTCAGCCTCCTGTGACTCACTTCGGAAGGGTTTGAGTGAGCAAATCTCTCATTCCTAGCTAAAATTATCCACAAGGAAGGTTAGCGCAGAGGAATGAGTTCCTTTAATTTTAACCCAAATAGGAAACTTGACTAGCAAACATAAAAGATTTATTTTCAAAGTTAATATTTTGTTATAGACGAAGCTGAAATTTCCAGACTCCAGCAGACACACAGTAGAAACTCTCTCTTCTGATGATTTTCCTTTAAGCACCATGCAAGATATTTTTCTCCCCTTTCAAAATAATCTGTAATGCTTATAAAGCAATTTCCACTGGAAGATCTTAAATCAGTTTAAAGAAAACTTAATGCTCAAGATCCCTTCACACTGAGTCCCGCCTTGTCACCTCTGTTTGCCTGCTGGAGAGCTCAACAGCGTTTCCTTTCAGTCAGCTGACCCAGAAGAGAAATTGAAAGCAAGTTAAATAGAACACAGTTTACTCTGAAATGGAGTCACGAAGTGATGTTTCTGCCAGTGCAGAAAAGAAAATCTGGGGACAGGCTTTCTGAAGTAAATGCAAAGCAATTGCAATATATTTCAGTGTTATTTCAACTTGTCTTGCAGACTAACACCTCTGCTTTTGTTGCTGCTAACATGGATGCATCCAGCCGCCTCACCTGATGTACCATACCACACAGTCACACAACAGAACAAAATAGCACTTTATTGTGCCCAGCTTCTGTTTAACAACTATAATATTAAAGGCTTCCTTGGGGCAAAATGATACAGGGCAGAAAAATGGTACAAAGGGAAAAATGGCACAAGAGAATGGCAGGGACAAAATGAAGGGGAAAAAATGCATGGAGTTATAAATGCCAATAGTAGGAGGGATGGTGACTATGTGGTCCCATTCTGCATGTGCAGGGCTCCACATCATGCCTTTCTCTTCCAAACACCTTTTTGAGGTAGGGCTGTGCTCTTGTACGTTGTCGTCAGAGCACGGAGAGAGCAAAAACGTTTTCTGATGGGATGTGACATTCCAGGTGGGAGAAATAGGGCAGCATTCACACACTGTACAGATGAGAGTGTGATCCCTTCCAATGCAAGGCCAAGCAGCTCCTTCCCCCTCTCAGCTGCTTTAAAAACCCAGACGGAGGATGCCGGTGAGACTGGCCAAGACACCCAGAGCTATCATCGCGTAGCTGGTTTTCACACTGCTGGCGCCGCTGATGTTGCACAAGGAAGTCTCGCAGCAGCTGGTAGCAACACCAGCTATGCCGATATTCAGATCAATTGTTGGGCAAAATGCTGAACATTTCTTGCTAATACGCTGGTTACGGTCGTTGCCTGGATTGGAAGAGAGAGAAAACAGGGAGAAAAGTCAGGTATTTTATCTTTTGTGTTTTTTACAAACTTCAGTGACAGACTGGCTGTGCAATATCCAGTGGGTAGTACATTGTTCTGTACTTCATGCTTTTGGTTTTCCCTTGGGCTTTGGCACATTGCAACATCATTTGTGTGTATGTGGCCGATGGACACCATCTGTAGGCCGTCAGACTCCTATCCTGTTTTCAGGGCCAGCTGACTGCAGCCTAGGGCAGATTTAGTGCATTTGTACAGTGCAAGACGTCATTGTCACCATGTCTTGATATTTCCCTTTCCAGAGTACCGGCCTTTTCCAATTCCACCACCTCATGAGCATATATATGAGCTTGGAGAAGGGACAAGGGGTTAGTGCAGAGAAAGCCTCTCTCTTCCAATGTGTTCCTCTTCTAGGTGTGTTTAATCAGCAGTGCAGTATTATTACAATATATTGCAACAGGGACGGGCTATGCTGAGTTCCCACATGCTACGAGATTTGTTCACTACGCTGTGATCCTCATTAATTCTTCCACCACACCTCTTGGCGGGAGGAGGCTCTGCAGTCAGCCTAACATGAACTCTCCCTTGTCATCAGAGGCTTAGAAAAGCTTCACACTTACCGAGACCTGTGGTAGAATAGGTTGTGAGACAGTACTTCTCTTTGTCAGAGCAGGTGGTTGTACTGAGACACTGTAGATTGGAAGTTGCATCTTTGCATGTGAAACACATCAAGGAGAAAGCTGCAAAAAGAAGCACACAACACCCATCAAACACCTCTAGAAATGCCTATAGGAACACAAAACTGTGTTGCTCTAGGTAGAGGAACCGTGAAGCCCACCAGCCACAGGAGACAACCTCCTGGGTGCTTGAAACTTGGCCCCAGTGACTCTCCTGGACCAAAATTACTTGAAGCTCAGATTCCTGACGCTGATGTGGTTTGCCCATTTAGTAACTCTCAAGGGATCTTCCTTCTGGATATTTACTTGAATTCATTTAAACATCTGGCTTTTGTAATTTCTTTCCAGTTTAGCTCCTCCCAGTCCCTTTTGCCAGCCACTAGTTCTGACATTGAAAGACACCAGCTGATTCCTGGCCACACTCTTTCACACTCTCTTCAAGTCATCTGAAGAGTTCTGGCCTATGCCTCCTTTCTCAGAGCACACAGACCAACAGTGAAGTATTTAAAAAAAACTTTTTTGAACACAAAGAGGGAGTCACACACCTAACAGTAACACTTCTGGCCATACTACGCATAAACATTTTGCTGCATGCCCCCACAACATATCTCAAATGATGGACAAGTGACCTAGATCTGCTTCTCAGTGTTTGCCGGGAAGATGGATTCTTGCATTTGGCTTGTGCATTTTCAGAGCACACCTGTGTCAGGAGGCAATCTTGGACCTGTAGAAGACAAGGCTCAGCAAACCACCCCACTGGCTGCAGCAAACTCCTTTTTACAGCCGTCTGTGAGTGATGACTGCCTAACACTACAAAATGTGTACATCTGTAACACTGTGCATGGGCAACCGCTGTGCTAACACGAATGAATGAAACCAGCTTGCACTCAAGTCAGCTAAAGCAGTCATTCATAGCAAAGAGATCCTTGGGGAAGGTTTGTTTGCATGATAAGGTGAATTTGCTACTCGTCTGTTTATCTGGAGCAAACACTCTGCGGTAATGTCACCCACCAGGGATTAGGCTCATTCTTCTCATTTCCAGCCTATCCCTATCTATGGGCAGTTAATACCCATCTTGTTTTTGTACCAGAACCCTCCTTTGCCTTCCTTGCTCTTCGCCTCCCTCACTCTTTTTCTCCCTTGCCCAAACTTCTTTGCCCTTGTTGGTGCCTTTGCCAGCAATGTCCCAACCTCATTGCTGCCCTTGTTTGCCCTGAGGCAAGCTCAGCTGGCTCAAAACAGGCTCTCTGCTCCCTTGTGTCCTACTGGCCCAGACCTGACCTCAGCTCAGACCGTGATCCCAGGTGACCAGGGTCACTGTATTCCATAGGAAGTCACAAAAATACCTTTTAGGCAGCTATTCATCCTTCTCTGTCTCTGTGGAAACAGTCCTCTCTCCCTGCTCCAGCTAACAGCCCCTTCACCCTATCTATGGCCACCCAACACTGACCTTCATTTTCCTCTTGTTGTCCGTAGTCCTCACAGTTCCTACTCTCCCTCTGTTGTCTCTCACTGAAGAGCACCTAGCAGAGGACATAGAGGCTGGGCATCTGGTCTTGCAGTGGCTCGGATCTTATCTCCCTCTGTTCCCATGCTTAACACCCTTAGGATTTCAAAACCCTCAAATGTGGCACCCAGCTCACTATGACTTGATACGAAGACTGTTGTGATTTTCTTCCTGCCTTGGTCATGGCCAGTTCCACCTCCAGACTCTCTTGTCTGTCCTGCCTGGCTCTTGCATTCAGTATTGCCTTGATGCTTCAGGCTAAATTTTTTTTTCAAGTCTGGGACCCTCCTTTAGACCATCCTTTAGACCATAGTCTGCACTCATAGTGATTTCATTCTCTTTTCTTGTGCAAACCTCACAGAGGCACGTTTCTGCTCCACCCCACTGGGAACCACCCTTTCCTCACAGAATAACCGTACAGCAGAGCAGAGTCCCCAGACTGGGTTTTCCAGACATGTAGCTAATTTTATTCTTTAATTAATGCAGCTACGTTTTGCAGACATGTAACTCATTTTATCCCTTAATTAATGCAGCTTCTTTAATCAAGCCCATTCCAAGAAAAGCTTCCTGAATCTATGCAGGAAACAGTGGAGCTTGTTGCGTGCCCAAGTCCTGTTTCATCCCAACCTCCCAACGCTGCTAATTTAAGAGTACTGCTGTCCTGAGACCGTCCTGGCCAGGGGAGGGTGCAAGCAACTTCAGGGGTGATTTTGCCAACATCTGTCTGTGTTCAGGAGGTTTCTCTCTCATTCATTGTTTACTGTAGGGGTCTCTGGAGGCATGTGGGCTCCTAACCTTGTAGATCAGTTAAGATCCTGAACTAACGTAAGGACAATTTTTATCCTCTGTCCTGCTGCATAAAAAAATTGCTCACGCTACTGAAAAAAACTTCTGATTTTATCGCATCTGCAGAAATATCTGTTGCAATGAGGGTGGGGAAAGGAATAATATTTCTACAGAAATGTGCCCCTCCCAGGATGCAAACCTGAGGTTAAACCAGGCTGCTTTTACAGAATCACAGAATCACAGAATGTTCGGGGTTGGAAGGGACCTCTGTGGGTCATCTAGTTCTGCACCCAGTGAGACCTCTACTCTAGCTGAAGAAGAATATTCACAGAATCACAGAATCACAGAATGGTAGGGGTTGGAAGGGACCTCTCTGGGTCATCTAGTCCAACACCCCTGCCAAAGCAGGGTCACCTACAGCAGGCTGCACAGGACCTTGTCCAGGCAGGTCTTGAATATCTCCAGAGAAGGAGACTCCACAACCTC
>Ga0065711_1047817_pt1 | contig 12129 bp, 9 predicted proteins | sample Hoacrofraction12_FD_59098 | JGI IMG/M metagenome (GOLD analysis project Ga0065711, IMG submission 59098) | Hoatzin crop microbial communities from Cojedes, Venezuela - Epithelial fraction 12 v2 (version 2) | ecosystem: Host-associated > Birds > Digestive system > Esophagus > Crop | place... | reverse complement strand
GACCCGCCTGGACAAGGTCCTGTGCAGCCTGCTGTAGGTGACCCTGCTTCGGCAGGAGGGTTGGACTAGATGACCCACAGAGGTCCCTTCCAACCCCTACTATTCTGTGATTCTGTGATTCTGTGATATAAAAAGCCCTGCAAAACCCAGTGGTTTACTCTGCCTTGCAATATGTAACAAATGTTCCTTTCAGATAGCTCTACCTTGCTTTGGTCAGAGAGAGAGAGAATACCATCCTGTCCTTTTGGTAAAAGACACATGGATACTACCCGAGTACACTAATTGCTTCTATTTATTGAGTTGCAGTTAGAAAAGTCACTGAATTGGAGAATAAAATATGAACACACTTTCATCCTCAAAAAACTTTGGATTCAGACCAAGCTCTGGGTCAGAACTCTGCAGCTATGTTTAAATGATATGAAGTTGACCAGAAGAAACATTTCAACATCCTATAGCCCCAGAATACTACAGTTAATAACACTGTGCTTTAAGGTACTTCTGGCTAGTACAGTTGCATTTTTCTACTGTAGTTAACCAAGACAAATGTGATAGATATGTACACAGACATTTAAAAATAGTGGAATCTTCTGACCTTGGCCATCTGTCTCTCTTGCACTCATTTTAATGCAGACTTACATAAAGGTATGAGATCTGAAAATAAAGGGCAAAACACTGACCTGCAGCTTCACTGCCTTCTGCCATTCTGCCTTCTCACCTTTCAAAACAGGATAAAATTTTCTATGCCTGTAGGATACTCTTACAAATTAGTCTTTGTTGCTAATTACATTACTGTCCATATTTTGTGTGGGTGTCAGCCAGAAGACAAAAAGTAGACAGTGATGCAATTTTTTCATTGATGCCTATTTTAATTTTGATTTACTAACATTTTAAATACTTCAGAATTATAATGGTTCTTTGTTTCTGCTCCTTTCTTTAGTTTTAAAAGAACTGGGAGTATGGTCCTCATTTCTCTAAGTAATACAGAGTTGTTAAAACAGCTGTAAAATAAGTCATGTATTTAAATAATACACAAGGTGAAGAATTGGATCTACAAAATGATATAGGGCAGAATCTATATCAGGCATGCAGATACATTTTAACGAGCTCCTTGCAAAATAAGTCTGGGAGCACGGTCTGAAGACAGCAATGTCAAGCAGTCTGGAAGTAATGAAAAGAGGACAGTGCTTCATTAACTGAATAATAGCACCATAAAAATAGAACTCTCTGGTTTACACATCCAGGATGACTTGTCTCCTTCGTTCTGCACTGCACTGTACAGATCTGCTAGCTTCTGTCCATGGGGATGGCTCGCGATAGGGTTCACCACCAAAAGTAGACACATCTTTAAGCGCTTCATTAAATACTACCTTTGTTCAAAATTCACCTCACCAAAAAACTTTTTCTGCTTTCTAGATGGAACAGTACTTACACGCCCTAAAGTAAATAATGTGAGGCACAGTTTCTGCTGCCAACTCAAGGTGACCTCACTGGAAACAACTGTCAGGACCTGCATACAATTACTGACTAACTGACTTGCAAAACTAATTGTTGATGGTGTTTTGCAAGCAAGTGTTCCCCGAAACACAATGACAGCAGGGCCTGAGCTAGGGAGTATTTACAAAACAGCCTTCCAGGAGAACATGGTGTGTAAATAACTGATAACCCAGCATTTAGGGAAGCTTCTTCAGAGAGAGAAATCCCCATTCAAATAATTGATTTGCTCCAAATCTATGTACTCATTCTGCAGCAGATGCAGAAGAGACCAGCCCTGTCTATCCCATTGCGTGTGACAACAATGTTCATTGAATTAGCTGGCACATGGGCATGCGCTCCAGGTTTCAGATCTCATCCAGCTTACCCATCTAATTGGAGGTGAGTTATATGGCAGGAAATTTTTCATTGGCCCTTCTGACAGCCTGATTTAAGTAGCTCTCTGATGATAGCGAGCACTGTTGTGAGTCTGATTCCTATAATCTTCACGTTCCCAAGTCTTTGAACAGTCAGTGTCACTACATGATGCAATTCCTAAACAATAAGCATAAATTTCTTTTATTTCAACACTAGTCTGATGACCTGAGCAGAAACTGAGGAAGAATTTTAGTGTTTAACCCTATGTGCTATATGAACACCTTCTCGAGCTGTCTTGTAGTACTACTTTAGGGTTTTTTTGCTATACTTCTAAAGGAATTCCACAGTAGCAGTTGGATACATGGCTAACTACCCAAAAACACATCACTGTCAAACAGTAATGTGTGTGCCAAATAGATACTAGAAAAATAATTATTGTGGTGCTGACCTTTTCTATCCACTCTGGAAATGTGTATTAATAAACAGCGATGTACTTGATATGAAACACAGTAGTTTATCTTATACTTAACAGCCTACTGTTAAAGTCCTTATTAACATTGGATTAAATCTACATATAGTCTACTCATCTCGATGCAAAAACTTCTTTTTTAAGTCCTAGCTCTCACCTGGGTGATCCTTCCAATGAATGTGTTTCATGATCCTGGCCTTGGACTCCCCAACTTTGAGCCTGGACCTGAAAGTGCCAACACTTTAACTTGTCACCTGTGGCCCTTTTATAGAGATCTGAATCATTTCTGAAAATGACATTTAAAGTCTTTACAAGTAATAGGCAGCAAAGAATAGTTACAGTTAAACAAGACAGGTTTTCTAAAGGGAATTGGAGTCTGTTGCTCATCTACAAATTAAGTTCTCAAGTCAGGTTGTTGCTTAGCAAATCTTTGTTTGTCAGATAACAGAGCAGCACCTTTCCTTCCGAAATCCAAGCCTCTGCCTTTGTGACTCTTATTCCAAACATTTCTCCCTCCTGCTCACTATTCAAATTGTGTTTATTCTAATCTTTTCTTTGATGCCCTTTCCAAGGAACATTAATTCCTAGAAGTTAATGTCTGATGGATGAGGCACCAGTGTTATATTCAACAATTTTCCCAAAAATGTATTTAGGTATGAATCGTACATTTCAAAACTGAAAACCATTCAAGTATAGGTGAGATGTGTACATGCACATATCCACTAATTGCTTTGCTTTCCAGACCAAGGAAGGATCTAACACATTGTGTCCTATTATAAATGGTTAAACATAAATGTGAGAAAGTGCAACAAGCTGAGTGAACATAAAAGTGTTTCAGAATATTTTCATATATTTCATAAGCTGTTAGGAGGTGAGCTGAGTATGAGGGAAGTTTTCTTTGAATTATTAGTTTTGGACACTTAAAATGTGTTAGTGTTACCTACGTGGTTTTGTGGCTCTACTCAGGTGTGACTTCTCTGGGATCCCAAAGGAAACTCCGATGACAGAAAGGGATTCCAGTGTATTTCTTCCATTCTGTCTGTGAATTTCTTTATGAAATTCCCCTTTTTGCTGATTTTTTTTTGTCATTATAAACTCTAGTGAAGCTATATACAGATTAGAGCTTAAAAAAGAAATATTGAAACAATTGTTTTTGTAAAACATGAAAAGTACCCAAATAATGGAGAGTAGGTAAAGTCAGAGCAGATCATTCATATTGCTTTGTGACACTTCTGAAAAATATTCTAAATACTGAGTTTTAAAACTCATGTTAACAGCTATTTTCTGTCTTTCAATTAATTTTATCCACATACAGGTAGTGCTATCACAGAACGGTGTGAAAGATTATGGCTTAGGCCCCAAAATTATATTTTAGATCCTGTGAGCTGTCATCATAAGATTATCCAGTAGAGCTATGCTGAGGTTAGTGGAATCAGAGATGTAGAATATAAGAACAGACTGCAGTGAAAAAAAAAGTGAAAAAAACACAAGTGAAGTTTTGTTCAGTAAATAAGAACTACCCCTTCAATCGGGAAATACGCATTGCTTTTGAAGTGTACATGGCTTCATGGGGAGACTAAGCAAGTTCACAGTAAGAAAATCCAGAGGGAGATGACTGCACATAGAGCTCTGGAAGAGTATGTGGTAAAGTATTGCGTATGCTTAATGTGATCTTGTAACCTTCTATATTTATCTGCACACCTTGTCATAGACAGTGTACTTAGATAGACTTGGGTGTCTGCGTCGCTACAGCTCCTTTTGCCTTCTTATAACCTTCTGTATGTTCAGACTAGGCATATGTTCTTTGTCCAAAAAGTAGATGAAAAATCTATTCACAGAAGAAAACAGCAAATTCCAAAATAGACATGTATGTACAACAAAGGATTATATGGCATTTGCAATATTTCAGTAAAAAAGTATATGTCTGCTGCCAGCTGAGTACAGAATAATATGCTTTACATAAGGGTTGGTAGGACACGTGGTGCAGGTTAAAGCTGTGCTTGTGAGTTTCTGTGGACACACATTATTCAAGGCCTTGTGTAATTATCATAAGTTCTATTGACTATTAGGACATGTCTGCAATGCACAATACTATGCAGAGCAGAGTTATGAGCAAAAAGCAGGCTCGAACCAGAAAAAGGGTAGGTGTCTTCACACAGTAGAAAAACATTACTCTCAGGACTGAAGCTCCTATCTCCTCAGTGGACTGCAATGTACTATGATAACAAATCTACTCAGTTAGAGCTTTCTGGGACTCTGAGATTTTACCATATGGTAACAACATATTTTCGGTCATCTCATATATACTGGAAAAGAGAAAGGCAAAGAACATGGACTAGATTACAGCAACCTTACTGTAACAGGTTTATTACAGAAGTAATTCATGTAAATCAATGGAAGGTATTGCCTGCTTGTAATTTTTAAAGTAACTTTGTTGGCTGAATTTGGATGGAACTCACACACTCAGACTTCCAAATATTTTCATTTAAATCTATTTGTAATTTACACATGTGATAAGAAATGTGATGAATCATGGAGCTATAGTGTGGAATGGAACTGTCATACACAATTAAATTCCATTTTCTCAGAGTTAGTAGAAGATTGCAAGTCACCTTGGCAGCAGAAAGTTCTCTTGCCTTTGCGCAAATATTGTAGTTGATTGGTACTGGACCAACAGCTGGCATTATTTAGTTTTGAACTAAAGACAGTTTTAAGGTCTGATATCTCCTGGTTATTTGTCATTGAAAATGCAGTAAAATGTGTCAGTTTAAGAGCTAGTCAAGGTGCCCTAATATATGACATGCAAGTGATAAAATGTCAGTTTGAGAGAATTATGAAACATTTTATACAATCTTTGATACAACACTCTTTTCTGTCAACTTTAATTTAGAATGCTTCACCCTTGACAAAAGGTCAGATACACATAGTGAACAATAAACTGATGGTCTTAACCTGAATCGGTTGATGATTAGGTAATTTTTATGACTACAGCTTTCTGTTGTAACTAGTTTAGCATAAAAGCAGTGACATCCTAAGTAATTCCTTTATCAAGCATCCTGAGCTGTACTATAGCATCCATTGTAGTGAAGACAAACTGAGCTACTCAGTTATTTCAAGTATGGTGTCATTCTGCTGACGTGTGTCTTCTATTTTCTTATAGCCAAGTCACCTTGACAAGTTGTTTTTAAAGGCATAAGAATTTAGATGTACTAACTGTATCTATCACAAAATCTGACATTTATGTGTGATCACCAGGAGATTCTACACAAAGTAGAAATCTAGGAAATTATTCCCAGGGAAAATGTATTTCCATATTACTCAGTGATGTTAATTTAATAGTTGAGCCCATTTTTGTATCACTTCACATTATCCCTTGTTCATGAATGGTTCAAAAATATTTTTTATTGCTACGCTTTTGAAGAAAATTTTAATTTATAACCACTTCAAAAATAATGACTACTAATGAATTGCATTTGAAAGAATCATAGAATCATAGAATCAATAAGGTTGGAAAAGACCTCTAAGATCATCATGTCCAGACATCAACTCAATACCATTAAGTCTGCTGAACTGTGTCCTGAAGTGCCATATCTACACATATTTTGAACACCTCCAAGCATGGTGACTCCACCACTTCCCTGGGCAGCCTGTTCCAGTGTTTGACCACTTTCAGTAAAGAAATTTTTCCTAATATCCTATCTAAACCTCCCCTGATGCGACTTGAACCCACTGCCTCTTGTCCTATCACTAGTTACCTGGAAGAAGAGACCAACACCCACCTCACTACCACCTCCTTTCAGGTAGTTGTAGAGAGCAATAAGGTCCCCCCTCAGCCTCATCTTCTCCAGATTAAACAATCCCCGTTCCCTCAGCTGTTCCTTGTAAGACTTGTTCTCTAGACCCTCCAACAACGTTGTTGCTCTTCTCTGGACATGCTCCAGCACCTCAATGTCCTTCTTGTAGTGAGGGGACCAAAACTGAACACAGTACTCGAGGTGCAACCTCACCAGTGCCAAGTACAGCGGCACAATCATCTCCCTGCTCCTGCTGGCCACACTGTTCCTGATACAAACCAGGATGCCTTTGGACTTCTTGGCTACTTGGGCACACTTCTGGCTCATGTTCATCTGGCTGTCGACCAACACCCCCAGGTCCTTTTCTGCTGGGCAGCTTTCCAGCCACTTCTCCCCAAGCCTGTAGCATTGCATGGGGTTGTTGTGACCCAAGTGCAGGACCCAGCATTTGGCCTTGTTGAACCTCATACAATTGCTCTCAGCCCATCAATCCAGTCTGTCCAGATCTCCCTGCAGGGCCTTCCTACCCTCGAGCAGCTCGACACTCCCGCCCAGCTTGGTGTCATCTGCAAAATTCCTGAGGGAGCACTCAATCCCCTCATCCAGATCACTGATAAAGATGTTAAACAAGACCGGACCCAAAACTGAGCCCTGGGGAACACTACTCATGACCGTCTGCCAGCTGGATTTAATTCCATTCACCACCAGTCTCTGTGCTCTGGCCATCCAGCCAGTTATTTATCCAGCAAAGAGTACACCCATCCAAACCATCAGCAGCTAGTTTCTCCAGGAGGATGATGTGGGGAAAGGTGTTAAAGGCCTTACGAAAGTCCAGGTAGACAACATCCACAGCCTTTCCGTCATCCACTAGGCGGGTCACCTGGTCATAGCAGGAGATCAGGTTCGTCAAGCAGGAGCTGCCTTTCATGAATCCATGCTGACTGGGCCTGATCCCCTGGTTGTCCTTCCCATGCCCAGTGAGTGCACTCAGGGTGAATCGCTCCATAATCTTGCCTGGCACCGAGGTCAGTCTGACAGGCCTGTTGTTCCAGGGATCCTGCTTCCGGCCCTTCTTGTAGATTAGTGTTACACTGGCTATCCTCCAGTCATCTGGGACCTCCCCTGTTAGCCAGGACTGCTGACAGATGATGGAGAGTGGCTTGGCCAGCTCCTCTGCCAGTTCCCTCAGCACTCTTTGGTGGATCCCATCCAGCCTCATAGACTTGTGAGCATCCAGGTGGCATAGCAGAGATTTATATAAGATCATACAATCAAATTGTATGACACAGTGATTTGACCAACATTGGTCATTTTGATGCATTACCATCTTAATTGTCCAAAGGAATTTGTAGCTTTTGGTCACCTTTCTCTATGAGACTTGTTTTGGCATTCTATCCATCTATTTCCTGATGATTATCTCACTGCTATTAGATCAGCAATCAATATTTCTTCTGAATATGTAATTTGTCTGTATTATTTGGCACTCTTACCAACAATAAACCGGTATCTCTCAAAACTCTGTAAACCCATATAGTGTATGCCATGCCATGACAGTAGAGTACGACAGGGGTTTCAAAGATTGGATTTTTGCAGCAAAAACACATATCTGGTTAGGATATGGCTGAGTCTCAGAATAGATGGACACAGATTTAAGATTTGCATGGAAATATTGTTCATGCCAAGTCTTTTTGAGCACAGCAGCCTCCAAAGAGAGTCTGGTAGTCCTCCAGTCTCTTACCTCCTCAAACCTGAATTGCTTGAGAGTTACAGGTATGACAATAGAAAATTTTGAAACAGTCACTAAGGGCAAGAGTATTCATACCATGTAACAGAAAAATGTGAAACCCTGGCACTCTAAATTGCCTTCTGGTGCCTTCCTCTTCCTCCAACAGTAAAGGAAATTTTGGAGGAAATTAAAAGGGAAGCTTGTAGCCCAAACTTTACATACTCAATGATACCTAGGTGAGGTTCTTAGACAAAAATTGAGTGGAGGATATGAATGCTTTCTAACATATCTTATAAAGTCCGAGCTAAAATCTAAAAGCTTTTTAAAGTAATGAAAAAGTTTCTTTGATTCTTTGGGTATCTATGTCTGTAAGAGGAGTTATCCACTATATAATTCATTTCAGTAACTCTGCCCCATTTTCATCAATATTTATCTCCTCAGCACTGTGATTTGCACATAGAAATTAAGGTCAGAGTTGAAATGCAACTTGCTTAATCTCTATTTTGTTCTCAGATGACTTATTTCCTACAGTTTTTTAAAATTCATTCTGATGGTCAGCCTTGGCCAGTGGAGGAAACCTTGTGCCTGTGCAAGTCAGTGGAAAAATCTGGGTTTCATTTATTAAAAATAGGCCAAAGTTACATATTTATCTGAATTTTACTGTTCATTTGACAGCATTCTGTGAATTTTTACAAATCATTATTTTTGTTTTGTTATTGTGAGTGTTGCTCTGTGCATTATTCTGTTTGTTTTGTATATTTTTCTTATCAGTATTATTGTTGTTACTGTCTGCTTCATTTGCTGTTCTATTAAACTGCCCTGACTCCGACCCATTAATTTTGCGTTTTTTTTTCATTCTCCTCCCCACCCCTGTGGGGGGAGGGACGATAGAGCGACCATGTAGTCCTTTGTTGTCAGCCAGGGTCAAACCACGGCACCAGGTGCCATGATTCATGTTCAAGTGAGTATCTTCACACATGCATCATTCTCTTTTTTAATTTCCCTGTTTTCTCCCCCAGCACATAACTCTGCATACTATAGTCAGTTGTGCTGGATTTTTTTTCCCTTTGTATCTCATTTTCTAAGCTTTGTTTTCATGATCTGTTTCACAGAAGTCTATGTGCTGTTTGCACACTCTAGCCTCTATCCGATTGCTGCCCTGGACTGTCTGTACCTCCAGAACGTGATTCAGCTCTTAAGTGGGTTGAATTACCTTTTGGAAGTTCCTGTACCTTCCTCTGACAGAAAAGGTGCTTTGGGTAACACTGTTTCTAGTTTAAGCAAAGTCTGAAATCAGGTAGAACTGAAACAAGTCCCACAGCCTACAAATAGGATGCTGGAAGACAGATGGCTTTCCCACAGAACAAGCAGTTTCAATGGCAATTCAAATACATAGGAAAGGGGGAAAAATTTCATTTTCATACAGCTCTGTTCCTAAGATGTGGCACAGTACAGGCTGATGTTCTAGTTCTAATGATCATGCTGTGAGCATGCATCGTAGTTTTAAAGAAATACCTCTTTTGTACTAGTGAACTGAAATAATTATTTGCCTCTGAAAAGCACAGTAACCAGAGTGGAAGGTGCCTAGTCATTTACCTGTACAGACAGATCTGTCACTAGAAATGGGTGTGATAAATACACAAAGTGGAAAAGAGCAAGTCATTCAAGGAACTGAGATTATGCTAAGAAAAATCATCTTAAATTATCCATGCAGAAAGCCAAGACTGTGTTATCATGTATCCTGATAAGGAATTCAGCTCTAGTATTCCTTTCTTCTTTGATGCTTATAGTAATATGTGTTTTATTAAGCACTGACCTGTCTTTGGTGTTTCCAGCTCTACAGAAGTGTGCAGCTTGGATTTTTACTGTCCAAATAACTAAGTGCATTAAACTTCATCAGATGTCATATTGAATTTGAGTCTATATTAGTAGCAATAGCCTGGTGCTGTGTCACCGCTATTTCTTCATACTCAGCCAAACAGAGAAATGAGGAGAAAAAAGAACGGAGTCTTTGCTATACACCCTCTGCAAAGGTAGCTGCATATTAAAGCTTCATATTCAGCAATATGGCAAAACACTTTATGTCAACATTCATAATGCCTTTGGTTTGCACGTAATATAGAAAATGATCAAAATCTGCCAGGGTTTGTGTTGGTTTGGGCTTTTTTTTTACGCTCTCAAAGAAATACTGTTTCTAGTCTTTTTGGCAGCCCCAGCCATCAAGTATCTCCTGGCATTCTAGCTTTTTCACTGTTTTGTTAGTGTCATTTTGCACACAGCATCCACAACTTTTTCCTGCTGCATACTTGCAAGCAGAAGCTGTTTCATGTTGTTTTTCACTACGGCTGTCCCCAGGCTTTATAGCCTCATGCTTTAACATTATCCTTCAGCTGAGCTTCTGATACAAACGCTCTGAGACCCGATTCCAAATGCATTTATGCAGGAAATGTTGATACCTCCTTCCTTTGTCCTTGCTCCTGTAATACTGGGTTGATGAGGCTTATAAAATACAGAAACACTTTGCCTTTCTGTTGAAGAATGAGTCAATCAGTCAAGTAAATTAAATGGAGATTCCTAGCAACTAACTGAATATGACACAACTGAGTCTAACACAGCTCTGGCTAGAGTTATACGTGCTGCTCAGTTGAATAGCTAAGATGGCATGTGATTCACTGCGTGAGTGATGCCTGTCGTGATATTCATTTCAACCATGCAACGTATAGCCTTATACCTCCATCACTTCTAATTATTAGACAGCTCTGCTACCTTCCATACAAAAAGCAAAGTATACGAGACTTTCATTCGCTATCGGGTACCCACATTCTCTTCAGAGTTGAGAGGTAAATGGGCAAAGGTATACCTGGACTATATAAAACAAGGCATTAAGAGCAGACATAAGGAAGCTGTATAGCCAGTGAGCACCTGCCTGGAGGACAATGGGGACTTCTAACCATGTAAAGAATAATTTGAATGAGAATAGGTACAGAAAAGACTGTTAGGGAAGTGGAGACCCCGTCTTCTGAGGGGAAATTAGAGAGCTTGACTTGTTTAGTCTAGAAAAATGAAAGGTAAGCAGGAACGCGGTAGTGAAATAGCTACACAATGTCTGCTGGGAAGACACCTGAACCATTTATGTACCATCATATGCAATTGCTTTTGTTGATTGATGTCAGGCACTGTTCTCCTGAATGTTCAGGATGCTCTAGCTTTGCTAGCTAGGACGTTTAGAGGTTAATCATTTCTGTTACCACCTGCTTACACCCTACTCTTTATAGCCACGGACTTTCACCCATGAGATGTTCAAGGACAAAATACTGCATTATTTCAGCAGTCTCACATTTTTCAGGCCTGGGACTATTTCATCTGGGGACTGTAGTAAATCCTGCGGTGGATTCGGTAAGAGAAGGCCAGGTTACCTTTATACATTCTGGTTTATGTTCCAGGCACAATGGAACTGATGTCAGGCCTCCTAACCCTATACCTTCTCACCCTTGTATGCAATTTTAATTAAGAAGTTTTTTACGTTAGGAAGCTATCACGACTTGCACTTCTGTCTCTCCAAGTCTCCTCTCTCACACAAAGCTTTTGTCTTCAGCTCTTGCAGAATCAGATGGACAAGGTTCTGTGCAGCCTGCTCTAGGTGAGCCTGCTTTGTCAGGGTTGGACTAGATGATCCACAGAGGTCCCTTCCAACCCCTACCATTCTGTGTGATTCTGTGATTCTGTGATTCTGTTCCCTTTGTTATAATTTAGCATGTGGAAAAGGATTTGGCTTATGTATACATGCATGACAAGGATTTATCAAATGTAATTACCCTTAACTTACACCACCTAATGACTAAATTGCCTTTATTGATTTTTCAGTTCTTTAAAGTATTACGAAATGTAAAACCAGGTTCCAGGTTCCTAAGCAAGTAACAGGGTAAAGGAAATCTCTAACAACAGATTTTTCAAAGACCATTTGCATAAATAATAAATAATGAGTTTGAGTCCCCAGTGAGTTTAGTAGCAAAACTTTTTTTTTTTTATTTCAGAGTAGAATATAGTACTATCAAGTAGCTTCTGTAGGATGCTCCTTAACTTTACACTGTGTGAATACATCAGAACCATGAAAACAACCTGTCATAGAATCATAGAACCATAGAAAGTTTTGGGTCGGAAGGGACCCCTAGAGTTCATCTGGTCCAACCCCCCCGCAGCGAGCAGGGACACCGCTAACTAGATCAGGTTGCTCAGAGCCCTGTCCAACCTGGTCTTGAATGTTTCCAGGGATGGGGCCTCCACTACCTCTC
>Ga0065711_1047816_pt1 | contig 12129 bp, 16 predicted proteins | sample Hoacrofraction12_FD_59098 | JGI IMG/M metagenome (GOLD analysis project Ga0065711, IMG submission 59098) | Hoatzin crop microbial communities from Cojedes, Venezuela - Epithelial fraction 12 v2 (version 2) | ecosystem: Host-associated > Birds > Digestive system > Esophagus > Crop | place... | reverse complement strand
AGCCTTCTCTTCTCCAGGCTGAACAGCCCCAGCTCCCTCAGCCTGTCCTCGGAGGAGAGGTGCTCCAGCCCTCGGATCATCTTCGTGGCCTCCTCTGGCCCCGCTCCAACACATCCCTGTCCTTCCTATGCTGGGAGCTCCAGAGCTGGACGCAGGACTCCAGGTGGGGTCTGACGAGAGCGCAGTAAAGGGGCAGAATGCCCTCCCTCGCCCTGCTGGCCACGCTGCTCTGGATGCAGCCCAGGATGCGGTTGGCTTTCTGGGCTGCAAGTGTACATCCACAGCTTGCATCCATCCATTTTCTCCCTGAAGGGCTGCTGGGGTGATGGGCGTCTCCACCACCATGCTGCCTCTTCCAGGCACCTGCACTGCCATGGAGCGTGCAGCCCAGCCAGCCTGGGCATGCAGGGAAGCGGGGCCTCGCCCCAGCCACCCTCCAAAACCCGGGGGAGATACAGCTCGTGGCTGTAGCCTGGGAGGTGCTCAGCACCCCAGACGTGGCAGGGGACCTTCAGGAGAAGAGGAGGCTGAGGGAGGACCTTCTTGCTCTCTACAACTACCTGAAAGGAGAGTATAGCGAGGCAGGAGTTGGTCTCTGCTCCCAAGTAACCAGCGATAGGACAAGAGGAAATGGCCTCAAGTTGCGTCAGGGGAGGTTTAGATTGGATATTAGGAAAAATTTCTTCACTGAAAGAGTGGTCAGGGGTTGGAACAGGCTGCCCAGGGCAGTGGTGGGGTCACCATCCCTGAAGGGGTTCAAAAAACATCTAGATATGGCACTTCAGGACATGGTTTAGCAAGCATGGTGGTGTTGGGGTGATGGTTGGACCTGATGATCTTAGATGTCTTTTCCAACCTTAATGGTTCTATGATTCTGTAATAAACAGTTAGCAAAGGCTTTTTCTGTCGATGCTGGTTTTGAAGCCACGCCTTGTATAGGCACCCAAAGCCTTCTTCAGCCAGCACCGGCATGGTGTGTTGGACCTGGCAAAACCCCCCTGTGATAAACTCAGCTCTGCTGCCTTCAGCTGCCTGCACCGCAGCAGCACGTTGCCCAAACGCATGCATGGCGCTTGGCGTGGACCCCCCTGCCCTGCTGCCACGCAGCCCTCCGGGCCCTGAGCACCTCGCAAATGGCTGCGGCGTGGATCCTGCGCAACGAGTCGCTCCTGTTAGCAAGGCCCGGCCACCCCCAGGCTCTGCACTGGAAGAAGAACATCAGCAGGTTCTGCTGGCAAGCGTCCCTGATGAAGATGCAGCTCATTCTGCTGAGCTGCGCTGCCCTGTTACGAGGAAACTGCCTCGGTGACGCGGTCAGCCCGTCAGAAGCACGCTTGTGCGGTGAGGCCGGATCAGCTCTCCACATTCTGGCTGGTAGAGCCCTAACCTGGCTCTGCCATGCCCCGGTGGACCACGCAACGTCCCCAAAACACTGCGGGTGTGAGCAAGGCCAACCTCAAGGCGTAGCGGAGCTGCTAATAGTGAAACCGTGGCACTGGAGCAAATAAACCTGTCCAGACACCCTTCTCCTCTGGTTGAATTCTGCAACATCTCCTGAACATCTCGGGCTGACACAAGGCATCAGTGTTGACTCCTGGGTGACAAATATTTGGGCTGCGAAGCGTGAGCTCTTTCCCACGCCATGTCTTCACTGCCCGGGGAAAGGAGTGCTGGCAGGTCTCTACCTGCTTCTGCTGGCCAGCTTTTGGGGTGCCGTGCTTGCAAACGGGCAACCTCAGCACCCCACCTCGCTGGTGGGGCCGCCCGGCCCCGAGCTATCGTGCTGGCGGTAGCACAGAGGTCCCCGAGCAGCGCTGACCCTCGGCTGTGAGCCAGAGATAACAGCCACACCACGGTGGGTTGCAGCACACACCCAGGCTGCTTGCTGACACTAGAAACATGGTTTCTGTTAATTATACCTGGGATAATTACATTTATACCAGTAACGAGAGGGGGAGGGAAGGAGTCCTCCTGTGGATGAAGTATTAGTGGTTAAAACCCGCTTATGCCAGTTAGTTTATTCGGTTGAAGAAGAAAGACACACAGAAATGGCACGTGGGGACATGCAGCCCTGTGGCTATGGGACTCAGTCGGAGTTTGGGTCTCACCTCCAGCACCTCCATCCCTCCTGCACCCTCTTCTGCATCCCACCGCTGCTGTCCTCTCTTTTGCCCCTCAGACTTTGTCCAGGCTCCCCGTTTGCTGCAAACCACGGACAGTCTCCCACTGGGAGAACATGCTGCTCTGGAGACTTCGGAGCCACAGAGCAGGAGAAAGAGGCAGTGCGAGCAGTGAAATTGCTTCCACCTCCGCGGGAAAAATCTTCTGGAGGTGGGAATGTCCTTCTGATCTTTGTCGCACCACTGGCCACCAAGGTAGCTCCCTGGCCCTGGCTCATCCTGTACCAGTCCTGGCATAAGTTATCCTGGGCTTCGTCTTTGGTCTACAAAGAGAAAAAGGCAGCTCCAGAAGGTGGTTGATGTTCTCCCAGCCTCTAAAGCTAGAAGCACCTTTGTCCTTCCGTTGACTACAGAAGGGGCTTCAGTCAACTGCACTCTTCATCAAATATCAGTTATGCATCCAAAGCCAAACGACCCAATCCAGACTCTCCATCCGTGCTCTGCCCAGACTCTGTTCCTGGTGGCACGATGCCCAGCATGACAGTATCTTCTCTTTGAAGGAGGCTTCTAGTCTAAAAGCAAATAAAGCCAGCACTGCTGTGATTCATACTCCTCGGAGCAGAGCTTCCTACAGCTCAACAGAAGAGACACGTGCATAGGGCAGGGGATTCAGTTGGAAAAGAAAATAGATTGAGGGACTCCATAAATCACAGCTGAGTGGCTTCAGTACTGCCTCCAGACAGACCTGGCCATCCCCAGCCTCGGGGAACTGTGGGGAGGTCCAGCATTTTTATTTCAAAGACAACTTGGTCTCTGAAATGAAAACTCAGGCAGGAGCAAAGAGCGTCTTCCCGCCAGTGCCAAGTGCTTCAGTAGGGCAGCAAAATTTTTTTGCCCATCAGGAAAAAAAATCCACTGAATTACTTGATTTTTTCTAAACCAAGCCAAAACCTCCTGAGATCTTCATGCAGGATACTTCCAAAATGTGCCAGCTTGACCAAAAAACTTTAAGAGCCAACTGCATCACTCAGCTTCATCACTGGGACAGTGTTTCATCAAACCATGTTGCCCTGAGACAAAAAGTAACGACCAGCCCTGCAGCGGGGCAGCTTTCATACTTGTTCATGAACACGGGCTGCGTCCCCACTCATCCATCACTCCATCAGCTGCTTTGGAAAGATGGCCAGAGACCTCAAACCATGGACCTTCCCCCCAGGACCTGCCCCGTGAGAGCCCAGTCCCACACGCATGCAGATGCAGGGCACGTGTGTAAATGCTTTCTGGGCTGAATCTGTCGTCGTCAGCGGACCCAGACGGGAAACATCCCTTCGTTTTGCAGCAGCTTTCAGCGATCAGATAAAACCGTGGTTTTCACCGACACTTTTCGCCTACGGGTTTCTACGCTCTTGTTGAGAAACCCAGTGCAGACATTTTCAGGAGTCAGCAGCCAAGTGTCTAAAAGCGGCTGGTGAAATGTTGCGGTTACGGCAAGCTGAAGGGAATTCTGGCTGCAGACCCACCTGACAACAGGAAAGTCTGAAAGTTTCATTTTGGCTGGAAAGTGGCTTTTTCTTGCGAAAATACACCCCCCTAAAATTAAAGTTTTTGAGCAACTCCCACCCATCAGCTGTGCTTAGGGTTGTACTGAGCTCGGCATGGAGTTCCTGGTCCTGGGTGCAAGGACAACAACCAAGCAACTCTGGGTGATGTCCTGAAGGTCATTAACAACAAATCCCACTGTTTCCTCTCGGTGTGAAGGAAGGCAGCGGGCAAAGCCACGCATCCGTCCCATGGACAGAAAACAGCCGTGCTAAAGCCTTCCTCCGCATCCTGGGGATGTTCTCCGCTGTCCTCCTTCCAGTCTGCCACAGCTCACAGAGCCACCACAGAAGAAGACAGCCAGAGGCAGGCAGCGAAAAATGCCCTGGAGAAGTGGAGATAAATCCAAGATGCATTTATGGGATCCAGAGTGGGTTAAATCCAGGATGAGAAGAGACACGCAGGATTTCTTCTTACTCTTATGGGGTCAAGAAGGTGCTTTCCCCAAGGCCCAGGCAGTGAGAAATGTTTTTGGCAGGGTCAGTAGCACACGAGGCCAAGTGTCATTGAGAAGAATCTTCGAGTGCCCTTGTGCCACCCCACTGACGTGGTCTATTAACGAGAAGGTAATTGAGAAACCTACAGAAAAAGCAGCCGCACAAACAACTGACGGCAGCTATAAACCAGGAAAAAGGAAATTCCTGTTTGTTTTTTAAACCGCGTGGGTTTTCCCCCTGGACCTCGCTGCTGAGACGTGTCACAGCAGCGAGGAGCGGGGCTGAGCCCTTCGCATTCCTACCTTTTTATCAGCCTTTTTAAGCAGCCGCCAAAGCCAACAGGGACCCGGACACCGGAGCTGCAGAGAAAACAGGAGCTCTGATAGATGCTGATGGATACAATAGATGAGAGCCTTGCGGGCAGGTAGGGCTGTGCTACAGCGGGACAGCAGCTGGGCTGAGCCGATGGAATCTGAAAAATCCTACAGCTCAGCCAAACAGCTCCAGGCAGGAGGTGGCACCTTCTTCCCGAGATGGAGGTGGTGGTGTCCCTGCTGAGCCTGGGCTGCTGGAAAGGGGCTGGCAGGCTCCAGGGCTGCTCTTGGCCAGTGCTTGCCAAGTCGTCGTGGAGACTTGTCGCTGTTCAGGGTGTCCCACCCGCAGTGACTGTCCCTCCAAACGTGTCCCAGGCCAGCCGCAGCCTGAGAAGTCAAGAGATAGTACCAATGTGTGGTCTAGCTCGATCACCCCAAGATCCAAGCTAGATCCTTACACCTGCCCACCTCCCTGCTTCATGGGCCCCAGGAGGGAACAGGCATACACCAGGAGCAAGGGGATGGGACACAGGGGTCCCTCCACCACCGATGCCCTGTCAGCGAGGCAAGTAAATGCTGCCTGGGGACATTTCATGTCCACTGGTGGCACATTGTCCCCATATGCTGTCACCAGTAGGAGCGACGCCACCTCCTTGGTGGGTGCTTGTGAGATTCCTTTCTTGGGGATCATCCCCCACACCATGTCTCATCCTGATTTCTAATCATTAGAGCTCCAAAGCAGGAGGTTGATTAAGTTTTCCAGCTTGTTTGTTATCATTAAATACATCAACGCTGGATTTTCACGACAGGCAATTACATGACTAAGCCCTTTGGAAGCTTGCTACGTTCTCAGTCCGCATGACTTCTTCTTGCAATCCCGTAGCCTGATTGCCTTTTGTGGGGAGCGATTTCCTTCCACCAGCTCCGCGTTTCCCATTTGCATTGCATCAGCTTTTCCTCGGCGCTGGAGGACGAGCAGGAGGGATGCTCTGAATTTCTCCTGCCTCTCTAACATCTCCTCAGCCGAGCCAGGCTGGAGCACGGCACCGAGACTGGGATATCCTTTACCTGCAGAGCTTTTTTTTGGAATATATACATGTATTGGAATTGATATGTTATTACTGGAAATGCATAGACTGCGTATAGAGGCAGAGTCGCAGGGCAGCAATGCTTAAAGAGGAGCAAGGAGGGGAGTGGTGACTTCGCAGGGGGTTGGTCAGCCAGAAGGTTTTCCCAGTCCCCAACCTCACTTCTCCTTTGCTTCCAGCTTTCCCATACCTTATTTCTTGGGATTTAGGTTGTCCAGTTCGCTCTCGTCCCTCACCCAGAGAGGGTGACAACGTGCTGCTGCTGCCGGCCTGTCGCGGTGGCCTCCCGGGGCCCTCCCCAGGGCACAGCTATCTGCATGCCACACGTTCAAGATGCGTTTCCTGTTATGTTCCCAGTGAAGAAAAAACAACAACCCAACAAATTGTCAGTTGAGAAGAACATCACCCCAGCTGCAGACTCATACGCTCAAATTTAGGAAATGCCAGCGTTACATTTGCCTGCGCAACCTTAATTCAGCCCCCTTAGGCACACGCTTTGTGATCTAATCTTTAATTACAGGTTCATCGATGAGGTTTTTCCCATGGCACTCGTGGCCCAGGTAGAGCTGGCTCTGCCCCGGGGCAGAGCGACAGGGGAGGTGTGGATGTGGGACCCCCGAGTCCCCTCCTGCCCGAGCTGGAAGGAGCGTGCGGCGTGCGAAGGACAGAGGTCTGACGCTTGAAACGCTTTTGCATTTCTTCTCTCTCATAACCCAAGTAATTTTGCTAAGATCCAGGGTGCTGCAGGAGGGGTTTGCAGAGGAAGAAAGCGTCAAGGTGGAGCCTCTCTGCTCCCAGCTCCAAACCCGCTGCCACCAGCGTCCCCTCCAGACCCCTTCGCCGCCACCTCCCAGGGCTCCCTGGCTGCCTCCACCCTCGCCTCCTCTTGCACAGGAGAGACCTTCTGCCAAGCCGAGCTCCACGCCGTCCCTCCACCCACGCGCGCCTTTGATTTGGACACGGAGATGTGCCTGGGCGCTGGGTGGAGGCTGCTTTTATTCCGGCTTCCTCCTCGCAGAAGGCAGCCCGGCGGCTCTTGCAGCTCTGCCTGCTGCAGCCCAGCCCAGCCCGGGGTGACAGCCCGGGGACCTGGGTGCCTCCTGCCTCTGCTTCCACGTTGCCTTGTGCCATGAAGCTCCACGTGGTGCTCAGCCTGGAGGCGAGGGTGCTTTGCACGGCGGGGAGGGATTTGCGACTGACGGCTTTGCCAGCAACACCTCTCCCAGCACGGCTCGTTTTGCACGGAGGGAGGCCTGGGCTTTGCTGGGGAGCCAGAAAGGAGGTTTCCCAAATGCTTGCTGAACCCACCCCACCGGTGCCTTGCCCAAGCAGTGCTCGGCTTCCACGTCCTCCATGCGCCAAAGCTTGCGGGGCCGGCACCACGCTTCCCAGCCACGAGCCCCCGGCTCCTCTCTGATGCTCCTGGATTGATCTTCCTTGCACGGATGGAGGCTCAGATGTACCCTGGAGACGCCTGCCTTAGAAACCTAATCACCCTCGGTCTAATTTGGAGGCAGTGAGCCCGTGGTCGGAAGGGCTGATTCACCCTCCGGATCGGTCCCTGCTCCCCCTGCGAGGCCGGAGGAGCTGAGGGCAGCGGAGCAGCACCCGATGGAGGTGCCGAACGCGGGTGGCCCCAGGCTGCGGGGTGGGTGTGACCCCTTCCTCAGGGTGCCTGCCTGCAGGCCAGGGTTTGCCCAAGCAAATCTGCAATGGGTGTCGGTAGGAGCCGAGCTTTGTGCATGCGGAGGGACGGTGCATCGCAGAGACCTCACCGACGTCTGGTTTGGAGGGTCCTGAGCACCGGCTGCGTGTTCTCCCAACCCCAGGTGGTCATTTGTTTTGTATTCACTGTGGTTGCACCCATCTTGGCTGTAACCACGTGGATTTGCTCCAGATCACACCCCGGCGTTGTGCTGGCGGTGACAAAGGGATGCGCAGCCTCCTGCCAGCCCTGGGACCTTTCCCGTGCGCTTTCCCCGCGTGGGAGGTGATGCACGGTGGTTACGGCTGGTTGCATCTCCATCGCTTCCACCTACAAAAACCTGCCTTTCTGGCTGCGCAGCTCTGGTTGGAGCCCAGAGGGGTGAACAGCGTCTGCAGGGGGGGTTTGGGAAAGTGGCTCCACTGCGTGCACGGAGGAGACCCCGGAGCCGCAACCAAACCACCCGGAGCAAGAGCCACCGGTGCCAGGAACAACACGGGAAATCCCATGGCAACAGGGCAGGGAGACAAGTCCGGGGAATGGTGTAACACGGCTCGCACCCGCCCCGCTTAGGGGAACAAAATGGAGCCTTTCCTGCCCGGCCAGCTGCCCGCGCCGGCTCCCACCTTCCCCCCACACCTGGATGTGTCCCCAGCCCTGCCCGCCGCGGCACTGGGACGGATGTGCTGCTGGCAGGACTCCTGGCACCAAACCCCTTGCAATCTCCACCCTCATTGTCCCCACCGTGCCTTGGCTTTCCCCGATGCGCTTTCAGCTCCAGCACCGGCTCCCAGCCACGCTCCAGCCCGCCCTCGACCCCTGCTTGGTCCTCTGGAGCTAAAAGCCAGGTGACCTGGGTCTGTCGCAGGACCGGAGCGTGATGTTGCAAAGGCATCCTAGCCGCTCTCCTGGGGAGTGACGGGGCCAGTGGTCCACACAGATATATGTACTGTATATATATATGTGCAGCATCTTTTGGGAGAAGCCAGCTCCCGGTGCAAGCCGTCAGGCTGTAGGGAACTCGCCACGCGCTCTGGTCTCTGCCCAGGACGAGCCCTGTGTTGTGCACCCCGAGCCAAGGACCGTGGGCATGCCCACGGGTGTGCTGCGGCCAGCAGAGAAAGCCCGAGGTCTCCCACCAAGGCAGCCGCCACGTCCATCCGGCGTTTGGCTGGGTGAACGCCCGTCCGTGTATCCCCGTCCAGCTGGGGCCAGGGGTGAGGAGAACACCAAAAGAGAATCTTTTTAGGGATGTGGGGCTGGGGATTTTGGGGGCCTCGCACCCATACCGTGGCACAGGTCTGCTCGGCAACGTGATGCCAGGAGGGTGTCCCCTGGGGATGCCCCTGCACCTTCCACCTGGCAGGGACCACTGGAGAGCCATCCGTCCCCGCTAAGGAATCAAAGGGGGAAAATAAGGCCTAGGATATGATTCTTAACCAATTTACCACCAAAAGCAGGCAGTGAGCTTTCCTCCAAGCGTGAAAACATTGTTCCCGTTCACCGACCGCATCCTACCGGCGTCGCTCCCTGGAACCAGTCGGGTTTAACTCGGCACACCTAGGACTGCGACAGCCGGATCTCCAGATCTCCCCGAGTCCCTGAAAAGCGTCTCTATGCCTTTGTCTGAGGCTGTGAAAGCGGCTTTTTTACTCCTTAACATCTGTGACTCGCCGGGGTCCCGCGGCTGCGGGAGGGAGCAGGCGTTTCTGCGCGGGGTAAATTAATCCTTTGTTGCTCCTCGGCCATTTCTTTGCTCGGGTTGGGATGGAAGAAAATCGACCCGTTTTTCTCCCTGCCCTTCCTGTTTACGGCGACACAGGGTTTCTTCACATGACAGCAGCAAGAGATGCTTGGATCTGTAATTACATCTCAGCCGCGGCCAGGCAGGGGACAGTGGCTGTAAGGAGGGACCGGCTTGGCCCAGGGTGCAAAGAGCACAAGGCAAAGCCCCCCACAACCCATCCCCCATAAATTCTGGGGGGTCCTGCTAGTTTTTGAGGCAACGAGAGCGTCGCTGCTGGGGATGCTGCACCCATGTCCCAGGTTCAGACTGGGGTGGGAGCAGGAGGGGGGACGTCTCGTATCAGGGGTGGCTGGTGCCATTCGGGCATCCGTTCATGTCATTTTTACTTTGAAGCATTTCCCCTGCTGCTCTGAAAATCAGATTATGGCTGTCAAACCGGAGGAAGCTGATGGGGGTGACGAACCCTTCCTCTGCGGGGACCTGGGGGAAAGGCGCCTGCTCACGTGCCGAGCACCCTTGGCAAAGGATACACCGGCCACGAACCAGGAGGAGAAAGGAGTCAGGCATTCCTGGGGAAGGCAGCGTGGCAGGAGAGGGTTTAATATCCATTTCCCCAGAGAAATCACTGATTTGAGAGCGGAGCATGCCCAGATAATGGGGTAGACGTGGCGGTGCTCCCCGCCAAGGCGTTGCTGTTGGCTCTCCCCGTGAGCCGTGCTAGGAAGTGAATTAAAGGTGGGGTTATCGACCTCCTTCATGTCCTCCAGTGGGTCCATGCCAGCGCCCAGCCTTGCCCGCGGACCCCGGGGTGGGTGCGTGGCACCCAGGTCCAGCGACAACCACCGCGGCAGGCTGGGTTTCCCGGGAGCCGCCCGGCGATGCCGGTACCGCTGGTGGGACGCGGCTGCGGTGTGGGAGACGCTGCTCGGGTTGCAGGGCAGGGGAGCTGGGCCACCCGCAGAGAACTCACCGTTTGGTTCTCAGCGGCTGGTGCTGAGCTGGATTTGCCGTTTTGAAATGATCCCGCTTGGTCGGTGCGGCTCTAAATCTGCAAAGAGAAATTTGGAGGGGAACGCCCGTGGGAAGAGGGGCAGCAAGGAAATGGAGAGCAGGGAAATGCCGGGAGCCAGGCGGTTGGTTTTCCTCCGCATCCCGAGTTTTCCTGTCTGTCCGCGTGTGGTGAGGGCCGGGACACCGCTGGCTTCGCCTCGGGGGCACACGCGGGCCCTCGCCTGAATTTCCAGCCCTGGACCCAGGGGGTTCAGCAAAGCAAACCTCAGCCCTCCCGTCCTGCTGGGACGTCCCGCCGGCCGCGAGCGCTGAGCAAAGGGCGCAAAGCCGCCTCGGAAACGTGGTCGCCCAGCACTCAGGGTGGGAAAAGCTTTGAAAACCAGCGTTTGCAGGGTGCTACGTAGGTTTAGAAAAGCTCCTTTGTTAGAAGACACGAAAATCTGACTTGTTATAACTCCTGAGAGGCCCCAGTACAGTTCTATCCTTTATCTACAGATGCAGATTCATACTTTACCTTTTACTTATTTATTTACTTTTAAAATGTATTTATTTACTTTAAAAATTTTATTTATTTATTTATTTATTTTCTTACTTACTTAGTAAATAAATTTTATAATTTATAATTCATAATTATGTTTGCTTATAATAAATGAAATTTATTAACTATAAATAAGTTAATATACTTATAATGAAGAAACCATTTTTGTCATAAATAAGTTAATATATTTACTTAAAAGTAAGTTAAGAAGCAAATAAATGAGTTTTAAAAATAAATAAATGTTCTTTAAAAATAACTAGCTAACGAAATATTTAAATGTTAAGCACGTGACGCTGGGTGGGACCAGCAGAGCCCAGCACCTTCCTCACCCCGGCGCCGGCGGGAGGCTTTCTGGAGGGGCCGCGCTCCGGCGTGGTGCTGAGCCCGTCTGCAGCCCCGCGGTGCGTGAGCAGGCGTCAGCTGCACCCCAGGGCGCCCGCACCCCGCATCCCAGCTGGGGATGCCCAGAAATAAGGCACTGCCCCCAGCCAGGATAGGGTATTTTTTTTCTTTTAAAGCAGCTTCCCAAGTATTTTTATTTCTTTTTCAGTGCTGCGGGGATGTTTCGGGGCCAGGCAGCGTCTCCGTCGTGGTGGCTGCGGGCGGGTGGCAGTGGCCGTGGCTGCTGGAGGGGCTGCTGGAAGTCCCCTCATCCCCGTGCTGACGTGAGCCCAGGGCCGCGGGGAGCCATCGTCTTGCTCTGACTTAGGGTCAGTTTAGTGACAGCAATAAAATCCCCCCTGCCACAGCTCCCGGAGCCATCCCCCACATTTCCCAGTCCCGCCAGTGCCACCTTCCCAGTGTACCCAGATCCCTGCTGGGAGACAGCTCACCAGCCCTGCCATGACAGCACCTGCAGAATAAACCCCCGATGCATGTTCCAGCCCCATTTCTGAATTAATTCCCATTGCAGTCGTTCTCCAACACGTGCACGTGATGGGGTTTTATTTCCCTTACTGGAGTGACGTCTCCCAGCACCACAACCACCTTCCACTGCCGCAGCCGCCTCCAAAGGGACCTGATCCGTGTCAGATAAAGCACAACGGATTGTATGTGCACAAACACTGCAATGAACTGGAAGATGCCTCCCAAAATTAAAAATCTTAATTGAAAAGCACTTTAAGAACCTTACCTCAGCCTCCAGTTTGGTGCTTACCTCCCCTTACCGGCCTCCTCCAAGGTGCAGGAGGCAGAACACGAGGCGTGGTGAGGCCGAAGGCTGGAGCGCCGTTACTGCTGGAGGGTTTTCTGGCGTGCCCGGGCAGGCTGCCGGAGCTGGGATGGGGCTGGGCAGCAGGAGGTGGTTTTTCAAGAGGTAGATGGATGGGTGCGGGCAGGCAAACAGGTTTCCTCCTTCCTCCCAGCTGGGGAGGAGGAGCGCGGCAGGATGCTTGGGCAGCGTGGCCATGGGATGCTCCAGCAGTGTGGCTGGGAGGTGCTCCAGCAGCGCGCCCATGAGATCTTCCCTCTGAGGGTGACGGAGCCCTGGCCCAGGCTGCTCAGGGAGGCTGTGGAGTCTCCTTCTCTGGAGATATTCCAGCCCCGCCTGGACACGGTGCTGTGCAGCCTG
>Ga0065711_1047815_pt1 | contig 12129 bp, 9 predicted proteins | sample Hoacrofraction12_FD_59098 | JGI IMG/M metagenome (GOLD analysis project Ga0065711, IMG submission 59098) | Hoatzin crop microbial communities from Cojedes, Venezuela - Epithelial fraction 12 v2 (version 2) | ecosystem: Host-associated > Birds > Digestive system > Esophagus > Crop | place... | reverse complement strand
CACTTGCCCTTGTTGAACCTCATCAGGTTCCTCTCTGCCCAGCTTTCCAGCCTATCCAGGTCACGCTGAATGGCAGCACAGCCTTCTGGTGTATCTACCACACCTCCCAGTTTGGTGTCGTCAGCAAACAGATCACCAGGCCAGGTGTGTTGTAAGTTGAATTCAGAGAGCAGCTTGTCTTGGTGTCCCCATACATCTGTTCACTTCAACAGCATCCAGTTTCCACTCGTACAGGTGTGGCCACCTACATAGAACACCCTCCTGCAGCTTCTGGAGCTCTTGACTAAGTAGATCTACAGACCTCATCTCTGCCCAAGCCTCCACATCCCAATGATCCAGAATCACATAGTAACTGACAGCAGGGGAATTGCCACTCTGGGCTTAGAGGGAACTCAGGCCTGTCACAGACTGTTTTGTCAGACACTGGTCATTAGGAATAGCCCCTCTCTCAGCAGGAGTTTAGAGCTTCTTCTTAGATGCCACAGTCATGCTCTCCAAGGACCATTACAGACATCTAGACCTAAGAGTCCTCCAAAGGGAAGCTTTTTTTTCCCCTGCAGCCACCAAGAACTTGTAAGAATCCAGCTATAAGCATCTGGCATCTAATACTTGGAACTTACAAGATCAGATTTAAGGAATTCAACATCAGAGTCAAGTCCTGGTCCTCCATCACACTACTTGGACTAGGACTCAGATTTTTTTCTTTTTTAGCCTCACTTGCAAACTAGGAATTGTCCTTTTAGTATGGTGATGGAAACGTGCATTTCCACATCCTAGGAATCCTTACAGACCTGGCAGGACCCACAGAGTTCCTGACAAGCAAGTGCAAACCTGCCCTTGCCCAAGGGATTACCATGAGGCTCCAGTGTAGTCAGAACTGGCTGAACACAGCTGGCTGTGGCTTCGGTCACACTCTTCACTCCTTTCTCTGCTGCATCACACACAGATCTGATGTAGGGGTGGCTCTCCTTAGTGGAGGTATAAGCTGTAGAAACTATGTCACAAGCAGAACTGACCAAGGTCAGGTTGGCCACCTGATCTACTGCATCCTAGAAGAGAAAAAAAAAAAGCTATATGCTTGCAAACATGACCCTGAGCTTCCTATGCCCCAAAAATTCTTCTTCTGTTTGCCTGTTTAAGTTACCTAGTCTGAGAAAGCAAGGTTTGTCTTGCTTGCGCACTTGCTTTAAAATCTACAACTCTGTTGTTGACCAAGCTGTGGAGCACTGACACTTATGGTTGGTCCATTCTAGAAGGTCTTCCTCTAGTACAATGCTACCCAAGGGACAGCTGAGTTTGTGAGCAACCTCAGTACTTCTGTACTCATCTCCAGCTCCAATTCATTTGGTATAGCTGTTTAACAAGTGAATACCCCAGCAAAAGCTTGATCAGACAGTATCAATTTAAGTTAACAGACTTCACACTAGTCTGCAAGAAGCACGCTGCTAGTCATGGAAGGAAAGCAAGTGCAGCAGGTCTCAGGGCTGCTGAAGCATTGGAGTCCTTCCATAGGTGCATGGTCTGCAGCAAGCCAGGCTATTTCTCAGCCAAGAACCAGGCTATTTTCCTTAGCCAAGGAGGTCACTCACAGGGTCTTCAGGCATACTCTTTTGGCTGTGCTGCCACCCATATTTCCAGTGAAGCTGCAGGGCACAGCCTGAGCAGAGGACATGCTCCTCCCTTCATGGGGGCTCAGCTCCCTCCAGCTGCAGCAGGGCCACCTCCTCATACCTGCACCCTAGAGTGGCCACTCACTGCATCTCACACGGAGCACCTACCTGCTGCTCCTCTTCCTTCACCTCCAGGCAGCTCTTGGCAGCTTCTGCTTTGTCAGGCATAGCTGAGGCCATTGCAGCTGAAGTGCAAGTAACACTGTGGATTTAGGACAAGGAAGAGACAAAGCAGCCAGTGAGCATCTGGAAGGATTCCCCTTCCCAGGGCACACTTCCCTGGGGCCTCATTAAAAGGGAGAGGTTCCTTTACTACCCATTAAGAGAAGATCCCCTAAATAGGCCTCTTCCCATTACAGAAGAAAGGGATCTATGCTGCTTGCAAAGGCACCTAGTATTTAGGTTTCACATGGTTCGTGATAACCAGAGAAATGAGGAGAATCTTTCCTCACCCAGGAGACTACTTGTTGGAGAGGTCATAGTGCTTACTATCAACATATTTAGAAGGGATACTAGGACCCCCTTCCTCCCCACTGAGGCTTTGAGGAATTCTTGCATTAGAGAGGCAGGGGGGGTGGGGGGGTGGGCAGGGGGCAGCTCAAGAAGCTACCCTGCTCTGTGAGCACACCCCAGCCAGAACCAGCTTTTCCACTCAAAACCAGCACATGCTGCTCCTACACTATCAGGCAGGACCACAAGCAACTTCATGTTAACTAAGACCAATTCCATTGCATAATTAAGCCAGGTAAGAAACATCTAAACATGAGTCAGGAGTTCACACAATTACAGCCTTAACACCCAAAAACCTGAGAACATTACCTTTTTCCCCTGTTGAAGGTGAGCAGACAACCTGCAAGGAAGAACCAGACACCACACCATGCTCCCTCATCCCTGCTCTGCCTTTTTATAGTGGCTGAGGAGGGACCCTCAGTGACTGGCAGCTCTGCGAAGCAGCAGAAAGGAGCCAGTCTCTGTCCTGGCCAATTAGAGGTGGAATGGGGCCCTGCTGTGGCTCGTTAATTACTCTGTAATCAGGCAGGTACACCTTGCCCTGTGTAGAGGAGCTCCCTTGAGGGGCCAGTGCTCCTGCAAAATGAGAGGCACTGCTGGCATGGACCCTGCACCCTCTATGATCTTGCCTCAGATCACACACCATCTGGAAATGGCAATTAGTTTTGTTTCTCTTTTTGATGGAAAACAATAACCAGAAAAGAAAAGCAAATATAGTGAAACAAATCCAGAGAAGAACTCCACATGGAGTGTGGGATTCCTATGGTTTTACCTGACAGTTCTTCGTGTTTGATCACAGTAGTAGCTGCTCAGCTGCGGCCAGAGCTTAGAAGCACTGGAACACAAGTTTCTTGTCTTGAAGTCCCCCGAGAGCCCAGTCCCTCTACATCTTCCCTAAAGGCCTGCAGGTCGAGCATCCTATGCGTAAGGCTGATGAGCAACCAGGTTAGACCCCTTCTGCTTGGGTTCAGGGTGTGCTTTCAGGGCTGACCTGACTCATGCCACCCCCCCCAGACAACCCACTTCCCTTCAAACGCAATTGCGCAACAGCCCACTGATCTCTGCACGCATTTTGGGGACTGCAGCTTCCATTCATCTGCGCTGGGGGGAATTTGGACCCCCGGCAGCGTGGGGGAGGGCCATCCACGGTCCTCCCCCCTCGGCAGAGCTGCACCTCATTGCAGAAAGACCCTTCTGCTTCACCGGGTCTCAGACCATGCCTTGTGGTGGTGGGCATCGTTAGCAGGAAGAGGGAAGCCAGCGGTGCCTTGGTCCTGCAAGGGCTCTGCCTGCGTGCAAGCTAGTGACTTTAAAACACAGAAGTCTTGAAAACGGCTCTTATTTATTTTACAGAGGAGCAATTATACTGAACAGTCCGTTCCAAGAGCAGGGGGTTTCCCAAAGATCCGTGTCTTGGGGCTGCTTTTCTCCTCTGATGATTAATGAAGGTGAGCCACACCGTGTCCTTCTCTTCAGAGGCACTGCTGTAGACGGCTCTCTGCCTGGGCCACCTCTTCACTCGATGTTATCAGGACCTTGAGGCCCTTGATGTTCTGTTAAACCTGAAATCAAATGAGCAGTTTTTCTATTCTATGGGGGAAGGAAAAACCAATAGTCACACAAACGCACACAGAACACAGCTCTGACACATCAGAATAAAGAGAAATAAGGCCACAGTGACAGGACACAGCAGCTGGTCAAGGACAAATCGCTGACTTTCATTTGACAAAGGTGGCAAGGACTGTTACAAAAGAGCAACACTGTCTCTCCGACACACAGCAGATGCCCCAGCTTTCATGTCATCATGATTTGGTGAGATCTTGCAAACAAGAAAAAGTGAAATTCTCTGTACGGTCCCAGGGCAGCCTGCCTGGGAAGACAGCACTGTCTGCACGGTCGATGGTTCAGGCAGGTGCATGCAGTCATGTCGGAAAGCTCTGAGTGGGATTGGGGTGTTTCAGGTACCCGCTTTGCACCCCGACCCCGCTAAGGGTCACTGCTTTACTTCTGTGCACGCATTGTGCAACATTTCAGCAAGCCTGTTGTTGAGTGGGAGTGAACACCGAAGCTTTGCAGGATCAGGGTTGATGTGATTTTGTTTCGCTTGCCGGAGAACACAACAAGTGTTTGTGTTACAGCCTCCATCCAAAGCCCCAGCTCCTCAAATACCGTGTCTTTCATTGCCTTCATTTATAAAGAAAATCAAAAGAAAAACCTATGAGTGGGTGGCACCAGTATAACGTCAGCTTGGATCTGTTCTGCTGTTACCTGTCAGAGGAATCTGGATCCCAGTGGCAGAGCACAGGACTGGCACCCACCCACACATGATGTGAACTAAATTACCTTTCTCCCTTTCCAGTATTCATGAGTTTAGCCCCATCCCGCATCCATAAGGATACTGCAACACCTATAGAGATTTATCTTAACAGCCAGTTTCCCCGTGCAGGGAGCAGCCTATTCCCTGATCCCACAGCAGAGCAGGCACCTCAAGGCAGCCTGTGTCCCACACCATCCCATGCAACCCCTGTCCCTCATGTGCACAGTGGGGGACAATGTGCCCCAGGAGACCCTCCACATGAACAAACCATAGAATCATAGAATCATGGAACCATTAAGGTTGGAAAAGACCTCTAAGATCATCAAGTCCAACCGTTGATCCACCACCACCATGCCTGCTAAAGCACAGCCCTCCAGAATCAAAGTTGTGTAGTATGTGAAGTAGCCACAGAGAATGTGTGGATGTCTTGTCTTCATATTCATGCATCTGGCAAGTAAAAGAAAGCAAACATGTTAGTCCTAAGCAGTATCCAGATATAACCCTCACACTACCTCCTCAAACATCCCACATCCCCCAGCTAGACCTCACAGATTGGTGTGATGGCATCTGGGCTGCAGAGACCTAGAGGCTGCCATTTTGGTGGGCTCAAGCTGTGGGCAGAGGGTTCTGGGTTACAAGTGCTACCTCCATGCTCCATGCAAGCATGCCTGGGAGTAAAGAGCTGGGTCTTATGGTGTTGAGGTAAGGCTTTGGATGATCAGACTCGTAATGGTTTGTTGTCTTGTACAGGGGACAGAAAGGTCCTTGGTGCCTTGAGCTGTTCATGTAGTCTTCTCTGCCTCAGGTGAGTCTCCTGAGGATGTTTACATAAGAAACTGAATTTTGAACCTGTGGAAATCGGAGCTACCACTGCTTCCACCCAGGTTGCAGAAGATGAGCTTCATCCAGCTCATCAGTACAGCACAAGCCTTCGGGGCACCCCAGACTCTCTCTGGAGGAGGACTGCTCCTGCTGTCCCACACCCATCAGGTGCACCGAGGCAGTGAAGGATCAATCCTGAAATCCTACAGATTTCTCAGAAAACAAAAAGGTATTAATGTTTCTGTTCCCGTGCTCCTGAGCTCGAGCTGCCATGCAGTAGAAAGCCAAGCAGTCAGATCTTCCTCTTCGCTCCCCTTAGCTGCCGTCAGAGGAAAGAAGTACCAGTTACAAAGAGATGGATGCATCAGCCTGGCTCAGCACCTGAACTCCTGTGGAAAACCTTTCAAATGCATTGTGGCTTCCAAGAAACTGCTCCTATCCTCTCTTGCACCCTTTCTTTACCACTCACTTTTCACAGCTCTTTCTGAAAGTAGAATATTTTGCTGAGCCCCCTTGGCAGAACAAACCTTGCACAGAAGTAGAGAACAACAAGAAATTTCATGTTATGGGTCTGCTGCTGGTAGGCACCACAAGGCATGTCCTAGGGCTTTGTGTCACAGGATTGGGGGTTAAGGGCAGGGGGGGGATGGAGACTCTCTACCTGGAAATTGCTGTTCAGATCCTTTGTAGTACTAACTGAGCTTTTCTGCCTTGGGAAGATGTAATGAGTGTGATAGCTACCAGCCTGATGTGGAGCTTAGCATAACCTCTGCCCAGCCATGTTGCAATAGCTGGGTAGTTACGGCAATAACCTCCTCCATTGCCTCGGCTGACGCTGCACAGCACCTGTGTTTGTAAGGAAGGTGATGACGAACAGTCAAAACCAAATGGATGCACTGGGAATACCAAAAGAGGAGAGTTTCTGATGTCTGGGTTTTTCTCTTCCACTAAAAATCGGTAAAGCCCTTGCCATGGAGTCAGCCAAGCCAGATTTATTTTGGTTTAACAGGTAACCTTTTCCCCCTCTTTTAGCACAGGTGAAGGGGATAGGAAGAGATATCCAGAATATGGGCACTGGCTGTAACTTTGGCTCACTGGCAACACAATTGATGCAGAGACTAGGAAAGCTGGTGGTGGTCAACTGAATCAGAGAATCCTTTGCTGCCTGATTACTAATGGCTGATGGAAAAACCTGTGCTACAGAGACTGCATCCAGCTCAGTGGTAGGATGCTAAAATAGTCAGCAGACTGAAGAGGAGCTCCCCTGGGGGCAGACCAATTCTGAAGGACTGGACAACACTGAGCATGCTGGTCTCAGGAGGAGATTGGCATTTTTTTTAATGACGGTAGGGGTGGTATTGATCAAATACAGTAATAGACTGAGCAACAGTTGGTCTTCAGAACTGAGCATCATTCATCAATAGGTACTATGAACTGTCCTGATCTCGGGTAGAGGAGGTCAACACGGCAATATTAATAAAACAGACATCCAAAACTAAAGACCTTCTTCTCATCTGCTTCACCCTCGACCTGCTGAGTGTGTTGCAAGTGCTGATAAATCCCTATAAATATAATTTCAGAGACTAGTGGGAGAATAGAGAGCTGAGCCTTTTTTGGGCAGGCTGCCTGGCCAAGAACTCCAGCTTGTTCCATTTCACCTTCTTCAAGATACGAAAAATGGTGAGTTTTTTTCTTTTCTTGGTGAAACTTATCCTAACCACACTGGACAAGGAAGAAAACACACTGCATTGCAACAGCTAAGCTAGAAATTAGCATCTTTCTAATGCTGCAGGATATGTATGGCCCTGGTCTTCACAGCTGGCCAAACTCTTCACCAGGTGAGTCTGTTCCTAGTAATGTTAGTGTTTCTAGTAATGTTAGTTAGGATTAAAGGACACAGTGGATAAGGGGGCCTTCGTGAAGCACTGCAGAAGAGCTCCTTCCTGCACAAGGTAAGAGTAATATGCCTGTCCTCACGTGTGCAGTCAAGGTTCTTCTAGCTATTGACTCTGAAAGTGTAGCAAAGCCTCTTGTTGGGAAGAGAAGTGGGTTAGGAGTGATCTGGGAGCTGTACTGAGCTCGGCTGGGAAAGCCAGCACCTCTGAAAAGGAGATGGCATGGTGCCCTGGTGAGCAGAGTGTCCCTGCGTGGGCAGGGATGGCAGGTCAGGTTTGTCTGTGGGTTGGCCAGGTTCTCAGCACCGCAGGTGGATGCGCATCAGTGCCTCTCTGCGGCTAAAACCTTCTTGGGGGATGCATGTTTGTGTGTGTGTATGGCTAGGGAGGGGTCTTTCTTCCTACTCACTGCTGAGACCACCTATTGCGAAAGAAAGACACTGCCCATGTGGGGACAGGGAGAATACAGGTGCTCTTGTGCTGTGAAGGGCACAAGTTGAGTGTAAATCCTGTACAGAAATGACAGGAGGTTACTGATCCAACAGGTCCTGACAGTCTGCTCCAGTTGGTGCTAGAGAAACCAGTGAGACAACCAGTGAGACAACCAGCTCGGTTAATGTAAGAGGGTCCCAGCTAACAGTTTATTCTGTCTTTGTGTTACATGGCAAGCATTTGCACTGGCTGCAAAAGGAACGCTGTTTCTTTGCTCATTATTGCATTGATGTTGAAGACCACAGAGCTATTGTGGAAGAGAAAGGCTCCAACCATGGCAGAGGAGAGCCTGCGTACGCTGTATCCATGACGACAGCTCCTTCCACTTTCAAACATTCGACGCCAATTAGAGGTAGTCTTCCCAGCGCTAATGATGGGAATAGCGAGGCCGGAGCAGTGGGCTGGACTCGGGGACTGTGGGACTCTGTCCTCAGTTCTGCCAGCTGCCTGCGGTGTGACTTTCTCTGAGGCTGCTGGGCTCTGTGTCTCAGCTTCTCCATCTTTAAAATGGTGATCATGATTTTGACCTTTTTCCACAACATGATTTGTGATCTGCTGATGAAAAGTGCCAGATGAGAGCTAGGAATTACTGACAATAAACTCCACACTTACTAGTAGAAAGGCAGTTCATGCTCAAGTCAAGCCACAGTCCTCTTAACCAGAGAAACAGAGTTTCTCTGTGCAGATCTGGCCAGCACCAGTTTCCAAGTCCTTGGACATGCTTCTCGCCAGGAGCAGGAGGTGTGTTCAGTCTCTGAGGTGGCAATGTGCTTATGCAGGAGCTCAGCTCAAGCATGTAAGCAGAGCTGACAGGAGGACGCACTGGGCTCTGCCGCCCATCAGATCTTGCTCCTTCTCCTGAGACCTGGGCGAACAGTGTACAGCGACTGTATGAAATAGGTGTCTGTTCCCTGAGAGGGTGCCACCAGCTGCCTTCCACCAGCATCCCTTTTAGCTGGGCCAGGACTTTCAGGCAGGCTGAACCACTGGCCAACTACTAGCTGAAGCAGGCAATAGCAGGTTACCCAAAGGAGACCATCCAAATCCCTCCAGGAACATCCTTAGCTCAAAAACTGACGTCTGGCGAACTGTGCTCGCTTTCAGTGCGGAAAATGGGTCTGGAGGACTTGCACGATGCAGGTGCGCAGAGGACTTCGACAAAATCAAATAGGAGGCCTGGATACCCCTCTGCTCTACAGCACACTTGCTTAGATTGTACTGGCCTCTTCCAAGCACCGCGATGCCATGCGTTCAGCAGGTAACCTAGGCCCAATGTTTGAAGAGGGTCCTCACTAAACACCCTTCAGAAATATCATTTGAAGTCCCTGCCATAAAAAGAAACTAGAGCTTGAAATATGTGCAGAGCATGGAAGAATAAGCTCTAGCAGCACATTTTGAAAATCACTGCTTTAGGCAATCTCCTTAGCAGCTTGTTAGATGTTTTATAAGTGTCCTTCCCAGCTCCAGAAGAAATAATGCTACTAATGATTATGTCAGATACAAAATCATTTCACAGCCTTTTTTGTCTGCAAGCTTTCCAATTTCAATAAATCACGTGCCCTTCTATGCAGCTGAAGGAATCCAAAACCCGTAGAACAGACAGCCTGGCTGGCAACAACAACAACAAAAAGTAGAAAGGACATCAGGCCATCTTTTTCTGTATTAGTTCCAGCCGGTACTTTGTTTGCCTTAGCAAGTCAGGCGCTTGCTGAGCTGTTCTACCTGCTCATTGGCACGGCTGAGTGCTCTCGGGGATCCCAGGAGGAGGTGTGAGTATTAAGCATGGAGAAGCATAGTAAGGGAATCAACACACATCTGCATGTTTCACTGGTCTGCAAAGTGGACCGGTGTCCCCGAGAGAGGCGGTGAACGTGCAGGCTCCCAGGGCTGGGGCGGGGAGATAGTCACCCTGGCAGCGGGAGCTACGGCAGGACAGGTGTTCCTTCAAGCAGAGAAGCGGATTGCACAGCTGATGAATCGGGGAGTGTTTTAACCGTGAAATGTGGGAATTGGTGAGCTCCCTGCAAATACTCCTATGCTCAGGACGGTTGTCCTTGTGGACATAACCACACTTGAATGATTGCATCAACCCATCAGAAAAAGCTCTCCTGCTAGTGACATCCTTGGGGACAGCAGGGCAGAAAGGACACAAGTGTCTTTGTGCCTTCAACCGGACAACACACCTGTGAGAGGTTTACTTCTCTGATTTTAAAGAGGGAATATCATACAGGGGAAGTGGCAAACTCATTTTACACTTCTCCTTTGAAATGGTTGGTTTGTTTCTAACAAAACAATTGCAGTCCAGGCTAGAGTTATTTGAAATATCCAGGAACAGCCAGTAAAAATTCACATTTCCATGAGTCTTTTGAAACTCCCTGTTGAATTTTCACTATGGGTAATGGGGGGGGGAAGGCCCCAAAAATGACTGTTTATAAAAAAAAAAAGATGCATTGAAAAGAGCAAAGGATAATGAATCTTCAGAGCTCAATGCAGTTGCAGACCACAGATAAATAACTTGCACTGTTATGTTGATTACATTCATCTACTCTTCTTGTTCTGAATAATAGAAAACATCACTCCAGACTCTTACAGAAAGTAGGCTAAGGCCAACGGCTCTCCAGCATCAAGGTTTGGGGCTCCATTGGTCTGCAGAGTGCTTGAGTGCGGTGACGGCCTCCTCTTCTGCTCCTCCTCCCTTGCAGGTTCTCCCTCTTGTTCAGTCCAGCTTGTCGCACATGCTGTTTCAGGCTGGGGTGGTGAGAGCTGCTCTGTCTTCGTTAGTAGATGAGAGAGGACTCACCCAAGCATGCATAAGGAGAAACAGGAGTATGTGTGTCCCCTGATCACACACAGTCCCCAAGCTTTGCAGCTGATGAAGTGGGTCTACATCTCATGACTAATTGCAGACTCTGGCTGAGCTTTACCTGGAATTTGTACTCTCTCCATCTGATTCTCTGGTGCCTGCTGGAGTTCGAGCTCACACAATGATCTTTCCCTCACCTGAGATACTTACGCTACCTTTTTCTTATTCAGTTGCCTATTTTTTCACATTTTGTAAGAATTTAATTACCTTTGAAACCTCTTCCCTGTTCTGGAATATCTGATTGAAATTTAGCCAATGGATTCAGAAACTACAGTGTAAGGACAATTTAAGAACCCAAAGGAGATAGTTACACAGCAATGTGAAATAATATATAATCCATTTGAGTTTAATTTATCCACAGCACTTACAATTTTTCCCTGTGTTAACTGATGTAATTTTGAGAAATTTATTCCAATCCCGTATGTCCCCTCTTTTTGCTTTGAACTGCCTGAAGTACCCGGCACCACCTGGTAGATGTTCCCCCTCAAGACCTGCCGGGGACCCCACACTGGGAAAGAGTGGCAGGCTCAGCTCACAGACTTTTCAGTGTGTCTACAGAGTAAAAAAAACAATTCAAATGAGAAGCAGAAGGTCAGAAACCAGAAAGCATGCGATTAACTAAATTTAAATTTTTGTACCTGAACTCCTAGGCTTTGCCGTAGAGGTAAGTGGGCAACTCCAGTATAATGATCTTCTTCAGGGCATCTTCGTCTTCCTCCTGTGTTCTTTCTACTGTGCTGCTCTGTGCCTGAGCTGTGGGGCTGATCTTGCTTATTGCCCTGTCATGAGTTGTGATAAACTCCCATAAGGTCCCTGTTCCCTTCACCCATGGCCACTGTCGCACGGGATGGTGGGAAAAGCGATCTTGGGGACATCTGACTCAGCTCTGCCTCTGGCAGAAGGTGCATTTTCCTCCTCCTGCTGTACATCTCCTTTCTGAGCCGTCTGCGGAGGTTCATAGCTCCGGTGACGGTCGTGGTGAGCCACGGCCAGGAGCTCCTCTCCCAGCTTCCACGGGATTGCTGTTTCCCGTTGCAGACTTTTCCAGAAATCTCTAAATTTCATGGAAACATGCTGCAGCTCAGTTCGTAACTCGTGACTTGCTGGTGTTTTGTTTGACTGTGTGCTCTCAAGTAGCCTTTGTTTGCATTATTATCGGGAGCAGTGTGAGATGACTGTCCTACTTTGCCTCTCATAAAAATAGCACAGAAATCAGGTTTGATCTCTTTCCAGCCACACAGATAATTGTGAGCTGTTTGCTTCCATTATCTTCCTAGTCACTTTTTATAGCAGTGTTAAAATTATTCTTTCAGAGCTTTTTTTTTTTTGATGGGGTCACCGAGATTGGTGGCAAATCTTGACACACCTGTCAAAATACTTTTTTTTCACTGACAGAACATTTTGTATTAGATGTTGCAACGTTAGTGTATTTTGATATGTATCCCCTTCTTTTGCCATTCTTTAAAGAGATCTGGAGGATACAACTTTCAAATCTTTTGCTGTACATCCTTTTATAAAAGTGTCTCCATAGATGCTTCTTTTTTTTTTTTTTTTTTTTTT
>Ga0065711_1047814_pt1 | contig 12130 bp, 8 predicted proteins | sample Hoacrofraction12_FD_59098 | JGI IMG/M metagenome (GOLD analysis project Ga0065711, IMG submission 59098) | Hoatzin crop microbial communities from Cojedes, Venezuela - Epithelial fraction 12 v2 (version 2) | ecosystem: Host-associated > Birds > Digestive system > Esophagus > Crop | place... | reverse complement strand
CGCGGCTGGGCGCGGCCTGCTGCTGTCCGGCGGCAGTGGGAAAAGGGATCGGGCCGCCTTGGGGTGTTGTCCGCGAGCCACCGGGGGACGGGGATGTGGGGCAGCGCCTCTGGGGCAGCCTGGGCTGGGAAGCCTTCGGCTCACTGGTCTTGCGTGGGGACGGGAGCTGGGTTTTTCCCGGTGGCCGTTAAGCTCCGGTTTTTGGGCGTACCTGGGATCTCCCTTGAAGCGCCTGTGAAAGGCACACCTGTTCTCTCGTTCCTTTTGCACTGTATCGGCAAATACATAAATAACTGCGTTTGCTCTGGCATGGTAGCATTTGGAGTACAAAGAGGCACCTGAGCCCCTTTGCAGGGGAAGTGACAATCTCCCCGGCCATCTGTGAGCTGTTCTTAACTCCCGTGGCCGGTACAACCTCGTGATTAAAGTGTCCATCACTGGGGCACAGAGCCACAGGCTCCTGACTTTCTTCGGGAAATGATTTCACAGTTTTAACACTTCATCTAGTAGAAGGCACTTCTTTCTCCTTCCTCAGCCTGAATTACCGTTTCTTTACATTGTACTTTCTAGATAAATTTTCAATGGCCACCTACAGCATAGTAACCCAATCAACTTTTAACAAATGGTATTCTTTTCACCTGTGCATTACTGGAGTGGAGAGCTGCAATTGCAACAGATGCAATTTATTTTCTTCATGTTCTTTTGTTCTTTCTGTCACACTGGGCTGGTAACAGCAATGTAAATTGGCCCCTGGTGTTTGAGCCCAAGGGATAGTGCAATCATCTCATCATCATACTGAAAGCCAAAGAACAGCCTTGTCCCCTCTGTTTATATTAGATCAGATCTCTCCATGTGTCTTTAATCTCGTTATAAGCACTTGATCTGATTTTAGTTTCAGTCTTTCATCTCTGCTCTCTTCGTTATATTGTTCTTCACATAACCCTGATGAATGGAGGATGCTCCCTGTCCATCAACAGTGGTTTTACTTTCCTTTTTTTTTGTCCCTTAGGGTGTAACCACATGTCACTTTATCACCGTTGGCACAGTTTTGGGAGAGGTGGGAATGGTGGTGCAGACAAGGTGCTCCCTTGCTTAGTTATCTGACCCATTTAGAGTCTGTGTAGATCCATTTAGAGAGGCTATTAATAAAAATGCTTGTGGCCATACAGATTTTGCCTACTGCACATCTTACCAGAAGCGGAACTGCTCTGATAACTCCAAAGCAGGTAACTCCAAAGCAGCCACAGGAGATAATCTAGCTCAGGCAGAACCTAAAGGTGTAGGAAGAGATAGGAGCTGTATTTTGTTCTTCAGAAGCCCAAAGGAGTAAGCATATGTTAATATGGACAAACTGTATTTTTATACATACTAAATATGGACAGAGTCATTGGACCAGAGGTGTTCGTATTTTGGCTCAGTACGCTTAGTACTTGGGGTAAAAAAGATGTATCAGTTGCTCACATCCTTATTTCCTTCCAAGAAGATATGCGAGTAAATATAGCTAGCAGCAGGTACTCTTTCTCTTTGACACGAAAGATAATGAAGCAAGAGAACTACTTACTATTTGTATTGGTTACTACAGTGCAGTCAGTTGTGGTGGTTTGAGTAAGCCAGTTGTGCTGCACTCTTCTGATACTCTGTGTTGTCAAAGAGTGGGGATGGGTCCCACCCTGTACTGTGGAATTAAAACTCTATTGAAATGCATGGGACAGTTTATTGTCCCCGTACTAGGTCTTCTAATTTTTTCTTCTGTTATAATAACAAAACATGTACCTGTGTCCCACTAGAGGAAGATAAAGACAAAATAAATCGAACATTTCTGTTTATTCAGTTCCATGGATATTGTGTCTTGAAGTATTTCTGCAGCTGAAAATGTCAGACCTGATTACCTATGACGCTGATGCAGGGACCATAAACTCTTGTTGCAGCCAGGTTTTTGTACCCATGCTTACTTGAGAAGTGTGACTCAATGAGCAAGCAGTTTCCTGCACGTGTCTCTTAACTATTGGCGAATATGTGTTGCTTCAGTCAGAGTTCCTAAGTTAATTTTGTTGCGCTTGAAGTGGATTGCATTTTTATGAGAAAAAAGTGTAAGTTTATAAAGTATAAACCAGCATTTTTCTCTCCTCTTTTGTCCTCAGCGTGTGTGTTTGTTACAACATTCTGGCATAACCATAAGAGTGCGTGTGAGATATTACAAGCGAGTCAAACACTAAGCAGATTATTCAGTTATTTGCATATTTCAGATGTCATGGTTAACACATTGCACAGCAAGTTTATGTTCTTGCACTTTTAAGAAACAACATCCTATCACCTATGTCACAGATCTTTTTATAGGGTAGGCATGAAAAAAATTTGGTCGCACAAGCATGAGAATGAGGTTAAGGGAGTTGCTGAAGGCCTCTGCCAAGTCGAGTCATGCACAGGACATCGATCATCTGACACCTAACCACTAGACTATACTACTCTTCTCAATTACTGGGGCTTACATTTTTAGATAAAATTGAATTGCCACTCATCTTTCATCTATCTGCAAAGACTAGAATTGAGGATTCCCTGTCTGTAGGAATAATTGAGAATACTACAGGCATCTAAAGCCTGTTCAGTGAAATGTTTTGGTTTCATTGCTTTTATCCACTGTTTCCTAGGCAACAACGAACTTTGAATATGGGTCCTGACAGATAAATGAAGGAGAAATACAGTCTTTTTAGAGTAAATACTACATACACAAGTAAAGAGTTGCTTAGTATAATTGAACACTATAAATGGAATTTGTTGGTTTAGTCCTCAGTTTGCCTGATGTTTTTAATGGAATATAAAACTGGAAGACTAGCAAAGTATTTTTCTGAAGATCTTGGAGCATCTTCTTTCTTGTGACTGGAATGGGTGTTTGAACCTAATGTCTCGACCAAACTCCAATTTGCGTAATTAGGTTTGGTCAGCTCAAGATTCCTCTTGCCTACCCTAAGCTGTTGCATTGTTTCCTACAGCAGGTGTGTGCAGAATTACAGAGATACTTTGTTCTGCCCCAGACCTGTCTTAATTTTAACCTTGCAGACAGACCTCTTTGGGATAACCAGAGGTGACTATCCCCACGCCCATTCTCTCCTTTTTAGAGCAGGGAAAAAACAAAAAAAAGAAAAGTGCCTACGCCCATCCTCTCAGAAGGTCTGCTTCCCTGAGTCTCCCATTTTCCTTCTCTGCTGACTGTCAAGACAGATTATGTGAAAGCTCAGGAGATACTTAGCCACACGAAAGTAGCATAAATGTTGATAGCAGGATGTTAAGATATGTGAAGTCCTTTCAAATTATCAGTCAAATCCGCCTAAGGCTAACCTACCTAACATGAGTTGCCTTTCCTCAAGCATCTTAGGTGCTGTGTTTCTCTTGTACTTCAGGGTAGAAACATCTTCTGGTCTTATGCCTCGAAATGCACCTCAGTGGTACAAAATAAGCTCAAAATACGCAACAGCAAGGTAGAAGTGTGTAACTAAGCTTTGCGTAACAGTGATGGAAGTAAGATTTTGAGGAAGCCATTGATAAAATGGAGTTAAAGCAGGGAATTTTGGTACCTGTACTTTATACTTGAGGATACCTGGACACAAATACCGAAAGGAAGAAATGAAGAAGTAAACCCAACAACTGTTGTAGAGGTATATGCCCTACCATGGTTTCAGCTAATGCAAATTTTAACTTTAAAATTTACTTCATGGTCATTCTTCTCCTCACAGCTGTGCATATGCATGCAGCTTCTCCCCCAGCGCCCTCCCCAAGGCAAAAATACCTATTAGATGTGAATGTTGGGTGTAATACTGCATTGTGTTGAGAAAGCAAGTTCGTTCAGGAGTGTATGTGTAAGGCTGCAGATTTAAGATCATCTTACTTTCAAAAATATTCTTCAGGACTAATAGCAAGGATGAAAGAGTGGAGGTTGAAAATGTCTTTTTAAGGAATCCACTAAATTGAGACCTGATGATTAGAACTGGATGTGTCTGCCAACAAATCTATACTTATAACACAGGAAGCAATGAATAACAATTTTTTTTTTTCCTAGAAAATAAGTTTTATTTGTATGGGTGTTTTCTGTCTTTTAGGAAAGACTTCAGAGCACCACCTATTATTAACGTTGACTGCACTCCCTGTGGTAAACCCATTTCCAATTGCAAAAACATTCACAAAATATTAACCATTCAGGCTAAAACTTTCTGGCCATGTGTCTGGTGTTTGTATTTAATTTCATTATGGTTTAATTTATTTGTAAAATTGCAGTCAAAAACATTCCTGTATTTCCAAGAATGAGGTCAAGATAAAAAGAGAGACTATTTCCCTCCATTAAGAAATTCTGTTGTCCTTTACCTTAGGAAGCTCCAGAGTAACTTCACATTCTGAACATAAATGGCCTTTATGCTGGGGATGTGCTTTTTGGCATTCCTTTGAAGCTCTGCACACATTTGGCAAGTTAAATCCCTTTTAAAAAACATAGGATATTCATGCTCAAGAAAATGGGATGGAGAATTGAGGAATAAGTGGCATCTGGGGGTTGTTGAGCTGTTGGGCCTAGGCCTTGGAGAAGGATAGTATATGCTATGAAAATAAAAGGAGTATTAATCATTTGTCTCGGATCTTGGAGGAGACTGGAACTGTGCTGGGAAGAAAATTATAGAAGTTTGCATGAGCTGGGCAAGAAAGTATAGGGTAGAAATAGAGGTAAAAGAGAACAAGAATTTTGGAGTCAACGTGGAAAGACTGAAGCAGAAAGGTCAGTTTCAAGGGAAGCAGGCAGAGGAGCCTAAGACTGACCTACTAGATTTCTGTTTCAGGTCTGGAGTAAAACTCATGACTTCTGAATCTCCCCAGTCCTCATATGTAAGCAAATAGTAGTGAAATCCACTCACAAGGGCATGGTACTCTGCATAGCGGATGAAAACATACTACCTCAGTTATTTCTCTGCTAGCACAAGTCACAGAAGTCTGTAATTTGGTCTTGTCTAGGACTGAAGCTGACGTCATGTGATTGAACTGCTAGGGAAGAATAAGAAAATAGGTGAATTTTTGTTCATTTTCTGTTAAAAATTACTGATAATAATCCTCATTTAAATCATTGTTAAGGCTGCAAAATCAAGTGTTCATTTCTGTCGGTTTAACCCAGCAGCTGGCAACTAGCACCACACAGCCGCTCACTCACTTCTCCCCCCCTCAGTGGGATGGGGAGGAGAATGGACAAAAAGCAGAACTCGTGGGTTGAGATAAAGACAGTTTAATAAGACAACTGAGAAAGGAATAATAATAATAATAATAATAATAGTAACAACAATAATAATGAATGTGTATACAAGCTATACACAATACAGTTTTTTTCACCACACAACAACTGTTTGCGCAGCCAGTCCCTGAGCAGCGATTGCAGAATTCGCGGATTTCCTGGAGCTCATGCATTTCGCAGATTTCGGTGAACTCCCGAAAAAGTTTGAACTCATGGGAAACATCAAACTCATGGAAAAGGGTCAAACTCATGGAAAACAGTTCCTGCCCCCCAGCCAACACCATTTATAAACGGAGCATGATGTCTATGGCATGGAATATTTCCATTGGCCAGCTTCGCTTAGTTGCCTGGCTATGTTCCCTCCCAGCTCGTGTACACCTGCTCATTAGCTGAACATGGAAAACTGAAAAAAGTCCTTGATTTCTTAGCAACAACTAAAACCATCAGTGTATTATCAACATTTTTCTCATAACGAATCAAAAACACAGCAGCTGCTGGGAGGAAAATTAACTCTATCCCAGCTGAAACCAGGACAATTCCAAAAATACCAGAATAAAGGTTGCCTGCGTAACTCCAGTTTATCCCATAATTCCAGTGTGTGTTATGGTCATTCACAAGATCTTTGCCATATGTAGTGTACATTGTTGTAAGAATGAATCAAGATTATACAATAAAGGAAACATCCACAGAAACTGCATTTCTTGCTGGAGATAGAAGTTGTGGGGTAGGTCACCACTGCAGTCTGAGTATTGCTCATGTTTTTTAACAGTTTACGCTTCTGAGAAGTCTCTGGATTTGTTATTAACTTGGGCCTTGGTTAATAGCTTTTGTTGCTACTAACTGTAAACAAGCCTGATTCATGCTTTTGATGTTTGGTCTCAGCTTTTAACTTATTGGTGATACAAAGAAATGTGGTCCCTTTGATGGTTCTTTTCTTTATGACATCTGAAGAGTACGTTATTTCCCTTCCTTTGGGGACATTGATCCTGGCTGGTCGCCACTTTTTTGACATTTTCTTCACTTCCTCCATCTTCAGGAGTGTAATGTCCTTCAGGATAAGGGAGACAAGAAGCAGTCTGGCTTCAGAGCAAGTTTACTGTTGCTCGAAAATTCTCCAGATCTTTGAGAGCAAGACTGCTCTCCACTTTGGGTCCTTGACCACAGCAATGGGAACCTTGGCAAATAATATATTTAGAGAATAAAATGCTTTCTTCTCCCTTCCTGGTAAGTCATACAGAAAAACAAAAACCCCCAGATGAATTAATTTTGCTTAGAGCATTTCAAAATGCTTTCCAGCTGAGATTAAACATGGAAAATTCTCAAGGTTTAATGTGGAAAGCTTAAACACACAAATACTTCAAAAATGCCATGTATAAAAACTTGTTAGAATGATTTTGAACCCTCAGTTATGAGGCACTATCAAGTGTCTTCTATAATACAAGTAATCATAACTATTTTCTCAGAAGAAATAAATTTTAAAGGTAAAGGTGTGGGTTTTTTCTCCAGAGGTCCCATGCTCTAAAACTCCCATTAATGTTATTGAATTGTGGTTATTGACAACAGGATAGAGTTACTGGGGAGACTTAGGGGATCAGTAGTCTCCTCTTTAATCGTCTCACCTGCAGTTGGTATTGCCTGGTGGTCTCTCTTAGTTACAAGAGAGGGGGGAACCTGAGCTGCTGCACAAGCACATAATTCATTCATATCACGGCCACATCCAGCCCTGAGCACCTCTGAAAAACTGCTTGAAGAAGGTCAGAGAAGAACTCCCTCTCTGTAGATTTCCTGATGAAGCGTTTACATTAGCAAGGTATTATGCATCTCCATAATTTTAAATGGCAGCAGAGTCATGAATGCATGTTTTTTACAGTCTTGACTCAGAACTTGACGAGAAGAGGGAAGGAGGAAGAGAACAGGAAAGTGAAACTATCACCAGTCTCTTTTCTTGCAGAGTGTAAACATCAAATTAGAAGAGTCAAGGACAGGTCTCATGAGAGAGCATCAGAAAAGAAGGAATTGTGGTGAAGAGAACAGGAAGAGAGAACGGGTTGGAAAAGTTACACAAGGTATAGGAGGAAAGGGGAAAGCATTGTAGATTGAAGAAAGACAAAAATGGATTAAGGGAGGTTGCCAGAGGAGAATAATAAAATGTGAAGGAAAGCAAATGAAGAGTAAAACAAACAAACACACAAAAAAGTAGGAATTAATGAACAAGTAGCTTTGCATCCTTCCTCCCAGAAATACTTTGGAGGTCAAAATATCTCCATGGACCTCAGTAGAAGGTCCGGTTTTTTTCTCCAAGATTTATCTTCTAAATACTGTAAAGTCTTGTTTAGTATAGTGTATCTTAGAGTTCATATGCAGCACAAAAAATTACATACCTTGGACTATGGCTTATAAGTGTCCATATTTACAGTTCTTCGAGCTATGAGATGACCAAGTAATTGTGATTCATCTACTCTTTAGAAGTTATTGGGCTTTGCCTCAGAGCAGGGATAAGGTTATTAATGTGATATTCCTGGAGGAATTTTTAAAATTCCTTGATTGGACAATAGCATTTGTCTGAATTACAGTTTTTATAAATGCAGTTTTCTGATTTTTGTAGTTTACCCACGGGTGGTGGTGGTGGGTGTTTTAATGAGTGTGCTCTGTAATGCTTCTTTTCCTGAACTTCCAGCATTATTTTTCCATTAGGCTGGAAGAGTATCTCCATTCAATTAAGCAACAACTACCTCATTTCAACTAAGCTGAGAAAAGTTTGTGCTCCTTTATACTGCCAGAGAATGGTGTCCGTCACCGAACATATGCATGTATTGGCAAACAAACAAAACAGGCAAATATCAGACCTGTACGGGAGGAGTATGTTTTGCTGGCAGTTTTCTAAGAAAGTCTGTCCTGTTATTAGATTCCTGCTGATTTCAGGCAATATTTTGTGTACAGTCTTTCTGAAAAAGTGGAATTGATCAAAGAGCCTCCTCCTTCTGCTGTCATTTTGAGCCTGCTAAAAGTAATTCACAGTTCCCCTAGCTTGAGCAATAACTTGGGTAATTATATAAGATATCCTACCAGTTCTGGATCACACATTGCCACATATTTGTATCATGTGTCTCTTGGCTAAAAATAAGGAATATATGTGCTTAAATGTGATGGATTTCACATGCATATATTTTAACAGTGCCTCTTATCACAGCAATTCATTTGCTAAAACAATTTATTTCCTGTTTTTCTCTTATTGTTTGTTATTTTTCTTTAACGCTAGGGTTTCACAAAGTGTTCAGTGTTTGACAGCATAGAGACTAAACTCTACAAATGTCAGCAGAGGTGTGTAAAAATCTGTTTCCTAGGATGAGAACAAAAATGCTGAAAACTGATGAGACGCTGCAGCAGAATTTGAAATAGCCCTATTTTATGTCTAGCTGGTGGGTGTATATCATAGTCCCAATGTTTTCTTAATGTAATTTGAGCAGGACACATATTTTCAAGCAAACTGTACATCCGTATCTAAAATGAAAAGGCAGGAGCACTTTGAAGTCTTACCATGAAATGCTCAATGCAATCAGGACTATGAAACCAGTGAAATATAACAAAAAGTGTTTGTCTTCCTTTATGCTTACATTAGGATTTCTAAAAAAGGGATGGGGGGGGAGGAGAGAGAATTTTTGTCATTGATAATTCGAGTAACTCACATTTGAACAACAGTGCTCTAACCAAAAGCCTATGTCTGGAATGGAAATCCTCTCCCACACCCTTCCAGGCTGACCTTCCCTCCCCCCATCTACCATAGCTCATATTTCAGAGCTGAGCTGGTTGGCAGCAGACTCTAAGCTGCCAGGAGGAAAGCACTATTTGCTCCAAAGAAAAGCAGAGACGAACCGTTAACTGCCCCCCATACCCGACTCCCTACAGGATATCAAATCCTACAGGACATCAAATCTCATAAAAAACGTCACAATAAAGCTCACCAACACAAGGGCTTTATTGTGATCAAGACACTGCATCTTCTCCCAGAAAGCTAAGTAGGTCATGGCAGCTGACATGTCCCTGTGTTCTCATGTGATCGAGTCTTAGAGCCAAATCCAGATTCTTGTTCTCATGTGATTTAGGCAATCTGCTCACATCTGGTAGGCAAGGAAGACATGGATCAATAAAAGCAAAGTTTATAAAAGGACATCAATATTAAGCTGTCACCCCTGGGCAGAGGACATTTAACAGCAGGTCTTGCTTCTGCTAAGAAATGTTTATTAAGATAGTTGCATGTTTGTACTAGCAGACTTTGCAAGTGGATACGCATCAGTAGTTGAGTCTCTTGCCCATCCTCTCAACAAAACCAGATTGGCAGCTGTGCCCCTTGCACTATAGTTGCATCCATTCTTAGACTTTTTGGCTCTGTGATTCAGTTGGTCGTGGAGACTGGGCAGGCTGAATTTTTTTTAGCTTTGCCAGACAAAGTTTAAGAAATTAGGAAGAACGGTGTAAAAAAATTAAAAATGCTCCAATTTTATAGAAGTTTTATAAAAGCCAAAAATATTTTTGCTTTTCTCCTCTATCTTCTTTTTGGCAATAAATATTCACTTACCACTAATCATCAACCATGATTACAGCATCTGCGTCACTGTGTGCATATCATGGTTGGAACATATTTTGATTCCCAGGCAGGTTTTACTTTTAACTGCAGGAGGACCTTTCCATGGAATTAGGTGTGATGAGGCAAGGGAAATCACACAGAAAAATGGCTGGACATAGTGAGATGACGGCAATAGAACAAACTAAACATTAAACATTCATAAATAGATGAAGTAATTAAGCCAAATGACATTGGATCCTGTGCAGGAATTTTTATTCAAATAATCACTCAAATATGTTTTTTTCCCTGAAATATTAATATTTGTCCAATAAACATTCTTCACATCATGTAATCATTGAAAGTGTGGCATGGAAAAAGTTCTCCCTACAAAAGCTAGGCATTTTAGGGTGATACAGCAAAAAAAAAAAGAAAAAGATCAAGGGCTGTCTGTATAAATGAAATATTGTGAAACAAGCTGGGGTGTGAATTTAGGAGCACAACAGCTATTCTCACCCCTTTTTAACTAACAGGAAGAGCACTCGTTCTGTGTTCAATTTTCTATGTTATACTGGCAGGTAGACAAGCTCTCAAAAATATGTATAACAGCATTTCATAGTTAATGTGAGTTGGGGGAGGCAATAAATCTAAAATTGTAATGACAGCTCTGAAATAACTGCGTATGGATATTGCTTATTCAGAACAAAAGTATCCACACATGGACTTAATCAGGAAAAGCTTCACATGTAAACAAGTCTTAATAAAGTATTTACTCAGAGTCTAAGTGACAAAATTTGACAGTCAAAGGGTGGTTGTTCATTCATTCTGCTTATAAGCTATAAAGCTGAATGTAAGCAAGGCTTTTGGATGTGAAACTGGACCAGACTGTGCCTCGGCTCAGTTAGACCATTAGGTGGGCAAGGTGTCTGAGAAGAAGACATCTTTCTGTTTTTCCTTGCCTCTGGACCCAGCTTAAAGCCAGACCCATCCGTTTTGTGACTGAAAGAGGTCTGAGGGTGCAGTTAACCACAGAGAAGTGATCTTCTAGGCATCACATAGCCAGAGATCTTGGAGCACAGTTCACACATGTCAAAGAGGCCTGGGTCCAGAAGTCTTGAGTGACAAATGTCTTTGGCTTGATGTACTTGAGAATATTCAGTGTCTGTGCCACCTCAAGTCTGAGCTTTTATGTACAGGTTTCCCATTGCCTTTATCATTTTTTCCCTTTACTGTTAGAAGGAGGGAGTGTCCTCAGCTCGTGGGGAGGGACAATCCCATGCAGAGATCCTTGTATGGGTAGGCATACAGAGGAGCCTTCTAACTCTTGTGTGCCTTGTCTTTTTTCCAGCTGAGCAAGATGATATTGTCACTTCACAGTTGCCAGGAGGTGATGGCTAATGTGCCGGAAATGCTGACAATTCCAGGGGTGTTGTGTCTAGGCCAGCTAAACCTGTTGAACGAGTATAGCAACTCCCGTGCATTACCATGCTCCAGAGCTGCTCTGGAGGCCTCCTATCTTTGCTCTGCAGGAATGCCTCTGTATAGTGCTGCTTGTGGCCTGTCCCTCCAAAAGTGCATGGCAGAAGTCATTAAATTTTGTTTCTAATTTCAGGTTTCAATGCCAAGGGATGGGGGGAATGGTTCCTTATCAACAGAAATGCCTCTAACCACTCCTTGTGGCTTAAGCTTTTGCCATCTCAGATTTTAAGTGAAACCACATTACTGTTACAGCTACAACTGAAGGAATGGGTTGAATGCATAGAACTTCATTCCCTGGTACCAGCAGCCAGTTCAGCTGGACATGGACCTTGTGCTTACAAGCTCTTGAAAGAGGCTCCGCCCTCATCGAACCAGTCCTGCCTTGATGCCTTCTGAGACCAGCTGCTGCCCTCCCCCACCAGAGGTGACTGGCGCTGGAGTGTGAACCTTTAACACCACCTTTTCCAGCCAGGATGACTAATGTCTGCATGACAGTGCCATGGAGACAGTTGTTAGGAAAACAATAGAGTTGCTGGTGACCAGACCCATGTGCAGGGCTAGTGTGGTGGGCCAGGCGCAGAGCTCTTCAGGACCTTGAAACCTCATCTGATGCAGCTCCTCTCAGTGCTCCCACAAACAGCCAGCCCTTCAGCAGGTGACCCAAAGCAGTCCTTCAAAATACTGTTTTCTCAGCATCACATCCTGACCCTCAAGATGTTTATTCCTCCTGCTGCTTCTCCTTCACTAATGCAATTTATCCCTTCTCAGTGAATCAGTACAATGGTGTGTGGAGCTGCACTGTTAATTAGGTCATTGAAGAGGTGGGG
>Ga0065711_1047812_pt1 | contig 12131 bp, 11 predicted proteins | sample Hoacrofraction12_FD_59098 | JGI IMG/M metagenome (GOLD analysis project Ga0065711, IMG submission 59098) | Hoatzin crop microbial communities from Cojedes, Venezuela - Epithelial fraction 12 v2 (version 2) | ecosystem: Host-associated > Birds > Digestive system > Esophagus > Crop | place... | reverse complement strand
CGTATTTTTCGTAAATTTGATTTAAGAAAAGTCCGCTTTTTGCGTCGATTCCTTTGGATGCGACGAGGATTTTTTGGCCGCGATTGACGAAATTTGTCGCTAGCCACTCATCGATGATTTGAGTTGAGATTGAAATGACCAAATATTGGGCATCGAGCGCGGTTTTTAGATCGACGAATTCGGGAATTTCGCGCTTCGTGCGGGACGTGATGACGCAGTCGTTGTTTTCTTTGAGCGCGCCAAAGAGCGCCGAGCCCCATTTTCCCGCACCGATCACCGCGATTTTTGCCATTTTAGAGCCTTGATTTTAGGAGTTCATTTACTTTTGCCGGATTAAAGGCGCCTCTGCCAGCTTTCATGACTTGGCCTACGAAAAAGCCAAAAAGCTTATCTTTGCCGCTTTTATATTCGGCGACTTTATCGGAATTTGCAGCTAGAATTTCATCAATGATCGCCAAAATTGCGCCATCATCGCTTACTTGCTTAAGACCCAATTTTTCGATGATTGCATCGATCTCATCGCTATTTTCCATCGCAAAATCCAACACATCTTTCGCCGCTTTTTGTGAAATCGTGCCATCCTCAATGCGAGTTAAAATTTGGCTAAGTTTGGTCGAATTTACAGGCGAAGTCTCCACTGTAAGGCCGTTTTTAAGGCGTCCAAGAAGCTCGACTGTGAGCCAAGTGACGCAGAGTTTTGGCTCGTGTTTGTCGGCGATTAAATTCTCAAAAAATTGCGCAGTCTCATAAGTCGAAATGATCACGTCCGCGTCGCTTTGCTTGATGCCAAATTCGCGCACATATCGCTCGCGCTTTTCGTCTGGAAGCTCAGGAATTTGCATGCCAGCCTCAAAAAGCTCGTCGTCAATGATGACATTTAGCAGGTCAGGATCCGGGAAATAGCGATACTCGGCGCTATCTTCCTTGCTGCGCATCGGGCGCGTTTTTAGGGTCGTGGTGTTAAAAAGCCGCGTCTCTTGGACGACCTCTTCATCATATTTTCCGTCCTCCCACGCCTCAATTTGGCGCGCAACCTCGAAATCAATGGCTTTTTGGATAAATTTGAACGAATTTAAATTTTTGATTTCGACGCGTGTGTAGAGCTTTTCGTCGCCTTTTGGGCGAATGCTGACATTGACGTCGCAGCGGAAGCTTCCCTCTTGCATGTTCGCGTCGCTGATGTTTAGGAAGCGCAAAATAGAGTGGAGTTTTTTAAGATACGCCACCGCTTCGTCGCTGCTGCGCATATCCGGCTCGCTTACGATTTCAAGTAGCGGCGTGCCAGAGCGGTTTAAATCGACTAGCGAGCGGTCGTTTTCGTGGCTATTTTTGCCAGCGTCTTCCTCTAAATGCGCGCGCGTGATGCCGATGCGTTTTTCGGTGCCGTCTAAATTTATGAAAAGTTCGCCATTTTCAACGATTGGGATCGTAAATTGCGAAATTTGATACGCTTTTGGCAGGTCTGGATAAAAATAATTTTTTCTATCAAATACGCTGCGGCGATTGATGGTCGCATTTACCGCTTTGCCGAAGCTGATCGCCTTTTTGACGGCGTTTTTGTTTAAGACTGGAAGCGCGCCAGGAAGGGCGAGGCAGGTAGGGCAGACGTGGGAATTTGCGTCATCGCCAAAACTCGTGGAGCAGCCGCAAAATATCTTTGTTTTGGTGTTTAGCTGACAGTGAACCTCTAAGCCGATTATAGTTTCAAACATCATTTTTCCTTTTTATCGTGTTTTAATTGATAATTTTCGCTCAAAAGCGAGGTCAAAACGACCAAAACGGCTCCGGGAATCAAACACAAAACACAATAAAAAAGCCCGACTCTCGGAAAAAAATAGTAAAGATAAAAGAGCCCACCAAAAAGCAAAACCGCCCATGATGAGCCTCTTAAGAAATTCAAAAAAAACAACAATCAGTGCTCTTCGTCGATTACTACGGCACCCGCAAGATAGACATAAGTCAAAATCATAAAGATGAACGCTTGCAAAAATCCCATGAAAATGAGAAGTCCGAATGGAATTAGCGGTGCTGCAAACCAAGGTGCGAGCGTCAAAAGTACGATTAAAAGGAGATCGTCACCTTTGATGTTACCGAAAAGTCGGAATGAGAGTGAAATGATTCTCGAAAGGTGAGATAGAATTTCGATCACGAACATAAGCGGCGCCATCGCTTTTGACGGGCCAAAAAAGTGCTTAAAATAGCCAAAAAAGCCTTGAGTGCGAATTCCTTCAAAGTTATAATAGACAAAAACACAGATAGCAAGGGCTAAAGTGAGCGTCAAATTTGCAGTTGGAGACTCAAAACCTGGAATAATTCCGATCATATTTCCGATAAATACGACAAGTCCGATTGTAGCGACAAGCGGAAGGTATTTTTTCGCCAAATTCTCGTCTTCTAGGACATCTTTTCCCATTGAATAGACAAAGCTGATGTACGCTTCGCCGATATTTTGGATGCCGCGAGGGACTAGCTTCATCGAGCGTGTGCAGAGAATTCCCACAAGCATGCACAAAAAGACAACCAAGAAAAAATGGACCAAATAGACTAGGCTATGCTCGTAATTTACCAAGCCACCGAGAAAGAAAAACTGATCTTTTAGCATAAATTGACCTTAAAAATAAAATTTAATAGCAGATTCTAGCCAAAATTTGGTTAAATTTTATTTAAAAAAATCGTAGATTAGTTTGATTGTGGTGATTGCGACCATGACCAAAAATATGGCGCGGATATATTTGACGTCGCGCTTGATGACGAAAAATGAGCCAAAATAGCCGCCAATCATCTGCGAAATCGCCATAAATAGGCCAACAAACCACCAAATTTCGCCGCCTATAATGAAAACTGTGAGCGAGACGATGTTTGAGACGAAATTAAAGGCTTTGGTTTGCGCGACTGCGAATTTCATCGCAAGCCCCAAAACTCCGACAAGCGCAAACGTCCAAAGCGAGCCAGTTCCTGGCCCAAAAAATCCGTCATAAAATCCGAGCAAAAATCCGAAAATCACGTAAAATGCGTTTTTTGGCATTTTTGCTGGGCGCGCATTTTCCCCTAAATTTGGGGAAAAGATCGTGTAAATTATGATGCCAACGAGCAAAAATGGGATTAAAAGTTTTAAAAAATCGCTATCTAAAAATAGAACCGCCGAAGTGCCGCCAATTGCCCCAAAAAAGGTAAAAACGATGCCAGTGATTATATCTTTTATCCTAAAATAGCCCTTTTTGTAGAAAATGAAGCTCGCCGTTGACGAGCCGAAGACCGCTTGGAGCTTGTTTGTGGCGAGTGCGACGTGCGGCGGAGCGCCTACTGCCATGATGGCTGGCAGTGTGATCATGCCCCCGCCGCCGCAGATTGCGTCGATAAAACCGCTCGCAAAGCCCGCACCAAATAGCATTATGAATTGCCAAATTTGAATTCCGAAAAATTCACTGAACAGAAAATCCATTTTATGCCTTTTGGAAATATGTCAGGCTTGTTTTGCCAAATTTTTTATATTTTATTTGCCTAAAATCGGAAATTTGCGCAGGAAATTTGACATCAGAATTATGCTCAATCGCAACTAAAAAAATATTGAATTTAAGCGAATTTTCTATCAATTCAATCGTTTTTTGATATATATTTTCAAATCCGTCGCGAATGTCAAACGGCGGATCGAGGTATAAAATCAGCTCGGATTCCTGCTCATTTTCTAGGATTTTAGGGAGTTCTGTGAAAATATTTCCGCCAATTGCGCGCAAATTTGGGCTTAGGGCGCTAAAATTTGATTTTAGAATTTCATACGCGGATTTTTCAATCTCAACCGCATATGCCATTTTAGCGCCATTACTAACGGCTTCAGCTGCCATAACGCCGCTACCACCGAAACACTCGATGAAAATTTTGCCGCGAAGGTCGAATCTATGGCTATCAAAAAATGAGCCTTTGACGATGCTTTTTGTCGAGCGTGTGGTTTTTAAAGACGGCAATTTTAGGCGTTTGCCTTTGAGTGAGCCGCTGGAAATTACGTTAAAAAGCTCACTCACGATTTTCCTTAATAATTTTTAGCAAATTTGCCTTAAATTCGTCAATCAAATTTGAAATTTGAGTTTCCAAATCCGCAGGTTTGGGCATTTGCTCGGGCGCAGTTTCATTAAGCGCCGAAAAATAGGACATAAGCGCCGAATTCAGCTCATCTTTTGTGAATGGCATTTTGAGATTTACTGAATTTTTACCGATTATGAAAACTGGCTTCGAACTCTCCAAATTTCGGTCGCTGATGACAAAATCGCACTCATCAAATGAGCAGGATTTCTCAGCCAAAAAATCCGCCAAACTCCGCGCGAGCAGCGGACTTTCGCAATCAATAAAAATCTTCACTAAAACTCCTCCAAGGCTTTTTCTAAGCGTTTGAAACCTTCGTAAATTTCGGCTTTTGAGATGTTTAGCGGCGGCAAAAATCGGATCGTATCTTTGCCAGATTTTAGGATGAGCACGCCATTTTTCATCGCACTTTCGTAAATTTTGCCCAAATTTGAGGCCTCTTTTAGCACTAATCCTTGCATAAGTCCCAATCCTGTGCGCTTAATGAATAAATTTGGATATTTTGCGACCATTTTATCGAGTTTTTTGGTGAAATTTGCGATCGTTTTATCCAAATCGCCATCTTTTTTTAACTTCTCTAATTTTTTCAAAACCGCCAATCCAACGCTCATTGCGAGGTGATTTCCGCCAAAAGTGCTGCCGTGATCGCCTGTGCCAAACCAGTCTCCAACACTCATGCAGCAGCCGATTGGAATTCCGCCTGCCATGCCCTTTGCGAAGGTGATGATGCAAGGTTTGACGCCGTAAAGCTGGCTTGTGACGAATTCACCCGTGCGATAAACGCCGCATTGGACCTCGTCGGTGATTAAAAGCAGCCCTTTATCTCGCAAAACTCGCGCCAATTTTCGCACGCTTTCAACCTCAAGCGGCTTAATTCCGCCTTCGCCTTGAACTAGCTCTAGCATTACAGCGACCGTTTTATCGCCGATATTTTCGATGATTTCGTCGATCGTGTCGTAAAATTTAAACCCGTCCATGTAAGGCGCAAAGCAATCTGGGTGAAATTTATCCTGTCCAGTCGCTTGCAAAGTCGCCATTGTGCGGCCGTGAAAGGAATTTGAAAGCGTGATGATTTCATATTTTTTATTCTCAAATTTGGTCGCGCCATATTTTCTGGCGAGTTTGATCGCGCACTCGTTCGCCTCGCAGCCGGAATTGCAGAAAAACGCATACATTTCGCGGCCTAAAAGCTCGCAAATTTTCTTCGCCAATTTTTCTTGCGCCTCGTTTTGGTATAAATTTGAGGCGTGAATTAATTTTTCACTTTGCGCGAAAATCGCCTTTTTTACGGTTTTGTTTGAGTGTCCGAGCGAATTTACACCGATTCCTGCGGTAAAATCGATGTAATCTTTGCCGTCTTTATCGTAAAGTGTGGCGCCGTCGCCACTTTCAAAACTCAAATTTGCCCTTGAAAAGACCTTCATGAGTGCCATTTTTTCTCCTTTTTATTTGAAATTTGGCAATTGCCAATTTTTATAGTGCGCAACCATCCTAAAAATCAGTCCGATCGCCAGTAAAATCGTGACTGATACTGGATTTGCGAAGTCAAATTTGTCCAAAATAAAATATCCCAAACCCACGCCCATGCTCACAGTCCCGTAAAATCCGGTGCGCAAAAACCACGGAATTTCGTTTAGCAGCACGTCGCGCAGGATGCCGCCGCCAACGCCGTTTGCAAAGGCAACAAGTATGACGCCGTAGATGTTGTAGTCGAAATTTAGGGCAACCATCGAGCCAACGATCGCGAAACTGACCACACCAAGGGCATCAGAAAAGATAAAAATAAACGTTTTTTCCATTTCGTCGCTTAATTTGTGCAGTTTTAAAAGAATAGATCCTACAAAAACGGCGATTACGATGGTCATCGGCATAAAATTTGTAAATGAATAGACCTCTCTGTGCACGAGCACGTCGCGGATGATTCCGCCCCCAAGAGCCGTTAAAAACGCCGCTAAAAAGACGCCCAAATAGTCGCACTCCTTGCGCGCACCAAAGAAAAATCCGCTCAAAGCAGCAGAAGCGATACCGATCTGTTCGACGACCAAAAGTACATAATTATCCATGAAATTTCTTTTTTAAAATTTCGCTATTTTACAAAAATTTAGCTAAAAGTTAATGATAAAAGTCGTTTTTTCGCCCAAATTTTGACAAATAATTTTAAATCCGAGCTCGTCGCAATATTTTTTAACGAGACTTAAGCCAATGCCAAAACCGCTTTGAGTCTTGCTAAAACGGGCAAATTTCTCGAAAATTTTCTGCCGATTTTCATCACTAATCGCCTCGCCAATGTTTGAAATTTTAAACTGCTTTTCATCCAAATTTACGCTGATGACGCTTTCGGAATTGCTGTATTTTACGGCGTTTTGGATGAGATTGTCCAAAATATTTGTGAGTTTATTTTGATCGGTCGTTTTTTGGCATTTGCCAAGCGTGCAGTCAAATTTGAGATTTTTTTGCTCCAATAATGGCGTAAAGTAATTCACCCGCTCGCTTACAAGTGCCTTCAAATCGACATCTGAAAAGCTATTTGGCTCGGATTTAAGATTTAATTCAACTAGGTCGTGCTGCAAATTTGAGAGCTTTTTCGCGGCGGTTTTGATGTTTTGTAAATATTTTTCCGGATTTGTCTTAAACATCTCAATGCTCATCAAAATCACGCTTAAGGGCGTATTTATCTCGTGCGTAGTGTCTTTAATGAATGAATCCATGTCGTTGATTTTCTCAAGTAGAGGTCTAAATGAGAGCTTAATGATAAAATATGCGATAAAAAGATAAAACGCCAAGACAATGACGAAATTTAGGAGCGTTTTGGCTTTTAAGGCGAGCAAATTCTTGCCAAATTCGCTCGTTTTTATGATGATTTCAAATTCGCTCATCCCGTGCCTTCCAATGGACTCTTTAAGATAAAAACTCTCCGTATTTGTCGAAATTTGGGGGATTGGCGGATGCATTTCATTTTCGTTTGCCTGCAGCGCTTTATCTTTAAATTTGCCGCGTTTTTGACCGTCGGCAAAACTATCGCCTAAATTCTCAAATTTCAATCCATCAGTGCGGAATTCTTCCCTATAAATCGCGCCGTCGAGCAAATTTGTGATGTTGATTTTAACCCCCTCATCGCCGGTTTCATAATCGTTAAAATCCAAACTGTGCCTGTGCAAGAATCGCAGCTCGTTCGCGACATTTCCGGCCTTTCGCATATGATTTTCGATGATTGTGCGGTAATTTGCGTCGTATGAATTTTTGGTAAAGAGCGTCAAAAAAATCAAACTCGTGACGATGTAAAGCAGGAAAATAGGGAGTCCGTATCGCCTAAACGACATACATATATCCCATTTTTGGCTTTGAAACTATTCTGTCGCCGAATAGCTTGCGCAAATTTCGGATATATACGCGAAGGCTCAGTTCGCTTGGGACTTCATCGTAATCCCAAAGTGCGTTGTAAATCTCCTCGCGGCTTAAAATTCGGTTTTTATTTTGCAAAAATAGAGTTAAAAGTTTGTTCTCTTTGGCTGAAATTCGCTGATCTTTGCCATCTTTGTAGAGAATTTTTTGCGTGATGTCAAATGTAAATCCGCCGCCTAAATCTTCGATTGTTTGGAGCTGATGCGCGAAATTTCGCTTGATTAGGTTATTTACGCGTAAAAGTAGCTCGGCCAGCTCGAATGGCTTTTTGATGTAGTCATCACAGCCAGATAGAAAGCCCATATTTAGGTCATTGATCGTGTGAAGTGAAGTCGAAAAGATGCAAGGCGTGGTGATGTTTGCCTTCCGTAAGCCTTCAAGCAACTCAAAACCATTGCCTCCAATGATTTTTACGTCAAAAATCCACAAATCAAAGTGCTCCTCGTAAGCCAAATTTTCAGCCTCTTCGTAGCTTTTAACACCGATTGTCTCGTGACCGTTTGCGTTTAAATATTCGCAAATCATCTCGTTTAGCATCGACTCATCTTCGAGTACTAGGATTTTCGCCATCTCCATCAACCTTGCATGAATAAAAATTTAACACACACGCCGAAATTATATATTAAAAAAGTTAAGATTTGTTAAATCAAAACATCGCCGAATTTATCTTTTCTACGAATGTTTGAGGGTTTATGGAATTTCCATTTACGACGATTCCAAAGTGCAAATGCGGGCCGCTCACTCTGCCTGTGGCGCCGCTAAGCGCGATTATATCGCCTTTTTTGACGAAATCGCCGACTTTTACGTTGATTTCGCTTAAATGATAATATTGCGAGTAAATTCCGCCGCCGTGGTCGATTACGACGCTGCCGCCTGCGTAATAGCGCTCTTTTGCGATTTTCACGATGCCGTCATTAGCCGCAGGTACTGCGGTGCCAATGGCTGCTCGGTAATCGGTGCCTGAATGATAGCTTTTTAGCGTGCCATTAAACATACGCGCGTTGCCGAAATTTGAGGTTATGTGGCTATTTAATGGATAGATAAACGGCTCGCTAAAGAGCAGTTCGGCACCCTTAATTGCGTAAATTTGGCTCGCCTCTTCATATTCAGATTTGATTCTAGCTTGCACCTCTTTTGGCGGATTTACCTTTCCTGGGGCAACGGTGAGCTGCTCTTGCTTGTAATTGCCCTTAATTGCTTTTAAAACGAGCTTATTGGTTTTGCCATTTACGATATTTTTGACCACGACGTCGTTTTTATTGCGGTAATTTGTGCTGATAAAGGCGATTTTATCGCTCGAATTTGGCACGTCGTACCATGAAGAGCGCTTTTCATTAATATATAATTTTCCAGCTTCCTCGCTCGCAACTCGCAACAAAAAAACATCTCCATTTACAATTTGTTCTGCAAACAAATTTCCCAAAAAAAACAAAAAAATCACAAAAATTCGCATTTTTTTCTCACTTTTTTAAATTTTTTATTTAATTTTCATTAAATTTTGGTGACAAAAAAGAAAATTATTGCTATAATACTAGCGAATGTTTTATTTTATAAGGATTAAAAATGAAAAAACTTTTTACATCTATCGCTTTTTTGGCATTATGTTTTACCGGTGCGACAGCTGATGTCGTTCAAAATCATGAAGTTTTCGCAGCTTCAAACGTGGTTAGAGCTTTTGCTTGCGACAATAATCAATCAATTCCATTTGATCACGTCGCAAAGGCTAAAGCGGTTGCTATTTTAACTGATGTTGTAAGAGGTGCTGCTGGTGTTAGCGGTCAAGCAGGCAGAGGCGTACTTAGCGTAAAAGACGAGTATGGCAACTGGTCAGCTCCAATTTTCATTAGATATAGAGGCTTCGGTCTTGGCTTGCAACTTGGCTGGGAATCTAGCGATTTGGTAATTCTATTCCAAACTTCAAAATCATATAGAGACATTTTTGTTGGCGAAAATACTTTGGAAGTCAGCGCAGCTGCGACATTTGGCGAAGGTTATCGCGCAGGCTCATCTACAGACTTGCCTGAGGTTTCAGCTTGGATGATTCAACCTGGCAAAGTAAGCGGCCTTTACGCTGGCGTTAGCTTGGATTTCGGTAGAATCACAATCGACAATCAAGCAACATACGACTATTATGACAGAATTTACGATTATGAGGACATTCTAAACGGCTCGCCAAAGGATTCAAAATGGACAAAAACTTTAAAAAACACATTGGCTAAATATCTAGGCGACAGACAATACTATTGCGAAAACTGCTTCGTCTCTAGAAAAGAAGTCCCAAATAGATAATTCTCCGAATTTAAGCCGAATTTCGGCTTAAATTCCTTTTTTAATTTTCCCTTAAAGCTTTTTTTAGTTTCAAAACTTAATCTGAAATTCTACATTTTTAAGATAAAATAAGCCGAAATTTATTTTTAAGGATAATCGATGGCTTTTTTTGAAGATTACAATAAACACGTTTCAGATCGCGCTAAATTGGGCGTTCCGCCACTTCCTTTGAGTGCTGAGCAGACAAGGCAAATTTGCGAAATGCTAAAATCAAATGACGCCAAAAGCGCCGAGCTAGTGGATTTGCTTGCAAATCGCGTAAGTCCGGGCGTCGACGACGCTGCGAAGGTCAAGGCGGAATTTCTAAATGAAATTCTAAACCACGACCTAAAAATCGCCGCAATCTCAAAAACTGAGGCGATCGCAATGCTAAAAACAATGCTTGGCGGCTACAATGTGATCGTTCTTGTGGCCTGTTTGAGTTCATCCGATGAAAGCGTCGCAAGCGCGGCAGCTGGGGCGCTAAAAGAGATTATTTTTGTGCATGATTATTTTAATGATGTCGCAAAATTGGCGAAAACGAATAAATTTGCTAAAAGCGTTTTGGAAAGCTGGGCGAACGCTGAGTGGTTCTTAAATCGCCCAAAAATCGAGGAAAAAATTGAAGCCATCGTCTTTAAAGTCCCTGGGGAAACGAATACTGATGATTTGAGCCCTGCTAGCGAGGCTTTTACGCGTTCAGACATTCCGCTTCACGCAAACGCAATGCTAATTAAGCGCCAGCCTGGCAGTTTAGAGAAGATTGCAGAGCTCAAAAAAAGCGGCAGAACGCTCGTTTATGTGGGCGATGTCGTAGGCACTGGAAGTAGCCGAAAAAGCGGCATTAACAGCATTCAATGGCACATGGGAAAGGAAATTGAGGGCGTTCCTAATAAAAAAACCGCTGGAATCGTGATCGGACAGACGATTGCGCCGATTTTTTTCAATACCGGCGAAGATAGCGGCGCGCTGCCGATTGTAACCGACGTAAATGACCTAGAAATGGGCGACGAGATTGAAATTTACCCGTACAAAGGCGAAATTCACAAAAACGGAAAAGTGGTGTCGAAATTTAAATTGACGCCAAATACGATCGAGGACGAGGTGCGCGCTGGCGGGCGAATCCCCCTTATTATCGCACGCGCTCTTTGTGTGAAGGCTAGAAAAGAGCTTGGAATGGATGAAGAGCAAATTTTCATTCGCCCTGAGCAGCCTAAATTTGATGATTCCATTGGCTATTCACTTGCTCAAAAAATGGTCGGCAAAGCGTGCGGAATGAAGGGCGTGCGCCCGGGCATGTATGTCGAGCCAATCGCCCTAACTGTGGGATCGCAAGATACAACAGGCCCAATGACGCGCGATGAGATTAAAGAGCTTGCAAGCCTTGGATTTGGCGCTGATTTCGTGCTTCAAAGCTTTTGCCATACCGCCGCGTATCCTAAGCCTGCGGACGTGATTTTGCACAAAACGCTTCCAAATTTCATGAGCAGTCGCGGTGGCGTGGCGCTTAGACCAGGGGATGGTGTCATTCACTCGTGGCTAAATCGCATGGTGCTGCCCGATTCCGTGGGCACTGGCGGCGATAGTCATACTAGATTTCCGATTGGTATTAGTTTTCCTGCGGGCAGCGGTCTAGTGGCGTTTGCTGCGGTTTTAGGTGCGATGCCATTAAATATGCCAGAGTCAGTTTTGGTGCGATTTAAAGGCAAAATGCAACCTGGAATCACTCTTCGCGATCTCGTAAATGCGATCCCGTACGAAGCGATAAAACGCGGTCTTTTGACGGTTGAAAAGAAAAATAAAAAGAATATTTTCGCAGGCAAAATCATCGAGATCGAAGGTTTGCCAAATTTGAAGGTCGAGCAGGCGTTTGAATTAAGCGACGCGAGCGCCGAAAGAAGCGCTGCAGCGTGCGCAATCGCCCTAAATAAGGGGCCTGTAATTGAATATCTAAAATCAAATATCGCTCTAATCGACGCCATGGTCGCTGACGGCTATGAGTGCAAAGATACGCTTTTAAGGCGAAAAGCGAGCATGCAAAAGTGGCTCAAAAACCCAGAACTCCTAAAAGCCGATGAAAACGCGCAGTATGCTGAGATAATCGAGATTGATCTAGATAAGATCACAGAGCCGATTTTAGCGTGTCCAAACGACCCAGACGATGTGGCGACTTTGAGCGAAATTTTGGCCGATCCAAACCGCGCGAAAAACATCGACGAGGTTTTTGTGGGCAGCTGTATGACCAATATTGGCCATTACCGCGCGCTGGCCGAGATTTTGCGAGGCGAGGGGCAAGTGCCTGTGCGCCTTTGGATTGCGCCTCCGACAAAAATGGACCAAGAGCA
>Ga0065711_1047811_pt1 | contig 12131 bp, 7 predicted proteins | sample Hoacrofraction12_FD_59098 | JGI IMG/M metagenome (GOLD analysis project Ga0065711, IMG submission 59098) | Hoatzin crop microbial communities from Cojedes, Venezuela - Epithelial fraction 12 v2 (version 2) | ecosystem: Host-associated > Birds > Digestive system > Esophagus > Crop | place... | reverse complement strand
CCCCCCCCTCGGCTTCTGGTGAAAATTAACCCTGCCCTGGCCAAACCCAGGACACCAGCTCCAGAGCTAAGCCATGACGCGGTGCCCAGCACCATCCCTGTGCCCTCGTCTGCTCCCAGCTGCTTTCTTCTGTTTGTGCTTTGGTGCCTTTATCTGCATCTTATCATTCTATTGTACAGGACTTGCACCTCTCACATCCCTGTCTGTGATCCCTCCAGTGTGTCCACCCATCCTTCTCTTCCTGCCATGACAGCTTGGGAAGGGGAAATGTTTCACCCCTCCTTTCTTCCATCCCGAGCTACCTCCGGCCTCTGCTAAGACTTTCCCTTCCATCTCCTTGGAGCAGCTGGATGTTCCCAAGGACCTGTGCTGGCAGGGCTGCCTGGAGTGGGAGTAGAGAGCTGCACATCACACTCACTCCACTGGGATCAACACTGGAGCTCACATGGAGTGGGGGGGACCCAGGAGCTGGCAACTGCTGGGCCAAACTGTAGAGTGGAGGGAGGTCTTGGCATCGGTGCTGTGTTTTGCCAACGCAGTGCCTATGTGGGAGCCTGTGTGGCTGGTGGACCAGAATACATTACCTTTCTTGTGCTGGAAATGAGCTTTGCCCACTGCATCCAAGCGTAAAACCTCTGAGCACAGAAGTGGTCTTTGCTGTTGGTGAAATGCCTCTCTTGGCATGTCAGGAAGGTGTTTCTTCCATCCGGGCAGGTGCTCTGATGATGGAAAGGGGATAGACTCATTTTCAGCCATGCAGCCAGGGGAAAGACCCATCTCCAGCAGCCTGCTGTGGCTCTTTATCTCGGCTCAGGTCTGCAAGGACAAAAAACCTCTGGAGGTTTCAGAGTCTGGCACTCCTACCGGGCACCATGGCCACCCGTACAACCATGTAAGCTGTGTAGAAATGAAGTGAAGCTCACAGGGCTTCATCCGGCACCCGGGAGCCCAGGGCCAAGTTTTTTCATGGTGAAATTAGAGTTTCCCAGCAGACTTCCGCTTGAGTCAAGTGAAAAATGTGGCTAATTCTCCTTGCATTTATTTTAATAAAGAACTCCTATGGATGGGATTAAATGCTTGTGAGCATCCCTCAAAGGGCCACAAAGCAAATGGCCAGAAAGAGTCCCTGCCAAATGCACTGCTTTTTGAGTAAAAGCTATAGCTGGGGGGAGCAGCATCTTGATTTGGAAATCGGTGCAGACATGCTTGTGTAGTGCCTGCTGTTTCTCTGGCTGGTGTTAGTTAGGGTTTTTAACTTCTGACGTTCATGAGTGCTGAAAGAATTAGACAATGTGGTATAAAATGCATTTTTTAATGTGTTTTCTACTAGGAACCTCAACCTGTAGATAGAGATGCCCAGAGAAAACCAGTGACAAACAACAGATGAAAACAGTCTGGTGCCCATACATTAATACACTGTCTTTGGGGAGACCTTATTGCGGCCTTCCGGTACCTGAAGAGGCTTACAAGAAAGCTGGAGAGGGACTTTTTACAAGGGCAGGTAGTGATAGGTCCAAGGGGTTATGGCTTTAAACTAGAAGAGGGGAGATTTAGATTAGATATAAGATAAATTCTTTACTATGAGGGTGGTGAGGCACTGGAACAGGTTGCCCAGACAATTTGTGGATGCCCCCTCCCTGGAAGTGTTCAAGGCCAATTCGGATGGGGATTTGAGCAACCTGGTCTTGCGGAAGGTGTCCCTGCCTATGGCAGGAGGGCTGGAACTAGATGATCTTTAAGGTCCCTTCCAACACAAACCATTCTATGGTTCTATGATCTTTATTTCCTTTATTTTCCACCCCTCCCCTTCTGGAGCAGGGGCATTTGAGTCCTACAACCTTGTTGTTTCCTGAAGCATCTTTTTTCTCCTCTTCCTTACAGAAGACACCAAGACAAGCCCATGCTTTTGGAAAGTCCCCTCTCAATCCTTGGCACAGGGAAAGATTATATAAAGCAATAATTCTTTATTTCCTCTCAACCCCCAGGTTCCTTCCCGAGTTGTTGAAGCTTTGTGTAGAGTGATGATTTCCTCTAAAATTAACGGCAAGTTTGCTTCCTTCTCGGAAGGAATCCTAATCTTCCTGCCAAGGCGCGATTAGGGAGGGTGTGGAGAAGGCATTTCTATCATTCTGCAGGCATGTGCGCCTTTGCAGTGAGCATGTCTGACAGGTATGGAGACAAATCATGCACACTTGTGAGCACGGTGAACAGGCCTGCCTTGCTGCGACCATGCTATTTCCAGTGCCTGCAGTGACAAGAGCGCGTGTCATGTGACTAGCATCAATGCTGCTTTGCTGAGATGGTTTTGCCATTAGCAGCCCCGGATGATGTGTGGAGGGACCCGCAGCTGCATCATGCCCCAGGGACAGTCAGACATCCTGCAGGGAAGTGGGTGCCCAGCAGGACTAGGACCCGGGCAGGACCCTGGCCGTAATAGGGTTGTAAACCTATCCATGGTCCAGTTCTGGGCTGGAGTTGTCCTGCTGTGCAAGGCACCCTTGGAGTAACACGTAGATACCCCCAGTCTTCGGTGTCTGTAGCTGTCCCTGAAGAGTAGTCTGGGTTATATTGCCACTGGGTAGAGACTGTGCTGTTACTGAAACACGTGCAACTTGGTAGTGCTGAAATGTTTGTTCAGGCTTTTTACATAATTCCTCAAGACCTCAGTCCTCTCTGAAGCACAAAAGCTTTTATGTGAGGTGCTTGCTGAGTTGCAGGAAGAAATGCAGCAGGAAAATATCACCCTGTTCCACAGTGACAAACATCTACACTGCAGGACCCAGATTAGAAACTGAGAGCGCTGTGGTCTGCACTCCGCTGCGGTGACTCATTTCGCATCTTGGTGCCTTGGCGTGCTTGCCTGCAAAATGGAGCCTGCCAGGCACACAGTGCTTGGAAGGGCAGTGTCTCTGCAAGCAGTGTCTGGAAGTTTGGAGAGAAGATGGTTTACAACTGCCAGATATTGTCATTTCTTGGCTTCCACTGCAGGAACCTGAACCTCAGCCTGACCCAGTTTCACTTCACAATTAAACTCTTCTGTTACTTTGCAGAGCTTACCTAGAGCACTGTGAGGTTTTTGTAACGCAACTGCCACTAGGTAATATTGCCTCACCACCGAGAGGCTGAGAGTCTGGGGCTAGATCACCAAAGGACAAGATGCAACCCTTGCCTAGTAGCAGTAGAAAGCCGTTTTGTGTTATGTTTATCAGTTAGTCTTGAGTCATCCTGCCTAATCTAAAAGTGACTGCTTCCCCTGCAAAAGCTTCCTGTTTTCATTAACCCTAAGTATACGTTAAATTTCCTTCTTTCAGCTGATGACAAAAAAGGTTGTGTTTGTAGAGAGCTGTCTTCCTTCCCCCCTGCATCTTGCATGATTCATTCAGGGATGCCTCATTCCTCTTGTGATAGAAGAAGCTAGGCTAAGGAGGCAATTGCATCACGAACATCATTGCAAATCGGGGCAAATTTGGGCAGAGAAGTTGGAGGATGCTAATGGGTACTTTTCTGTACACATGCTAATTATAGCATCAGCAAAGCCAGGTCCAGGCTATGGCTTTGCCTGAGGAAAGCCCCAGTCATTTTAGTCAGGAGTTCCAATTACTGTTTGTTACAAGTAAATGACTAATAGAAACTAGACCTGTTAGGTCATCTTGCACATTTCTGGAGGATTCCTCTGCTAAAGTGTAAATATAGGGAATGGGTATGTTGTGCTCAGAAGTTACCTGAAAGTTTTTCATGCTGTGTTTGCCCTGTGCAGGACAATGGGGTGTCCACCTCTTCCCTGGACAAAGGAGTCTGGGACACCCCAACTCCTATGCCTGAGTCTCCCCCATTGTACCCCTTTTCTCACAGTTACTGTTATGATCCTTCCTCCTGAGCTCTCAGTTCAGGGAGAGCAGCAGAGGCATGCTGGGGCCCTACCCACACTGCTTGTCCCCTGCCTGTGCTGTGCTGTGCCCTGCCGTGCATCTCATCACAGGCATCCTCATCCCTATCCACAGCTCGTACAAAGGATGGCGATGCAAATTACATGCACTTTACTGTTAGTAATAGAGACAATTTTGACATGAGCTGCTGAGTGATTAAAGGACTGGCTGGATTGGTTTTTGAGGCAAGAATAATAGAGCTGAATATATGTGTGCATCCCACTCGCTCCACCTTTTATCTTCCTTACATGGAAGTTGTTAACATTTGACTTCCAGTAATTTATGAAAAGCTGTTATGGTTTCCACACAGACTCCCTCAGGATGTAGTTCCATGCCACAGAAACCACTCTTTCATTGCACTTCACGCGTTTTTTGTTGGCCATTTTATCACACTGTTGGCAACTCCTGTGATACTGAATGCTGCTCTGTCCTCTTGCCATCACAGTGATTTCCTTGTATTACAGGGTCAAATGTGGAGGAATCTGTCGACTTTACACAGCTGCTGGTCACTCTCCAATAAAAAGCTGGAGGCCTTCACATTTCAGTGCTGTCATAACTATGCAACTGATTTAAAATATATTAAACTTGAAAGGCCTTCCATATCAGACCATCAGAGGGCTGTAGATGAGCTGCTTGAACCCCTCGTAAATACCAGGGCTGTCATGCCTGCAGATGGACTATCCATTTTTAAATGGGGTTTCAGGTTGCAGCTGGGCTTCACAGCACAGCCTGCGGTTGCTTCAGGGTCATGATATTGTGAGGTAGGATTTGGCCCTTCCTAAAGAGCAGGGAAATTACAGTAAATAAATCACTGAAATGAGAACCCACTGTCCCTTTAACGTTCTACCTCTGCCATTTCTGCATGTTCCTGGAGAGGTTTTGCTGGGCTTTTCCACTCCTTTGGTTAACTTCTGCAATGTTTCTCTCACTTCCAAGCCCCCTTTCTCGGGGCCAGGAGAACAGGTCTTGCTGTTGTGTTGTGTGCAGCTGAGATTTACATTAGAAGGAATGGGTTAGGCGATCCAAGCCTCCCTGGCTGAAAACTCAGCTGAAGACAGAAGTAGTTGCTGATGAAGGAGGGCAAGGGCAGGGGCACTGGAGGAACGGGTGCATCCATCAAGTGCTGCAGGTCACCATGACTGAAACCATGAGATCATCAGCAAGTGGAGCTCCACCTTGCAGGGAAGCCTTTTTATAGCTCCGTGGCAGATGCCAACCATTTGCTCACTCACTGAAGTAGATGCTTGCCAGAGAGCAAAGCAGAGAAACCCTTGAGGGATTCTGTGGTGCATTCACCATCTCGAAGCTGGGGGTCTGTGAAAACCGGCCTTCTTGCTGCAGTTGTATTAACCCAGGTGTGATGCCTGCTCCACCCATGGATTCCTGGCCATGCCTTCATGCTATTTGCGGTGCAGAACTCGGTTGCTGCCTGCTGCGGGGCTGTGTTGTGTCTGCCTATGATACCATCAGCCACGTGCAACATCTCGGCATGCCAGTGGCTGCTTGGGCGACTGTCGCTTTGCTTTGATGAAGGAAACCGAAGCACAGTGTGAACTGAGCATTTTACACACAGGTTTAGCTCTGTAACCTCTGAGAGTATTTGTTAGCCCTGGCACAAACCTCTGTGCTCCACCCTTTGATGTGGGTGAGCAGGATAAGGGAAAAAGAATGGGGCTTACTCTCATCAAGTTACATTTACTCATCTACAAGGGAATGATTACACAATGCAATTTTGAAAATGGGACTTAAACGCCAGAGGTGCTTTTGAAAAAGTTACTGGAGATTTGTTGCAGAAGATAGAAATAAAGGATGGCCAGGGCTCCATTTCTCTCCCTGCCCACACAGTTATGTATTTCTAATATGGTTGTCACTGATTTAATGGAATGATAGAGCCATGGGACTTCCCAAGAGTGATGTCCTCCAAACACTGATGATACAACCATGATTGCAGATAATTGCCACTTAGACACTCCTTCAAGTTTTTTGTGTGACTCAAGCATACACAGGGTGAAACGAGTGTGTTTGATCTTAGGTTACTCTTGTACGAGGTGGAAAATAAGGTTTGTTCTTTATTAGATGAAGTACTGTGAGGAGGGGATGGGAAGGAGTGCTGATAGATGCTGTACACTGAAGCCATGCATGTGGGCAGTTCAGAAATAATCTATGAGGAGAATGTCTGTGGGGCATAACATGCTGCTCAGTCTTCAAAATTAGAATTTCTGCTTGTTCTTAGGGAGGAGACAGCATCATATGGTGACCCAGCTGCCTCAGGTCCAGTTTCTGTGCTGTGTTCTGCAGTTCTGCATGGCTCTGCCACCTTCAGCATCCTTTTCTGCTGCCTCATTGCTCCTTGGCAGCATGAGAGCAGGCCACTTGTTTTGCTGCTCAGGAGTCTCCAGCCTTTCTTTAGTTGTAGGAAACAGAGGTGGGGAACTGCTGCTGTGGAGCAAACAGGCTGAGAACCCCAGCATGGGAGAGAGCTGCTTTATGATGTACCCCGAATGGGTTAGGGAGGTGTGTGGATGCCAGCTAAGCAAGGGTTAATACCACCTCCACTTTCCCCAGAGCCACCTGTGTCCTGCGGGACAGTCACTGCGAAGTATGGCTATGGAGAAAGGGCTATGAAGTGACAGGGATGGCCCTGCTGTTTATGCTGCTTTTGTGTTCTTTACGTGCGCTGTTTGTTAGTCAGAATTGCCGCTGCTACCGGAGGGGAAGGACTCAGAGGGGCCGGACTCGCTGTCTCCAGATAGTTTCTTTGTGCTGAATCACACTTACATAACTGCCTTTTCCCAGGCATTAGCAAACCATACAGCCCCCCAAAGTCTGCCTTAAGAAAACCTCAAAAACCTCTGGCTTTTCTTTCTTTTCCCTCTTTCGTTTGCCTTTCCCTGTTCTCTTTGCCTTCTGCCTTCTGAGCTGTTAACTTTTGTGTCAGCATCAAGTTTTCGAGCTGCCATCGACTATCCCAAGGGGCAGCAGCATATCCCTTACTTCCCAGTGGCAGCAGCAAATACCGTGCCAGGTCAAATGTTGTCAAAATTTAAGGCTCTAAAAAAGAAAGCCTGACCTTTACGAGCCCTGTAACTACTCCTGAGAAGAGAGAGAACTTCCTGCCCCACTGCAGCGTTAACATTTCACCAGTCTATCTTTCTACTTTGATTCCCATTCATCAGAGAAGCTTCCCTTTTGCCCTGGGCACCTGCTGCAGCCTGGCTAAAAGGCAGCCTGAGCCCCTGAAAAAACCCGAGCTGTCTTGGGCAGCCCCTGATATATTTCCCCATCTCTGGGTGCGGTCCCCCTCCAGCAGGAGGACAGGAGCAGAACAGAAACTGGTGACTTCTTCCTCCTTCTTTACCAAGCAGTGAAGCTTAAAAATACATCACCAATATCATATTTAGGAACAGCTGCTTTTGAGCTGTCTCATGGCCCAGATCCGCTTGCAAATATGAATTTGTGTAACACCATGGAGTGATTTGAAGTCGTGAGAACTGAATTTTTCCCATAATCACCTCTCGTGGGCAGCTGCTGCCCTGTCCCTTGCTCTCTGTGCCACGTCCCAATCCCAAGAAGTCAAGTAGGTGGATACTGTTTTGGAGAATAAGTTCTTCTAAAGGAAAGGAAGGGATTTATTTGAATAAATAATTTTATTTGAAGGTGAAATGGCATCTGCTGTGTCTCCGAGTCTAAACTAGTATCTGCCTTACCTCATTAGTCATGTTTGTCGTAAACTAGCATTAGTGTTAGCTCACACATTCATCAGGGGATGTCAGAACTGCACAGAGAGTTGGCTGAAGATTGGAGATTTGCATACCAGACATATCACTAGTGGCTCTGGCTTGCTAAGTGGCCTTGGTCAGATCCTAATCCCTTATGTGCTGGGTGAGAGAGCCACCATTTTGAAAATGAGGGAAGTACTTCTGTGCTGATGTAAACAGGCAAATGCCTTCCCTTCTTCCTTCCCCTCAGCCACCAGTGGGACTACGCTCCAACACCAGCCACCGGCCGCACACTGCCATGCCGGGGGCTGCAGGCAGGAACACCTCCTGTCTTCTTGGAGAGGGACGCAAGAGCTATTTCATCCCTCTGGCCTCACTGCAGACCCTTTCTGGCATCACGTCAGGTCAGCGCCTGATGCGCATCCCACTCTGGCTTTAATCAAGGAAGAAGATGAACAATGCAGAGGCGGACTGGGCGGCAGGAGCATCAGAGGTGGATGGACACAAACCACTCGTCTCCTTCCCCGGGAAGGCTCTGCCAGGCTCCACTCCTCTACAGTAAGAAAGGAAACCCCAGCAGCTGCCAGCTCCCGGCGTATGGAGTGGACGATGGCAGCTCAGCGACCAGGGCAATTAGTAAGCGTGGTGAAAGTGTCTTGTTCAGCCTCCCTGCACTCTGCCTAGTCCCTGGGGCTAGTGTGGGGCTCATAGGCTGCCTGAGGATAAGGGACTTGGTTGCAAACCATTTCCCACATCCAAGGCCGTTCCACTCATGCCCTTGGGATCAGAGATCATCAGCACTAGAGCCTTGCGTGGGAACGGCGCCTGTGAGAGAGACAGCCGCAGAGCTGCACGTGAGAGATGGAGGAAGGACGTCCTCTGTGTCTTGCACTCTCTTGCTGCCTGTCCTCTGCTCCAGGAAGAGTCTCGAGGGAACCACAACAATATCACAAAAGCTCACAGCAAAGCACAAACAAGGATGTTAAGTCTGTGTGTTTCCAAAGGGGGGAGACGGAAATGCCCAATTTCACCTGACCAGAATTCCATCTGTCTCCCCATCCCATGTTCAAGGCTGACAGTTGTCCTGGAAATGCTCAGTTCAAGGAGGCAGAATTTAGGTTAGAAGAATCTGGGTAGCCGTGACTGTCAGTTATGGGTGTATGCATGTAGGAAATTCACCAAATTGCTCTAACAGGAGAGATTCTGTGCTCTGACCGACCACAGGACAGCTGTTTTGGATGTTCACCAGTGGATTGGAAGCAGAGATCTGGACCTTCTTCCCCATTCACTTATTGCTCCAGCCAGCTCGCTGGTTCTGGGTTGGTTCTCTGAGTCTTACTTAGTCCCTCTTTACTAGGAATGATATGCTAGGCATGGAAAAGCTTCCTCTTCCTGATTTATTCAATAAAAAGGAAGCTTTTTACAGGGAATAGGAGCAGAATTGTAAGAACACTTTAGCTCTGGAGCATTGGGTGGCTACGGCCAACTCATGGAGTCCCTCAACTGCGCTGAGAAGGATCCTGTTGTGTAAACATGCCCCCATGTGACAAGGCAGTATGGAGAGGATATCCCTGCTTTTTGTGGGAGAAAACAAAACAATGGCTGAGTGTTCAGTGCGTTACCAGAGCTGCCCTGTGACAGTATTGCACTTTCGAACATAAAAATTCTTTTGCATTTTCCTCTGACCCCAGGTTATTTTGCATAAAACAATTAAACAGACCACCCGACATTCATTCACAAGGTTTCCCAGTGATCCTTCAAACGTTTGAGCAGTTGGAGGAAATCGGAGTTCAGACCTGAATTCCACAAGCACTGATGCTAAGTCTGGAGAAGTGTTTTCATTTGCTTGAAGCCAAATGTCCACAAAGGTTTGTTTCTTGAAACACAGGACTTTTTTTAGTGTGAAGCCCCTCCAGACATTCACAGGCAAGCGCTGAATGACCTGCTGATATGCCACTTCTGTGATGCTTGTCAGATCCCTGGCCTTTTCTCATTCAGAGGACCATTGTTTGCTCTTCTCATATATGGATTTGAATCTACAAGCACAACAGGGGGGGCACCGGTGCTTAAATTTGGTTCTCTTGATGGTGCTCCACCTCTGTCTCCTGGGGCTGACAGCCTGTCAACTCAAATACTCCCGGGCCCGAAGAAAACCAGTTGAGCCTTTAGGAACAGCCATCTTGTGGACCCTAAGTGGGATCCTACCTCATCAAACCTGAGAAACAACCCTGCCAGGCTTTCTCATCAGAGTGTCCAGCTGCCTTCTGCTTAGCAGCTTCCATCAAAGGCTGGTTCTTTTGATTATTTATTTGCAAGTAACCTATACAGCAACAAATCACAGTGTAGCAGGAAAACAGAGAACTTCTAACTTAATGGGGAAAACCACTGTTGTAAAGAAGTCAGTGGTGGTTCTCTACATGAGCTGGTAGTGCCCATGTTGCCAGCATCTTGCCACTCAAATGCTGAAATGACACCTAACTGAAGGGTCCTTGCTGCTGCGATTGGCTGGGAGCATCAAGAGCCCTTAGGGAAACAGTCACTGGAATGTCCCTTTGTGCCAGCCTGACAGCTAGCCTGTTTTGACAGCTCCACAAGCTCAGCGTGCTGCCCAGAGGGCAGAAACCAGACATTTCACAGGAAAATTAGGAGTTGGTCTTTGCTATTTCACAGCTAGCTGGCAGGAAAGAAGAGATGATGTATATCCTTTTTCATGTTACATGACGTAAGCCTGGCATGCAGCAGTGCTCCCTCATGCTGTTGTTATAGTTTGACTGCGGCTGGCAACAAAAGGGCCACGCGGCCGCTCCTCCCGCCGCTGGGGTGAGGAGGAGAATGGAAAGAAAAAGGCAAAAAAACTGGTGGGTCAGGATAAGGGAAGTTTAACAGAACAGCAAACAAAGGAAACAGTAACAACAACGATACAGGTAAGGAGAATTCACAAAACAAAACAGCAGAACACAGGGAGCAACTCTCACCAACCGCCACCGCCGCGCGCTCCTGAGCCACGACTGTCTTCCCACCGCCCAGCTCCCCCAACCAGAACTCAGCATGACGGCACATGGTATGGAATATCCTGTTCTGTTTGGCCAGGTTGGGTCAGCCCACCCGGCTGTGTTTCCTCCTGGCTCCTGGTGAAAATTAACCCTGTCCTGGCCAAACCCAGGACATTATTCACCCCTTATTCTGTACCATCTACGTCATGCCCAGATCCCCCATTTTCCAGTTGACCGCCACCACTTCTCCTGTCTCCAGATATCATTCCCTTAGTCTATGGATCCTCACTCTAAAGTGTCCGTTGAGTTCATTTAATCCATGACTTCAGGCTCCATCTGTCGTAATGGGCTTCCATGGCAGGAGAGGTGATGTGTGGTGATGGACGGTCGCTTGCTGCATCCGGAGCTCATGGCTGATATATCTGGTGTGGCCCATGCCCACAGTCTGCAGGTTGGAGATGTCGATCTTGATGAAGTTGCTGGTGCCAGTTGCTGAAAACCAGGTCCAGTCCCATCGTCGCTGTGCTCTGCTAGGTTTCATCGAAAAGTCCATCCTTTAGTGTGGGCGATTCTTACTATGATACTACTGGTATAACATATAGCAGTTATAAGAGTGAAAACAGACAGTGACAGGGTTATTTAACAATGAACTTTATACTATTCATTTATGGACTCTTCTCACCCAGAATCAAATCCCCATGAGGTACACATTGGACTTCCCCATTCTTTTGCATTACCCACCAGGTACACCCAGGTCCTTGAGCAAAAGCAATCCTGTGGACGGCCCTGCCTTTGCCTGAGGCAGGACTAACCCAGACTGTCTTCCCTAACATGTTCTGCATGTGCACTACGGGAACTTTATCCCCTTCTACGGGAGGCTTAGGTTTTGACTGGGCAAGACAAGCCCGGCTGGTGGATCCTCTGGTATTCACCAACCAGGTGACCTTTGATAAATGAGTATCCCAATTTTTGAAAGTCCTACCCCCCATTGCTCTCAAAGTGGTTTTTTGCAGCCCATTGTACTGTTCAATTTTTCCAGAGGCTGGTGCATGGTAGGGGATGTGATACAGCTACTCAATACTGTGTTCTTTGGCCCAGGTGTCTACGAGGCTGTTACGAAAGTGAGTCCCGTTGTCCGACTCAGTTCTTTCGGGAGTGCCATGTCGCCACAGGACTTGTTTTTCAAGACCCAGGATGGTATTCCGGGCTGTGTCATGGGGCACAGGGTAGGTTTCCAGCCATCCGGTAGTGGCCTCCACCATTGTGAGCACATAGCGCTTGCCTTTGGCAGGTTTGTGGCAGTGTGACGTAGTCAATCTGCCAAGCCTCCTCATATTTATATTTTAGCCATTGTCCTCCATACCACTGAGGCTTTATCCACTTGGCTTGCTTGATTGCAGCGCATGTCTCACATTCATGGATAACCTGTGCGATGGTGTCCATGGTCAAGTCCACCCCTCGGTCACGAGCCCATCTGTATGTCGCGTCTCTTC
>Ga0065711_1047810_pt1 | contig 12131 bp, 5 predicted proteins | sample Hoacrofraction12_FD_59098 | JGI IMG/M metagenome (GOLD analysis project Ga0065711, IMG submission 59098) | Hoatzin crop microbial communities from Cojedes, Venezuela - Epithelial fraction 12 v2 (version 2) | ecosystem: Host-associated > Birds > Digestive system > Esophagus > Crop | place... | reverse complement strand
GTGCCGGCGGAGAGCCAGAGGAAAGAGCCAGCTTGCAGAAATGCCCGCGGCAGCGTGGCTACGACGCTCAGCAGCATCGCACAGCTTAGCAGAGGAGCGTGCGACAGATTTTAGTCTGAAATCTTTTTTAGAAAGTGTAACAAATTGTCCAGATCTCTCAGCTTTCAGATGACACAAAGGAGGCCTTGATGGAAGTGTATCAGGTGTCCCCGCTAGCTGTTGTTTGGCCTTCGTGACCGGTTCCATTTCAGATTACATCCCTGATCAAGTGCTGACGGAGGAGCGGTTGGTAGTTTGAGACTGCCGGCGTGCCGCTGTCATTCACAGTGCGTGCGGGGACTGCCCTGCCGGGGACCCCCTGTCCAGGCAGCACGAGCTGCGGAGCAGGGGCCATGCGCTGGGCTTTAACATCATTGAAGTCTTCTACGCTTGGTCCCATCGTTCACATGAAGAACAGCGGTCTTCCCCAAAGTATGAGTGGTTTTTCCAGGTAACATGTTACTTGCAGGCCTCGGGTCAAGCCTGCTACTCTTTGTGTCCTGATCTTTGGTTCGTGTTTGTGTGTGTGTGTGTGTTTGCGATCCCATTTTTGCTCATGCGAAACTGGCGTCTGGCTGATCTGAGGGCTGGGTGACTGTCTGTCTTTGGGGTAATTAGCACAGGGAGGGAAGGACAGAGGAATGGATGGAGAGGGGGATTTTGGAGATCTTGTGCTCCTAAAAAGTGTAGAATTGTGAGAAGAGGGGGAGGGAGCAACCTGAAAAATCCCTGCGTATTTCATTGTGAGAAAACGGACTAAACCTTCAACAGCTTTCTTGTTTTTTCTACTTGTAGAGAAAAAATGTTTTAGGCAAGAAGTAAAAGACACGTTTGGAAGCTGAAGGAAATAAAGAGAAAAAAATAGATGCTCGTACATGTATTCACTAGAAAATAGAAAAGAAGCAACAGGAGAGGCAACGGAAATTCAGTAAGATTGGAGATATAACAGGAAGTGCGACTGCCCTATATGAAAACAATAAAAATACTAAAGCAGCTAGAGCAAGGGAAGCAACATAAACACGCTTTTAAAAACGTTACTGGTCATTGCATTTACGTGAGCATAATGGTTGGGTTACTCCTTTATACAGTTTTGAACAGTCCTGCTTCTTGAGATAGGTAATGAGCTGCTGATAGTAGATGTAGCTTTGTTTAGAAGTGAGTAAGAGTGCCAGCCATTGTAATTACGTTATGATAAATCCTCTGACAAAACTCTTCCATCAGTGAGTATGGTTGCAAATTTGCTGTGCACAGATAAAAAGGAGTAGGCAAAACTGCTTAATGTTTTCCTCTCCGCTTTGACATATTGAAGGGTTGTAGTGGTGGTTGTTAGGGATGTGACTGCAATTCTGTCTGCTTTCTGGTCTCAGAGTCCAGTCCTTCAGGTAAGTACTGTACTGCTCGTAGGTGTCTTGGGCTGAAATGTTGTTCTCCTGTCCCTAGGAGCACAGGATCTGGCAGCAGGGCTCTGTGTGTGCTAACTGCTTTTCAGGTCAGAGCATGTGGAAACTGCTTTCCCCATGTCATTTAGCGCAGCTTCTTAGAAATCCAATACATAAATTACGTAAGGGGATATAGATCAATTATCCTTACTGAATGGCATGCGTCGCCATTATAAAAGCGGACAGACGAGCAGGGATGCTATGAATGTTGGAGGCCAGTTCTATCATTCTTTATGTACTGGGTTAGACAGAAGGATCTGGTCCAGACCATTCATCATGTTTCTGAAAAGCCCGCAGCTGATGGTTAGAAAGAGTTTTTGCTCCTGCAGAATGTTCTCTGCAAACTTCTGTCAGTCTGCTGCCTTGAAGACAGCTTAAATTGTATTTTGAATGTTGAACGGTTCTTACGGTTATAAGAGAGCTACCCAAAAAGTAAAAATAGTTGCTATGTTTTGTGTCCTGACATCTGTTCTGCATTTTTCTCATTTGTGAGAGCTGGAAAATTTTCTGAATTATTATGATGTCTGAAAGCAAAGGTGATAAATTTCAGTGCTGTAAATGGGAGATGGTGGATGTTGTGGCAGACTGAAAAATGAGGACCTTTGAGACCTGGTGGTTTTCACCATGATTCTTAGGGCAAATTTTGCACTAGTACAATGGTAGGATGAGAATAACTTTTGAACTACTTAGCTGGAAAGAGGTCAGTGCTCCAGGATTCACGCTGTATTATTTGCCCTTCCTGGCCAACAGTTTTCAATGCTGAAGAATAACGTGTCTTGGACATTGCGTGCTCAGCTGGCAGCTAGGGAATGGCAGCAGAAAATGGGAGATGACAAACATCATCTTTATGGAGATCACAGGACATGTAATTGTCTGAAAGACAGTTAATGTGTCTTTTTACCCAAACACAGTGTTTTTAGGAGAAGTACTTAAAAATTACATCATAAAATAAGGGAAAAAAACCTCTTGGAAGCCAAACTGAAAAATATTGCACTGAGAAAATAAAAATAGGCCTGAAAACTTCCATTCTAGCTAAAAATTAAAAATTCTGGTTTTTTTTTAATTGGACATATTCTGTTGTTTTCCTCCTGTCGCCCATTTCACATACATGCTTAGGGTCCCAGATCTGTTTTGAACTGCTTGTCTGCCTGCACAGGCTTTCGACATACCCTGAAGACATTTCACTTCTGTCAGCTACAGTGAGAACCCTTCCTGGAAACTTTTGCATTGCTGGAAGGCAAAAGCTAGTTGGAAAAGCTGTCTACACCTGTAGCAGTAGCACTGATGCCACAGGTGGACATGCTGAAACAACGTCAAAATCAGGCTCACTTCTGTTGTTGAAGCTTTGTGGGAACAAAAAAGGTAGAATACTGGTGTATGACTGAAAAGCTAATATAAAGTTTGCTTAGAAGTATTAACCAGCATGTTCTTAGCGTCTTAGCTGGGAATGAGGGCATCTCTCTTATTCCCTGGCAATTCACCCAAGTGGCTATATAGAAAGCGTGATCACCAGCCGTGCAGCTGTGACTCTCATTGAAGCTGCGTGTGGCTACTTTAGTACGGAGTTTGATCCTATTGCTAGTTACATGGATGGTTTTGGTTTTTTGTTCTTCCCGAGGCTACAAGCCGCACAGGATTGCCGAGAGTATCTCATTGTATGATATTTTTGTGTTACATCCTCTTTGGTTAAGTGTTCTGAAGTTGTGTTATATGTATCCTCAGAAGGAAGCACTCGCTTGTGTTTGAACTTTCCAGCACCGGAGTTCAGGCCCTCAGGTGTCCTCTCTCCAGCAACAACTGAGACAATGGCGCTTTATTTTTTCAAGATAAATATTCAAACCTGAAGAGTCTCAGGTTTTGGTAGGTAGGCAGTGACGTTTCCTGTTAGGTTTTTGTTGGGGTATTCTTTAAAGTTATGGGAGTTTCAGTTTTGCAGTGGAATTTTCACAGATACTCGGTGTCAGCCCCAGTGCTTCCCTGGGTGCATTCCTATCAGAAGTTGGAAATTCAGCAAAAGATGTGGCTTAAAATTACCCATTTCTCTTAATGGCTGGGGACTTAAATCTTTTTTTGTCATTGGTTTCTTTATATTGCATCTTAATAAAACTGTAATCCTAATAAATTATTTTTTATAGTTCAAAAATCAAGCTAAGAAGTGCTCAGGGCACTTCAGCAAACTTCCAAACTGTGCGAGGTAGACACCATGTGTTTGCAATACTGTGCAGTATCCTCATCCTCACTTTGCTCGGATTCAGTCAGTATCTGTGGTTTCCTTGTGCATTAAATCTGTGGTCTGAATTGTTTGGGTGACCCTTCCTGCACTCCTGGGGAAGTCCTGTCTTGGAGCCTTACTGGCAGGTGTGCAGCTACGGGTAGTAGGTGCTGCTGCAAGGAAACCCTTCTTACCGTTTGTGTGGATGATACTTAGCATGATGGAAATAAAACACCTTCCAGAACCTATGGTTGATACTTTGCTGGCAATGAAAGTGACAAGGTAAAAAGAGACATTAAGATATTTCAATGCTGAGTCGGGTTAAGCTTAGTGTTCTTGCTGTGTAGCTTCCAGCCTGTAGTTCGTATAGGCTGGGCAGAGGAAGAGTCCATGTTATATGTCATGAGCTGACTTGGGCTAAGTAAGAATACTGTTAATGTTACAGCTTGGTTGATCTGCTGACTAGGTACGACGGAGAGGGGAGCTTTTTTCACTCTCTCTTCCTGTCCTACACTGAGCTGTCTTGCAATGTTAAGTGGGGAAAAAAACCTACACTATAAAAAACCTCAGGGTTTTGCTGGTCTGTCTCCCTGAGCAGTAAGACAGTGCTGTTGCCAGCACAAGGAGCAGACTGGGAATGTGAGTGTAGGGGTGAAGGAGGAGTGAGGGCTCCCCTTGATAGCAGCTGGCGGTTACATTGTCTCAGCCTTGACATTGATTAAAAAAACAGCCAAAAGGACAAAAAGTAGGAAGTGAAGTCTACTCCTATGACATGCATACATACTGAAGTTTTGTCATTTTGGTTATGGAAAGTATTTTTCTGAACTGGAACAAAAATAATTAATGTGTCAATCTTTCCTCTTTCAAACAGGAAGCAACAACTTTATATGGCTCGTGTCTGACAACATGCACCACCAGTGGCTGCTGCTAGCTGCATGCTTTTGGGTGATATTCATGTTCATGGTTGCTAGCAAGTTTATCACATTGACTTTTAAAGACCCAGATGGTAAGTTCAACTATCATGTTTGATGTGAAACAGAAAATTGAATATTGCTTCACACAAATACTCTTTCTGTGCAAAGTAGTTCTCAGCATGTTACCACTTCTTCAGTAGGGTTGAGAACAGAGCAACTAAATTTCTAGAAGTGACAGTGCTGATACTCAGTTTCTGCTTTTCTTGGTAGAAGTCTGCAAAACTAAAGTCATGTCTTTTTTTTTGATGGTTGAGAACTAAGGCAATCATGTTTGGCAGTACTATCTTGTGAGGTCCACTTTTTCAAATACAGTCAATTTCAGTATCTTGATCTACTAGGAGCAGAAGTCTCCTGCAGAACAACAGAACACAATTACCTGTTTAAAAACAAAGGAAATCCACAAGGAATTAGATAGTTCATTTCACATAATACTAGTTTCTGTCCTCTTGTGACTGCTTGTCCTGTGGCTGCAGTATTATGTAAAACCTGTGGAAAGTTTTATTTCATTTGCAATGCACTTAGCCTAGCCACCTCTGCCCTGCTTCTTGCATCCAGTTTTATCCTCTGCTGTTTGACTGACAAACAGCTTATGGGCTTTTGCTTAGCTTAAGTAGCCCAGATGGTATTAAGCTGATGAAGAATTTAAGCCATTTGATGACACCACACAGCATGTCACAGTTTTCTGTCTGCTGAGGACCTACTGTTACAAAGCCAACCTACAGAGAGTTTAGGTTGAAGGTGATGACATGACTCACAGTCCTAAGAGATCCATATTTCTGCATCTTCCCAAGATATGCAAAATATGTGTGACTTTTGAAGTTCTAAGTAGCATAACTCTGTGTGGAGGTTTATTCAGCAAGTCTTACAGATCAGAACTGTAGGCTAATCTATCTTTCCTTAGTCCCAGCTGTTTTTGAGCCCTAGTACATCTGCAAATAAGCTGAGTTTATGTTTAGGTCGTAATATCTTCCAGTATTTCATTCTATGTCAACTGTTGTTTCCCAGTTCAGGTATTCTTTGAGTGGTTCTTTCCACCAGAGTTTGTCAGGAGGATTAAAGTGTAGTTTAAAAAATATTACTAGAGTACACTGTCTGCATTTACTTGCTTTTTATTATCTCGACTTTCTAATTCTTCTCTTTTTTTTGTCTATGCTAAATCTTCCTTCCCCTTTGAATAGTTGTCTGAGCAGAAGATTGTCTGATTTCTTAAGCTCCAGTCCTGCAAAGGCATGACTGTGGTTAAATGTATGTATGTGTTGGAGATACCAATGTTTGTATTGGGACTAATGGAGGGAAGTAATGTAACTATACCAACAGAATTTTGGAGAAAGTCCCAACAGGATGGCCAGTCCTGGAGGAATTCTGCTAGACTTAAAATATGGCTTGTCAGAAATTTTCCTTCTTTGGATCTGTCTACTTAGCAGCCAGAACAAAACCAGCAGATGCTCAATGAATCAGTGTTCTTCTGTTTAGGCCTTTTACTGATGTCTTGGGTGCATAAGCAATAGGAACTTCTTAATGAGAAGGAGCAAGTTTCTGTCCATTATCTCTATCAGCATCTGCAGGTATGCTTTTACCCAGTGATAATGAAAGATAGTTTAACTGCTCTTGCACTGAATCAGATTCCTTTGGCTTTACAAAAGGATACTGTGAAGTAAGTCTGTGCACAACAATATTTACTGTAGCTGATTGCTTGGATGCTTACATTGTTTTCAGCTTTAACTTGCTTCTCCGGGTGTGCCCTTTGTTAAAATCTAGTGTAGGCAGAGTAGAATACTCCCTTAAGAAAATGCTATGGCAGTACCCACATTTTCTCAACCATAAAACAGTAAGCCACCGTGCATGCAGATGAAGAAAAAGTATTCATAGAAGAAACTATATGAAGGGAAAAGTAGTCCAATGTGGATGGAAATAAATTTTCAGGGAGAAATCATGTTCTTTTTGCTTTGGGGTTAGGGAAAGCTGCTTCAAATTATTTTTGATCTTTCTGCACCATGTAAAGTAAAGCTACATCCTTGTGTTATTTTTCAGTTTTCCTATAGCATACCAATTGCAAAAGATGCAAAGGATTCTTCCCTTATAGACTTCAATTTGGTCTCAAACTGTTAGTTGCCCTAACTCATTAAAAAAGAATAAGAGTGTCAACTGAGTTTGTTCTTCCATTGTGGGAGTCTCTAAGGAAGGCCATCAGTCCAGTAATAAAGGAAGAGGGGGTCTTGTGTTTGTTGCTGGTTCGAGGTGTTTACTTAGAGCACCAAAGAAATAAAAGGTGGTTGTTAATGACACTTTTCTTCTGCTAATGTCTAAGAGTTTACAACAGAAGAAACCTATCTACTAACATGAGGGGAGAGAGAAACCTGATAGGTTAAGTTTTTTATTTGGATGTGCTTTGAGAAGTTTATTGGAAAATAAAAATCTCATACTGTCTAGTCCATATAGTTATACTCAATTGTCTACCAACTGTGATATTTGGATTTATGATTTCTATGTCTCTTTGCATAGTTTGTTTATAAAAGAACAAAATAAAAGATAATAGACAGATTGCTTTGATAAAACTCAACTGAAGTTGCATCCAAAATTCCCGTAGAGTACATCCTGTAAAATATTCATTGTGTGTCTCATGTCTTTTCTAGTACCTTCCCATTTGGAAACAAATCCAAATGTTTTGTAAGCTTAATACAGAAAGTGATGTTCAGTAGTGTTAGCTGTAGAGCAGAAATAGTTGCCTTCCCCCCACCTTCTGTAATGCTCTTACCTCTCTTCCTTCTTTAGGCTACAGCGCCAAGCAAGAGCCATTGATACTGACAGCTGTGACAAAAGTGGAGGAGGTGCATGTGCCAGAGCGAAAACATTGGCCTGAAGTATTCCAGGTGCATGCTGTTGAGATAAGGGTTACATGTATTAAAGAATGGGAGAACATAAGATATTAAGTAAGGGCTTCCTGTTGTTAAAAGTAATTGCTAGACAGGAATTATTTATTCAGACTGTTGTATTTAGATAGAGCCAACAGAATTCATTTTAGCTTCACAAAGCTAGTTTGTCACGGTAACCTGCTGTCTTGTTTCATCTGAGTGATTCAACTTGATGTGTTTCCATTTCTAGGGGAAAATCATTACAGTACTCCTTTGTCAAGTCAGGACAGTGGTTTTTGCTAGCCTTTTTAATATAATGGCCCAATTTTGGATTATTTGTGTTCTGCCTTGCCATAGCCATCAGGTTCGTGGTTCTTGAGGGCAAGCCTGTGTCTTGTCTATTCTCTTGGTTCTCTGCCCAGTCTCTCTGATTCTTTTTATCAATCTCCATGTCTTTTTCATGTTTTGTGCTCATTGCGCATCACATCTCAACATTTTTCCAAAGCAGAACATGAACACAATAGTATTCAATACCAGTTGATGCTTTAGATGCATAGTTCTGTGCTTTCAGCCATAAAGCAAAGCAAATGAGGTACTTGCTAATTTACAAGGAAACTCTGAAAATCCCTTATGCAAATGTAAATTTGAGACTAGTTGCACAGTTGGCTATGGCCAGGTTTTTTTCCATTGGTTACATAAGTCATCTTATGTTTAAAGTGTTTTTGTGATGCAGCATGGAAGGTAGGTTTCTATACAAACATGACACTTTGTTTTCTTATGTAAAAATCATGAAATTCAAGTTGTCCTCAAAATACTGGGGCGAAACACTTCGTTCAGTGGAAGGCTGGCAGATCTGTGTAGTGAGTTTTAATATCTTCCTTGATTTGTATGAAAGAGGATAATAATAAGATTTCTGGATCTGAAACTATTCCCTCTTGACTTCCTGACAGCATGAAACACAGAACAATAATATTAATCCTGGTTGCATGCAAAAGGAGTTGTTTTGACAGATAAGCAATCTGTCAGGCTGTTCAGACTACATTCTGACCAGAAGATACTGGAGAAGAATAACAAACAGGAAAAGGAGAATGAATTTTTTTTTTCCCTTATGGTGGGTTGGGAGAAAAAGTAAAATCATTCCTTTTTCATTTGTAGCTTGGATACTGTACTGAAGATCAGAGAATCATAGAATGGTTTGCGTTGGACGGGACCTTATAGATCATCTAGTTCCAACCCCCCTGTCATGGGCAGGGACACCTTCCACTAGACCAGGTTGCTCAAAGCCCCATCCAGCCTGGCCTGGAACACTTCCAGGGAGGGGGCATCCACAGCTACTCTGGGCAGCCTGTTCCAGTGCCTCTCCACCCTCACAGTGAAGAATTTTTTCCTCATATCTAATCTAAGCCTACCCTCTTTCAGTTTAAAACCATTACCCCTTGTCCTGTCACTCCATGCCCTTGTAAAAAGTCCCTCTCCAGCTTTCTTGTAGGCCCCCTTCAGGTACTGAAAGGCTGCAGTAAGGTCTCCCTGGAGCCTTCTCTTCTCCAGGCTGAACAGCCCCAACTCCCTCAGCCTTTCCTCATAGGGGAGGTGCTCCAGCCCTCAGATCATTTTTCTGGCCTCCTCTGGACCCGTTCCAACAGGTCCATGTCTTTCCTGTGCTGGGGGTTTCAGAGCTGGACGCAGGACTCCCGGTGGGGTCTCACCAGAGCAGAGGGGCAGAATCCCCTCACTTGCCCTGCTGGCCACACTGCTTGTGATGCAGCCCAGGATATGGTTGGCCTTCTGGGCTGCGAGCTCACATTGCCAGCACGTATCAAATTTTTCATTTTTCAGTATTCCCCAAGTCCTCTTCTGCAGGGCCGCTCTCAATCAGTGCATCCCCTAGTCTGTGTTGATATTGGGGATTGCCAAGTGTGTAAATCAGTTAGTGGAAGGGGGAAGATTTCTCAGTAGAAATTTAAAATTTCCCATCACCCATTAATCAGACAAGCTCCTTTTTCCCCTCTCCCCACTAACTGTGCTTCTCTCATTTGCCACAGTACGTGCTGTTGCTCATTGTGTGACTTTTTGTCCACTTAATTTTGTTGCAGCTTGGGTGAATGGAAACACTGAATGTCTACAGGTGCTAGAAAACAACACAGAACTCTTATCCTAAGTTCTTCTTTCCCAACCAGATAGGTCAGCATACCTAAGCCTCATTTTCTCAGAGACTAAATCTTAATTTCTGTTGAAATTCCTGTCGCAACCCCTCAGAAACTTTCTTACTTGCTGTTGAAGCTCTGTGGGAATTCCAGTATTTGGTCAAGGCATGTTGTACCACACAGATAATACACTGCTGCTCTGCAGCGGACTTAAATTGTTGCATGGAAAAACTCTTACTACTGCCTACTACTACATAATGTCTCAAGAGTTGAACCAACATGTACAGCAGCAGCACAGGAAGGAAACTGTATACTGCTCCTTTAGTTAATACATAGCAATGTTTTGATAGTGAATCTGGGAGTCGTTAGGATGTACAGTTTGGGGATTTTTATACTTTAGAGTTTGACCTAAAAGTTAAATTCTTGCACTCTTTTTTTCTTTCCCTGTCCATTTCATAAAGCCAACTGGAAGAGCCTTTTCTGGAAATCTGATCCGCCAGCCCCTTCTTCATATGGAAAGACTTGAGCTTCTCAGGAATGTCTGCAGAGACACTGCACTGAGAAATCTTTCTCACACTGCAATTTCCAAATTCGTCTTGGACCGAATATTTGTGTGTGACAAGCACAAGATCCTGTTTTGTCAGACGCCAAAAGTGGGCAACACTCAGTGGAAAAAAGTCTTGATCGTTTTAAATGGTACCTACTCTGCTGTGGGTGTGTGGGTGTCTTTGAGGAGGAGGAAGGAACAGAATTGGTCCAACTGGGGCAACATGAAAATGGATTCTTTCTGCTTTGTTGTACACTGATACTTAATTTCAGCTTTCATTCTTCACAGTTGCTTTTAGTCCTTTCAAAACATCTCTTTTAAAGAAAATAAACCTGTTCATTCTGTGAAAATAAATATTGTTACTGCTTGGCTCAAAAGTGATTTGAGTCATGGAAGAGTACCCATGTGCATGTGGCAGGTAGATGTGTTATCTTTGAAGGGGTGGCACTAATTTATAAAATTTGAAACAAGTAAATTACAAGGTATCACAATTCCCTGAGAAACAATAATATAAAATTTCTGACTTCAAGCCATTGACTTTTAACTAGGATTTTTTAGCCATTAAGAAAGCTAGTTAAAACTTGGCAGCTGCTGTTGGTCTGTACTCCTGAAATATTGTGTATGTGCTGTCAGTGAGGCATCATAGGAGTTATGAAGATTCTGAGGTGCTTAAGGGGGGATAGTTTGGTCAACAAAGGTATGTTACAAAAGACTGTAAAAGAAGGATTAAAGGGACTAGTGTGCTTGCATAATGATCTACAAGGTGAATGCTGCCTGTCAATATGTAGCCTACCCTCCTCTTGTAGTAGCCTGATATGCCAATAAAAATAACTCATTTCCTCGGGGTTTTCTGTTGTACCACTACCTGCACACATAAACTGAACTTGGTTGTATTTAACAGAACGCACCTTAGTTTGACATGAGACCCTCTTGCCCGTCTGTGAATTTGCTACGTACAGTCAGGTTAGTTGAGGTCCTTGTGTGGTTTTGCAGGTGACATAGCTCACCAAGATGTGGGCAAAACCTGGGCAGTGTAAACCCAGCTTTCTTGTTACAAGCACTCTGCGAACAGCCAGCTCTGCACTTAAGTTTTTATGTTTTCATGTTTTCTTACCTTGTGTGAGCAAGTTTGCATGCCCAGAAGCAAACAGATACAAATTGGCAAAGGAACTGTGTCCCTCAGCAAAAGTTTTGTTTTGTACCGAGGGGTATGCCTTTAATAACTTTAATATTAGTTTCAACTTTGATATATGGATGGGAGCTGAAAATCCAGTAAAGGCATGCACACACATAAGTGTGGGGATGTGTCTTCAATACCTGTGACAGCTACACTCTAAGAAAATACTAAATATGAAACTATACGAGTGCATTAGAAGTACCTGCTCGTACCAGAATTGAACAGAGAGAACACGCAAAGAATAGCTCAGGACAGCCAGGGACGTATTGGCTGCATTGAGTGGAGGATAACTTGTGTCTTACCAGGAGGGAACCTTTCACCTTGAGCTTCCTATTTCTGGCATGTTGGATAACGACAGGAAATTGCTGCCATATAAACAGCGCTCTCTTCTGCTGTAGGCTGCCAGTGCCCTAGTATCTGCTGCTGAAGGCTACCGCTGCAGTTGACCTAACTTTCTTTTTGGGTAGTTTCAGCAGGCAGTACAGATACTCGAGGGGGAACACATAAGTGGTATTTAAGGTTCACAATGGGGAAACGCAGCTGTGGCACTGTGGGGGAGGTAACTCTGCTACTGCTGATACTGAATCTCTACTCTGGATGAGTGCAAGGTTTCAGTGTCAGAGGCTGTCTGACGTGACATCTGTTGTCCGCATGTGATTCACCCACAGTACCAAAATATGTAATGAGAAAACTGAAATCGATAAAATACACCCCCACCCCCACCAAAAAAAAAAAAAAAAAAAAAAA
>Ga0065711_1009870_pt1 | contig 12131 bp, 13 predicted proteins | sample Hoacrofraction12_FD_59098 | JGI IMG/M metagenome (GOLD analysis project Ga0065711, IMG submission 59098) | Hoatzin crop microbial communities from Cojedes, Venezuela - Epithelial fraction 12 v2 (version 2) | ecosystem: Host-associated > Birds > Digestive system > Esophagus > Crop | place... | reverse complement strand
CGTCCTGCCGCTGGGTCCTGGGGAGCAGAGACCAACCCCCCCTCACTGCCCCCTCCTCTCAGGGAGCTGCAGAGAGCGAGAAGGTCCCCCCTCAGCCTCCTCTGCTCCAGCCTGAGCAGCCCCAGCTCCCTCAGCCGCTCCTCATCGCTGTTCTGCAGCCCCCTCCCCACCTCGCTGCCCTTCTCTGGACACGCTCCAGCCCCTCCATGTCCTACTTGAGGCCCAAAGCTGAGCGCAGCACTCGAGGTGCGGCCTCATCAGCGCCGAGCACAGGGGCCTGATCCCTGCCCTGCTCCCGCTGGCCACCCCATTGCTGATCCAAGCCAGGATGCCGCTGGCCTTCTTGGCCACCTGGGCACACTGCTGGCTCCTGTTCAGCGGCTGTCGACCAGCACCCCCAGGTCCTTTTCTGCCGGGCAGCTCTCCAGCCACTCCTCCCGAAGCCTGGCGCGCTGCGTGGGGTTGTTGTGACCCAAGGGCAGGACCTATCACTTAGCTTTGTTGAACTTTGGCCCCTCGATCCAGCCTGTCCAGATCCCTCTGTAGACCCTTCCTACCCTCGAGCAGATCAACGCTCCCGCCCAACTTGGTGTCATCTGGAAACTCACTGAGGGAGCGCTCAATCCCCTTGTCCAGGTCATTGATAAAGATATTAAACAGAACTGGCCCCACCACTGAGCCCTGGGGAGCACCACTCGTGACCGGCCACCAGCTGGATTTAACTCCATTCACCACAACTCCTTGGGCAAATGGGAAATTCTGTCTGAACGTAGGAAAACACTGGTTTTTTTTCTGCGAGAGTGGCTGAACATAGGAACAGGTTGTGCCCAGGGAGATACCATCTGCGGAGATACTCAAACCTGGGCAACCTGCCTTAGCTGACCCTGCTTGAGCAGGGGGGTTGGATTAGATGATCACAGAGGCTGGAAGGGACCTCTTGAGATCTTGAGTGATCCCATCCAACCTCAGCTGGTCTGTGATTCTGTGCAAGCAGCCTGTCAGGTACTGGAAACACCCTGCAATAGCTGGTTAATGAACCCATCATTGCTGAATGCAGCACAGCCCGTAGCAGGGAAATCCACTGGACAAACTGAGCTGTGACAATGTCAAACCAAACAACGAATTCAGCTGGGTGAGAGGTGTTAAAGAAGAGCTAACTAGATCATCAGGGAAATGAAGCGGTGGTATATGAAGGAATTTCTCAGTTTGCAGAGGCAAGTGCAGACTTGTTCTGGAGAAAGTGATTTCTGAATCTAGCAGCTGTATGATGTTTCTCCACTGAATTTCTTCTCAACCCAACTTGCCTGACTTTGTGGATAAGTCTGCTGAACTCAGGGAAGCTATTTCACATCTCAGTTTAACCGGAAGAGTGACTGAGAAATTATTAAGTGGTTTGATGCGATGAGCTGCTTTCAGCGGCTTTATTGATTTGTCAGTTTGTAAAGTCAGCACAGCATAGCACAACTGGGAAGCACAACGCAAGCTGGCAGCTCAGCATAGCGTCCTAGCACGGCACACCCAGCCCGGCGCGACACCGCGGGTGCAACGCCGCAGAGCGCGGGCAGCGCGACACGGGCAGCACCGCCCGGGGACCCGGCACAGCGCACAGCAGCGGCACAGCGCAGCGTGATACAGCTGGTTCCACGCACAACAACGCGAGCAGCACGGAGCAGCACGGCGTGGCTTTTGCGACACAAATAATTCCTGTTTGCACTTTTCACCAAGTGAACGCGACGCGCGCAGCAGCGAAGATGACTGCCCCTTTCTCCAGGCTAACGACTGAAGCTCCAACCACCGCAGGTGAAACAGGGAAGGAAGAGGCGTCAGGGATTTTCCCCTTAAGACGCCGTGAGATTTTGGAAGGCTGTAAAACAAACTGGGGAATGACAAGGGTTCTGTTGAGCACCAGTGAGGTTTCTGCTGATCCACAAGTTTGGATCCAGCGGGTGGGTTTGGATTTCTGGGATTTCTTCTCATGCCATATCAAGTCCAGCTCACACAGTCCTCCCTTCAGCTTACACCAAGATGTGCAGTTCTAATTACAAGGCATCACAGTGGTTCATCTGTGCTGGGGAAACCTTAACAAAACAGGAAGAAACTGGATATGAAGAATGGAATGTGGCCGATTGGAAGCTGCGCCACAGCTTTCCAAGCCTGCTCCTCTCCTCCCTTCTGTGAGTGTTGCCAGATGGAAAGAGGGAAAAAATAGCTTTGGGACCTGCAGTGAGAAAAGCTTATCATTCCCAGGGGGAAATTTATCAGTTTGGGGGATTCTTGCAGCAGCTTTGCCTCTTCACAAGCACCCTCGGGAAGGGGCTGCAGTGGGTGCTACCCCACTCCCCCACGCCTCGCGACTCCCTTTGGCTGGCTGCTTCAGGAACGGGGACCAGAACGTGTCCTCCTGCTCGGTCCCGGCTTCTCATGATGCACATGTAATTTCTCGTGTTTGCTGATTACTCCTCCACTTGCTGTTGCCTTTTCACACCACGGCCCGGGCACGCACCTCTCGGGGACTGCAAGGGTTCAGTCAGGAGTGGGTGCCCGCTCAGTCCTGCTGGAGGAAGGTCGGTCAGGAGCCCCGCAGTGTCTTCTGGTCTGGCACACTTCCCGTTCCCGGTGGCACGGGGGGACCGCTCTGTCCCAGACTGCAGTGAGGTGACTCACAAGGGAGGAGACCGGTATTTGTGGAAGGCATTTTCCAGGAAGTTGGCCAGCTTTTCGCAATCATCCTAAAATAAAAGAAAAAAACATGCCAACAAATAATTTTGGCTTGGCTGCCGTGGACATCTCCTTCCTTACATGATTCCATCCCAAGCCACCATCTCACATCTGAGTTTTCATATGGGAAGAGAACAACTCACAAGCACATTTGGAACATACTACTAATAATTACCATATTTACTGAACAATGCCAAATAACCAGTCAAGAACAGAACCTTCTTGTGTCAGGTGCAATATAAAGGCAAAATAGCAGACAGTTGTTTGGAGCTTCCAATCTGAAGGAACAAAAAAGGTCCAGCTTTTTTCTTTAGTTCAATTTCAACTTAATTTACTGACTGCTGGATCTAAAGTTATTTTACATGGCCATCTGTTTTATAATATCCTTACTGCTAACAAAAATAAAAATTAATGTCACTTTTTTGTTGGTCTGGCAACTATTTTGTACAGAAACCTCTTTTGTGACACATTCAGGAGTAGGTGGTTTCTAACCTAATTAGAAGTACACAATGATATATAAAGGATGCAAAACACCCCCACCTTGGATCACAGAGGGGTTTGGGAATTGCAGGAAACAAACTCAAAATTCTCTCTCAAGCAGAAAATGCCGTATCTGTGGTCTTCTTGTTGCTTAGAGGCACCCCTTTGTCACTACTGCTGATAAATTACTCCTTGACCTGCACTTTGAAGACAAGACTTGTGTGGCTTAGGTGGTATCTTCTGTCAGACCAACCACTATAGTCAGAAAACCAGATGAGCATTTGGGTACGAAAGTCCTTCAAGTCAGAAACAAGCAGCATGCTTCCCAGCTAAACACAGGCTCAGGGCATTTGCTCAGAGTTCAGCATGGTATGAACCAGCCACCCCCTCTGAGAGAAACGGCGGTCGCTACCTGGGGAGTACGAAAGATGTTAGAGAGGGGAAGACGTGTCAAAAGGAGGTTATCTCCTAGAGGAAAGGAAGAGAAGGGTAATTTACAGTCCGTGGAACACAGACCCGTGTGAGGTATATTCTACAGCAGTGGGTTGCCCCCAGTGCCACGGGGTTTCCAGAGCATGGGAGGAAGCACCCCAGTGTGCCAGTGCCGAGCTGCACAAGCGCCATGCTCCGACGAAGAAAGGAAGAAAGTCTAAGTGCACTTTTTTCCAGGTGTACTCACATAAATTTTTCATTCAGTGAAGCTGACCCCTTCCTCGTCTAATGTCAGCATCCAGAGTGAGGAATTCTCCTCCAAAACTTTGCCTACAGACCTAGAATTCCTCACTTGTACAAAATAAGTGCATTTTTAATTCTCCGTGCTGCTTTTCCTGGAGGCTATGCTGCCGAGTAGTCTGAATGTCTGGGCTGCTCTGCATTATTGCTTGGGACTGTCTGCAGACACCTAAGGGAGGGCCTGGAAGTTCGATGCTGGGGCAGGCCCTCTCTCCTGGCATCAGAAATCTGCAAAGTGAGTTAAAAGCAGCTGTCTGGGCAACACCGGCTGTCAGGGCAATTCCTCTGGGAGATGGGAGGTGGCCTCAACTTCCCTCCCTTGACGCTCCTCTGGTTCTCACATTCAGAACCACTGTGAGGTTGATGTAATTAGCCCTGCCATCACAATACGACTGTCCCCTTAAAACAGCAACCCGGAGCCAGGCATGGAGGGGGGAAAAAAACCCAACACAACAAAAAAGGACGCGTGGTGACTCACTGCAAGGGGAGCGAGCACCACACCGCGCTGCAGGCTGGCCTCTGCGACTGCTCTCTGGCTGCTGGATGGGGGACGGAGGAGCTCCTGCTCCTCTGAGGCGTGAGGTGTCACACAGATTTGGGGACTGCGCTTGGTCGCATGGTGCACGTACGAGGGAGATGAGAAGGAGGGGCAGGAAGCTTACCTCGTGGATGAATCCATAATGCACCAGCTCTGTGGCCAAGTCCTTCGAGTTGTCGGCTGCAGAGACAAGGAACAGTGAGACCACAGGAGTTCATCTGTCTCTTAGCTCTTCCTCAACCAGTGCCCCTGTCCGAACCCGCAGCACACCTGCATGACGCTTCGTTACGCTCTAGGGGCACGTGCTGTACACCTCTGGCTGGCTAAGTAACTGCTGAGTAATCCTGGGGAGAACAGAGCACAGAGGTGGGCAGTGAACGGGAACTGAACACGGCACTGGGCAGGAATGAGCTCCAGCCCCAGATGACACACCGCACAATAGTCTTGGCAACGTGTCACTTTGAGATTTTCTGCTTGTTTTGGCTCTGAAAAGCAGGCAGGCCACTACCTGCAGGCAGAAAAACACAAGGGGCTGGTGAAGCAGCAACTCCCAAGCATTGATTTCCAAGCTTCACGCTTTAGTTTTGGCTGTAAGGCAAAGGGACTCCAGCTGCATGGCGTCCGGAAGGCTCCTGCGTGTTCTAGGAAGGAGACTGCTGTGCTGGACCTACTCCGAGGAGAAGCGCCCTTCTCCAGAGCCATGGGGCTTCCTCGGGGCAGAGTCCGCCTTCTCCTTTGAAAGACAGCGCAGAGACTGCAGCCGTGTTGGGAATGAGCAAAGAATTCACTAGTGCTGCCCCAAGAACTGCACACCCCATGTCCCAGGGTGAAAGGCACGTTGGTGACGGTCACTCACTGGATCCCAAAGCTCACTTCAGAGCGCAGGTCACTACCACATGCCAGAGGCTGTAAGATCAGGGTCTGAGTGGACAAGAACTGGTACCACATAGATATTAGGGTTTAGCCTGCTCTCCCAGGACAAGAAGGAAAGAAAAGCTGTCTGTAAACACAACCTGTGTCTAACACAATCTGAGCCTAAACCCGACCCGGGCCACCAGGCAATACTTCTGCATTCACACACACAAATTTAGTTGCAAGTAAACCTACTGGGCAGCAAGTCGTAGCTCAACTGGCGATGCAATCTGTCCTCCAGGATCAGCAGAAGAGTAAGCTGCAGAAAGAAGAGAGCACTCTTTACAAACACAAATTTCTCCATAAGAGAGAAAGGTGCTGACTCTTCCATCACCCCACTGCCCAGCGAAGCGGTTGAGTCCCCATCCCTGGAGGTGTTAAAAAAACGTGTCGACGTGGCACTTCGGGATATGGTTTAGTAGGCATCGTGGTGTTGGGGTGATGGTTGGACTTGATGATCTTAGAGGTCTTTTCCAACCTATGATTCCATGATTCTATGATTAGAAACTGCTGACAGTGGTGAGCAGGGAGGATGCTGGTAGCTGCCAAGATGATGGATGTCTTTGACAGGGTAGTTTGAGTGTCTTAGAGAAATGTTCTCTCAACAGTTACAGCTAACCTGCAACTGTTAAACTAGAGAGAAGTAGAGTTAAAAGATGTGCAGACAAAGGTATCAAGGTCTTCCTGTCCTGCAGCCAGAGGGGTCTGGTGGCTTCATTCTTCTTCGGACTTCTTTTATTATAAAGGGACAAGAATAAATCCTTTGGGTACTACAGCAAATTAGCTGAGACCATACTTTGTCCCTGTCAGATGCCAGAGATGGGTACAGAGAGCAGGTCTTGCTCCAGTGCCTCAAGTATAATAGGAGTTGAATACTTACGTGCCACTGGGTCTTCTCTTCATTCAGCTCCATGTTACATTGCATTTGTACCACCTAGAAGAGGCCCAAATCAACATCAGTTTGGACACAGTCCCTCTGGCTCCCCCAGGCCGGCTTTACTTCTGCTGTCCAAGCATGACTCTCAATTTCCTACTTAAACCCCTTAATTCCAGCTGCCAGCCTGACCTTCCACTTCTTCCCACATTTCTAGGAACCGTCCGGGTGGAGCAGCTGAGGGTTCATTTAGTCCAGTGTCCAGCTACAGACCGTGGCCATCGTCAGCTGGTTGAGGGGTGGGTGAGGGAGCCCTGCGCAAGGTGCAGTTCTGGGAAAACATTACAACTAGCATGAACTCTTCTGCTCCATCTGCCAGGGGCAGGCTTCCCCCTGAAGCTCTGCCCGAACTCTTGGGTTACATTTTAATATTGTATTTGTTCATGTCCTTAAGGGACGACCAATCCTCAAAGCAGACAAAAGAGCAAAACTGAAATCTTGAATATTATTTAAATGACTTATGGATTTTCTTCTAGAAACCCCACATTGCATTGCGGAACATTTCAATCTGTTAGATAAATATGGCATTTTATTAATATGTCAGCTTCAAGTTCCTGTGAAGGAACTGGGTCAGCTTCAAGCTTCACTGTGTCAGCTTCAAGTTCCCATGAGAATGGTTCACAGCAGAAGCTGTGTTGTCTGAGCAAAGGGAAGCCAGAGAGAGCATGCAGCTGGTCAGCCCAAAGGACAGGAAACCCATCAAGGAATCAGCATCCCTGTTCCACGCAGAGTTTAACAGGGTTTCATTTATATTTCTCAATTTTAAGCTTATGCTCAGAGGTGAGTTACGTGCTTGTTCCTTCCTCTGACCCAGCGCCCTGCTACTACAGCTCCTCCCCATGACAAACATCCCTGGGCATTCAGTTCTCTCAGGAAACTCGCTGTCCTCTGCCCTTTGTGATCTCCAGGCCATCCATTTCTCCCAGAAGAGCTGAGCAGCGTGACTGTATGCCCGAGGCGGGTGCTCTTTCCTTACACACTGTCTGGCATGTGCTCCTTTATATACTGAATTACACTGAACCGAGCAGCATCTTGCAGACATCAGAGAAGGCTGATGATGTTTGAGTGCATCACTGCCGCCTGCTCCTCACCTCTCTCTGCCCAGTGCCCATGATCAAAGCATTTAGGTGGGAAGGGACATCAGGAAGTCTCTAGTCCAAGCCCCTGCTCCAGACAACACAAACAGCGAATTCAGACCAGGCTGTTTAGTGCTCTACCCAACTGGGTTCTGAAAATCTCCAAGGAGAACCCATAACCTCTCCTGGCCCCTGGTCCACTGTTTAACCATCCTCACCATGAAAAAAATTTCCTTGGATCCATCCAGTATCCACATCCTGGTGCCTCCCAGAACAGACAAAGAGTCTGCATTGTAGCTACACTCGTTGGGACTTGCAGGTTTGGCCACAAAATGTGTAGAAACTCAGTGCCTCTAAGACAACTGGTCCTTTGTCAGATTGGGTAGAAAACTGGTTGGCTGAACACCTTGGTGAGAGAAACAATGCATTTGCAGAACTTACCTTGGGGCACCAGGTGAAAAAGCAGCATAACAAACACAACGAGAGGAAATCACATAACTGCGTGGGCTTACGTTTACGTTTCTCCAACGCATCTGATTGCTCACCGCAGCACTCTCACCAAAAACAAGCATGAATAAAGCATAAGCTAAGTGCACCGGCAGCTGGTTCTCAGGCAGATATGAAGAAACCACTGCGCAGGTACTTTCTGAAGGGAGGCGTTTGATGGGATCTTGCAGCCCTCCAGAGCGTTTTGAACACTAATTCAGTGCAAGCAAGGAATTGCACTCACACCATCCACGGCAGCACAACGCCAGCGCCGGAGGAGAACGACCAGAGGTCTCATCACACGGAAACAATCGCACAGGGAAACACCCGGGACAAAATGGGTTTTTAAGGAAGAGGGATGCACGCAGACCGGTGAGTTCCTCTGACTGCTCTCAGCGATGGCCAGCAGTTCAGGAGGCAGAAGCTGTTGTAAAAAGTACCATGCCTGAGCTATGCCCTGATGGTGGTGGCCAACAACCTTGTCTCCCCACATGCACGTCGGCAAAGGACGAATGCCAGCTCCTGCCCCTGTGACAGAATAACCCCTGGCAAGGACACAGGCTGGGACTGCCTGGCTGGCAGGAAAGCTTTACTGGCTCTGCTGGAAAGACTCTGGGGTCATGGTGGGCAGCAGGTGGGACATGGGGTGCAACCTACCTTGGCATCAAGGAAGGCCGACAGCATCCTGGGGCACAGCCAGGATATTGAGGGAAATAATGATTCCCCTCTGCTCAGCACTTGTTAAACTACATCCAGAGACTGCACCTGACTTTGGGCCCCCAGAACAAGACAGACATTGATAAACTGGAGCAATGGAGGGCCATCAAAGTGATCCTGGGCTGGAGTGCTTGCCCTCTGAGAAGAGGCTGAGGGAACGGGGCTTGTTCAGCCTGGAGAAGAGAAGGCTTTGGGGGACATGAGGACAGCCTGCCCATACCCATGAGGGGTTACACCGCAGCGCTGAACTGCTCTGTTCAGCAAGGGATCACACCATGCTTCTGGAAGGCTCCACTTCTGCTCAAACACCCTCGCATTGTGTCGGTCCTTCCCTGACCTCCCTGCCTGGCACCCCTTCCACTCCCCTCGGGGATCCACGGAACCACTTGCAACGACTTCCATGTCAGTGACTTCATGGTGGGGCACGCAGTGCCTGTGCAGTGCCAGGCAGAACAGGGCCTGATCTCAGCTGGCATCTCAGCATGCCACTGCAGCGTCAGTACCAAACAATGGTGGGATTTCAAACCCACGCTCCAGCAACCAGGCACAGAATACGCCATGCCACAGAGCTGCCTGTGGATGTGTGAGGAGCGAAGGCAGAGCCAAAGAACCAAGAGGCAATGGGTCTGCTCCAGAAGGTCTCAGGTGGACCTCTCCAGCTCAGCCAAATGGACTGTCGCAGTCCTGGGGCAGCCCATGCAATGAGAATACCTCCTGCCTGGGCTGGAGTTCAGTGCATGGCTGAAGGGAGAGGTGTTCTGCACCAGGCTGTGGTAGAAGAGCAACGAGGCTGGTGAAGGGTCTAGAGAACAAGTCTGATGAGGAGTGGCTGAGGGAACTGGGGCTGTTCAGTCTGGAGAAGAGGAGGCTGAGGGGAGACCTTCTCACTCTCTACAACTACTGACATGGTTTAGTAGGCATGGTGGTGTTGGGTTGATGGTTGAACTTGATGATCTCAGAGGTCTTTTCCAACCTTAATGATTCTATCATTCTATGATTCGATGATTCTATGAATGAAGACTGTGTACCTACCCCAGTGGACAATCTGTCCCCACATGGATCTGAGCTTACCTTCCTGGTCTCCACATCAAAGGGCTCTGGGGTGGGAGTCTTGGCTTTCTGAGGGTCCTCCTGGGGCTGGGAGAGCGCACGTGGGAGGGCGTGGGGTCTGGAAACAGCGAAGTTCATCAGGGGGTAAATTCCATTCCTAGTACAGACACAGAGGGAGGACACACAGCTGAGCCCTGTCCTCTCACAGCCCTGCCGAGGTGAGCTGCGGAGGGACCAGGGATCTGCACCCGCGCAGGGGCAGTGCTGGCAGCAGCAGCGCGATGGAGGTGGCACGCCCCAGAGCTCCCCTCGCCCGGGCACTGCTGCCCGGGTCTGCTCGCCCCGGGGGGACCGCAGAGGGATCACACACAACTGAGAGCTGCTGTGCGAACGGGATGCTCCACGCGTGCTGCAGCGCGGTCCCCTGACCCTGGCTCCACGCTGCCCAGCGAGCTGAGGGCGCAGACACGCAGGGGACGAGAGCTGGGTGGGCACATCACAGGTCAGCCAGCACCACCTTCACAGGTGCCCTCAGGGCGATTCCTTTTCCTGGAGCTGCAGCAGGGCCAGGAGTGCCGCCACTCGATTGTCTGTGCTTTCAAAGGCTTCGCGTGGTCCCTGGCGTGGCTGGCCCGGACCAGCTGCTGCCCTCCCAAATGGTGCCCAGCAGGCAGCGGGGGCAGGGAACAGGCAATTCAGATCTAGGTGCTGTTCTGGAGAGGAGAACTTCTCAGCAGGAGCACAGGCCCAAAGAACGAGGTGAGTGAAAGGTTTATGGGGACATGCCCACAACCCACCTGACATCTTCTAAGAATTTGTCGAGCTCAAGGAAGGAGACCTCCGAGTACCTGGGAGAGAAACAGGACAGGAAGATCACTGGGGGAGGGAGGGAGAGAGGAGTGGTGTGAAGGACTGCTACGCCGTGACACCAGGATCACCAGGCTGGATGCAAGTCCTGGGCTCTCTGGCTGTGGCTGCTCTGAAATCCCCCTGACTAAGCCTCACCTCCACTGTGCTCCAGGCCGACCCTCTCTCCGGATCTCTGCCATCACCATGTTCAGGTCCAGTTCCTTTATCTTCTCCTCCACTACATTCTCTGGCATCAGATCTAGGGCAAAGGCAGAAAGGGGCAGTCAGCTGGGAGGTCCCACACGTGGACTCTGCAGTGCAGACCCCAGGGAAGGTCTAGGAGTCACCGCCTTTCTCCCCAGGCTCTGCCCCATCCCCAGCCCCACTGGGGCAGCAATCCAAGCTCAAGTGGGGTGGGGTGGTCTCATGGTGACTCACACTGGTTGTTGATGAAGCAGTGTGCTGCCAGCAGCTTAAGGGAATGGACCTCAAAGAGCACCCGGTGGAAGAGCAGGTTATTAGCTGTTGGTCGCTTGTCTGGGTTGAGGGTCAAGCACGACAGAATGAACTCCTGAGGGTCAAAGAAAAGGCATAAACTGGAGCCAAAGCAGGACATTCCCCTGCTTCACCCCCACCTCGGCCAGCCCCGGCTGCCCCTCACACTTGCCCTTCCCGGGAAGCAGATCCTGCCCGTGGGCGGCCCAGGGCCGGGCGCAGAGCTCCCAGGCTGAGGAAGGCAGCAGGGCTCCGGCGGGCAGCGCGCTGCTGGGTGCCCACCAACAGCCCGGCCGCAGGACCTGCGCTCCCTGCTTGCTCTCAGCCGGGAGGAGGCTGCGGTGCAAGCCCAGCAAAAGGCTGTCAGGAGAACAGGCAGGGGTCTATCCCGGCCTGCCAGGATCAGCTGAGAGCAGCAACCCACCAGGAAGGACGGTGGTGGGACTGGAGGAAGGGTGGACGGAGCCAGCGGGAGGGATTCCTGACAGCAGCAAGATGGGAGGGACGCCATCTGCCCGTTTCTGCTCATTGGTGGCAGAAAAGCGAGATCCTCTGCCTCTTCTGCATGCTGCAGTCTGGGCCTGTGCTCCTTAATGCTCTGGCCAGGGCTATTCAGAACAGACGCAAAGACCAACAAACGATCGGAAGGAGGATGACAGGGTGGGCACCCACACAGCCCAACCCCTCCGAATCAGCTGCCCCAAAGACCACCAGAGGTGAGCGGTGACACAGCCTGGTGCTGTAGGCTCACCGGAAGGGACTCCCACGGGGACAGAATCACAGAATCACAGAATAGTAGGGGTTGAAAGGGACCTCTGTGGGTCATCTAGCCCAACCCCCCTGCCAAAGCAGGGTCACCTACAGCAGGCTGCACAGGACCTTGTCCAGGCGGGTCTGGAATATCTCCAGAGAAGGAGACTCCACAACCTCCCTCGGCAGCCTGTTCCAGTGCTCCGTCACCCTCAGAGGGAAGAAGTTCTTCCTCATGTTCAGACAGAACTTCCTATGCTTCAGCTTGTGCCCATTGCCCCTTGTCCTGTCACTGGGCACCACTGAAAAGAGCTTAGCCCCATCCTCCTGACACCCACCCTTCAGATATTTATAAGCATTTATTAGGTCCCCTCGCAGCCTTCTCTTCTTCAGG
>Ga0065711_1047809_pt1 | contig 12132 bp, 6 predicted proteins | sample Hoacrofraction12_FD_59098 | JGI IMG/M metagenome (GOLD analysis project Ga0065711, IMG submission 59098) | Hoatzin crop microbial communities from Cojedes, Venezuela - Epithelial fraction 12 v2 (version 2) | ecosystem: Host-associated > Birds > Digestive system > Esophagus > Crop | place... | reverse complement strand
GGGTCTTCCTTTCTACCCTTTTTGAAAAGGGGCACAATGTTTCCCTTTTTCCAGTCACTGGGGACTTCCCCTGACTGCCATGACTTTTCAAATATCATGGAGAGTGGCTTGGCACTGGTTTAGGAACCATCTCAAGAGTTGGTCTTCACAGATCTGTTTCAGTCTAACCAATTTAAGACATGTAAGCATGAAAAAAATTATTGGTTTCAAAACAGCCAAAAGTACTTGCAAAAGCACTATACAAAAGAGGTCACCTATACTGCAATTTAAAAATAAATTCCTTGCTAAACTGTAGGAATGCAAAGTCCTGTATAGTAAACATCTAATCACTTCTCTGTTGCTTTTAGATTTTAAAACTAGCCACTTTTTTTTCAAATTCTTTTTGGGGAGGAGGGGGGAACAAATCATTGCCTGACTCAAGATCCAGAAGGGCAGCACCATGTTTTTATGATTGAAAAATAAACCACTGAACTGGGGTCTGTAATGGAAATGCTGGCAGCCCTCTAACTACAGCAGTACAAATGGCCTTCCTGTAATTACGAGGACCACGTATTTTCCCATGATTCCAAAGCTGTGGAATCCTCTGTGGGCCGCAGGAACAATCACTAACTCAAAAAAAAAAAGAAAAAAAAAAAAAAGAAACTCCTCTTTCTCCCTCAGAAAAATGCAGTAACATCATTTAAGGTGACCGAGTTCATTTTGCTCTGGAGTCTGACACCGAGATTTCCGGTGGCACAGCCCGTCCCCGCGCTGACGACAAGCAGCGGTGGCTGCAGGGCGCTGAACGCTGCTTTGCCAACGTCAGAAAAACCCCAAGCAGCGCAGAGCGCAGACCAGTATTATCTGTCTGCCAGCTGCTGGTGTCCCAGTGCTTCTCTTGTCTGTCTCTCTCGCTGCGATGGGCCCGTGAATCCAGGGCTGATGAAGTCGTGGTTATTCTGGTTTTTGAACAGCATTTCCTTTATTCCTGCTTTTACTTTACCGCAGTAATTTCCCTTTGCACATGAGGACTAGACATGTGCCATCAGGCAGTCACTTCCCTACCGCTGGTTTCCACTCCTGCCCGCTGTTGTTCTGTCCAGCAATAACAGAGCCTGGAATTCCTTCCTGCAATTACAGAAAACTTGACTGGAGTCCTCCCTCCACCTCTTCCCAATTCGCTCTTTTATATTCATTTCTGTCTTAACAGAACAGCTAGCCTCTAGACTCTTCATACCTTTGGGTAAATATTCTGTATGACACAGCTGTGACAGTGACACTGGAAACTTGCCGGCTCCATGAGTTTCCCTTTAATTGACGTTACAGTGACATGGTAGAGAGGCACCTTGACGCAGATCTAGCGAGTATCAGTGGATCTGCTTTCAACATGGCTGATACTAACAGGAGTCGCTGCAGGGTTTCTTTGAAATGTACGGGGTAGGGGGGGCACTTTACAAAAATACTGCTCTTTTTTCAAAGGTTTTCTTAAATTGAGTAAAGTTTAAAGTTCTACTGTGACAAAAAGCGAGGGAAAAAAATCAGGGAAGACTGATAACAGAAATTACATCAAGAAATGTGGCAAGTTTATACGTATGAGAAATGGGAATGGACTGCACTGCATGAAGCCTTGCACATCCGTGTAACACACGTGAAATACATGTGAATGTTTAAATAAACTATTAGGATAAACAGGACTTCTGTTATAACTTCAGTAACAACGCAATCAACTGTATTTGTTAATTAGAGAGAAAACAGAATACATGTCAAGCACGCAATACAATTTTCCATAGTTACACAGGAATATGACTGGATTGGTAATAAATATTAGTAGTGACTAGAAGAACTGTCACCGCTCTTTGTAGGAACCCATATACAAAATAGTTGAGATACATTAGCGATATTTGCTAATATGATATCACTAATCCAAATAACATCACTGAGTATTAAAATGTTTTATCAGCTCCTAAAAACTACAAAGGATTCAGTCCATACATTTCTGTAAGAACTAGGACTAGGTACTACTAGTAGTAAGTATTACTTTGATCTGTGAACTTGAAGACATGTTCACTAGGAGAGCAAAAAGTAGATGATGTTTTTCAGATAAAAGGCAGCAGTAAAAAACCTTTTGAAGCAGGATCCTTTTATATCTGAGTAACAGAAGTCTAGATTCCTAAGTCTCGAACTGAGAAATCTTTAGCATGGAAGTTGCTTTACCGAAACGACGTGTTTTAATGGTTTCTGTCACATACCAACAGCATGACTTCAACGTACACACTTAATAACCAGACAAATCTAACAGTTGGTACCACCGGGCACCTTCAAACTGGGAGTTACTCGCGTCTGACAGGGGCCGTGATGAGCACAGCAGTAACGCTCTGAGACATCCGGGCAGCCCGGGCACGTGTCGGAGTGCCAGCGGTCTAACCCTGGGGAACCACACTGCAGAAGGGCTCAAGGACGGAGGAGAATGAGGGATTAAACATCAGAAGTGACTAAATCTGTAATGGAAATACAACAGCATATACGGGTTGAAAATGTGACTCTGTCATAGCCTGTCTGAAAAATCTTTCTGTTTGTAGTAACATCTATATTTTCCCGATCCAAATAACTATACATTAGTACTTTTCATTCAAGAGCTCATTTGCACGCCACTTAACTCCTTACTAACATTTTGTCTTACACAACTACCACTTATTTTATCATTTTCAAGGCAGTCCAGTTGAAAATAGTTCTTTTAATGGTGTTGTATGAATGTCACTGATTCTGTAACAGGTCTATTACTTTTCTTAGATGAACACACTTGAAGCTAATTGGTAGAGTCCTCATAGGAGCAATTTTTCTGAAACAAGTGGATTTGATTTTTCAGCCCTACACTTGCAATGGAACTACAGCAGCTGACCGACTGGCTCAAACCTGAGCTTCCCTGGTTGAGCTTCTGAACACCATGAGCTCTGGACTCTACCATCTCCACAGGTAAACTGGAGGCCAATGTACAAGATTCAGACTTCCAAACCATTTGCGACAGCAACTGTAATATTCTGTAACTCTTTTGTATTACCGATACTAATACAGACAGCAACCCCTCAACACCTCTCTCAGTGGTGGACTCGCCAGTCATTTTTCACCAGATCTATTCACACTAGTTTGGTCAGAGCAAAGACAGTACAGTAGGAGCTCATGACAGTCATTACTCCTCCAATTTTCCTCTTTTCATCTTTTTGATTCCCATACTATTGACAGGCAACCAGAAAGAATTATAGTTGCAATGAAACTCTTTAGATTTACAGACAGACAAAGAACTATCTCAATTAGGAGTTACACTGATGGAATTACTAAATTCAGGGAGAAATTTGTCCCAATATTCTGAAGTTGCTGAATAAACACTACTTCAGGCAAGCACGTGTTTACAGAAAATCATTTTGAAGCCTGTCACAGAAGCATGTTTCTCACGTCATGAAGTCCCTCCGAACCAGGTCATGACATCTGCTGGGTTAGCTAGCGTGAGGCCACAAAGCTTTCTGGAACCGCTGGTGTAGGGAGCAGTGAGTTCCCAGATCATCTTCATTCACGCTTGAAGTGCTTTGGATTTTTACTCTTCTGTTGATGCCAGTGATCACATCAAACATTCCTTTTCCACGTTGCTAGGATGACTTGCAAATTGGATTCAAACACCAACTAGGTTCAAAGATTCAATAGTTACTGGCCAGAACCTATTTTAGATGCCTGAAATCTGCAAAATCGTACGGTACTGCTCTTCTGAAATGTCAGGATTGTTTCAATATGTTCATATGTTGTTTTCATAAACGATTCAGGGCTGGCCTATCTTCTGTTCTCATCCCACATATTAATAATTATACTGAATGAACAGGGAAATGCAGAAAATTCAATCCAATTCGGAAAACAGTGCGATTACTGATCTTTGCTTTTGCTAGAAGGTTAAGAAAAATTTGCCAAATTAAAACAGTTAAAAAAGACACTGATCAGATGATACAGGTGCTCAAAAAGAGCAAGCAATTGCGGTGAGAACTGCTCTTGTTCACACAGATAACCATGAAAAACATGAGTTCCAGCAGACTTCATGAACACAACAAGGTTTGAAAGCCCCTGACCTCCGATGTGGAGAGGCACAGCAGGAAACAGCTAAACCAGCTGTGTTCACAATGTACTCCAGTTTCAAAACGAAGCATACTCTGCCAGCCAAAAAATAACAAAAAACAGTCAAACATACAGTTTCCCCCCTCCTCTTCTCTCGAAAGCTGGAAGAGGATTTTTTTCTTGTTGAGACCAGGAAGGAATCCACATTCTTCTGGCAGACTTTATCTCTTCTCCGAACGTAGAGTGTTTTGTAAGAGCGTTCATTAACATCACGCAACACACCCGGGCACATCTGTCGGTCCGCAACAGTGACCAAGCCTCGGATCCTTGTTTTACTGGAACCACCACGCTGCCCCTGCTACGCAGCGTGCGCAGAAGCACCACGAAGAATCAGTTGGGCATGAAATGAAAAAAAAAACCAAACCCAAACGACCCCAGCCACGAACAACACAAAACCTGCTCTGTGGAAAGGAAGGTGCTGAAATAGATGCTGCAACTCTGGCCTCTGAGCAGTTAATTAACAAAATTATGAAGTGCATGAACACTGATCTGATTAAAGTTGGGCTCAGGAGGAAGTGCCCTGTTCTCACGTGACACTGCCACCTGCATTTTCCATGCACCTTAATGAAAAATAAAAAATTAGAAGCAGTAGTCTGCCTTAGTATTTCTTACTAAGAAGTACTTCCTACTTCTCTCCTTCCTGAATTCGTCCCTGTGATTTCCTTTAGGCTGAAATTTGCGTACTGCGCGTGCCGCTCCAGCGTAGCGGAAGGGAAAACATCCCTGTTCCTTGAATGGATCAACACGAGTCATGTCCTTCCCACGAATCTGTCAAAAGAACTTCACTTGTCTTTTAGAAAGAAACAAAGACACGTCGTAACTCGAGGCAGCTGGCAGCACCACCAGCCTGGTGAACGCAGCTTGGCTCTTTGGGATCTGGGTGGCGATCAGAGCTTTGGCATCCCCTTCTCACAAACACACTTCTGCCCTGTCCCTTGATTCTTCTCTAAACTCGAGCCAACCCTAAGGCTCTCGGTCAGAAATCCTGCTGTAATTTTTTTCCCTGAATAGAGTCTGAGTCAGTTGCAGCTATATCAGTTGATATAGTTTTACCACAATAATTTTTGAAGGAATTGTCTGATTAAACTTTAAATGTGAAATCACAGAACTGTGTACACCCAGCCCCGTGAGCTCCAGTGACTAAAATGCCCCCCACCCCTGTTCACACACGTCTAGGAAACCTGCTGGTTACTGGCACTGTGGGAGATTGTTACGGATGTTAACAGAGCGCTCGATACAAACCCACCATGCCTAGTCACTAAAAATACTTTTTTTTTAAAATTTTATCTAGCTGTGAAGGCCAGATACTCTAAACCAGTTTCAAATTTGAAAATGAAATGCCGTTTGCTAAAATCTGACAATTACAGATATTTCAGTTATTTCTGATCAACATACTCTAGAGACTATAAATTTCAGGCATGTAAGTTCTCTGGTAACAATACAGCTGACGTACAAATAGAAGCACTTCTCCTAATCAGATGAGCATGAACATCTAAAAACCCAGTTACTTAGCTGATTCTTTTATTGATGTCACAATACCAAGGATAATAATTATTATCATTGCTTTGTAACATTTCATCTGCATCAAAGTTTTAAAATTGAAGATTCTTTGTACTATGAACTTACAAAGATAAGTACCATTTTATTCTATTAATCTCTCATACCTGGCTACCTAAAGATTTCATAAATCTGTTTATCATGCTTTTTACTGTGGAAAGAAGTACTGTAGTTTGATAAACTTACACTATACTTCAAGGCACCCTTCTCATCTTCTCTAAAGTGAAGTTATGTAGTTAATCAGTAGCGATGGCTACATAGTTAACCAGCACAGTCTTCATCGATATTATTGTTTGCATTTTTCCATATGTAATGGAAACAATACCTATCCTTTCCAGTTTCAGAAATCTTCTGGAGCTTGTGAGTCTGGTTTACTAGAGTGTAATCCTGAGACTTCTTCACTGTAAGTCTACTGATTTAAAATAAATCCTTAAAATTTAAGCTTCATACATGAACGTGCTCAAAGGTTTGTAAGTTCTTCTGCAATTTAAGTATTTTCAGACAATGCTTACAGTTACATAATATAAGCTATTTTATTTCCAAGAGATGTAATTTGAATTCCTGGAAATTTACTTTGAATTCTTCTAAGAAAGACATAATGTAAAATATAACCAAAGGTGTATATAAAAATAAAATTAGGCAAAGATCAGCTGCTAAAAGCAAAAAAAAAAAAAGGCAAAAAAAGTGCCCTCTACTGGCAACAACATGGAAAACCCAACTTTTTTGGATGTGGTGGTCACCCTGGCTTTAACGTCCTCATGGCTGAGTTGACTGGAAAAGCCACAATAGGAAAAAAAAAACGGTGGTGGTGGGGGAAGCAGTGACAAAACCCCTAGATGTTGCATAAACATGACCTACCTCAAGCTCAGTGTTTAAATATTTATCTTTCCAATAATCCCCGAGCAAAGTTCATTTAACCACTCTCGTTACATGTCATTTATTTGTGGCATATGCATGAGACTAAGTCTAATTTTGCTCTGCTTACTTTAGAGAAAGGAAATTAGAAGTGAAATAATGAAGGTGGCCTTTTATTCATTTTTTCTTTCCCAGAAGCAGGCAGGAAGAGTCCTAAGTCAATAAACAAGCAGAAGATGTACTTTCTCTGGTCTATTTGCTTTCAAGCAGACAAGATCCCAAGCTCCAGCCAGGACTCAGCCCTGCAGAAGGTTTCTGTCACCGGCAGGGGTAGCTCAACATTCTCCTCTCTTCTCTCAGAGAAGCAGAAACACCGTGCTCAAACAGCTCTTATTCTCTAACTAAGAACAAGTCCCAGGTGCCGAGCCAGATTTTCCACTGCCTTGTATCTCGAAAGAAAAAACCAGATGTAAAATTCTGTCTGTATGGAGCAACGTTTCATACCCCCTTTACACAAGTGGCAAGCCAAAGGAGAATCCGGTATGCTTTGTGTTATCTTTCTGTAAATATGGGCATTACAGAAACCTCAAAGCTCATGGCGACAAAATGCGTAGAGCTTTACTGGCCCGCGTGCCAGGTAATCAGAGAGGCAAACGCGCCTTCACTGTGATTTCTTCGCTAAACAGAGGGTTGGAACGGCTCAGACACCAAACAAGCGCAATACAGATCAGCCCAGGGAATGCTGGGCCACCGCAGTTCCCACTGAAACCAACGGGATCTGATCAAAATCGGGTGTTCTGAGCACCCCTTGTGCACGGCTCCTTCCCTGGCCATTGGCAGCAGCTCACAAGGCCGGACCTGAGGAACCAGTTCTCTTGGTATCCGCTGGAATCAATACAAGTTTTGGCAGCATCTTAGCATATAAAGTGACACTATCAAGTAAATCTGTACCGGGAAATCAATCTAAATTACCTTTGTCCCCACAACTGCTTTTCAACTAAAAAAAAAGAGCTATCTAAATCAACACAGAAGCGACCTGATGGTAGAAAAATCTTCTGCTTCCAATACCTGTACAGCATAACAGAAACCATCATTAAAAAGTAAACCATGAAGTATACTGGCAGCAAATCAAAACCAGCAGCTCCCACGGATCTCCAGTAGAAATTGTGCAGAAGACAAAATTTTTGCAGAGACAAATCCTATTTTGATTCTGGCACATCAGTGTTTCATTCCATTCCAACTGTGCTACCAACTCTTTCGCAAACTGCTGCCTCTCAAACCAAGTAACATTTTGTGACCTTATAAAAAAAATACCCAAATTGCTGTGACTACAAACCATATGGGGTTTTTTTACTGCAGTATTTAGGAAGGGACAGGTATAAACACCCTCCTACTTGAAGCAGGCTACAGTACATGTGGAGGCCCTGGAACTGAAAATCCACGAAAGCTCACCTATTCTGCAAACCACGGTTTTAATTCTGAATTTTCTACATGACTGTACAGGTTTGTACAGGATGTCTACTGTGACTACATCAGTTAAACTGAAAGTAGTTTTAAGGAAAAATAAATGCAAAGCCAAATGAGAACTAAGGAGAAAAGAACTCTAGCAAAACATCAAGAAGGCGACAGATAAGCTAATACTGCAGAGAATCCTGCCTGCTATCATTATGAAATAAGATTCATTTGCCACACTGGAGAGAGAATAAGATCGATGTAGACAAAAAAATGACACTCTGTAGACTGCCAGAAGCTGCCATACAAAGCAGGCAGTCCAGCCAGCAGACGCTGCCTAGCTTCAGCCTGCCTGACAGCGGGAAGAGACAGCAAAGTGTCCCCATCACTGCTACAGAGCCTTCGGCAAAGCGGCAGGGACCATCGCTACGCCACACGCTCTGGAGATCAGGGGAAGCGGCAGTTCACACCATGGGGCTCTGCCTCTACGGCATCCAACAGGAGACACAGTGTTTTTAATACAGGTCTCTGGGAGCTGTTAAGAGAAAATGAAATGATGACAATTAATGACCAGAGTGCTGCTGATAAACGCTAATGCTTCACAGTAAAAATTAACAGGCGTCATGACAACCCACAGTACAAAAAGCCCCTCCAGCATGAGAAGTCCCGTGCAAAATCAGAATTCTCACAGAGCAGAGATGAAGCTGCTCATCAGTCTGACTGCAGCCAGGTTTCCTGCCTTGTTCCAGTACTGTACACACGAACAAATACAGTGGGTTATCCCCAGTCCTCTTTATTTTCTTGCATATTTCCAGAAAGCAGAAATCAGTTGTTCAACACCAGACTTGCTCAGCTAGACAGCAAGGAGCAGGTGCCAAGTGTTCTGTCAGTAACGAACGGAAGGAACCGGTGACCATCTCCCTTGATAAATGTGCTTCTGTTTCTTCTGAGCAAGCATGAGCTGTATCAGCGTGTAACCATGGCGGGGGCACTGCTCCATCCCCCCAGCCTTCGTCCTTCCGCAGTGGTACGACATCATTTGCTATGACAGCACGGTTTCCTTCCCCAGCTACAGGAAAACTGACATCACCACACACAGTGCAGTGAAAGGAGCCCTGTGCTAATAGTCCATTTAGAGAAACAGTAAAAAACCCAAGTTTTTCTTTTTCTTCAGTCTGCTTACATTTATAAAACGCTGGCTATCATTTCTCTACTGCTACTTAAGATACAAGATTATTTTGCTTAAAAATTAGCTAGGGAATATTTCTATGTCTTTCAGGAATAATCTTTGTATTTCATAAGGTCAAGATCTAATTATAACACAGAATGGGTGCTGGGCTTAGGGTTTCTTTCAAACTTTCTAGAAGTAATTCTCTTCATACAATGAGAAATAGTAGTAAGATAAAAAAGCACAATGCAGCTTCAAGCTAAGACCTTACGCCTGCTGACACCGTTCAGAGGTAACAGGTACTCACACTCTACTGCTATCAGTAGAATCTAGAGGTAATATTTTTCTTCTCTGATAAATGGACTAAAAATGCATTTTTGTGCATTTGTGAGACCATGTCCTTGAGTATAGGGATTTCCAGATTTACTAAAGCCCCTTCCGAATGCTCATCTGCCTCTGTCTGAACTCTGACAGTAATCTGACAAAACCTGCTGTTTCAGAATGAAGACTTGCCAGAAAACGGGAGTTCTGCGGAAGTTCCAACACCGTTTGCCTTTGACGTTTTAACGATCACGCCTCTGTCCGCGTTGTCCCGCAGCAGCGCGAGGCACACCTCCCAGAGCACTGCCGGCCAGCCAGGCGCGCAGGGCAGCCGGACAGCCAGCCGCAAGCGCCGGCGCTGCCCAAGCCGGTCCCTGTGCCCTAGGACTGACCGGCGCACGCGTCCGCCGCGCCTGGCTGCTGCTGGGACCAGCTGCTCCACGTCGGGTTAGGAAACCTGCTAGCCACACGTTTCACTGCAATCCACGGCGCTGCTGAAAGGTCCTGCTGCCTCCAGCGCATCTGAAGCCTGTCCACCCCGACGCTGGCTGGGTCTAGAGAGACCCACAGGGAGTGCATTTACTGAGTAAGAACCTCTCTTATGGCCATTTGCTTCTCCAAGTGCTTTAAATATTCCACCTATGTACAGATGGCTCTGAAAGACTCTTCAAAATTATTTCAACGGTAGCTGCAGGCAATACTATGCAAGATCGTAATTAAAATGTGTTTTAATGGCTTTTATACATTACCATATGAGATTTAGTTTTAGCATGTTTACAATTTTACACATTCAGTTGACCCTAAGTGTTTAATTCACAAGATAGTTGTGAAATAATTCTAAACTTTCCAAAAAACTATTTTAAAATTTTATTATGAGCATAATGTTTTTAGTTTGACTGTACAATTTGTTTGACTGCATTAGATAGACAGGTTTTTCAGGCACGCAGAGCACAGTAGTTTGATGTGCTACTCTGGATAATCTTCGGCAAAATGTGCCTCGGTTAACCACCAGGCAGCTAGATCTGCACGTTCGGTGTCACAGAAGACAGTCTGCCCAGCATATTTCTTCATTATTCGAGTTTTACTGGAACAGTAACCAAATTGGCCTATCCAGATCATCTATAGCAGCAGCCATGTGATGTCATCTGGAAACCAATCAATGGCTCTCAATTAATTCCTTCAACACCTTCCAACGCTACTGCCCTACGCAAGACTTGAAAATCAGCAGTTCCAGAACCAGTGACCACCGAGGCCATTAAAACACCCGCCTGGCTTTTCTGCAGCCTCCCTGGAGCCTGAACTTCCCGTGCAAGGTTTCAGCCTCACACCTTTATTGCCTTGTCACTCACATGGAAAGCTTCCCGAAAGAAGCACGTTTCCTCCAGGTAAGAATGCAGATGTCAACAGGTCTAAATCATTTTCAGGTGTTATCCTGGACTTGGATCCAACCTTATGATTAGAAGCCAAAACTTCAGACTGAAAAAACAAAAATCCAAGTATGGTTGCTTGAACTAAATCGGGATGTAGTGTACAACATTTGTGGCTCAGTTTTGAATGCACATCTAAAATCTAAAAATGAAATCCAATTCTACTAATTCTGAATATTTGTGGTTTGTTTTTTCTTTAACAGACGGAGTATGTCTTTGGGGGGGCAGCAGGAAAAAAAAAGACAAATCAGAGCACTAATAGTAAACTGTCAAACTGACCTCTTACTGTTCGAAACCAAAATAAATCTATTGCTGTGAAACATGTATGCTTCTATGTAAAGGTGGCAAGCCACTTTTCGTACACCTAAATGTCAGCCTCAACAGAACACACTTGCATGAGTCTGAAGTGGTTCAAATTCTGTCAATGAATTTTCAATTCCTAAGCTCGATTTGTGAAGTGACGAAACATGCACTCCTGCCAGCAGTTTGTCCTGCATGTCGATCTATAGATGTATTTTACTACTCTCGAATCAAATCTGCTGTTGCTCCCTCACGAAACAACTTCTTTACAAAAAGAGAGTGTATACATGTTCCACATATGCAGATAGCTATGGCAACCAAAGATCCGAAGTCCAAAAAAATTTCCAAACTCTCTTCTTCATGTCTGTGTTCCACGTGTAGCATGAGACAGAAAATACAGACGCGGACTTGTGCTGGTTAGGGCTGACACTGACCGGGAATGCAAACAGCCATGTACACCGTGCACACCATGGGCGCAGTTTTCCTCGTGATTTTAAATCTGTGATGAAACAATAAAAAGATGCCCTTCCTGCAGCTCTTACTTTTCATCCGTTACTCCTTGTACCCACCGCTTGTTCGAGGCTCACAAACGGAGCGCTGAGACGGTTCCTTTCCCTGAACCAAGTTCTGTTCAGGCTGCGCACGGGGACGGCACCGCAGGAGAACGCGCAGCAGTGCGGGGACGGTCGGGGACCGCGCATGAAAACGGAGCTGAAGAGAAGGACAGCTTCGGCTCCTCGACCGAAACCGAGGAGGTGGCAGGGCTGGTTTTTAACTTCAGACGGGGAGAGAATTTACTAGAACAGGATAAACGCCCTGTCCTGCTACAGACCGCACCACCGGCTCCAGACACTCGCACAAGGCGTTTCCGTGAGGGCCGCCGGTCCCCCGCCGTTCCCCTGCCCCCGCCGCCGCCCG
>Ga0065711_1047808_pt1 | contig 12133 bp, 5 predicted proteins | sample Hoacrofraction12_FD_59098 | JGI IMG/M metagenome (GOLD analysis project Ga0065711, IMG submission 59098) | Hoatzin crop microbial communities from Cojedes, Venezuela - Epithelial fraction 12 v2 (version 2) | ecosystem: Host-associated > Birds > Digestive system > Esophagus > Crop | place... | reverse complement strand
GAAGGAGACTCCACAACCTCCCTGGGCAGCCTGTTCCAGTGCTCCGTCACCCTCAGAGGGAAGAAGTTCTTCCTCATGTTCAGACGGAACTTCCTATGCTTCATTTTGTGCCCATTGCCCCTTGTCCTGTCACTGGGCACCACTGAAAAGAGTCTGGCCCCATCCTCCTGACACCCACCCTTGAGATATTTATAAGCATTTGTAAGATCCCCTCTCAGTCTTCTCTTCTTCGGGCTAAACAAGCCCATCTCCCTCAGCCTTTCATTGTAGCAGAGATGCTATGAGTAGTGATAGAGATTCTGTATGAATATGAATAATTTATATATTATCTTTCTGTTGTATGCAACGCAGACGTCATTTTGACATCTCATGTTTAGAGTTATCTTACAGTCTCTCAAACTAACAGTTAGTTTAAACAGGGGGAGATTTTTAGCGTTGGAGGAGTTGAAAATAAACACAAAGTCAGTGCAAGTGTCTTTGAACACAGAATATTGTATAACTGTTAATATATTATGGTAGTTTTCAAATTAAAAACTTCTTCTGATATTTACATAACTTTTTGTAAAACGTTCTTCGAAGATAATTTTTAAGTGCTAATCTTTTACTGTATGTATATATGAGTTACTACCTGATAATGAAAGTAATCTATCCTTACTAATTTACTGTAAAAAGAGGAAGAAAGCTTTCTTCAAGATTTCAGGGATCTAAGATTTATATGACTGCCTAATGTTTTTTTTCAGTAAGTTTCTTTTTTTGCTTGTTTTGACTTGTTTGACATCATTATCAATCAGACATTTCCCATGTTTAGGTTTACCTTGGATATTCACCTTTAATGTGAAGTTTTATCCTCCTGATCCTTCACAGTTGACTGAAGATATCACTAGGTATGCATAGTTCCTAATTTTAAATAAACTAATTTAAAAATTACTGTTAGTCTAATTTGAAGGCCATATAAAATTTCTTCTTCAGTTTCTGGAGGTCATAACAGGTTTGGCTATTACTGTAGAACACTACAGATGTTTTTATATCAACTGCTTTTTGGAATGGGGTTGAAAAGGCAAAGTGAAAGCTCAAGAAGAAACCTGACAAAGAAGAATTTTATGATAAGTGGGGATATGATTTGGGTGGGATGTAAGATGCGAATGATCAAATTTGAAAGAAGCCAGTGTTTATTGCCAGGCTGCTGCTTTATTATATAGCAAATGAGAGTGTTGGGGGTATTGATATTGAGAGCAAAGCTCAAGGGGTCCAAGGTACTTCAGTAATAATCTGGGCTAGGTTGGTGAAAACATAGTATTATACATATGCATTAAATAAAACCATGAAACATAATAAAACCTGAAAATACTCCTCTTCCGAAGTTCTTAGAAAATACTTAGAATGCAGTGGATACTAGGCATCTAAAAAGTAGCATGGCAAGGCTAACATAACCAGTGGGTAGAGTGCAGGGAATTGAAGCTCATTTTTTCAGGAGTTACAGAAAACCTAAACAGTTTTGGTTTGGAGTTAGCTGAGTCTGCTGAGGCAGGATATATGTTATACACATCACGTCGCATCACTTTTCTGCACAAAACAAGATAGCTACACAAGGTATTTAGTACACACTGTGTTTAAAAGAAGCTGTCTGTTTCTTTGAAAATTTTCAGCGAGTTTGTTGACATTTCAACTGGTATAAACATTTTTATGGTTATAGCTTAAAGCTAAATTCCTTAAAATTTAAGCTTCACATGTAAAACTTTTACATTTAAAACCTGTGCTAGGGTAGGATGTCTACTGATTGTTAACTTGTTAAATTTGGTAGAAGACTGTATGCAATACCTGAAATATTAAATTCTAATACAGAGATAGTTTAAGGAAGGCAATTATGCGTTCAGTGCCAAATTGGATTTCTTTTGTGTATTACATGACTTGATTAGCTCATAGACTGCAAGGGGTATAAAAGTTAGAATTCTAAAGCGAAAGGGAAATTTCAAAGGAAGTGCATGGGGTTTTATTTGTAAACCTTAGAAACCTGCAGGCTAGAATGCAAAATGAAGGAGTTCCTAAGTCAGCTTTTGTTACAAGCTAGATAGAGTTTTCATTCATTTATATTGGAAATCAGAATTTTTCCTACTTTTCAGATTATTTATGAAAGTAATATTGACTCTGAAAAATGGAAGTGAAATTTACTGTGTGGCAATAATGCTCAAATAATATAAGGTGTAACAAATCATTAATGGATTGACTTATTTTAAAATATGCTTATATGATCACATGCATCTCGATAAATTCTGCCATATCTCTCAAACTTGCCATTGGTAACACTTTCTCTGTTCTTGTTTGTGTTTGTTCGTTTTTTTCCCCACTCCTTTGTTTTGCAGATATTTCTTGTGCCTACAGCTTCGCCAGGATATTGCTTCTGGTCGACTGCCGTGTTCTTTTGTGACGCACGCCCTCCTTGGTTCATACACCCTGCAGGCTGAGCTTGGGGATCATGACCCAGAGGAGCACCGCAGTGATTATATCAGTGAATTCCAATTTGCACCCAATCAAACTCAAGAAATGGAAGAGAAAGTAGCTGAGCTACACAAAACACACAGGTGTGTCAGATACAGTGACACCAAATGAAATCATTGTTCTTTGTTATGTTTATGTCAATTCTCTTAAGAGTATGTGTAAAACTGCAAAGCTGAAATTACTGTTGCTTTGGAAATCTTCTGTTGTGTAACCAGAACCTCTTACTTTCATGTGTTTAAAAATTTCAGTTTGAAAATAGTAGCTTCACTAAGATCTTGGATGAGACGTTTTGGAGAAAATATTTTTATTTGAGCATATGAATTGGTTTAAGCAACATATAACTAAAATATTTTGCAAGAGTGAAGGTGGAAATCTCTACTAAAGGAACATAATAAGCTTTGAAAGAACACTTTCCCTTTAGGGCAAAAATGCTATTGATACATTACAAACAGAGGTTTTTCTATGTGTCTGAATTCTAGGATTCCACTCAGCTTTGATTTTCAGTTATTTTGTCAATAAACTCAAGGCTTATTCAATGGTTTTAGGGGCTTGACTCCAGCACAGGCGGATTCCCAGTTCCTAGAAAATGCTAAGAGACTCTCCATGTATGGAGTGGATTTACATCATGCCAAGGTATTGGGGATTGGTTTGGTTTGGTTTGGTTTTAGGATAGACATGTTTAGTTTTAAAGATCATAGTATATGTAGATTATTTTAAAAATTTCATACCCTCAATTCTTATGTATAAGCCTTTTATCTCTTGGTCATGATAATTACTCAGTTTACAGCTCTAACATCCATAGAATTTATTTGAAATCTAGGTTTATTTAATGCATAGATGTACATGCAGTTTGGAAAGAATATTTCGTTCAAAAGAGCAGCTAAATAAATTTTAAATGTCAGGTTTTTGGTGCCAAGGAGATGTGGGATCATAAACTGAAGCCTAAAAGAACATGTAATAGTTTTTGTAATACAGTGAGAGTTAAAAAAGAGGGGGGAAGGTCTTGGGGGAGGGTGTTTTTTTTGGTGCTTTTTCCACTCCTCTGGGTAGGTCAAATCAAATTTGCATTGCTGTTGGGATTTTTTCAGTTAAAAACCCAACAAACCAACTAACCAACCTCCTCCCACTCTCACACAAACTACAAGTCTCAACTCATTAGGAAAATCAGTTCATTGTAAGCATATCAGTCCTATATTTCAAAAAGAAAAACAAGACTTTTAAGTACTGGAGAAACATTGTTTTATTCTGTTTCATATGGAAACACTGTGCACTTGTTTTTGCAACTTTCCATAGACTTTTTCCTCTGTCCTGTTAGAAGCACTTGAAAGAAATGTACTTCAATTTTTATTCATATACATTATCTATGTGTGTAACATTCATTTTTTAATACAAGTGAGGCATGGCAGTTTACTTGGTCTGTAGTGTTTTGAGAAACTTAGATTATTAGAATTTTATTGGAACTTTTTTTTGACATAGTGAAGTAACTGCAAGCATTAAAGCACTATTTGCCAGAATCCTCTTGCAACTGTTAGTTACACCAGGGAAGTAACTTTTGAATGACAGTGTCAGCATTTTATGTAGTTGATTTTGTTGTTGGGGAGAACATGTAGTGGTACAGTGTACTGAAGCCTTATCAGTAGGTGATGAGTTTTATAGCCTGTAAAGCTTGCATCAAACGCCGTCAGTGGAACACAATGCTCAGGAGCGTGGCCCACCAGCACTTTGAAATCATGATGTTGACATTTCCAGCCAGCTACCCATTACTTCCTGTATCTCTGTTGGACTAAGAGGTGACCATGATCACCACCTTGTTCAGACTTCCATTGACTGTTTTACGTTGGAAGAACCTGTTTTTAATTTTTCTTCTTTTAATATTTGTTTGGTAGCACACCCACCATACCTCTCCTTGCTTGTAAGTTGTTGACTTAGTCTGTATGGCCAGAAAATTCCAGGGAGATCTTATTGCAGCCTTTCAGTACTCAGAAGGGGCTTATCAGAAAGGTGGAGACAACCTTTTTAGCAGGGCTGGTTGCGATAGGACAAGAGGTAATGGTTTTAAACTAAAAGAGGGTAGATTCAGACTACATATAAGGAAGAAATTTTTTACAATAAGGGTGGTCAAACACTGGACCAGGTTGCCCAGAGGGGTGGGAGATGCCCCATCCCTGGAAACATTCAAGGTCAGGCTGGACGGGGCTCTGAGCAACCTGATCTAGTGGCAGATGTCCCTGCTCCCTGCAGGGGGATTGGGCTAGGTGACCTTTAGAGGTTCCTTCCAACCCAAACTATTCTATGATTTTAATATTGAAGAATTTCCCAAAACGTGGCATATGCAGATAGAAGCATGCCAAAGCCATTACTTTAAGCCTTTCCAATAAAAATAATATACTTGACTATTTCTGCATTAAGAATCTCATTGTCAAGGTCTTTCAGGTTTGAATATGAAACAAGGCCCAGTTGCGTTATTCCCTCAAGATATGCCAGCATTAACTACTTGTTTGGAATGTTATTAAACTGATTTTTATGAAATTGTGTCATACGTGATAGGATTCTGAAGGTGTGGATATCATGCTGGGTGTGTGTGCTAATGGACTGCTCATTTACAAAGATAGACTCCGGATCAACCGCTTCGCTTGGCCAAAAATTCTGAAGATTTCCTATAAGCGAAGTAATTTCTACATCAAAGTCAGACCAGCAGAAGTAAGTAGCACCTTTCTATCTTGTTTCTTTTGTGAGATTATTTCTATCCAGCAACAAGACAACATCCCGATTTTTTTTTTCCCCCCAGATGTCCTCCCAGGCTTATGCTGGATTAGAGCAGAACATAAAAGCATTTTATTTTCCTCTTCAGATTCTACTGATGGTGTCAAACACATCTTGATTACTAGATGCAAACCAAGAAGAAAATCTATTTTATTTTGCTAATAGATGCCATCTTGTAATTTTTTTGTTTTTTACAGGGAAAGCTAGTTACACTGCCCATGTTCCTACTGTCTATACAGACTTGCAGTCCTGGGAGAGAGCCAGCTTCTCTTTCCCTTTGGGTGTAATTGTTCACTAAATGTCAACACATCTAGTTTATGAGTGTAACCAAAGAATGGAGTTGTCCTGTAGGATGTTACAACTCTTCTGTTAGCTGCTGTGGAAGTAATGGATTCAACTTTCTTTCAGATACCGTTATAAGTTTGTGGTAGTTGCTGAAGGGGGGGAGGAGGGGAGGTGTGTGTGTTTGTGTTTTGAACACATTGTAACCGGAAATTTCACAAAAAATCTCAAACACCTTAATGGTTTTTTAGATTATAATCTAAAATGTTTAAGGTAGCTTGTACTGCGTGAATAAATGAAAGAGAAGTCTAAATGCCAATGGTGCAATAGTAATGTTGTAGTTTTGTAAGTTTTGGAACACAGGTGTATTGCTGTCGCACTCACTGATGGTTCATAGATGTAATATTTTTGCGAAGAAACTATTATGTAGTGAAATGGATCAGGTAAGCTTAACACTGCAGTATGGGTTTCAGACTTTTATTAAATCCAAGGAAAGTGTGCAGCACAACCTGCAATAAAATTACTTCATGCAGTTTAAAAAAAAATACCTTGGGCAGCTAGTCAGAAAAATCAGCAAAGAACACTGAAGTATTATTAGATTTCTCAAAAGAGTCATTAGTACAGATAGGAAGTGATAGTGTGATTATTACCCATCATGACTAGCCCACCAAGTATAATTTTATTAAAAGGCTGGAAAATCTGCGGGTTTTTTAAATTTTTTTTTTTTTTTTTTTTGATCTTATGAAGTGTTATGACAGGAGAGTTACAGCTTGTTATAGTAATGGAACTATCTGAAGTCTGCCTGCTAGTCAGTGGCCAGCTTAAGGAAATGTATTAATTTATCTGTGGATTCTTTCCAGCTGGAACAGTTTGAGAGCACTATTGGGTTCAAACTGCCAAACCATCGGGCTGCTAAAAGGTTATGGAAGGTTTGTGTGGAGCACCATACTTTCTTCAGGTAAATGATGATTCTCTGCTTCCCTTACTTTGCCAGATGTGCTCATATCTTTCTTTTAAAGGATATGAGGAAAGTTGAGAAGATTTCCCCTACCTCTTTGCCCGTAGTTTCTCAGTCCAGTAACACCTCTCAGACAGAAGACACCCTAACAATCAGTGACCTCAAATTACCAATTCTGAAAGTCTGAAGTGCAATTAACTGCTGTATTTAAACTTTCAGAGTGCTAACAGGATGGAACTAAACTAGTGATCGTACATAAGACTTCCTGAGAGACTGACTTTTCAGAGTGACTGTCTAGAAAGCCACTATACTCCTTCACAAAATACTCTCAGGGCTTGACAGTAATCTTCATTCACTTCACTTTGCAGAGTATTCTGCTGAATGTAAATGCTTACAGCTGAGTTTTTGCTTACTTATAAACTGGGCTGTGTTCACAGTCATTCTTTAAAGAACAGAGAATCACTTTAAAAACAGACTACTATTTGTTTATGTAATAATCCATAACTTTCTCTGCATTTTTTTCCCCGGTGACTGATAAACATAAAATTATGAATTGGTCATTGAAACTATGGTCTATTTGTAAATGAGCATTTTAGCAATAGGCCACAGAGTTGCTTTTACTTCTACTTCCTCCACTGAGAAGGCATTTGAAAAAAATCTTCATTTGATTTTTATAATAGCACAAACTCCATGAGGGAGTGCATGTGCCCTATGCAGCGTAGGGGTCACAGATTTAGGCTGAATCTCATAGGCATTGAATCTGAGTTTCTTGCTTCATATGAGCATGGTAACTAGGGTTTGTAAAAGGTAAACTTTGTCCTTCAGTAGCCTGGTTTTTATTTTAAAAAAGCAGTTGTATTTTAAGGTAGGTGCAGTCCTGTTGCTGAATACTAGTCTGAGCTGAATATACTTGCTAGACTGAGACCTTCAGAGAACTTGGAGACCATGAGACCTAAGCAGTTCAATACTGGAACTATCTCACTGGATGGTTTTCAGTATTCAAATTTTAAAGGGATGTGATATTCTTTAATACAATGTTAGAATTTGTGCTGGGATTCGCAATCAGTCTCAAAACGCTGAAGTTAGAAGCACTTCTTTTTTCTAAACCCTGATCAAAGATTTTTTTTTTTTCCCAAGTTTGATAGAATTCATTAGTAAAGTTTATTAAGATGCATAGTCCACCATTCTATTCTTCTTTAAAATTTGAAGTCTGCTTTGGCTGGTGATGTCTGTTACCACAAATAGCATGTGGTCCTATCTTCAATGAAAAGTTCATCAACACCCTTCAGATAACTCATGCAGTGATTTGCTTTGCTGGGAAACTGTATTTCCTAATTTTATAATAATAAAATGAACCTGAATAGGGAAAAAACAGATCTTATGGAAGTTAAAAATCCTAAACTAAGAACTACCATTTGCAAATATAAAATTTTTCGGGAGTGTTAGTATGTATTAGATAATCTTACTACAGAAATTCTGACATAATAACATTAATTGGATTTTTTTCTAATCAGAAGTGGCTTTTCCTAACCAGGAATGACATTATAACAAGAATTATGTAACAAACACTTGAACCATTCTGTAAAATCCATACACTCCACTGATGTCATCAGACAGAAAATCCTCAGAACCTCTCATCCTGATTTAAAAACAGTAAAATAATCCAGCTCTATTTTTCTCCAGAGATAAAAAGCAGAAAGCAATTGCTGCAGTCCAGGAGACTGTGTAGCTCTTTCAGAGCACGTGTGTTATACCACGATGAATTGTATTCAATCTAGATGTACATTTTTAGCTTCCAGATCTCTTAGCATGCCCTATGTAACACTGTAAGATTCCTTGTGTTGTCTTTTGCAATGTTTCAGTTTTTCTCAAATAATTGCATTAAGACACATCACCTTATACTTTATGGGAAATTCAGCCAGCATATAAAGTTATTTGTAAAAATTTGTAATGAACTATATTGAAAATGCCAACCAAAAGGCATTGGATTCACTTGTATCAGCTCAACCTTATAGGATTCCAGTACTGTTTTCAAAAAGCAACAATGTACATTAAGAAATACAATCAGACTATGTATCCACATTAATCTTCTGAGATAAGCTTAGTCTGCAACTCTGGATCTTAACCAATGATGGCAGAAACCTGCTTATAATTCTGCTTTATGATGTTTTATTTGAAATTTTCATGGTTGTTTCAGTGTCTCCCCAGAATGTCTTAAAATGGTAAAAGCATAGTTTTGAGTTACTTTATGTAATTAAGTTTGTAATACAAAAAATCCATTCAAATGTCCTTAATCAGGAAGTAATTAGTTCTCTTGTTTTTTCCACATTAAAAGATTAGAAGTTTATCTCAGCAGGGTGGAAGACAAAAATGGCAGTTAATGCTGTAGCCTTGCCAAGACTGGAAAATAAAGAACAGAAAGAACCTTGGAAAAACCCTCTTAGCCTTCTTCCTCTTAATGCATAATGCATTCTGTCTTGGAAATAATGTGAAGAAATAAATTGTCACAAAGATTGCATAAGGCTGTTTTATAGAGGCAATGAAAGTGAAGCTCCGGATACTTGTGATTTTATTACAGAAGTGGCCTTAGTGCAGAAGGGTGGATGAGTCTGTCTTGAGTTCTGTTTTCTTTAAAAATGTTTTATGAACACATTAGGATTCAGGTGCGTGCATATGCATCTTAGGCATGCAGGATTGGATCCTTCTGGCTGGTGCTCTGACAAAGCCATGAACATCCTCTCTTCGGAAATGGTAACCCTCTACCTGGCTCACCGTTCTTTTTGCTAAGTATCTGAAAATTCTTCAGTTTCGCTGAAATATCTTTAGAATGAATGTCAGTTTTCAGAACACACCACTGGATACTGTTTTAACGTATGTTGGATCGGATTCCACTGACACAGATACTATATTCTCTGTGCAAATGCTTCAAAAGAGCAGAACAAAGTCAGCGTACTTTTAAGTCTCTCTTGCCCATCTGTGCCATCCTCAGTACAAAGGGCACAGCAGTTGCTGATTCTGCTTGAAAGAAGCTAATGTTCAGTGAGCTTCTCATTCTTTCAGATCCTCAAATCAAAAAACTCTATCTGGAATAATCTCATGGTTTTATGTGGAGGGAGAATAGGCCATGCAGACTGCCGTGCTGGGTGAGCATGTGTTTGCAGCACTACCATGATCCAGGGAGCAACATCAAAATCCTTTCTAGAGAAGCTGAGACTAGGAAAGGTTGCTGCAGTGATGACTGTTTATCCTATCAGCAAGGATGGCACTGGAACAAACAATACCCTCAGTGTTGACGCTGATGGCTTAGATTTCAAAAACAAAGACCAAGCAATGAGGGTTGGATGAATAAGAGCTTGAAGTCCTCATACTGAAGGAACTTCAGGGGGGTATAAGAGGACCTGTCTCTTCAAACTCGTGTGGTGTCCAAAACTAGTGGAATAAATCAGAATCCCTCACAGCAAATTCTGCCACATTGTTACTTAGACTTTCTGACATTAACACAAACATACATACCCCACATTAACAGCACTCATAACTGAATCTCTTCTTCACCCCTTTCACATGTGCTTTCTTTCCCCCCTCCTTATATCCAGCAAGCATCAACTTACGCAAATCTATAAATGACATTGTAAGGAAACTGAGGTCTGAATCTAGCTTGTTAAACTTCCTACTGTTGGGTCACAACTGTCCAGACATCTCAGTCTTTTTTTCACTTGATACAGCCTTCTACGCAGCTTTGAGATGCCATTCCCTAACTCTGAGGAATAGCAGCCACTGTACTGGTACCTTGGAATAGAGGAAAGACAGTGGAAGTGGCATGTGTAGTTTCAACTATAAGTAACATTCTAAGGAGAGAGATCTGAGCAGTATTCTACATGGACCTGTAATGGCGTCAGCTTTCTAGAAAAAATGCCATTTTACCAAGATAGCACTGAAAGAGAAGGATCTCAGATGCTTAGTCATACTGTGGAAAATGTGATGTTTATCAGCATCACTTCAATTCCAACTGCAAATAATAAATAACATGCCTTGTTTTAGAAGTTATTCTCGCAGTTTATGGTAGAATCCTTTCTTGGAGTGCACAAATCGTGCATGGTGAACTAAAGTTGAAATATAATTAGTAGCTTTAAAGTACCTCATTAAATACATAAAATGAAGCCTTATTGACTGACTTCCCTCGTATTTACCGTTTAGACTTGTATCACCAGAACAGCCTCCAAAAGCAAAGTTTCTAACCTTGGGTTCCAAGTTCCGCTACAGTGGACGTACGCAAGCACAGACACGACAGGCTAGCAACCTCATAGACAGACCAGCTCCATACTTTGAACGCACTTCAAGCAAACGTGTTTCCAGGAGCCTTGATGGGGGTATGAAATTTGGCTTATTTCTTCAGTGTTATGATTACATTATGTGTTGTCACTCTGATCTGAACAGCATTCAAAAATGTTGACATTATGGATGGTCAGAATGTTTATGAATTTCAGTTTCTGATGGGTGGTGTGAGGAGTAGCCACTTCAGTTACTTACCAATTTTAGGTGACCTAAACAGTAATTTAAATCACTGCCTAAATTGTATGGCACTGCTGTGAATATATGGAGGATTCTATATTGGACATATAGCATCTGTGTTCACTACTCGTACCTGTTTTAAGGGATAGGTATGCACTATATGCTGTTATTAGAATTGTTTGGTCAGTGGCATCTTTTGGGCTCTGTGTTGGCCTGCGTGTGTCTCTGTACACCAAACAGAAAAGGCAGAACAAGTTGTTTCTTCTAGTTTTATATCATTTTGTTCAGCATATTAGTATCCTTGTGTATTTATTAGATACTTCTGTGTGTAGTTAAGAATTTTTATGTTGAGGTTTTTTGAATAGATAAAATTTTTGTGTCATTACTGGTGTTTGGTCTGTTTGATCAGAAATACGTTCTGGTTTCCTTTATTGGAAACAGGCATGCTTTCCAAAGGTAGATATAGCAGCAGTGTATGTGAGAGATGTAGGAGCACATGTTTTACTCTAAATCACTTCTGAAATAATAGAAAGTAGACAAATTCTACAGAAAAATGATGTGAAGCTTGACTTAGATTCAGGCATACACAACTTCACTGGAATCAAAGTGAACTGTGACAATGATGTGAGTTTAGCTAAAATTCATCTGTTTAAATTTACCTTATTTTCTCTAAAAATCTTTTGCTTACAAGACTTTTACTTCTACAAATATTCATTCTTCTATACTGGGACTAATGAGCAAACTGTGACACTTGCTTGGGAAACCTACAAAGTCTGAACCTTCTGAGATCCGAAGCAAAAATAAGAGCAAAAGTGCTTGCACTGGTAACGTGTGATGAGTCTTTGTGGCAACCAAAAGACTCGTCACCACATCACTGTTACGGTTTGAGTCTGGTTTAGTTCCTGTACTTCTTTTGTTTAGAAACAATTTGAATTCCTCCCAGCTCTCAGAGATTGTATCATGAAGCCTTTCCGGGTTCCCTTTGTACGTCATCTGCAGAACACAGATGTGTACGCATGTGTGTTCAGGCCCCAACTTTCACTTTTACAGAACCATCACAGTCAAAATTTTGAGCATGATGAAACGTTGCTCTTGGTTTTCCTTTTTTTTTTTTTTCCCCTCCTT
>Ga0065711_1047807_pt1 | contig 12133 bp, 10 predicted proteins | sample Hoacrofraction12_FD_59098 | JGI IMG/M metagenome (GOLD analysis project Ga0065711, IMG submission 59098) | Hoatzin crop microbial communities from Cojedes, Venezuela - Epithelial fraction 12 v2 (version 2) | ecosystem: Host-associated > Birds > Digestive system > Esophagus > Crop | place... | reverse complement strand
TTTTTTTTTTTTTTTTTTTTACAGAAATGGAAACAGTTTACTTGGGAAAAAAACTGTATTTTAGCTCAATGTTTATATCTTCATTCATTTAATAATGTCAGCTACTGATCATATTCATTCCATTTTAAACGATCATCTTCGTAGTCTTGCTAAAGCCAACATCAGCTTTATCAAAAATCTCCTCAAAATTCTTTGATGCTCGTGGGTTTTTCTTTTATTAGTTCCAACATTTCACTTTTTGATGATCCAGATATATTTTGCAGTTTCTTTCATACAGCCTTTACCTAGGAGTTAATTTTCTTCTTTCTACTACTATCTCAGCAGTGCAAGCAAGGCAGAAACGATGTTTCCCACTGAGATTTGGAGTATGTTAGAGAGCTGAAAGCACAAAAGCTGGCAGGACAGATCTTCCTTTAAGAGATAATTACTTCATTAATCAATAAAAAGCCAGCTCCCCATGGTCTATCTAAAGCATCTGTTAAGGAAAACAAGGGGAAGATCATCTACAAATCACAAGGGAGAGCTACTTCACCCCCTCACATTTGTGCATGGGCTAGTTTCTGATCATTCTAAAAATAATTCCTGTGTTTATACTGCTAAATTGAACAAAAGGGAAACTCAACTGTATCTTCCATTCCTGCAGTTTCACAGAAGAATCATATTTTTAAGGCATTTGTACATGCCACCAGGTCCAGTTAGGTGTGCCAGGTTTGATTTTTTTTTCACTAAATAACAAAAAATCTAAAATAACCATGATAAAGTAACCAAAATCTATCTTTTTGGAGATGGGGGGTGACAAATATGTAGAATTTTCTGGGGTTTCTCTATCTTTCTTTCAGAATATGCAAGGTCCAACACACTTGTTGCAATTTGTTTCAATCTGTTTTTTTTCCTCTTTCTTTTGGTTTTTTTTTAACTGACAACAATAAGTAACAACAGCAGCAACAACCTCCAAAGTCAAGAGAGACCTGGAACTGACTGACGGACTTTGTGTCCACAGAGAAGAGACATTGAAAGCTTGCATAAACCCTGGAGGTTTTTCCATCATTGACAAAGAGACAATTCCAATTATTTCTTCAAGTCCTCCCCTCTGCCTGGACCACAATTCTAAAATTTCCATACCCTAAAACAAACAGATGGGTTTAGACACCCTACAGAGTTAACTGTCTCTCAATTCTCTGTTTTCCCCGGATTAAATTATGATTGGTTTTAAAACCAGATTGTAGACCTATATATGACATTTCAGCTCTATTACATCCATTAATGCTCCCTAAAGGGATTAGGAAGAGCATTTTCTGCTTTCACGCCCAATACTCACAGCCACGTAATCTGATGAGCACCTCCAGTGTTCTTCAGTTCTCATATCATTAAAAGTTAGAGTCACACGTCGGCCTTCTTCCACTGTGATCCTCCATTCACACACTCGATTATGTGGGTATAGGTTGGGATAGTTGGGTGAAGTAAATGTTCCAACAGAGGCAGTAAAATCCCCACCACATTCTGAAATACACAAATATCAGGACACTTCTTAGAGTAAAGCATTGCTTATAGAGTTACAGCAAAAAAACTTTATCATGCAAGAAAAGGGATCCCGAGAGCTGGATTTGATATGCCTATTCTGTCTATATGTTTGTCTAAACAGCTAAGTTCCTGCAAGTCTTTATCGCTCAGCCATGAATGTAATTGAATATTAATTGACCATAGGAGCTCCTTTTAGTCTAATTATTAATATTCCCTTGCATGAAGGGCCCATGCCAGGCTTCAGAAGCCTGAGTGACCCACAGGCTTTGAAGCCAAGCGGTACAAGCCTCCCACTGTGGCAGGATTGAGACATTTCTGCCCTTCAGATGACTGAGCAGAGCTACACAGAACAAGCAAGGTCTTAGAGTGGGTAGTGATGAAGGATGTGTTTTTCCTCCACTGGTTAAACAGAGGTGGAGAAAAAGCTTTCAGGGATTTTAAGAAACGTTTTTTCAGTAGAGTTGTTTTGTGTTTTTCCTGTCTTTGTTATGAATATCAAATTGTGCTGTGAGGAAAGAACACTAAAGATCTTGGGTGTAGAGTGCATTTTTCTTCTGAGACTAATGGTATAAATTTACCAACTTACACTTGGTTTCTTTTTAAAATACAGAGATATAGTTTAATGGAGTGCAGTGGGACAGTTAGTCCCTTTCCTCACCCTCACAGACTCCTGCAGAATACTCTAATCTGTGTATCCACTTGTGTTGAATTTTTGCTAATACAGTTTCTCATCTATGGTTGCATAACAGGGTCCTGGGAGTGGAATAACATTCTTTTGGAGTTTGCTTCCCCCTCTGTTATTTTATTGCAGAAGCAAACATGAAGAATAAAGAAGCTTTCAGCTGAGCTTTCAAATGAGCTGGAAGGAGTTACGAAGCATGAGCAGGAGATGTTTCAAGAACACTACTGCAAAGAATTTCTTAAAAAGTAGCCATATTTTGGCAGGACAAGCATTGCATGGGCACTAAGAGTGTGAAAGAGAAGTGTGAAGCAGGACTGGGTCTATGTCCTGATCAAAGCAGCTCTTTGCAGTCATCGTGCATGGGACGAGGCAATGGGCATAAATTGAAACACGTGAAATTCCATCTGAACATATGAAAACACTTTTTACTCGTTGGAGACATTCAAAACCCCACTGGCCACAGTCCTGGGCAACTTCCTCTACCTGACCCTCCTTGAGCATGGGGGTTGGACTACCTCGTTTCCAGAGGTCTCTTCCAATCTCGGTGGCTCTGCAGTTCTGTGATTCTGCTTAATACCTATTGGTTAAAAACTATTGGTTTTAGGGAGGTTTAAGAATACCACTCACTTCATAGGGACAGAATAACATAAAGGCAAATCACAGCATTTCTTTACCTACCTCCTCACCAAGAGGGATGTGGGGAGGGTATGTTAGGACATCCCTAGACTGATTGCTGGATAGGTGTGGACAAGTGTGCTTCATTTGCATGAGACCTACCACTTCCAGTAAAATCCATTATAGCAGGAGACTGCTTGCCTCTCAGAGTTTTAGCTTGGCTAAGAAGTGATCAGAGAGCTCAATTCGTACTTCCCCAAGAGCTTAAATTTAAAAGCAAATAGACAGCACTCAGAGAATAACTGATCTAAAATAAATGCTGTACTAGTGCAGTTATGGTCTGTGGTATATGTTGCTTCCCTGAAAGTAACTTGCAACCTTAGAAATCCAACCTTCAGTACTGGAATCAAAGCGCAGTCTGAATCCTCGGGCATTCACAGATCCATCAGTGACAAACTTGACATAAGCAAAACTGTCAGAAGTGTCCACAGCATCAGGGACAAAATTACCACAGTACCTGCCCAACAAATTTCCTGCAAATATCAAATACAGAAAGACATTTTTGTTTCAATATATTATTTATATTGAAGCATCACTTTCCAATTTAACTGGACAGGCAGGAGTAAACTAGTAAAATCAAGTTCTGGCTGGAAAATAGAGGGGTTTTATTTGTCTTTGCTTCAGCAAGCAAGGCAGACAGAAGCAAATACTGTACATTGAAAAGGCTCACTTTGTACCCAAAGGGAAATGCTTTTAGGAACCTCTGGTGAGGTTTTGTAGTAGTACTAGGGAAGGGAAAACAAACACTGAAATAATTCTCAGACCAGAAGCGTTGTATTCTCGGATCTCCACAAAGTCATTTGTGCACTCAGAGGAGTTTTGAATATCTAGGTCTTCTAGTCTGATGGTAAGATAATGGCCCCTGGGACCCTGCAGAAACCATTCGCATAGCAGGTTGTCTTGATAGTGAATCTCAGGGTACCCCATGCTTTCAATGATGCCAGTTTGTCCTATCACTGTCCCGCCACAGGGAGCTGCAAAAGGAAGAACATTGCTTGGTTGAGTGAAGAGCCTCAGAGAGATGACCTTCCTCCTAAACAAGACTTCAAGCTAAAAGGCACAACTGACTTGTTCTCTAACTGTGGTAATAAAACAGGAATTACAGGAACTGCCTTGCAGTTAAAAATCTTCCACACTATCCTAATGCAACCGGTCCTAGTTTGTTGAGGGTTTTTTTCCCATCACACCCCCTTTCATTGCAAGCACCCCTTCCTCTCTGTCACAGATTTCAAGATCTCTATCTAATCTCTACCCGTGTTTGTATTTACCAGAAAATCTTGAAAAGATTTATTAGATAATTGTAAAGAAATTTAGTCTGCTAAATGTAGATCTAGATTTTTTATGACTAACAAAGGTTGATTGCTGGTTTGGGCCTACAGCTATGGTTCAGACTCCTCTTTCCTGCAGTCCTTTCTTGTTCCACTCCTTGTGATGCTTTGGTAAAGGATCACTGCACACTTTGGGAAACAGCTATTTATTTTTAATTTTCTTTATGAAAACTCGTTTTGCTGTGGTACCTGCAAATATAAGTTCATAATACTAAAGCTTACAGCAAATAATATTCCCAGGTGGAATTTATTGGATTTTACATTGTATTGTGTGTGTCTGCGAGTTACAATCTTTGTGTGCCAGTAACAGTTCTGCTCATACTATCTGCTCTTTTGAGTGATTAGCGCTTTGTTCCAGGTTGACTGGCATACAGCTGAGATACTGTAAATGTTTCATGGATAAATATAAATTATGGCTTCATATACTAACAATGTTTTCCTGCAAGTTGCTTCAGTTTTCACATTCAGAAACAGAATAGCACACTATATTGGTTTAAGTGTTTGAGATCTAACGCAATCAACAAAAATTCTGTGTAAAGCAATATAGTCCACTGCTTTGCCTTTGAGAAATTAACAGTCCTAGACTTTCCTGTATGAGTAATATTAACATAATAGTTGCTATTCATTGAAGATTATTAACATTATCAAAACAAAATGTAGCATATTTCTGAACCTGACAAAAGACTATTTTTTATTTAATTTTAAAACTTTGCTAGTGCTTTCTAATCCTGTTTTTGCAGCTTGAGCGCAACTATTTTAAAGTATTTCTCTTCCCAGCTAACAAATGATGGTTCTTACTCTTTTTTCCTTTTTCAGCCCATTGTTGTGCTGCTGCTGTTTTTCTAACAGCATTGTTATTGTAGATTGATTTACATTTACATAGAGAAGATCCTAATTTGTTCTGCTTCTGACAACTCTCAGCTGATCTTTCCATTCCCCTTCAAGATCCTGCTCATGAAAAAGACACTAATTTTGCATGCTGAAAATCAAATCGTGTTACATGACTTTTTCCACGTCAAGCTTTTTTTCCTGCTGTCCCTTTGATAATTGTCTTTGACAAGAGGTTATCCAATCTTTGTTTCCACTGCTGCAGATCTATGAGCACTTGCCAATTCCTACTTTCATAGTTTTGACCTCTTGCTATGCGCAGAACTTGCTGATCTTAACTCGTATGATGATTCTGATGCCTTAGCTCTAACATTAATTGAAAGAGACATGTATCTGCCAGTCTACCTCATAGGCATGATTGAAGCCCTAGTACAAAAGCCTGACACTTAAGACCAAAATCTTCTCTAAAATCAGATAAATTGATAAATGCAAGCATTACCAATGGAGTATTTAGCATTGAATCCCACATGCGTGGCACTGCTGTCAGACCTGAACCTCAGGTACATGACAGCTCCTGAGGATCTCTGCGAGCCTGGCATCAGACCTCCACACAGCTTGGCAATGATGGGGGCAGTGGAGTCAGCGCCGTTGCGTACCTCTAGGTAACTGGAAGTGCAGCTAGAAGAGGAGAGAATTTCTTGTTCAATGCATAGCAGTAATGCTTTGAAATCATTTCAGTATCTGCACAAAGCCATGAAGCTGTACTAAATTAGATCAGTTTCCACGCAGTGTGATCTGGACAGAATCAACAAGTTCATAATCAATTATAATTATGTAATATTTGAATCAAAATAAGTGCTAGAAGCATTGAGAAAGGTTAATTTCAAGCCCAGTCTACGATCAGATCAGATCTGACAGAATCAAGTTCTGGGGAGGGGTATGAGCAGCACTGATAAAGCAGTTGTGACCATCTTTAACATATTCTTTTTGGCCGCGTTCAGATTCAGCAGATATTCCCTATTAAGTCTCATTGATGACTGTTGAATTAAGGAACACATATAAGACAGATGAAAGGAATAAAAATTCACATCTGAGGCCTTACTTAGGTGGGCGTAGAAAGACCCAAAACATCTTAACTAACAGCTTTTTGCCTTCAGAATGGTGCAGCATCCTGGGACGCCAGAGAGAAAAGACGCCTTTGGGATTCTCCATCCTGCATGGTTTTTTCTGGACGTGGTCTCACAGGTGACACTGACCTTTGCCATATAGTGGTTCAGCCCCAAACCAATGAAGCTACATGAGCTGGAATCTAGGCCTTGTTTTATGCTTCAGGAAGGGAGTGCAAAACTTGCAGACCCTTTGCAAATCCTCAGACAGGCAATGGAGGAGGGAGACAAATTTTGTTGTAGCAAACCATTGGATTTAAAAGCACATGAGAGTCAAAATGGCTGAAAATTTGAATGTGAAAGGACTAGAGGACACAGATTTTACAGAAAGCACCTTTCTACCATGGACGCTTCCTCTCTGTTATATTCATTTCTGTCATGCACTGCGAAATCCTAGGAATGTATACCAGTGGCCTGACAGCTTCAGTGATCCCTCTCAAAAATTTCCTGCCCACTTTTTATTGTAAATCTGGAAGTGCACTCTGGGAGGAATTAGACAAAGTAACAGGGAAAGAAGAATCAGAATGGAGCTTATGAAGAAACACAAGCAAAATAATGTGGATGTATACTTTGGTGAAGGCTCAATGTAAAACTGATCTTCAAATTGCAGCTCTACTGCATGTCCATTAGGAGCAGTTATGGTCCAGACACAGTCAGCATGCGGGGGATAGTTGCTGGGATAGTTGGGGGAAGACATATATCCGCTGGGGTTGAAATCATTGATATAAATATTCCCTCCACAAGCTGGGAAAGAAAAGATTGCCAATGAAAAACAACATGTTAAGGAAATGGGTGAGACATCAAAAATATGAGATGAGTTATCACTATATTCCAACACAGTTTCCTTTTGGTGTCCTATAGTTACATCAAAACCAAATGCATTTTACTGCTTACTGTGGGAAAAAAAAATTAATGCAGTAGAATCCTATGTTCCTGCGCTCCTGCTTACCTAGCCCTCCTCATTTCCAAATGCTCAGGGCCCTGAATTAAATTGCTTTTAGTTCTTCCTTGGATTGCTTCTAAATCAAGCAGGAAACATTTCTTGCCTTGTTCCTATCCCAGTTCCCAGGAGCTAGAAAGCCTACAAGTCAGACCCATCAATGCTTCTGTGAATCACTCCCCACTTCTGCTTTCTAAAAATTGAAATGTCTGTTTGAGACAATAATGAGTGAGGAATGCAAGTCAGACCAAACAGGAGGATTTGTTCAGGTCCTTTATCCTATAAAATTATCTTTATTTTGAACAGAACCTTTCAGTCAAAAACTCCCACTATGTACTAGCAACACTGTCTTAACACAGGGTTTTAGTCAAGTTTTGTAAATTGAAATGGTAGAAATACTATTGTACAGCTTCACCTATTATCTTCATGAATCCCCTACAGTAATGCTAAGAATGATTCTTTCTGGCAGCAGGGAAAAGTAGGCAGAACACAAGCACTTAAAAATTTGAGTAGATTGACAGGGTGCCTTAATTATGTTTCATTACACTGTTTAACAGGAGGTCTCCTGGTGTCCCAAGTGGCAAGTGTCATGAATACAGTGGAAAAACTGCAAATGCCAAGTCCCTGTTCTACCCCTGGGACCTGAGCCTCCATTTTTTTCATTCTTTCAAAGAATGTTAGCTCTGGCAGGGAATGTTATTTTCTCAGCTGAGAGTAAAACTTGTGAGAAATGTTACCACCTTTCTAGACACGCTAGCCTAAATCATTGCTGACATCATTTAGCACTTGCACTAGGTACTATATGTTCAAAATAATGTTCTTGTTTCCAGGGGTTTTTTTCTTTCTTCTATGAATTTTGAATATCTCTTCCGAATAACAGATGCTACTTCCCTACTAAAGGGTTTCCCATAAGTTTGTTTTTTTTTAAAAAATTTGATATCTCCACATTCAGTGACCTGGAGCTGCCTCTCTTTGAAAAGGAGAAATTTGAGTGTCAGAGCAGAATTCATGCACTAAAGAATGAAACAGGACGTTTTTGCAGATGTCTGATTTTAACAGGGTTGGGATTTATAACAAGAACCTCCTTCTAAGAGGACAAACTCCAAGTTATATCTATTGAGTTGCAGATTTTATATTTATTCCCTAGACTTACCTAGGCTCTTAGCCTCATATTTCAGTTTGAATCCTTGTCCCTCAATCCTGCTGTCAGAAACGAAGTGGACGAACAGCTGATTGTCTGTGGTGTACATAGTAGAGATGGGGCTGCTTCCACAAAACCGTCCATTCCCTCTTCCAGACACCAAAGGTGGGGCAGTGTTATCTAACCCGTTCTTCAGCTAGAAGAGAAATTGCTAACATCACTCAAGCAAACAGCCCTGGAATGTAAACTTTGAGCACACACACTATCTCAATGCTTCCAACCGTGGGGAAAAACAATAACCTAGTCATTAAATAATGCACAGCAATAAATAAGAGAGAGAGGAGAAAAAATATCTGTGGTATTTCTCTTCGGTATTTTCACTCCCTCACATCCTGGGCTGCCTTACTGACACCGAAATCTCTAAGATTCGGTAGCTTTAACATCTTTGAGGATTTGGTGACCTAGCCAATAACCTCACCTCTACATAATCTCCGAGGCTGCAGGAAGTATCCTCACTCTCAACCTGGAAAGGCTGTTCAAAATGGACAGCAATGATAAATCCAGAGGTTACCGCTACATGCCAGGAACAATTCAGATTAGGAGCATAGTCTTGAGGGTAGTTGGGGGATGTTATCACACCCCTGCCTGTGTGCAAATAGCCTCTGCAACCTGAGAAAAATGAGTTGAAGCAAAGGAAAAAATATTAGTGTCGACTATTCACATATTCATTTAGGTGAAAACCCTGTCTCCTGAAAGGAAGATGTGACAGATAAAAGTAAATGTTGAAGCAAACGTATGAAATGTTGAGGGGCATAGAGCAACGCATACAGTGAATGATCGCCAAAAACACAAGACAGGAGTTTGCAAGATGACACACACCAAACATCTTGACAGTGAGACTCTGTTCTTAGACTTCACAGACAAGTGAGCAGGCAGCCATGCCAAGGACCTCCCATGGCATAAGCATATTGTTACACTCAGTACATTGCTTCTGGCCATGGATCAAACCACTGTCACCTACTCAACTTCCCCTGGCTGCGCTCTGTTATCTTAACACCTTCGTTGGTGCCTCCACCCGTTCAGGAATCTGTTGTCATCCCCGGGTGCGTGGGGGAGGAGTGCCACTGGAAACTGCTGACATTCCTGCTGGAACTTACACAGCTTTCTGCATCTGTCTCTCTCTGTTTTGTGTCTATGCTTTGAGTCATTTATTTCCCTCTCTTAGTTGGGCATTCCTTCACCCTTCAACTGAGCCATTATAAACTTCAGCACAGGCTTTTCTTACTTGTGAAAAGTGACTGGTCTGGTTGAATCATGCTTTGTTGTATTAGATCACTGGGAAAACAGCAAATTTTACCTTTGCAGAGTCAGACATTTATTAATGCACATTCATGAGATGTGAATAATTGGTCTGTGTGATTAATTAGATAGACTATAGACAGCTGTTAAAAATGCAGGAACCTTTTCTTTCCTTACCCCATTTTTAGCAGCAAGGCAGATATTTATCTGGGGGAGAAGAGAAACAAATCTTACTTTTGTGATAAGAGGCATTAAACCCAGCTCCAGTGACACTTCCGTCTGACATGAAGTGGATGAACATTGCCTCTCCAGTTGATCTTATGGGCCCAGGAGGTTCTCGTCCACACAGAGTAGCCAGCACTGGAGAAAGACTAGTGTCTCCTGAAATCAAAAGAACACGTTAGTATTAAACCAAATCAATTCACATCTGCCTGTTGGTTGCGGTGACTCACACTTTCAGGCAGGTGCTTTTCAAGATCTTTAACTCCTTAACAGATTGAGAAATATTTTTCATAGACCACCAAATACTTTGCTAGTTCTATTTTACCTGGCAGAATGTCTCAGCATAAAGGAAGAACACTGATTTAGAGCATGTTCCCTTTGTTATCTATATTGCTTAAGCTCAATGGACATGAGAATTCCAGGTACTGGGACCTTGGGTATCTACTGCATGCTGTCAGGGTAGGGCAAGATTGGCTTCTCACCATCTTGGATAATAAGTTTATCATAGTTGCACGAGCTGTGAGATTCTATGTCTAGGGCCAGGATATTGAACTCCACAGTAGATCCAGGAGCTCTGATAAGCCACACACAGTCAGCAAAATTTCTGTAATTCGTGGGCCAGCCCGGTGAGAAGAGGAATGAAGGTGTTTCTTCAGTTGTTACAGTCCCTCCGCATGCACCTGTCACGTACAAGAAGACAAAAATGAAAGCATCCTCTTTTTAAACTGAACACTCCTCTCGCATAATTTAAGATGACAGTCCCATAATTAAGCACAGTGGGGGCACAGTGATGATCTGTGTAGTCACAGGAATGCATTTGGAAGCATTGCTTCAGTTTGGCCTGAGAGTACAAAACCTGAAAATCCTGACCTATAAGGATGTTCCTGTACTACCTGGTACAGCAATGATGTGACCTGTTGTGCCATGAGAAATATCTAGCAAAAGACCTAAAAGCATCTACCACAGTTTACCAGAGGCTGCATAGCAGAAAGGAACAGTGCATACATAACCAATAATAGATAAACAATTTAGGCCCTCTTGAAACTGAAGTACTTTTCTTTCTCCACTCCTAATGTCTCAGCTACACATTTAGATTAAGATGGAGTCCTTGCTGGGATTTCTAGTGGGTCAGTGCTCTCCCAGTACATAAACCCATTCCATACCGCCACCATCTTGCACAGCACCAGGGATCCTCAGTCCCTCTGTCCCCAGAAATTTGCCTTCAGATTTAGAAGGAAGACATTGCACTATGTCCTAGTTAGTCTTAACTTTCTCTTGTTGAACTTGCTCAGAGAAAATCAGTGGTACAAGCAGCATATTCCCTGTCATTACAGGTGCTATTTGTCAGAGATATGTGATCATACTGAGAATGTTCTCCTTATTTATGGATACGTGATGCATTATAGTGAAAGGTTTCATATGACAATGGCTAGTGATTAAAAATGGTATTTCAAGAGGGATACTTTTTCTTGAAAGCATATAAAATGTTTAGCTTTCATGAAATATCTGTGTAAAGAAAAACGCCCCTCTAGCAACATGCTTATTTTTAAAACACTGTAAAATAGTATGTCTGAGAGTCCCTAGAAATTGTTTTGAAAAGCTATTAAAATGCCTAATTAAAATATCAGTGAAAGCTTTCCCTCTGTTAATAGCTAGGGCTTTCTCTTGTGAGGAAGTTGGCTTGGAGTTTTTTTCAGTAAAGCTCAGTATATCACTGTCTATAGCACTTTTAACCACGCAAACCACTGAAAACCCACCTCTGGCAATGGCGCGTGTAACGGCAGAAGCATCCTCTGCATACCATTCTAAAAGAAAGCCTGTTCCAGTCACAGACGGATCTGACTGGAACTGGATTGTCATCGAGCTGCCGGAGGATGCAAAAGAAGCAGGGTCTGCACCACAGTATGTTGCAATAGGACGAGAATGAATGGTGGGCCCGTCATAAACCTGCAGAGAGAAGGAGAATGGTGCTGTTCCTTACACAGGCAGATTTTCATCCGCTCCACATTCAGCACGTTTCCAAGGAAAAAATTACCCTCTTTGAGTGCATGAGGGATCTTTCAGCAAATCCCAGTTAGAGAGAAACCTCTCTTACAAAAAATGGCACAAAATCTCCCTTTCCATTATATACTGTTAATTGTGAAGCTTTCACACTAGAAGGATCTGAATGGAAGCCATCAAATTCAGCTCATTGCCCATCGCAGGGCTGCTCTTTGTGAACATGGACTGGCCTCCCGCATTAAGTAAGTCCTGGTATAATATTGTTCCTTACTGAGGAAAAAACCAACACTATCTGCAGGAAAAAAAGGCATTGTTTTTCTCCCCCCCCCC
>Ga0065711_1047806_pt1 | contig 12134 bp, 7 predicted proteins | sample Hoacrofraction12_FD_59098 | JGI IMG/M metagenome (GOLD analysis project Ga0065711, IMG submission 59098) | Hoatzin crop microbial communities from Cojedes, Venezuela - Epithelial fraction 12 v2 (version 2) | ecosystem: Host-associated > Birds > Digestive system > Esophagus > Crop | place... | reverse complement strand
AAAAAAAAAAAAAAAAAAAGAAAAAAGTAAACCACATAGAGGAAGAAAACGCTGCTTACCTGAAATGCCAACTGAATTGTTTCCAGAGTTTTGGATGGCTTACAGACAACTGACAGAGCAATGACAAATTCCCGAATGTCAATTCTGCCACCTTCATTCTGTGAAGGAAAACCTCACATCAAAATACTGCAATTTGGCTGAGAACTTCCACAAATAACTAACAGTTGCTAAAGATGCAGAATATTCAGAAAGACCATTACGTATGCCACTGCAAAAAAATCTCAGTGAAATTAATTCAAGGCAAGAACCTGGGTCATCAAAGCTCTGCAGGCCCTTTTCAGAGTCTGTCAGAAGTCGTAATTCAAAGACTCTTTGAAGACAGTGCTGCTACTGTCACCCTTCACTTGCATATTTAATATTTTTATGTTAAGCCATCTGAATTACCAGGTTGAAATGAAAATCAGGGAACCAGAGAGCAAGGTAGCCTAATTCAAGCCCTGAGGACATGACATCTGCTCTTTGGTCTAAGAGGGAACACTGTGGACCTATCCATCTCCTGGTCCAAACAGCACCTCATCCAGACAAAGATAACAGTCATTTCCTCATCCTGACTGATTGCCAGAGGAATGAAAGACTGGCTCATTTGCCAAGTTCCTGGGTCCTTCGGGTTTCAGGCATCCTAGAAGAATAAGTGATTTATTTACAAGGTAAGTGAAGTATCAGCCAATAGGCATTGCATTCAGTTGCAACAAGTCACAGCAGAGGTTTATCCTGAACCCATCTTTCTTCCTCTTCAACATTTTGCATCTAGAAAGAAAATCAGTTTTGTCCAACTGATACTCCTTTTAATTTCCACCTGAATGAATGTGTTTAGTTGATGATAGGTGCTCTTACCTTGCTGAAAGGGAAATGCAGTACATAAATATTGTGAAGTGCTCAAAAGCACTTAGCAGTGGTCCAAATCAGACCTCAATGAATTAAGCTGAAACAGAATTAGGCTAAAGTAGAGTTTACCAGAAGTAGTACAATTTTTAAACATGATATTGTTTCTTACCTCATCAAAAAGCGCAAACATACTTTCTAATGTGTGAGAAACTGGAAATTCCAAGTATGCTGAAAATTCTTTAAGATCAACCTTTTCTTTCTTCATTTTCATGGCACTTGCAGCATATTTATCAAGGTCATCTTCAAGTGTTTCTGGCTTCAGCCTAAAAAGCATATTATTTTTGCACAGTTTAAAAATAAACACAGTTTTAACAATACAAATTGCAATATACCAAATGAAACAATGGATGATAACTGTGTAAAACATTACAAAATCTGGAATCATAATTACTAACCAACTTCATGATAAAATAATGCATTCCTGTGACTTCAAAGCTCATGTTAATTCTTGAACTGTATTAGAAATTACTGTGACAGCTTAGGAACCCTGTTCATAAACTTGTGTCCTTTATTCTACCTTGATTATAAGCCATGTGTCTAAGCAGTTCAACATGAATAAGAAACACAGTCTAGAACTAGCTAATCAGAAATACCAGGCATGGAGAACTAGGTGGGATTTAGGTCACCTGAATACAGCCGTATTGTAGGACAGTAACATAAACCAATTACAATTCCAAATTTACTAATGTCATTGAACAGGAAAGACCCAATGCATCACCTTGCCTAAAAGAAATCAGGGATTACATAATAGCGATTACACTGTTAATCCTGTTTGTCAGTCCTCATTTTTTACATTCAGTCTGGAGTTGGACACCATTTACGGGGTGACCCTAAGAAAGTTATAGCAGTTCATACAGCTACAGAAATTCCCTCAGTCCTTCTGATTGCAAAACCAGATTTTGACTGATGAATGAACAGCTTTATGCTGGTATCTACTGCATGGCGGTTGTTTATTTGTTTTCCTTTTTGTTAAGTCAAGCTTCTTGTTTTCACTTTGCAAAAATAAGTCTTACTATGAATACAATACATAGTGTTGCTGGTATGTGGGGAAAAGTAAATTCCCTCCCTAATACATCGCAAACCAAATCTTGATTAGCAGATTTCCTCTGAACTGATTTAGTGTGACATGGGCATCCAAACTTTCCAGTCTGAAGACAAAAGCAGTCAATAAAGTCTTCTACAATAGCCTTCTGCAGTTGTCTGTTCTGCTGTTTGCTGCTGCAGACAAGGAAAAGCAGTTGTTTACAGAACTCACAAGCTCACACCACAATTGTTCCCAGACTGCAGCTGGGACTCCTCAGCAGCTTCCTCTCAGTGACAAGAATGAATAAAATACTTAATATGAGCATTCTCAGGAGCTTCTGAAAAAAGATAAGAGCATTTTTGATAGGAATATTATCTGATACGTCAGCTCCAGACCTCGATCGCTTGCTGAAATGACCCTTCCTGAAAATCACTGTTTTTAAGAAAAAAAACACAACTACTATGCTGTCTGCTATTACCTAAATGGACTTACCAAAAATGTACTAACTAAACAATGCTAAGCCCTGTATTTCTGAATTATAAGACCTGAACATGCAAGAATTCTTCCAGGGACCCATGGCCCCTACAAAACATTCGTACATTCTCCATCCTGGCATTAAAGCACCTATCTTAAGTTTTGGTCCTAGACAGTATAAAAAGAGCAGCAACACACTCCTCTGCAAACACTGATTTTCCACGATCAAGTAGAGAAGTAACAGCAACAATGACGAAGGGATCCATGGAGGATTTGAGATGTACACAGAACTCAGCTTCTCACATGCAGGATTACATATAAGAAGTGTCCACAGATAATACATCCCCACCATAATAGCCAAAATGGATTTTAACTGTAGAATGAAGGACAGCTGGCATTGGAATCCTCCCTTGAGATAAGCCACCACTGACACAGAAGACGCAGTCTAACATCTGCCTCTAAATCAGAGAGATTTGATTTGCAATGAATCAATTCAAAATTCACCTTCTAGAACTGAGGGAGTACTCGTTTGGTCAGTAGTATTCGAGACTCCTGAGATCTCCTCTTCACCAGTCAGTTAAGTCTGAAAAACTACAGTGTTTGAAGGAGCAACTTTGTACAGAAAGTGGCATGGCTTACCACAAATCTTACAGACATCTTGTGGTTTGCATTTTGTGAATACAGAAAGAGATGCAAGCCAATCTCAAAAAGAACATGTGCATCAGCGAGGCAAACTTACTGCTTCAGCTTGAGTACGACTGCATTGTACTTCTGGTAATCCAGGGCGGGCTCACTTTCCTCTAGCCCTTTCAGAATCACAAAGAAATTGATGTGTGGATGACCATGACCTGCTATGCTGAAGCCTTTTGAAGCCAAGTGTTCCAAATCTCACAACAGATTCTGAACCAATGTGAAATGGTTTGAATGTCTTAATTCCTTGAAAATTGTTACTTTTATGCCAATGATGGCTCTAAAAGCTAGAAAGCCAACAGTGGATGTTTTCCAGATCTTACAAGCCTATAGCAGCATTGCCTAGTAGGACCCTCACGGCCAAGTGGATGAGATAATATTGGAGAGTAGTGGTCACAACGGAACTGCTGTTTAATTTAGGCCATGCTTACCAAAATAACATGGCTTTTAAGAGACAGCAGAATTGATTCAACACAAGTAGGTTTACTAACACTGAATTTCACCACACCTAGGGACTGTGTAAGGAGATAAACCCTGCAGGCTTGGTAAGGTTGTAGAACGTTCTCCCAGGTCAAGCATCACTAGTACCCATCACATGGGTACAAGACACCAATAAAACTCAGGCTCAGTAAAGCAAAGGAGAGAGTTAAGGATCCAAAAAGAACTCCAAAATAAATTGCTGTCCATCATTAAAGATAAAAATTACCAACTAAGAGTAATCCTACTGAGACAGCTAAGAAATCTAGAAGGCAAGAACAGGGGATTTTTCAGAAATCTGACCTGAAAAAGATGATTTGGTACAAATCATACCTATGTTAAAAGAAGGGGACATAATCAGCAAAGCCATACTGTCTCCAGTGAAAAGTATGAAGAACTTCAGAGTCTGTGAACTAAATGCATACATTAGGTCAAGAACCTGCCAAACCAAAGGGTCTTGTGCCACATGTATACCAATCACAAAATGCACACATTCACCATGATACCACATTATGTTCTTGTTGTACTTCCTATACTTACTGCTTTTTGAAGCACAAAGTGCAAGTGAGCTACCATACTGGAAAAGAAAATGTGCCACCTTGTAGCAGTATCAGTGCTGCCTAGCATCCAAAAAAAATTAAAAAAAAAATAATTAAAAACTTAAATTGTAAATAATATTTGCCAAAAATACTGAAAATGGATAAGAAAAATCAGGAAGTGGAAGACAGTGACTAAAACAGAAGGATGTGAGACAGATCTACCCTTGCTAGATGTTCTGAATCTTACTTAGTGTTCTAAAAGTGAAAGATCTGAAAAAAAAAAACAACCAGGAAGCAATTAAATAAATAATGCAGTAGCGGAGTACTGAACACTAACAAATTGAAGGGTAGACAAGAGAAAAGAGAAGAGATCAGTTTAAAAAAAGTCAAGCACAGGGTAAGAAAACAGATGATCCTTAATCTGGCTAGGAGTTTGATGAGGCTATCAATTTTTTTTTACCTTTTTTTCCAAAAAGATGCAAAAGGCCTGGACCACTAGAATTACTTCAGCAAAATTTCAGGTTACATCAAGACCTGACTTTATAAGCCTTAGCTAACAGCAAGCAGAACACAGCCACTAAAAATAAATTCTACTTTGGTTCGCAATATGTGCTAAATTTGGATTTTTTTTTTATTTTTAAGAGAGGAGAGATATCTCTAATTTTCAGAAAATAAAACAATTAAAACTAAGAATAATCACAAAAAAATTAAAAAGACACATTTGACTGAAAATTAGGAATTCTATCAAGAGCTACTGATGGCCAAAATGCCACAGCTCCAGAAGAACGGGGAATAACAATTAAAGCTAGAAGGTCCTTTTACTTCATAAGCAAAGTGAATGCAGGAATTAGAACGAACAGAAGCTTGAGACAATAGGAACAAATGAATTAAAATCAGAACTTAAGGATCTCCTTGCAGACAACTACACTAAAGCAGCTCATAAGAAGTATCTCATAAAAAGATGGAGATAAGACTTACATCGTATTAACACTTTCTGAAGGAGAAGACATCCCAGTCTGCCTATAATATTGTAGTAGATCCAGTCAAAGTACAGACACAGAATCACTTTAAACAGTGGGGCAATTAACTGTGGAATAAACCATCAAATGAAGTAGAGGATTTACAATGTATGAAAGCTATCATAAATACTGCTTACAGCTTAGTAATCAGCTCATTGGTCAGAGAGATTATCAAGCTCAACAGAAGCATAACTGCTTGAGGACTAATAAATGCAGAATCTGAGAAGACGAGACTATGATCAATTGATCTTGTTGATACAGCAATCGTTTTACCACAGAGTTCAGCAGAAGGCAGCTGAGTTTCAGCCAGCTGTAGCCTGGCAGCTGTACAGCTGTGTTAACAGAGCCCAAGCTCTTCATTAGATGAAGCATGAGAACTTGCTGCTGTGGCTGTATGGCTTCTAGACTGGATCCGATCCAGTTGAGCACAGGGCAAGCAAATTTTACAGACAATGTTAACAAATCCCATAGATACAGAAAGTGAACAGAAATAATTCTCCAGTGTAGCAAACTGAAGTATAACTTGATTTCAAAGAATCTAAACCAAAACCAAGGCTGGATTTGCCTTAATATAAAAATCTTGCTTTTAAAACTGGATGTTTCCTTGAAGGTATGTCATTGCTCAAAAACAAGGACAAAGACTGGATGCAAAATTCATTGGATAAAATTTACAGTTCCAGTTATTTAGGGATGCGACTGAATGATCTTAATGCCTCCCTGGCCTCCAAACATTTGAATAAATAGCAAAATGACTGCATCGCCATCAAACGTGCATTAGAGATGAAGTCATATTACAATCTTCATCCAACTGTGCCAGAAAAATACCATTGTAATACCCTTCTTACTGGCACATATACAAAACAAGGCAAGATAATATTTCACAAACATACGACTGCTCAAACCAGACAAAGAATTTCTGGGTTGTGGGGAACCTCACTCAAACACACGCAATTGTTTTAGAGGCCAAAACAAAAAACCAGAAAAGCTCAATTTGAAAGAACAGCTTTAAATTCAGCAGACAGAAGCCATACAATTTAACAAGAGGATTAAACTGAATCTCAGGATTATCAACTGCATAATAAGAGACATGGATGGTTTCGGGAGTTAGTTTGTTTGCTTTTTTTTTCCTTAGTACTGTAAATTCAGAGCCTTTGGAACAAAGCAAGAATCTTTGCTTTCCCTTCGAAGTCTCTCATATCCTACTGTAAGTCTTTTCAGACAGAGGTCCTGACAATGAATTAATATATGCTCGTCATCTGCATGCATAATATATGCTGTCCTACATTCTTTATTTTCCAATAGATCCTTCTCTTTTTTTTTTTTTAATTTATGTACACAAGCTGGAACATGAAAGAAAAATTAGTGAAAGGAAATAAAGTACAGAATGGAAACATGAAACTATGCTCTATACTTTCAAGTGAGGAGACAAAAAAAATGGAAAAGGGTGTGTGTGTATTAAAGCAGTTAGTAGGATGAGACTGTAGATTTAGCTTCTGGTTGTTCAACAGGATGAGAAAAACTGGACAACAGCAGAAACAAGTTCTACTATTTGGTTTATGTGATTTTTTTTCACTGTTTGCAGAAGCTTTTCTGAAAGGTAAAGCCAGACGGAACTGAACCTATGAGAAGAGGGGAGCCACACTGCATATATTAAGCTACAGTTTCATTAGAAGGTCCATCTAGCAGTAACATACTCAACGATCAACCACTTCTTTGTGTTTCTTGGGAAAGGGTGACCCCTCCGCCCTCACTATTACAATGTTAACCCAGTCACAAGACTGCTACAGAAGCACTGTTCTTCCTTCACAGATGTCACAGGGAAGGGCAACTGATTCTTAACTGTATCCAGTATTAGGAATCCCACAGTACTCCTCACCCTCTTCAGGAGGTGTCTTTAGTTTTGTTCAGGAATAAACACTTCAGACAAACTCCATGCACTTGTCAGACCATGACAATATGAATTTTACAACCTACGCTACTCATTATGATCTAGGGGTGATGCTTGCAAGTGGAGAACAGTATTGGCTTAATTTGATATTAATGTTTCCCTGATCGTAATAGGAGAACATTCCATATATAGTCATAAATGCAATGTTGTTATATGAAGGGAAAATTATATAAACATAGATATAAAGATGCACCTTACGTATAAATATTGTACATGCTCACCCAAGGCTTCTCACAAGCTTTGCAAATTCTAAAAGACACGTGTCTGAAGGCAGACGAAGTTGTCCTTCAGCCAAAGCTAGCTGACAGTCTTCAAATGTGTAGTCTGTCACTGAAACTCCCAATGCCCTTGAATAAACCAAAGAAACATAGTAAGCAAGATAATCTAAGAAAACCAAGCAGAATCATCGCTATTTATTTTTTTGATAGCAAGAAATCCTTTAACAGTTATGTTCTATTATGAAGAACTATAAGAAAGACCCCATAAAAGAAAGTTTACGTACATAGAATGAAACACGGTACTCTACGCATTGCAAAACATCTATTTTGACTTCACAAGTACATGAAAATATGAAAGAACACAAGGGAAAAATTAGGCAGTGCACAGACTTCCAAATTCCTTGATATTTGAATAGAAATTAATAACCAGGCTTTCAAAATTAATAATATAGAACAAAAAAACATACTTCATTATGTGAAATATTTACATTATTACACTAACATACTAATAAATCAATAATCACCTGAGAAGAACAACTATTACCTTCAGGTAATACTAAAATTATACAACAGGCAATAAACATTTCCTTATAGAGAATGCCTAGAACTTGAATTATAAAAGCAAGTAGAGTTAAACTCCAAGCAAAGGTGGAAGAAAAAAAATACTCCCAAGTTTTTATACATCAAACAATTAAGTACTCATTTTTGCTTTACTTCTAACTTGATGCTCTGTAGTAACAGCAGCACCAAAAGACATTTCAAGAAAATCCTGATATTGTAGTTGCACTGCATTTTCTGGGCTAAAGTTGAGAGAAAGACACTTTGGTTTGGAAGAGGCCTTTAAGAATTCAGTGTACAAACATAAGACGCAATTTAGAAAGCAAACACTGCTCCATAAGAGTTACTCATTTGTCATGTTTTCCATTATACTTGATTTTACTTCTATTAGTACGGAACATTATCTCCTTTGTGCAGCCTTTTCTAGTTTGATGAAGTCTTCACAAATTTTTTTCCTTGACTTACCTTCATACTTTTCATCTACAGGTTTTTCTACCTTACTACTAACCACCTTTTACATCTGTGAAGTTAATATACAGTAATGGCATGACTGATACAAAACCCTGAGGCATGCTACAGTTATTTTGGCTTTGATGAAAACGCTGCATTCAATTCTACACTTTATTATAGACAGTTTGATCTGTAATGGCAGTTACCTCTCATGCAATAAACACCTAATTTCGGTTAAATAGCCTCTTCCCAGAATCTTGGTCCAAGATCTCTGAATGCCAATGTGAACAAGATAAGCCAGTTCTCTTATCCACCACATAATTGTCAAACTTCAGGAATTCTAATACACTAGTAAGACATACATGTAACAGGAAAACTACTGATCAGGCTTTGTCTCTACTCTCTAAGGTTGAGAAAGTCAAATATTCAGGAAGAACACCTCATTAATAGATATTCAAGCTCAAAAGTACCAAATATGTTAAAAAATTAGATATTATTCATAAGTAGGTTATGAATAAAACAAGGACATACAGGGCAGTGATTTTGGATGAACCACTTCCCCCTTGCCAGAAGAAACAACAAACAGGAAGGAACAACAGGAAAAAAAACAACACAGAAAAGGCCTCTTAAAATCCTGCAGACTGTTGAAGGCTAGATTGCCTCATTAAGCAATTAAATTCAGTACCTCCAATTTTTTCACTTCTTGATCTGTTGCTGTTTCATTACTCTACTCCTAAGAGTAGTGTCCTAGTAATATTTACAAATCAGTAAACTACCTTAATGGATGGATAAGAGGTTCTTGTGATAACCATAAGTCTATAGGATAAAATATGGTAACATAGTAATGAATGTCACTTAAAATCCAGATGAAGAACTCCTCCGTGCTATGGGGATTTAAATCCATTGCCAAGTTCACCAGACTTAGAGATCAGATATTGCAGGTCTTGTCAATACTTCTATGATATTCAATATAGCATTGTTTTACACAATATGAAATCATTGGTATTATTCATTACAAAATAAATTTTCCTTGTAAGAAAAAGGGGTGGATGAAAGTCTATCCTGCCAGTTTAGATTACTTTCTATTCCCTCCTCCTGTACTGTGGGCACGCTAGATCATCTTTATAAACATCACTGTCAACTGCCAGCAAAATAGCTGAACTCCTAGGGCATCAAGGACTCGCTATAAGCAGTACTATCCAGAGTGGATTATATAAAGGAATGAAGTAATTACCAAAGATCTTGTCCAGCCAGACACATTATACCAAATTTCATCAGATCCTAAGGCAACAGTAGGTACAGCACAAAACAGAAATACAGGAATTTATGAGTGATGAGCTGAAGTATAGGGTAACTACACAGAAAATGAGAAGCTGATTAAAATAAGGTAGAAGAAGAAACTGAAAGCGTAAATGGTTCATTTGTGGTACTAAACAACACACCATATTAGGGAATCAGGGGAAGTGACAAGACACTTACCAAAAAAATATTCTGAAAGCACAAAAAAACCCCTGTATGACTTAGCAACCGATTAAAGGTGGCAATTAGAATAAAAAGACTCTTTTTCTAAAAAAACCCCTATGTTCTCTTGAGGAAAACTGAGAAGAAGGACAAGTTAAAACATAACCATAAGGTGGCAAGCCAAAGCATGAAGCAGTAACTTGTTAAAACTAAAAGCTAGAAACTTTTCAAACACATCAAAAGGAAAATGACTAAGGAAGATCAGGCCTCTCAACCTGGGTGGAGGGCAGAAGCCTGACTGACTGCCATCCCAGAACCAATGCCAGATTTAAGTAACTTCTAAATAATGGTCCCCAAACATGCTTGAAGGAACCTAGCCCAAGAGGAATTAAAGCAAAAAAAACCCCATGAAGACAAAAAACCAAAACAACAAACAACCAAAACCAAACTTACAATACAGAACAAGTTCCAAACAAAAGGAGGGATCATCTCAGACTCACCTAAAACCGTAAGTGGAAAATATAACCAGCCTCTTTTTCTAGCTGTGTGCACCCCTTACAGAAGGAGCAGTGTTTGGGCCAGACTTCTAGTGCTATCAGTACAGGAAAATTTCCACTACAGTTAATGCCTACATGTATGCCCAGTGTTAACACATACACAAAACAGGACTGAAGGATAGAAGCATCTTTTCTTGCTCACCTGGTGGCAATTTTCCAGCCTTTAGACTTTCAAAAAAAAAAAAAAGCAAAATGAACTGAAACAGTGTGTTTATATATACACCCAAACTTTCAGAATTACAAAGATCAGAAGTAAAGCAGGGGAAGAAACGGCTTTTGCTCACAGTAAAGTTCAGTCCTAGGATCAGTCAAGGCCAAACAAACAAGAGTCCAAGGGGCTCGAGTTCAGACGATAAATCATAAGCTGTATAGGACTAGCAGTTTAACACAAAAGGATCTTGATTTCAGCTCAGAATGCTGAAAACAATTGAAGCTGGGGAACATATACAGTCCATTATTTGTGCTAAGACTTCTGAATTTTTCAGTTTCTTAGAATAAAGACCGTCAAACTAGAGTTCGCTGTAAAGCCTGGGTGTAACTGCAACTCGCAGGATTTTCTACAGAACCAGTTACCTAACTGTTCCAACCTATCCCCAGGGCAATTTCTCTCTACTTCAATTCAACTTCTAGAGAAAAAAAAAAATCATTTGAAATGCAAATTGCATGTGCCACCCAATGTTTTTAATAAACTAGGAATATAACAGCTTTTCCCATACCTTCAGTTGGAAGCATCCCCCCCCACCTTTTCTTCATACCACCTCTGCTTTTGCAGCCGGTTAACCCAAGCCCGGCCTTTTGAATGTTCAGCAATTTTATATAGCCAGATGTGCATCTCTGGCTCGACATACCTTGAAACTTTTCCCCTCCCTATCTTTCCTGAAGTGCTGGCTATTCACCTTTCATGATATCACACTACATGAAATTACAGAGGCAGCAAGTCACTTAAAACAAAACAACAAAACGCCCAAACCAAACCCAAACAAAAATCCAAAAGCTTTCCTGCAAATCCAATCTGTTACAACAGTTGAAATTTGTTATATTCTGACTTCTTACACCAAACAGCTCGCTATGTCTAACACTTGTGCAGTCATAATATAAAAATAAATTATCAACTTTCTCATTTTCCGCATACCAATCCACTACGCATGCAAAATTCTGAACATAAAACAGAACGTGACTGCTGTAATATTATGCCAAATGAGAGAAAATAGTACAGGCAATATTGTGGCATTCTGAATCTATGCTTCAACAAAAACATTTCCAAAATGTTTTACATTGTTAATAAGCAGAACTATGAACTAATCTAGAAAGTATTTCACAGCCTGCTCAAAAAAACTCCTTTAAATTGGCTACAATCTTTATGGGGTGCTGAAAACATTAAAAGGATATAAAATTTGGTGTTTTACTTCGCTATCAGATATTTAGGAAAGAAACATACAAAACAGTGGACGAATAACCCCATCTTCTACTAGTCATCTGTACAGGAACTTCCTGAACCAGAGACTATTTGTACCACTGTGTTTTAGAATCATTGCCAGACCAAACTTCTTACAGTATATCTCAGCTCTGATGAAATCATTTTATGGATCTGGTAGTTAGTGCCACAATTTTGTACATGTTTTAAAAAGTATGTCCATCTACTTTCAGCTGATCTACTGTAGAGTGCTTTCTATCTCTTCTGCTATGGAAAGTAACAGACTTTCCTTACTATGCATTTCCAGAAAACTCATGATTTTACTGACCTTCAAAACAACTCTCCACTGGATTTCCACAC
>Ga0065711_1047805_pt1 | contig 12135 bp, 6 predicted proteins | sample Hoacrofraction12_FD_59098 | JGI IMG/M metagenome (GOLD analysis project Ga0065711, IMG submission 59098) | Hoatzin crop microbial communities from Cojedes, Venezuela - Epithelial fraction 12 v2 (version 2) | ecosystem: Host-associated > Birds > Digestive system > Esophagus > Crop | place... | reverse complement strand
CCCCCCCAATTTTTGTTGGTGTTTTATAAACACAACATCTACTGGTGAGTGCGAGCAGGTATGTGTTAAGGCAGTGTTTTGATATTTGCCAGCACTTTATCTCTTTTGCTGGCCCCCCTGGCAGTCCAGAATCACAAGTTATTTTCTCCTCTTTTCTGCAGGGTAGAGACAGCTGTTATTTTGAAAAGAGAGTCTGTGTATTGTAGTCATTCTTCTCTGCAATTTGAAAAAAGCACAAGTCCTCTGTTACTCTAATGCCTTGTCAGCTGATTTGCTGTTTACATATATAAAATATACTATTGTATAAATTGTGACTAGGGAAGGTCAGTAGATCCAATGGTTAGGTCTAACCCTGTTCTTTTAGGACTAATCCTTGCACCATAACTGAGGTATCTTAGCACACAAAAGGTACACACAGCTATTTCCTAGGTATTACTTCATGAGTAATACCAATGGTCAGTTTTAATGCTGAGATAGGCTAACTGGGGAGGAAGCACTTCTTCCCAATATATTGCTCCTGCAAAACTGAACACATGCATGTTAAAACATTATTCTACACAGAATTGTTGGTCATCTGTTAAAGCCTTTCTACAGGGAAAACAAGGATTAACTCCATATCTTAGTATTCTGAATAATTTAATGTGCTGCAGAAGGTTAATTTGAAGAGAGCCCTTTTTGTGGGGTAGTAAGTAGACAAGCAAATGTAACAAAATTGGGGACCTGGCTTGGTAACTCTAGTATATGTATATGACTGTACTTCATAGTATGGTCACATAAAAAGAAAATTAAAACTCTGTAGTCTATTTGTTAAAACAATTTAAATTTTAGTTTTATCTAGAAGTTTTCTGCCACATTTTAAATTTGTGTGAAATCCTGAAGCTTTGTGCTTAATGAAATATGTGTGGTATAATGAAAGCAACTATCATTTTAGATATTCATATATAATAGGCTGAGAACTAAATAGTGAGTTTTGATGTCTGTTAGTTTTTCCTTGAATAATCACCCGCCCATTCTTGAGAGGTGTTTGTGATAGGGCAGTTTTGCTGTTGTTTGATGCCACAATTTTAGAATATTAAAGCAGTAAATAGCACAGAAAAGAAATTTTTGCATAATGGAGGCAACTAATTCATACCAGGAAGTGTTAAATAACAAGGCTGAAATATTGCATTATCATCTTGTTACAGATCAGAAATCCTGGGTGTTGACAATACAGACCAGGTCATCTTTGGGCTTTGGCGGGCTTGACCTTGGGTCAGCTCAGAACATTTTTCATATGAATAGCAAAACTGAACTAGTGTTACAGGTAAAGGAGAAGCAGAACTCCACAGTCCTCTAAATATAGGGGGTTTTTTGTTAAAAGGAATAGTTAGTTTTCAAGGCAGAACAGGTTAGTAATGATGCTTTAAACCAATGATGATTCCTTTTTTATTTTTGAAAAAATCTCTCCTGACTGACATGTTATTAAAGGCTGTTTAGAATGTGTTTGTTTTAATTAAATGGTTAAGTGGAATTAGGTAAAGAATTACACTGAGTTCAGAAAACTTTCAGATGGTGGTGCCAGTTTGCTCTTTATGAAGATCCGAAGGATTGCCCTCAGAATGGTTACTATTGCAGCACTTGCCTATCACTGACTGCTGGAGCTGCTGTCTTTTGCTTTTTGCAAAACTAGTTGAAGTTTTATTTCATCCTGGTTTGTTTACACTGAGTTGATGCACACTATCAAGTGTTTCAGCAGCATGGATGAAGATCATTACTTTGAGAGAAGCAGTTTCCATAGATTCCTTATATCTGATGTCACATAAGGCTTGTATCTTGCATTGTGGACTCTATTGCTCATTTTTATTTCTGGTATTTTAGAAAGCACACCTATAACTTCTGAGATTAAAAAGTTATCAAAGCTGTCATTGTCCATTGCATTCAGGCTTTGACTTTTCCTTTGTATTTCCCATTATTCATTAATAATTACATGCTGACTGATCTCACTCACTTTTTATGATGCACAGGCACTCCATTTGTATGATAAACACCTGCCAAAGCCTGGGAGGCTTTTTTTTTCCTTACTGAATTGATTATCTTCAAAGTCCTGACCCATATCTATTTTTCTTTTTTTTTTCTTTTGCAACAAGATCTTTCTGTGTGTCAGGGAGACGGATCAAAGGTGGACTTAAACAAGACTGTTTCCCCAGCTGACGGATCAGCTGTGTGATGGTGGTGGTTTAGGATCTACTAGAGGGTTGGATGTGACAGGTTTTACAACTGCATGCTGCACAACCTCCGCTCTGATGGCAGAGGTTAAATTGCCTTGAATCTTCTCCAAAAATATACTAGCAAATTATTGTTCTGGCTGCTGTTTTTTTTACTATAATTCCTATCTACTGGATCTTACACTTAGATCTAAAATATAATGGCCTTCAGGAAGTAATTAATATAACTTTCTACTGGGAAAACAATTGCAGAACTTTTGTGAAATATTTCTTTTCCGACTCATCCATTTGTGGACAAGTATTTATATTTCACCCTGAATCAGAGGCAGTTCATCTGCTCTGTCACCCTTCGTGTAGGGGCAGGTGTAGTGAGTCTGTTCCTGCATTCCGTGTGAAATTGGCTTCTTTTCCTCTTGCCACAAGTGGGCTTGGACAGGAGCTAAACAACAAATGAAGCATCCACCATGAGGGCACTTCACTGATGTTACACATCGCCATATCTGTCAGGCTTTCCATGATACAAGTTTGGATGCATCACAGGAAAAGCTGACGACACCTTTCAACATGAGAGTTCCCACCTGGCAGAGCAGTGGAGGAGTGTCCTCTGCGGCCTTGCTCCCCTTGGACCCCTTTCTCCCTTTTGCACTGTTTTGAAACTGCATCGAGACCAACCAAGTGGAAGTTCCCCCATCATTTCCAGCCTGAGCAGAGACACTTGCAGAGCATCTGGACCTTGCCCAGACTTCATGCTTGAAAGTCTTCTGTGCACTCAGAATCCCAATAAAAAATCTGGGATTTAGGTTTGGAGAATAGTACGGAAATAGGTACTGAATAATTTGACACACATTTCTGACTGGCTGGTAGGTCATTTAAGTCTTTGAAACTAAATCTGTAAAAAAGGTGATGTGGAAGCTACATTTGGGATAAAAGCAACTTTTATGTGTCTGTAGCAGTTCACGAGGATGAAAGTTGTAAAAAAAAATAAGTATTTGTTCATATCTTTTCAAGAGTGATACTGTAATTCCTTTTTCTGTTTATATAAAATATTGATTTAAGAAAATGCCCAGTGCATTAGCTTTCAAACACCTTTAAACTTCATAGTCTCCAAATTTGGTATAGGCATTAAATTAGTAGCAACTGTTTCTAGTCCTTTTTTTCCCTCCCTTCCTGAATATGAATCACAGACACAAGACGTACGATTTATAAAAAGATTGCAAGTGCAGACACATTCTTAAAACTCAGGGCAGCTTCAGGTAGTTCTTTTTAATTTCACTCTTTCTTTGAAAGGTGATAAAATAAAAAATTTCCAATAAGCTGTAGAAAAAAGAATTTTTACTGTTGGAAAATACCTAATTCAAAATGTCTTCTAGTAATATGGAAGAAGTTGGTATGGAAAACATTCAAAACATTTAAAATATAAAATTGAATACTCCATTTCAACATTTCCATTTTTCATTTGAATATTTTTTTTTGTTAAAACTTTAAGATGTACAGACTATAATGTTTCAAAATTACCGTAAAAGTATTGCAGCAGGGCTTGGCTGATATTTCCAAATTAGAAGACAGTGGAATCCACATTTTACTAAACATTTTGAGGTTTCAATATTTTTTACCCACTTAGGATGAAAATGATTTTTTACATGCATGGGTTTCCGAAGGATAGACAATGTATTGCTCTAAATAAAAGGGGTTTTGCTACAGAGCTCCCTAACGTAGGATCACATCCTTAGTAGACAAAGCAGGGTGCTACCTCTTGCAATCTTGACTAGTAAAGCACAAGAGATGTCAAATAAGAAAAAAATGTGTAGCACGTAAGAACAGTGTACCAGTAACACATTGTTTAAAATCAAAGGAAATTAAGACCAAAAGAATCATGTTTCTTTTCACCTTAACACTAAATCAAACAAATGTTAATTAACCTTCAGAGACAGCAAGAACTTCAGAAAATAATGGTTTTTCCAGTATTTTTATCAGTGGAAAGCCCTTGGTCTCCAGATACATAGCACAGAACTGTTTTTACAGTTCCAAGGGATTATTTAAAGAAAAAAAGAAGTTACATCAAGATTTGTAGTCTCGCTGAAGTCCATGAGCATTGGATTAGGTCCTTAGATCCGCTTATGTAAACATTTCTGCAACATATTTAGACTTTCAGGTTTGGACTGTTACTATAGAATGCTGCAGTGCTTCTCACAGCTTTGTATTTTAATACCTACACTTGAAGAGCTTATAATTTATTTTCCACCTGGTACATCCTCTTCCCACGTTAACATATACACTGGTATTTAAGAGTATCACTCTTTCCTTTCTGTACTCATTGAAATATGTGAAACAGCTGCCTGAGGTCTGACAAAATCTAAGAGTCTTGCTGAGCCTCAGTGATCCTTGAAGTTATCCTCGTATAAAGAGTCAGTGCAAAATCTCAGGTCCTTGCCCAAGAATGCTTAACCCCACCTAAAAACCTTGCTTCAGGTGTTACCTGGGGCTTCAGTGACACAGAAAGGCTGTGCTAGACTGTGCAGAGGAGGCCTGGAGACAGAGGACTAGGAAACACTTGGTTTTGATTTGGGGAGCTGTACGTTCAGACACAAGGTGAAGACAGTACTAATCATTCTGGGGTCCCATCAGAAGGAAATAAGGACCTCAGTTTGAAAAAGACCAGACTCTTCTGTTAATTCTGCATTCTGCACTGACTTTTTTTACCTAATTTTTCCAAAAATATCTCTCACTACTAACTGGGCAGCGCTAAGCAAAGGGAGCAGACTGATCTAAAAAGAGTCAATACTAGATGCCTTGCATCAGAACCGCTGAACAATTGCACACCAACAAAGTGAAACGTGGTCCCTCATTCATTGTTCATTCTACACTCCTGTGCCATCTGTTACGCTAGCCCAGTGACACGCTAATCATTGCATCTCAGAAGCATCAGCATTTTGCACAAAGGAAGCAGACAGCGAGTGCCAGAGAAATGGTTTTGAACGTGTGATCTGTATCTTCTGCAAACAGCATGCCCTTCCCTGACAACACAGGCAAGCAGGGGAATCGAGTTTCATCTCTTCCCTGTGACAAATGACAGTACATTTTATATTATAATGTGCATACATGTCCTGATAAACTTATGACAGAACTGTGGTTCTTAAGCAACAGCATTGTTAATTACTACAGTGAAAAGAATTCCTTGGCTACCAAATTAAACCGATGTTGTGTGGAAGTGCTTGTTTTAATATTGCCTTTAATTCCCTGTTTCTTACAACCATCAGAGCTGTCGTATAATGAGCACAATACAATTTTTCCACGTGCAGCAGTTGCACTGCTTTAGGAATGATGCACTAGACTTTCTTGAACTCTTGAATGTATGTTATGCACAGCTGCCCTTCTTCAAGAGCTGCTGAAAGAATATCACAGTCCAAACCTGCACTCATTTATGAAGTCAAGAAAGGCGCTACCCTAACAAAGTCAATGTGATTAGGTGACCTATATAATTGTTATCTTAGGGTCTCTGTTATAACTAATTCTGAACATGGGAACTAAACACCTTCTTTTTGAACTTACTGGCATTCTTCAAATCCGTATAAAATTTTAGTGAGATAATAACAGCAATCATATGTTTGATTATAGATAGTACTGTTCATCTCCAAGGGCTTTTTAAAGGTAAGAAGCAACTTCATTGATGCTGAAACAAAACTAAATGGCTTGTGCTAAGTCCCAGAGCAGCTACTGACACAAATGGGGAGTAAACCACCCAATGCACCTGGTCTGTGTAACAGTAACTGCATCTCTGTTGTTTTTACTATTTTCTATGAAAGTAATGAAACCTATCAAAAAATTTTTAGAAATATAAAAAATAATAACAAATACTGTGATTCTACACACACTTTAACTTAGCATTAGCTAGCTCTGTTACTGCAAAAAGTGGTCCCAAACCTCTCTGATCTTGTCCACAAGCTGATCCGTAGGAACAGAGATTCTCACAGGTTGGAAGGGACCTCGGGAGATCACCCAGACCAGCCTCCTGCTCAAAGCAGGCGTCAGCACTGGTCTCAGACTAGATTGCTCAGGGTTTTGTCAAAGTTGAAACTGACCCACCATCACAGCTTAGTTTTACTTTAAATCAATTCTTTACTCTGGGTCATTCTGCATCCAGATGGTTACCAGTATTTAGGCTGACAATGGAGCTGAGGGAATGAAGCAGAAGGGTGAGTGAGATCATGTCTTTCGATGGCGGTACTAATTCATGCTATCCTACAATGTAAGGCTCACTGTTGAAGTAGAAGAGGTATTTTGATGTTATGCTCAGTCCTGCTTTCTGCTTGTATTTGGACATTTGTTGGAGCAAAGTCCCAACTCTGAAAGGGGGAAGGGAGAAAGGTAGTCTACACTGCTTGAGAGAAACCTCTTACATTAGTGGCACTTTCCACTTCCCAAACCAGTCCAAGCACACATATTTTGATACATTCACTGAGTGAAGTCTGATATCAACTGCTCAGATGTACTACTTGTGTGTGGTCTGCCTCTTCTTTCTAGCTTACTTATTTCCATTGTACTGCAGCATAAATTTAACTTAAATTGCCATATTAACACTTCATCTTCTGGATCTTTTAAGCCATTCATAGTGGTTTCATAACAATATATCACACTGAGCTTTCAGTGCAAATCCCCCTTTTTCACACGATCTTTCGATTCTTTCTAACTAACACGATAGTTCTCCTAGCTTAACTTCTTGCATCGTTCTTTGTAAAGTACTATTTGTTCCTGACATGCGAATGTATTTTAGAATGCTGTCCTTGAAGTCTTTGCTTTCCTTTTCACAGTATTCTTATTGTGTCTGTCTGTGCTTTAAGTTTTATGCTTTGCCAAATTTTAGCCTGGAGTGACAGCAGAGAAATGAGCATTATAATGAAAGTGCTGACAAACCCTTGGCTGTAATGACGTGAATGGTACAGCTATCATTTGAGTTTGCTGTGTTCTTTACTTTAAATCTTTAATGCTATTTTATCCTTTTATCCTGGGGTGAGCAGTGGGATTACTCAAGTGGTTTATGTCTTAGAAGTTGTGCAGTTAAGTGAGTTGTTCAGTGAGGTGGAAGGACTCTTCTCTGGGGGCTACCTTCTTTATTTTAGAGGTGTTTAAAAGTTTAAGGTTTGAGGAAGAAAAACATTGTTAGCAAGATGTTTGATATTGCATTGCCATTCCAGCACTGCCATAAACTTTACCCCCTGTGACCAGTCACTCTAATGGCGCCTTATTTTGTATATCTCTGACTGAGGTCAGGTCAGTGTCCTCTAAGGTATAAGAAACAGGGCATTTTGTATTGTAAAGGGGAAAAGAGTGAAGCCTTAAGAGTGAGAAAATCTAGCTCATATTAAAGAAGTATTAGTTAATGATGTAGGCATTAAGATTTTAGACTGTAAGTCATTTGAAGCAGGATGTCTGCATTCCTGTGTGTATGGATGCCGTCCAAAACATTTCTGACATTACCACTGCACACATAATGCATGGACTAGATATGAATCCGTACTGAAGTGCCCACTCCGTCTGCATGTACCTGACATTGCAGCAATGGAAGTAATGAACCTGTGGAGTTTCCCATTGACTTCAGTAAAAGCAGAGACAAATTTTCAAGAGGCCTTTTTGGATTAGATCTCTAGCTTTTCTGAAATGGCAGAAGTCCTTTCATCTTGAATATGCCGTGCCGTTTTATGCTAAACAAGGATTTGGCTCTGAGAATCGCCTCTGGACTATATCTGCCTGATTCCAGTTGGATGCAATTACTGTGTGGGTGGATGTGTGGCTCTTGCCATGTGACCAGGTAATGCTAAAGAAGAAGAGAACTATAATCCCTTTAGCTCCATCATCTATCTTCCCATGGTGACTGAGATTAACATTATATTAATTTGAACAAAATAAATACGCTATGCATATATTAAAAAAGATAAAACAAGATGTATGTGCAGAGGGATATTAACATCCTACAGACATCAACTGACATGAGCTTCATGAAGCTCAGCCCCATTTCCCCACTGTGCAAATGAAATCCTCATCTTTGGACATGGAGGAGACTTGATTGGGCAAGGCCATGAGCAACCTGCTGTAAGTTGGTTCTGCTCTGAGCAGGGGATTGGACCAGGTGACCATCAGAGATCCTTTCCAGCTGATACCATTCTACAAATCTAGACTATTAAAAGAAAGATTAGTGGTGAAATCATTGTCCTTGGTGTTGTGAATCTGACTAACCTACCGAACCAGTGGGTGCTTAGACCTAACTGGAGGGAGATTAATGGCTCTGGCAGGATCACTGAAGGAAGACCCTTTGAACGTGTTATACCAGGAACAGATTAGCTCATTGCCGTCAGCTAAATTAGGGTACAAACTTTCATTTAATCTCCTGTGCTTCCCTGTCACTATGAGATCTGTATTTCTCTCGTTCTTTATTATGATCTTCGAATCAAAATGCTTATACCTCAAGATTTCACCTGCTTTGTCTGAAATAATCCCACTTTTCCATGTATGGAAATTATGTTGATTCACGGAGAAGACATTAATGTGCATCATACCTGCCTTTGCTCTCATTTTCTTTTCTCCTTTTCACATGTGATGGCATTATATTGCAGGCCTTGCACCCACTTCTCAAGTTCCTTGGGGTATGATTTGGAGAGTTCCTAGAACTGTGTTGCACAGATGTGGCCACCCCGGGGAACACTGCTGTGAGCTGCTTTCCATAAGAAACGGCGTAAATTCTTCAGATCATTGTCTCTGCTTCACTCTCCTTGCTCCTTCAAGATTTCACTACCTAAAGAAGACACACAGGCACACTGTCTATACAACTGGGCGTAACACTTATTTTCTTGAGCTGACAGCTACCACAAGTTATTCATTCATAGTCTTTTGAGGGACAATGCTAACAAGAGTGAGAACAGCAGCAGTGGGGGTGATATCATGCTTCTCTGAGTCAGGTTTCATTAAAGAAGGTAAAAAATCATCAGAAGAAGCTTCTGAGAATCAGAATTGCAAAACAGGTGATAACAGCCTTCTCTGGATTATGTCTGACTCTTCAGCTAAAACAGTTATCTGTATTTTTTGGATCTTCATTGACAACATGCTGGTGGTCATAAAGTGTATGAGCACAAGAATATTTATGGAAAAAGATCCAACTAACCTGCTTGCTTTATTTTGCTTTACTATCATTGTACTCCAGAGCAGATCACAGCACATGAAGGAAAGTCAGAACTTTCAGGATTTTATTCTTACCCCAGACTTGTAATTGCAACAAAACTTGTTTCATCTCTCATTGCCTCATCTTACCTCCACGTAAAATGCAGATTTTTGGTTTATATTGAAAAGGAGGATTAGAAGCTTAATCCTTTCATCTTTGTAAAGTATTTTGAAATATTTAGAAGACGTGTGAGTCCAAAGTTTTGCTGGTTAGGAGCCTGCTGTGCTGGGTGACAACAGTATTAAAATCCAGATGCATGTTTTGTGAATGCATTTCTGGACTCTTGTTTTGCAGTGTGACATGAAGAGTTCATAAAGAAACCTTGGCAGAAACTGTGGTTACAGAGCACCCCCAAAACAGATACATGATGATCTCAGTAACTCTTGGATTGGGAATATACACACAGGAGACAGATACACATATTTTCTTGAGTGTACAACCAAAGTTATGCAATGATTAATAAGACTTGAGTGTTAAGCATTATTCTGATTTTATTATGAATGCTCTTTGAGACACAGATATAAGCTGAAGTATAAAAAAATACTGATTTGTTGAGTGTCTAGTAAACTTTGAGAAAACCTCCAAAAACACCAGCATAAGTGTAAATTAAATTGTAGACTTTTTGTCCTTGGTACTACTTTTCCAAATAGCTTATGGGAAGTCCAGTGTGTCAAGTGAAGAGGAAAGCTTAAGAAAATGAATTATATATATTCTGTCCAAGAAGCCACACAAGTTTTCATCCCTGAATACAGAGGCAATATTTGACACTAGGACATTCCGGTATATATGGCAACATGTAAACCCGTGTTGGTTCATACTGACACTGTACATGTGGCTTAGCTAGACAGCCATGGAAAGAAATGCCCTGCAAAGAGACAGACAGGTATGTGGGTGTGCTCTCAGCCACCTCTGTCCAGTGACCTTTTTCTGGCAGCCTTCTTTTCACTGGATGCCAAGAGAAAGCTAGAATTTAATTTTCAGAGGGACTATGGCAGAGACCTGTGTGAGACCACAGCTGCTTCCCTGTCGTGGGGCTCACTCACCAACTTTGATGAAGTGCTGCTAAAACTTGTCCTAACTAATTTAGCTTGTCTCCCTTTTCCCTGCTGAAACATATGTATTACGTCATCAGCAAGTCTACTTTCTATTCTGAGAATTACTTTCCTGCAGATTTCCCTATGGAGAACTAGCATCTATCTTGCGGGGAGACAAAAGTGTGTAGATGTCTGACAAATTACATTTTTTCTGTGTTTGCCCTTCATTTGTGTACAGCAAGAGGCTAAAAATTGTCAAGGATATTTGTTGCTTTTCACTCTCATTTGTGCATGAGCATACACATACAGCCTTATGCAGAGACATGGAAACTTTGAATTTTAAAACAGTAAGAAAAGGTTTTATATCCGTGTTTATCCTCTAGGCACTGTGCTCTCACTTCTCTTTTGATGCTGATGGGAAAGAGGCTTATTAATGGTCTGATTCAATAGACTTGTTAAAAGATTTTCTTTATCATAAAGGAAAAAAGCCTCTTTGAAATTCCATCACTGAATGAAATTACATCACTGATTTAGCCTTTATTTTCCAAATGACTAAGCATTCCATTTTTATACAGAATAAAAATTTGTGTAAAGAAAAATTGGTCACAGTTCAGATGTTTTCTAACAAGACAACGGCTGCACCGTTAGTATGGTTTTCCTCTCTAAGCTGAGCATCAGCTTATTTGAGAAAGAAGTGATATGCTGAGCTCCACGTCCTTCCTCCCTCTCTGATCTGCATATCGCACTCCATTGCTGTGGTACATTAATTCTCTTGTGACCCAGCCTTTCATAAATTAGCTCTCTCGTCATCACTACAGAGAGGACAGAATTACAAACTTTAGTGAGGGAAAGATCTTGTAGGTCAGCGCACTCCATTTCTTCACCAGCACGAGATTGTTCTATGATAGCTAGAGTCTACATAGGCCTCTCCACTAATACAAAACCATGCGTGTGGCCTAGGAGCAAAGGAGAGAAGCCAGAAAGATGTGCTTGTGAAGGAGTTGAGGAAACCAGTGGCACTGAGTTTCCAGATTATTCTAGTAGCGTAGGTGGAAACTGGGACACTGAGATACTTATTTTCCTCTCCCTGAGGAGTTTGAGACCCTTCTGTCTCTCCAGTGAAGACCTGGTATCCTTCTCTTTAGAAGTATTTTTTCCAAGGAAAAGCCATTCTGTTTTTTTCCTCACAGATTGCAGGACAGAAAAAAAGATTCCTATTGTACAGAACATTTAATTTCAATGAATATTTGTTTTGTATCTGAAAAACAAGCTATGTATTTGTTCTGTATAGCTTGAAATGAAATACATGAATGTTAACCCAAATGTTTTAAAGTTCAATACAGTTTTATGGCAAATTTTGTTTTCAGGATCTTTTTCTGATTTGTGAGAATCAATCTCACAGAAATTCTGTTTGCCTTGGTTTTAAATCCAATCTTGCTTACACTTTTTTTCTGCACGAAGCCTTGTGGGACTGTGACAGCTCATGTATTTACAGACACGTACCCTTCCCAGAAGATGTAGTCAAATGAGGGTAATTCAGTAATCTTACAGAGGTAAATCTTCACATGAAATCTCCCATGATATCCTCCTGGGGAAGCTGAGGAAGTGTGGGCTGGATGAGTGGTCGGTGAAGTGGATAGAGAACTGGCTGAATGGCAGAACTCAGAGGGTTGTCATCAGCGGCGCT
>Ga0065711_1047803_pt1 | contig 12135 bp, 5 predicted proteins | sample Hoacrofraction12_FD_59098 | JGI IMG/M metagenome (GOLD analysis project Ga0065711, IMG submission 59098) | Hoatzin crop microbial communities from Cojedes, Venezuela - Epithelial fraction 12 v2 (version 2) | ecosystem: Host-associated > Birds > Digestive system > Esophagus > Crop | place... | reverse complement strand
AGGGGGAACGGCTGTAAACTAAAAGAGGGCAGATTTAGATTAGATATTAGGAAGAAATTCTTCACCATGAGGGTGGTGAGGCACTGGAGCAGGTTGCCCAGAGAAGCTGTGGTTGCCCCCTCCCTGGAAGCGCTCAAGGCCAGGCTGGCTGGAGCTTTGAGCAACCTGGTCTAGTGGAAGATGTCCCTGCTGATGGCGGGAGGGGGGTGGAACCAGATGATCTTTAAGGTCCCTTCCAACCCTTACCATTCTGTGATTCTATGATTTCCAACAGCTCGAGCTTAGTCAAACTATTCAGTTGTCTAAGCATTTGTATGATGTTATATCTAGTAGTTCTGTAGTTAAGGCTTTAATTTTAGGTAACTATGACAGAAAGCACTTGGAAAGAGGAGTAAAAAGCAAATGAAGGTAGAAGTTTACAAATTTGGGAGAGATGCCAACATCACCTCAGACCACAAGGCTATACTGCAGGTTGGGTAGAGTTCCCCCAGGAACCACGGAGCCGGATATCGGTACGAAGGTTTACAGTGATTCCACCTTGTCAAGATCCATGCTCAATGTGATGCAGGCCCTTGAAGATGTAAGGCACAGATGTATACACCAGTCATGTACACTTCTAGATGGGATGGATCATATCCTGGAGTTACAGCTGAGAGCTTGATCCTTATATTTTAAAGTGAGTCTCACTTCTTCACAAACATTCAAAATCTAAGAGAGTTGATAATACATAGCTACTATATATGTAACTCCATCATTTTCAGTTTATTAGACCCCAAACACAATTTCTAGAACAACAAATTACAAATATACAACAGTGACCTAAATCTATCTTCTGTCCATTCGTGTGTGTAGTAGAAGCTTCAAGTTCTTGTCTGAGCACAATTATTTCACAGGATATCATACTCCTCATCAGAGGCATCCTTGTTGCCGCAAAAGGTTTATCTTCATGACACTTCCACAACAACCGAGGGACCAAAGAGACTTTCTTCTACTCAAAAGCCTCTTACTTGGCTGGAGCAGCTGCCTTCATGACTCTCATACCTTTTTGCACGCCAACTGCGAGCAAGGGCAGGGACAGGGACAGAGCAGGTACGGCAGGCTGCTTTGTCAGCTGCCACCAGCTGGCACTTACCTTGAGCAAGCTCCTGTCCTCCCTCACATGTGCTTGCAGCGCAGTGTCAACTCAACACTAACAGCTTTGCCAAATTTTCTTCCTCCCTGTCCAGAGCCTCATGTATCTACAATACAGTGAGGAGCCTGAAGACTGGAGGTACCTTAATTTCCTACAGTGCACACCTAAAGAATTTTTGTTCACTTTTTTATTCAGTCAACTCCACAAATGTGTATGCTAATGCCAGCTGGGCCGAGGGTATTTGAAAAGCTAATTCAGCTCTCTGCCCCGACTCCAGAAGATGAAATACTTGAACAAGTATGTCGAAGTACAGTGCAGTCTTATGCCTGTAGACTGCTGCTATGCTTAAACATTTCTGTACTGTGCAACGTTTGTAGCAAAACGTTCCCTTCAAGCATTAGCCATCTGGCAAGATTTGCTTATCAAATCTTTCTGCATGCCTCAAGGGAGAGCTGTGGGCAGATCTAAGGCAGTAACAAATACACCAGATTAGGCCCTTGATCTTTTTAGATTTTATCGATTTTAACGGAGAGTAGGGAGAAGAAGAATATTCAACATACCTTACATCTCGATAAAATTGCCCTGTATTTTGGTAGCATCTACCTTTCCTACACAAAGAACAGTCTGTGCTTTCAAAGCACTTACAGAAACGTAGATTGGAAACGCTAACCAGAAAGGAACCACACAGCCAGGCTAAGTATAATTATCACTCTAATATTCAGATCAACTCAAAATATCTTAAATTGTTCATCACATCATAGCCAGTGATAAAAACCTGACACCTGAGAATAGGATGCTGGCTTACTTGAGGAATATTTGTATGACTAACCAACCATGTGCTTGAATTCAGGCTTCAGAATCAAGCCAATAGTTGGTAATTTATGCAATTTCACAGATTATTTTATTTGCAAAACACAGTTGCAATTTTTTTTCTTCACTCTTCAGAAGATACAAATTCCATCAGAAGAAAATAATGTCAGGCCTAAGGGAAGAAAAAGCATCCCAGTTGTGGATTTATGATTTTGTCATTTGGAAGGCTGCTAATTCAAGCTCCCTCCCTCCCCTTTCATTTTTATATGACTAAGTAAGAAATTTCTGTCAGAACAATCAGTCAAAGAAATAATACACACTGTACTCGATGGAATATATCCAGTAAATAATCATACTGGAATCAGTTTATCTCCAAGAAATTGAAGGGTATAGGCTCCAGCTGTTATGTAAAATACTTTCTATTGACTGAAACCAAGTGAAGACACCACCAATCCAGAAGATAAATCTCCCTCTTCATCTGTTCTGCCTCTGCATAGCCAGTACTTCTTAATACTGATGTTCAAACTCTGGAAAGCACATATTGCAGATTAAGATACCTCAAACCCTCACTTCCCAGTTTAAAAATCTTGTCTGATGACACAAAAATCAATATATTACCTGACATTCTGTGAAAACCAAATATAGGGTTTTTTCTATTTAATCACAGAATCACTCAGGTTGGAACTGACCTCATAAAGTAAATGGTCCTGCTCACAGGAGAGTCAACTCTGAGATAAGACCAGGTTGCTCAGGGCTTTACTCTTTCACATCTTGAAACCCTCCAAGGATGGAACCTGCTCAACCTTCATGGACAACCTATCCCACTGCCCAAGTGTCCTCCTGAGGTGAGAAACTTCTGCTTTATGAAAGGTTGTAACCTCCCATTTTTCAGTCTGCGGCTACTGCCTCTTGTTCATCTGTACACACCAGAGCATGACTCAGACTTCCCAGTCCCCTTCCTGTAGGTACTGTGGGCCTGCTGTTAGGTCCTCTGAAGCCATCTCTGTCCCAGGCCCCACTTCCTCAGCCTACCCCAGTACTGACCAATTTGGTGGCCATCTGCTGAGATTGAATCTATCAACATTTTTCTTGTACTGGAGTATGTAAGAGCCATAGTCAGGCATCAAGGTGGTGTGTTGAGCAGAGGGGGACAATCACTGTCTCAGTCTCCTGGCTGTGCTCCTCCTGACGCAGCCATAGATAGTGCTGGCCATCTCTGCTGCCACAGCTTGCTGCCGGCTCTGTCCAGCTCAATGTCTGCCAAGACCTCTGGCTCTCCTCTGCAGAGCTGGTCCCCACCCTGTGTTGTTGCAGAAGGATGGTTTATCCCAACTGCAAGACTTCACATTTGCCCATGTTGGATTTCATGATTGTTCTGTTGGCTCACTCCCTTCCATTATCTAGGTCCCTCTAGATGAAAGCCCTACCCTCCAGCTTACCAAGGGCCTCAGTTTGTTGATGGTGCCTTCCATCTCCTCCTCCAAGTCATTGATAAAGATATTAAACAGAATAGGACCCTGAACAGACCTTTGCAGTACTGCACTTGTAACTGACCTCCAGCTTTAGTACAATTACTGAATTTTAGCCTGACCATCCAGCTGTTTTTTTCAACCATCTGGTAGTCCTTTGATCTAGTCTGTAATGACCTAATTTGGACAGAAGAATACTGTGACAGCTGGTATCCAAAGCTCTGCGAAAGTTGAGGCAAATGACATTCACTGCTCTCCCCTTGTCCACCTATCCAGTAATTTTATCAAAAAAGGTTGTCAGGTTTGCCAGACATGATTTATCCTTGGTAAATTAATGCTGGTTGCTTTCAGTCACCTTCTTTACATGCCCAGATATGTGCTCCAAGAGGACCTGTTCTGTAATAACCCTGGGGGTCATGGTGAGGCTGACCTCCTGTAGTTCCTTTTTGCCTTTTCTCATAGAATTATAGAATGAGTTGGGTTGGAAGGGACCTTACAGATCATCTAGTTCCAACCCCCCTGCCATGGGCAGGGCAATGAAGACGGATGCAACATTTGTCTTCCTCCATTCATTGGGGACCTACCCTGATCTCACTAACTTTCAAAGATGATAGAGAATGGCCTTGCAAATACAACAGTCAGCACTCTAGGCAGTCTTGAATACAGACAGGCTGTTCCCACAGACTTGTATGTGTTGTGCTCTCAGAACTAATCCCTAGCTCAGTTCTTATCCACTGCTGCTCATTCTCCTTCTCCTCCAAGCCATTCACCAAGCACAGAGGCCTAGGACACCTTTCTGGTGAAGACTGAGGTAAAGACATTGAGTACATCAGCCGTATCTGCACCTCCTGTTAGTAAACCACCCAGCCTATTCACCAATGAGCTCACAGTTTCCCTGTTTAGCAATTCACTATTAATGTAGCTTGATAAACTTTTATTTTCCTGGGTATTCCTTATTACTTTCAGCTCTGGTTGAGCTTTGTCTTTCCCAACACCATCCGTACAAGGCTGGGCAGTGTTTCCATATTCCTCATTTGTGACCCATCCTTGCTTCCATGTGCTCTGTACATCCATTGTGTGCTAGAGCTCATTCATGAGTTCCTGTATTAGCCCAGCTGGTCTTCTGATATAGTTATTAGCTTTGCTGAATATCAGGAGGCATCATTTTTTTGCTCGGAGGATGCTGTCCTCAAGGACCTTCAGACACTGTCCTTAAAGACCTGCCAGCTCCATTGAGCTCCTTTGCCTTCAAAGCTGCCTCCCTTGGGATCCTACCTACCAGTTCCTTGCAGAAGCCTGGGGTCTCCTGAAGCTCAAGGTCTGTGCTCTGCTACCTGCCTTCCACACACCCCTCAAATTTTGAACTCCAGAATTTCATGGTCCCTACAGTTAAGGCTGTCACAGATTAATTATCACATCCAGTTGAACAAAATGATTTCTTGTTTTGCATAGCATATCCAGGAGACTATCACCTTTGGCCAGCCAACATCTCATCCACGCGAGGTATTGGTATCTGGCATTGGAGCCAAGCCTCCTGGATTGCTAGCACCCCATTTTGTTCCCTTCTAACAGTGAATCTTAAAATGGTTAAAATTTTTCCCCCTGGAGGATTTCTAAGTAAATCAGGTAAAGCCTTTTACGTTTCTCTGATTTTTTTTTTAATTTCATCATCATAGTTCAGCATCTTTTGAGTATATCTCAGTCTTGCAATATTCCCCTCTGGTTTGCATCCTACATATACTTTCATGGGTTGTTAGATCTTTTTCACACTAAAAATTTTACAGAGCTGTACTTCAATCCATAGGAGTATCATTACTTCCTCAAAGTGAGCTCTCCTTCTTTCTTTAATTTATGAAAATCTTTCCAAATGGTCCTTATGAATAGTATTTCTTTGCTATATACATTACGGAAGTTAAACTTACTTGTTTTGTTGCTTTTCCCAGAACGAATGAGTTCAACCTAACTGCCAGATCCTCTCTCCAAGTCCATAAGAGCACTGAAACTCAGGATGATACAGCGATTTCAAGCCAGAAACATTTTACAGAAAGAAGGAAAGGTGACTTTAGCTTCCCCTAGGCCAGTTTGGTAAGTAAGGTCCTGTCTTGGTTTCAGCTGGGTTAGAGTTGATTTAATTCCTAGCAGCTGATATAGTATCTGTGTTTTGGGTTTATGCTGAGAATAATGTTGGTAGGACACTGATGTTTTAGTTGTTGCTGAGCAGTGCTTACACTAAGTCAAGGAATTCTCAGCTTCTCATACTGCCCTGCCAGCAAGTAGGTTGGGGGTGCACAAGAAGCTGGGAGGGGACGCAGCCAGGACAACTGACCCAAACCGGCCGAAGGGGTATCCCATACCATACAATGTCACACTGAACAGTAAAACTGGGGGAGTTGGCCGGGGGTGGCAGCTGCTGCCTGGGGACTGGTTGGGCATTGTTCTGCAGGTGGTGAGAAATTGCATTGTGCATCACTTGTTTTGTATATTCTTTTATCATTAGTTTCCCTTCCTTTTCTGTTCTACTAAACTGTCTTTATCTCAGCTGTCACGGTTTAGAGCAGGGTGGCAATAAACAGAGTGGCAGATGCTTTCTATTAACCCCCACCCTCCCAACAGGGGAAAGGAAACAAGAGGAAAAGGGAGAGAGACTTACAAATTGAATATTAAAACAGCTTTACTAATAACACTAATAATACTAATAAGATTAATGATAACAGAAATTTAAAAAATATATACAAAACCAATACTGAGTTTCCCAGAATTGGGTGCCATGGGCACTGGCGTCCCGCCAGCAGCTGCCAGGCAGCACCAGGCAGTCCTGGGATGGCCTCGGCAGCAGACAGGAACTGGACTCAGGGATGCAACAGATAGGAATCTGGACCAGGATCACAGACAGAACGAGGACCAGGGTCCTCTTCAGAAGCCGGCCACGGACAAAGGGAGCGAGACCCTTGTGATCCCCCAGCTTTAAACTGAGTATGATGCATATGGCATGGAATACCTTGTTGGTCAATATCGGGTCACCTGTTCGGTCCACCCCTCCCTGCAAGTACGACTCTTCACGACTTCTCACCTTTAACCAAAACCAGGACACCCACGAGTTTTAAGTTTTCTCCAGTTCTCTCCCCCATTCCTCTGTGGGGGTGTGAGTGAACGACTGTGTGGTGTTTAGCTGCTTGCTGGATTAAACCCCAACAGTACTTTTTGGTACCCAGCATGGGGCTCAAAGGGTTGAGATAGTGACAGATCTGACCAAAGAGTATTAAAAAAAAATTGTTGTAAGCATTCATTATAGTAGCTTAATAGTCACTGGTCACAATGCTGATTTATTTGCTCTCAGAGTTGTTGTGCTTGTTCTCAGAGCTGTGTTGTGTAGCTCCTTATTTGCTGTATATGTTCCCTGCTGTGCTGTTTATTGTCTCTGGGGGCTGGATTAACTTTATCATTTTGCTGTACTGTGCAACACTGTCTTATGATACGATAAAAATACCAGTTGTGAGACTAATCTGGTATTTGTACTCAGCGTTGCCATCATCTCCATACTTCAGGAGCCATCTTTCAGAGAGTATTAATATTACACTCTCTACCTTTTCTCCTTGGAGAAGCCAATCTATGGATGAGACAATGGGGGACACCCCCCTGCTCCTTCACCTGCCCTTTCTCCTTTACCTTCCTCTTCTTCTCCAGGCTACTTACAATAGCTCTTCAGAATTTTGAATGTCCTTGGGATGTTCAAACCAGCATGTTCCTATTCCTATGTCTCCTGAATGTGTTTCAGGTCTTGTTTAAGGTTATACAACCATTTAAGAATACCACCCAGTGATCTGCACTGAGGCTGGACAGTTCTGAGTAGCAGGTTGTGTGGGACAGTATGCCTAAAAAACAAGATTTTTTCCTATTTGCAAATGACAAAATGCATTCCTTCATGTACCACAAATCTCAGTTTGGAAAGGATTGGCAGCTTGGAGTTTTGTTTAAAACCTAAGCGTTTTGAGGTTTTATTTTAGGATTACTGTTAGCTTATGAGACTCAATATGTCAGCTTATTAACTAATTCTGTAATATAATTATTTTTCCTATATGTAGCCCTAAACACTAAGCAAAGGATTGGGGAATTATGTAACTCATAGAATCATAGAATAATTTGGGTTGGAAGGGACCTTTAAAGTACATGTAGACCAAGCCCCGTGCAGTGAGCAGCGACATCTACAGCTAGGTCAGGTTGCTCAGAGCCTCATCCAACCTGACCTTGAATGTTTCCAGGGATGAGGCATCTACAATCAACAAGCAACTGTATGGCAAAAAGGGAGTATGGGATGATTTGTTTCTCAGTTGTTGCTCAGCCCAAGGGAGCTCGTGCAGAGGAGCAGGGTAGGCAACTCTGCTGAAGGCTGGGAAAGGGACCCAATGCAATCAACTGACTAATCCTTCACATGCATGTTTCAAACTTTCCCTAAACAGCAGCACACAAGCTGAAAAGAATGATGTTAAGAAATGAGAGATTCCTCAACCAGGCAGACTGATGCAGAAATCAAAGACGACAGTAAAAGGGTAACCAGAGTTCGACACTGCAAAATACTCAGTGTTGTGAATGTAGATGAATGTCAGAAGCACTTTCCAGATTTGAGGATGTCACAGGACCAGCACCTTGGAGAATAACTGTGGCAAATATTGATTTGAGCAAAATGGTTTGCAGGAGAGGGTGATCAGGGAAAATATTAATGCCAAACAAACAAGGCATGGCACTCATTAGTCCAAAAAGAACTCAATTTTTGTCTGAGAATTTACAAAGAAATGTGGAAAGTAAGGAGTATATATTTTTTGACAGCTGAGCAATACTCTGATCAACCAAGTGCTTTGTAAACACCTGCCTGAATGTCAGGTCAGATGAATCAGTCACATCTGAGTTTATTCTTCTTCAAACACAATTAGTTTTTTCTTCTAAACAACGGGAAACCTTCTAAAACGTGACTCATGCATGTGTTTGTAGCTGAGTGTCTATGATGTGAAACTTACTCATTCCAGGACAACTTGTAGCTTGGTAAGAAATAGCCACAGTGCTCCAGCCTGCAGATGCCATCTACCCAGTCCATTCAACGGTGTACAATCACATAATGTAATAGCAAGTCTTGAGTCAGCCTTGCCGAGGCATGCAGACATTAGAAAAGGAGGGTTAAAGCACTCAGAGACACCTCCTAGAACAGAGCGGCCCTGACCCAGGACCTAATACCAAGTAATACCCCAAAGAACTGTTTGCTTCTCTTATTTTAATGGGTAAGAAAAGAACTGTAAGGGCTGCATACACAAACACACACACGCGCGCGCGCATATAATATGAGTAACTGCATTTATGCTTTTCTAGACACCACTACTTAAGCAATTCTTGGGTGTTAGGCTTTTATTATTATTACTGCTTTTTGTTGTAAACTCAACCCATATATGAAGTGCTATAAGATTAACTGTGGGTTTAGATAGTTGAAATCTTGAGCTAATTAATTTAATGCTTTATTGATTAACAGTGAGAAGGAAGCACCTAAACCAAAGCCTAGTCAAAAGAGGCAAAACCCCTAAGTAACTTGTGGAAAGAGATATAAAGCACACTTGGAAAAAAAGTCACTATGAATTTTCAGCAACCTCTTTGTTTGCACTTGGTAGGCACAGAAGGGTCACAGAGCAAGTCCGACCCCTGCTCCTGCTCCCCAAGGACATTGCTCTCCATGTAATTATTTTGGGTACAGCTGTTTCACATAAAGTGCAAAATAGATGTTCCAGCACAGATTTCAAGTACCATAGCACTCTGGCCTGGGGCACAAGGGTAGGTGAGGTTGTGTTGATGGAAGAACATGTGGTCCTGCCTCTCAGCAATTCTGCATCCTTGAGCACTGAGGCAGGGATGCAACGCAGGTACGAGAAATGCCAGCACTCAACGTAGCGTGCTTCATTATTCATCACAGAAGTTGATTGTATCAATGTGGTTTGTTTGGTCTAGGAATTTGGCAACACCAAAGGAAAAAGGCCTATTCTGGGTATCAAAGTCCATATCAACACAGAATCATATAAAGGTCTTTACCCTCCTCCCACTTGGGCACAGCTTGGCAAAATGCTGCAAATCTGAGAGTCTTCTGCTCCCAGCCATGCTTTGCTTACTTCTAGTCTCACAACGACGTTCCCACCACCCCTTTCTTAGGACCCTTTCTCTAACGACCTATATTTCAAAAATTCATGTTATTTGCACCTCACACATTTCCATCCATGTGTGTGATATTCCCATTACAGATTTGTTCATCTTTTCCTGGCTGAAAACTCAAATAAAAGGACCCCAGGCATTGCAGGAGCATGCCATACACATCTGAACAAGATCTCAGCCTCCACCAAACCTCAGCATGATAATTAAAAGTGGAGTCCTCTCATCCTACTTGAAAAAAAATCCAAATCCCCTTGTTTTTAAAACAAAACAAGGAGCTTTCAAAATAAACCAACAGTATGTTTAATGCAAAATTACTTTCAAACATAGTGTTTTATTGTTTTGAGGTAGCCTGAACAGCCTACAAATACCTGAATGCTTCTCGGAATCCAAAAACTTGAAGAACAAAATTAGTCCAAACCTCAAAGTCAGAAGTGCTAAAAACTTTCTAGTTGTGTACAGTATTAACTCTGCAATAAAGCAGAAGCCAGTGTTCAGCCTGCTTGTTGATTTATGTGGAAAAGTAAATTAATCAAAAACACACTCTTTCGCTTCACTGATTTATTCACATGTACAATTTCACTAACGCTAGCTAGAAGCACAGAAGTTCATTAATGAGAGATTAAGCCTCAAAATCCTCTTCCTGAAAAATCTGAAGACATCAGTGAATTTAACTTCTCAGAGTGCTGTGACTGAAGCATGCCCTCAGTACCACAGTTAAAAAAAAACCAAAATTGTGTAGCTATTGAAGTGCCTAGTCATTCCAGATAGAATCACTAAGCTGTCCTGCTATCTGAAACTCTGTCCTTCAGACTACTGTGTTTTAGTAAAACAAAAATAAGCTTGCTTTTTCTATTCCAGAACATTTAAAACAAATCTTCAGAATTATTGGAATGGGGCATATCATGAGAATTTTCTTTTCCAACTCCAGGTTGTTGAAGAACGGGTGAAAAAGGAACGTACATCTCTTCATCCATTGCAGAAATAATTAAACTGACACATATGTAAGGAACCCATTTCCAGCAAAAGTAAGAAGTGCATGTTTTACAAGGCTACACCTTCTGAGGTATTTGGGGCAGACTTGTTAAGTATAGCACCATCCTAAAACTCAATTCACTAAAATATTAATATGCCCCCCCAGTCTGTCAAAGAAGTTTATATCAGGATTTAAATTCTGTTATTTTTTCCCTAGAGAATCTCTATTTTAATGATTTTGTTTCATGCTTCAGTCAAAAAAAAAAAAATATTTTAAGCATGATCATTCGATAAATGCATATCAAACACAAAAACTTTCCTTAGCTTGGTCTAATATAAAAATATTACTTGGCAACAAAAATTTTCTCCTTCCTTAGAGCATCCATTTTCCTGCTAAAGAAACTGAAAGGTGATATCGCATATCTCCAAGGCTTCTTCACAGCTGGACCTTCTTTTGGAGATGTAACATCTGCACTATGCAAACCCCCATCAGTCACAGCTCAGAGACTCTCTAGAGGTGCATCATGCGCGCCTTAGCAACTTACCAAAACCCATTCAATCTTTTTAGGGAAAAAGCACCACCGGGCACAGGCAATCGCTCGCCAGTGACAGCCCAGTTATTGGACAAACATGATAGAAACACATTTCTCCCGGCCTTGTCACTATTTCACGGACAGTCCACTCTCAGTCCCCTAGACCTGCATCCAACATCTTCAAACCTCTAAGGTTGATCTATGTTGCCCATTCATGATCACGGCAGCCGTCCCTCGATCGCTGCCTCTCCCAGATGTAGCTGCTGCTTGACCCTTCCTGCTGAAGGACAACCATGGGTGACCACCTACCCATCAGCTACCCCTGGCTAGCAAGGAGGGAGCATTTGGGGTTTAGTTTTGGGTCTGCGCCTCATCAGTGCACTCACCCTACCTCACATGGACAAGCTTGAGCTCAGCCCTGGCCATGCTTTGGCACACCTTTCCAACACAGGCACGTTCCTCTCATCTTAAACATCCAGTTAGGAGTCCTATCATCATCCAAACACATGCCGCAAAAGCAAGCATTTATATTCTGGTTTTGCCTTTGAAAATCTATTGTGCAAACATCATAGAACATCATGTTTAAAGCAACCAACTCTCCTTCTCAACCTTGACCATCCTGTCAAAAAAAAATATGCAGACTTTGATTCCCTTCCTTGAAATTTCTACCAAAAGTGGAAATAAAGTAGAATTTAAAGTGAGTGTTTCTCTTTTTTAAAAAAATTTTTCTTCCCTGCCAAAAAAAGTTTGTTCAACCATTTATTTCACATCAATTTCCTATTTTGACAATGCCACAAAATACTAAATCAAGAAGTTTACCCAGTTTCATACTCTGGAAAAAACTGAAAGGGGAAAAAAAAAAAAATCTTAGGTAATGTTTTTTCACGAGGAGTTTACAGAATCACAGAATGTTCAGGGTTGGAAGGGACCTCTGTGGGTCATCTAGTCCAACCCTTCTGCCGAAGCAGGGTCACCTACAGCAGGCTGCACAGGACCTTGTCCAGGTGGGTCTTGAATATCTCCAGAGAAGGAGACT
>Ga0065711_1047802_pt1 | contig 12135 bp, 10 predicted proteins | sample Hoacrofraction12_FD_59098 | JGI IMG/M metagenome (GOLD analysis project Ga0065711, IMG submission 59098) | Hoatzin crop microbial communities from Cojedes, Venezuela - Epithelial fraction 12 v2 (version 2) | ecosystem: Host-associated > Birds > Digestive system > Esophagus > Crop | place... | reverse complement strand
ACCTCCCTGGGCAGCCTGTTCCAGGGCTCCGTCACCCTCAGAGGGAAGAAGTTCTTCCTCGTGTTCAGATGGAACTTCCTGTGCTTCAGTTTGTGCCCGTTGCCCCTTGTCCTATCGCTGGGCAAACAGGCAGGTGCAAATCTCAGGGGCTTGCAGAGAATCTTTCAGAGTGAAACTTGCAGAATGTTGACGTTTTGGCAAGGAATACTTAAGTGCGCAGTAGATAACATTGGTCTAATGAAAAAACAACTTTGCACAGAGAAACACGGCAGCTTTTTGGTGCTGTGTCCTAGTCCTCTAGGCAGAGGCAGGAAAGCAGACCTTTTCCCTCCAGCTTAGCATTTCTGCTGTTACTGGACAACAATTTTGCCTGGTAATAATTCAGCTGGAATAAATCCATTATTGATTTGAGAGTTTAGCACAGATTTAGGAGTGTTCTGAGTGCTCAGATAGCGTCCTAATGTTGAGGAAGTGCAAACAAATGTGTATTCTGCACCACACAGTTCAGCTTTTCCAAACTGGCATTAAAAACCTACTACTAGAAATCAGTGTAAGTGTTATTACCCAAGCAAACCTGAAATGTCCCATCCTGTGATACTTCAGATCAATCAGCCCTAGTCATTAATGAGCAGACCTGCAAGTGTGACTTAAAAATAAACACACCAGATCTGAATAAAAGCTTCTGGAGCGCTCATAGGATGGTATGTATACATTAAAAAGGAGTAATAAGTGTGTCCAAGATGCTGACTCTTCCAAGAAAGTGTACAGGAATCTTCTTGCAGAGAGACTGAGAAAGCAGAATGGAAAAATATATGACAAACTAAAGAGCTACAAAGCAGTGGTTTGACTCAGTTTTCATTCAGTTTCACAACAGGCATTGGCAAAAAAAAATGTAGATTTAAATGATATGTGCATTTAAATAAATGAGAACGATGGACCTCAATCTACTGGTAGAAAATGAATCATTCTGGAGATGATAGTAATCATCTCACAGCAAAGATGGTCATTTTCAAGGCAGGACTTTTTAAAAGGCATCTTAGATGTACTGGTTTTGTCTCTTCAGAAAAAGCAATGTTTTGCATTGCAGAAAATTGCTTTTCATTTTTGTTATTTAGAATCAACTGTAATGCATAAATTAGGGCCACTCAACCTTGAGGAATCAGTATGCCACTTCGGTAGGGAATGACATTGCAAAGACTGAGAGAAATAAGGGGACGGGGAGGGGGGAAGGAGAAAATAATCTGCTGGCTTTCCCAGACTGCATTCCAGAACTGTCATTGCTATGCGTCGTAACATAGTAATGCGGTGTCACAACAGCAATTTCTAATTTGCTCGTTGGGTGCAGCACTGCCATTATTTTCCGTTCTATTGCAGTTATGTTTGAAGCAGCCAGAAGATCATTTTTCTTCCACTTCTAACCACCACCCAGCTCCTCTCTGACTCTATGAAGGGAGGAAAAGCTCTCTCTCATCAGAAGAGGGTGAAGAATTGATCTGGTATATTTTTTTGCAACATTGTTGTGCAGGAACAATGACCCACTTTGTAGCATGTAGAAGTTCTTTCGAATTATACGATCTCAAACATTTCCTCTCAAATTTTGTACCTATTTTTAAAACTGCAACTAAATGTCAAGTGGATAAGGTAACTTCAGGTATGCTGAAGTTGAAGGTAGTTGAAAAGCAATTGCATGCTGCTCATGCATGTTTTACCTTGCAAGATACTGCTTTACCCTAAGAGTATGATCTAGCTGGTGAGTCTCAAGCACGGCTTGAAAGTCATTTTATGCAGCTTAATGTGATATATAAATTCTGACTGAATTCTATTAATTTTTTTTTAGTGTTTTTTAATTTCACAGAGTTTATCTGGTTGCACTCGAAGCACAACATACATTTCCTATATCTCACCTGCAAAGCAGAAGAGACATCCTGTTAGCATACTTTCACTATCAAAGTTTAATACACAGATTGCCATTAGCAGGAATTAAACTATATAGGAAAAAAAAACTTGCTAAAATAATTATGAGATTGTAACTTTAATTTTTACTAATTTTAAAGAATGCTTTGAAGTGCAAATTTTTCTTTTAACTGTGATGATGATGATGATAATGTACCTAGTGTTTTTGTCATATTTCATGATGGGGAAATTGAAGCACAGAAAAACAGGCCAGCTGCAGAAGTAGCATGAAAATACACGCATCTTAATCTGTAGTCTAGTAGCCTACTTTACTGAAGTACACTTTGAATAGTACACAGGGAAAAGTACCTATTCCATTGACATCAAGTGTCTTAATAGTAGTGCAAAATGTACAGACATCTAGGAAAAATGGTAAAGAAGATAGTGATTTTATATTCTTAAAACGTCCCTTGAATTTTCCAAAATGCTAAAATATGTGTGCTAACTACTTGTCCATCCAGTATTTAGTCAGGAATGAGAAATGGAAAAGGAATAATTAGTTCATAAAAAATATTGGCAAATGTTCTTATAAAATAAATACTTGAGAAATAGACATTTTTATTGTTTTATTTCCGAAGCAGAAACAGTGCTGCACTACACAGCAAGGTACTTGTACGTGTTTTTGTCAATAAACGTAAAAGGTAGCTAAAACACTGAATGTTGACATCATGATTGGATTTTTAAACAAGGAGAAATGCTATACTTATGCAACATACATTATAATGAATATGTTTAGGGATTTCATATTAAGCTTTCTCATGGGGAGTCTAGAGATCTGTTGTTAAAATTCAAATGAAGGGAGAATGCCTTTCTGAGAGGAAGCTTGGAAAAGTGATACATTTCTAGATGTATTCATTCTAATGTGGCTGAGGGAGAAATAAATGAGTCAAGTGTGTGTGTATGACCCACAGTAAAAAGGAACTGTAACTGCTTAAAGCTATAAATTTTGAGCTAAAGTAACAAAAGCCATTAAAAATCAATGCCTACCCTGATTTTCCACTTCCAAACAATGCCATTACTCATCTCTCCCAGCAGCAGAGAAATATCTATCAAAATGGACTAAGGAAAACCATGAAACTTCAGTGCTAGTTTAACTGGGTAGAAGGAAATCAGATAAATCAAAATGTAGCAAGGACTTAGAGTCTAATGCTACTCTGTATGAATAAAGCCCCAAACTCTCTTTAAATGTAAGAAAAGGTTAGGGCCTTGAATATCCAATGTGATTTCTAAAGGAGTTAGCTGAACAGCGTCTGCACCTGTCATGCTGAGTTTTCAAAAGATCTTTGAGCACTGAAGAAATTTCAATGCCTTGAAAGAGACCTAATGCTGTGGCGGTGCTTAAAAAGGGTAAATGGGGTGGAGTGAGTCATCACGGTGTCTGTGCAGGCCAGAGTAAAAGGAGTGGCAGACTGTGCTGGTAAAGCACAGTTACGTATTATAACCTGGCCAAATCTGAAGTCATATGGCCAGAAAGAGAACAGAGCCTGTATATGAAATCAAGGACTCCTGCCTGGAATACAACAAATCTGCAAAAAGCCCTGGGCCTCTTTGGCTGGTCATCAGCCGAACACAAATTTTCAGTCCAGTGTTGTAGCCAAAGGTCTGGTGAAGACCTTAGGGTATCTAACTGAGGACTGTGCTCCCCCAACACGGGCTGGGACCTGATGTGTAAAACTTTTTGGAATATCTTGCTTAATTATACTTAAAAAAATACTGATAACTGAAAAGTCTTAAGGGAGGTCTTGTGGGTTATTGCAACTTTGGAAAACACACCTTCTGAGGGAGAGACACAGGAAGCTTCATGAATTAACTTCCTAGGAGGAAGGAGGAAGGAGAAAATAGAGCAGTGACTTGGTCACAGAAAGCATGCACTTGCATGACAAATAACATTTTAGAGAGTGTTCGTCTTCCTACCTGGAAGGAGATGACAAGGGCTGATTGTTTGATGTTGAATTTGAACAAGTTGAGACTGAACATAAATATGTTAGTAGGTTAGTAATGACAAGTGAGAAGGACTGGATGAAAATTTTAGGAATGGCAAAAAGGTGTTAGGCAGCAAGAAAGACAGTAGCTGATAGGAAAAAAAAAAAAAGCAGCAGCATAATATAAGAACTGAGAAGGAGAGAATATTAACGAATGCAGTAAAGGTTGTCAAACACTAACAAAGCTGATAAAGGGCAAAAATGGACATCTCGTGAAGGACAAGGGACACAGCAGGATGTTGGTGGTCAATATCAGGTTCGGCCACATTACTGTACGTGTGACACAGAGCTGTGTATGTAGCATATTTTTGAGAGATCAGCAAGGCAGATCGAATGCCCAGAAACTATATAGCATCCTTTACTGCCATCCTTCCTCTAATTTATGAAAGGTAGAAGTCATTCAGTTAAGCAGACCTTAAAGCTAGAGTTCTGGTTTGAAAAAAAATGTTCACAGTGGGTGCAAGGAGACAGCAGTATGCTCAGTTTCTATTAAAAGGGGGAAAACTGCAAAGGCCTGTGTTGGCTTTTGCCTCCTTTTTGCAGTCATTGCTCTGCATAAGGATGACACATTGTGGAATTAAAAGATATTTTCCTCCAGAGATGATTTAAGTAGGTCCTATAGCCTATATTAGGCACAAGTTCAAGGTAAATGATCCAGTTGTCTCCTTTATCTTAGATTAACTCTGAAGCATTGATTACATACTTGGACATAATTTAAAAGGTGACATTTTTCCAAAACTTATTTGTAAATTAAATATTTTTACCTCCTTGTTCTGAGGAACAGTGCATTTCAGCTGCTTTAGCATAATGACTGTTGTTAAATGCTATAATTTTAATTGTGACCAGAGCCAGCAGAGAACAGTCCCACAAATTCTTAATGTTTGCCAGATGATACATCAGAGTGTCTTCACTGGAAACCAGCCTTCCATAAATAGAGACTGAACTCTGCATGGCCAAAGTGATTTTTTTTATAGGATTTTTGAAACCTTCAGGAAACATAGTCCTGAGATTGTTCAAATTTGCCTATTATATGGTGGAAGAGGGATAGCGCAAAACCTCAAGAAGACTAAAGAAAAAGTAATGCATTTGTGAAAAATATATGCTCATTGGAAACAACTGCCAAGAAAAAGTGGTTGCAATAACACACACTTGAAATAAACAAAATTTGAAAATAGCAATAAACATTAGACAACTGTGGCTTACCTGAAGTGGAAATAAAAACAATAACAGCTGTTATGGGACACAAAAATATGCTTTGGAAATTGTCAGATTTTCATTCTTGTTATATTATTCTTCTATGCTTAATAACCATTTTGCTTGTATTGTGTTTTCTCAGGTAAATCTGCCCTCTAGATACCATGGCTAACTAGCAAAAGTGATTTATAGGTGCAAAAGCTCGGTTCACTGAAAAACAGAGTGTATGTATAAAAAATGCACAAGTCAAAGTGAATAACGAAGCACAGTGCAGCAACCAAGCTGGATCCTGGAAGCCAGCTGCACTGAAGGGAGCACAACCACCTTAACTATTTCTCAACAGAAACACATGCAATAATACACTGTTAGGACTGTGATGCTAAATAGAGTCAATACACTCCACTTTACACCGCAGAGTCAATGTTAGTTTGATGCTCTTTGCATAGCAATACGTTCAAAGTATAACTATATCAAAAAAAAACCACAAAAAGCCCTAGGAGTCAGGTGTACAGTGAAAAACTAAGCCATGAAGAGGTTGATAGGAGCTTGAAAATGGTGGAGCAAAAAATCTCCAAATCAGGTGGGTTTAGTTGCAGGGGAATTTCAGACTGCATAGAGCTCTGCAGCCTGTGAGAGAGAAAGGTTTTGTTGAGAAGCTGAATAACAAATCAACATTTTTAAAGCTGAGTTTGAAAATGGAACTAGAACAGTAAACATTATAAATTTTATCAAAATCTCAATGGCCTCACATCCCGTCTGCTTCTTGAAATTTAGAATAACATAAACATAGGGACAATCTACAAACAGGGATACCCTGGAAAATGCCATCAAAAAGCAAATGCAATATTTTCCTCTATTTCTTCCATTTCCAATGAGTGCATATATTTTGTTTTGCTTGTACCTTTACCTTATTGATGCTCTAGCATGCAGAGTTCTTTAAAATCTGATGATAATTCCTTTCTTTCCTTCTTATCTTCAGAAAAAAATAAAAATTTTGAAGACATTACAGTCCAAGAATTGACTATATAAGTAATTGTAAGAATAAGTAAAGAGCAAAGTTATGCATCCATGAAGTTACCTGCTAAATTAGTTCACAGCATCAGTGTGTGTTCTGTTTATTCTGCACATGCTTGCCTTGTAAATAACTATCAGAGCTGCACTAGCAGAAAAGCTGTTAGGACTTTGAACAAAAAGTAGTGGTGAGAGTCATAGTTGGATATAAAGCATCTCGAAGGTTTACCTTGGAGGATGTTATTTATGTGGCTAGGATATTTAACAAGTCCTTCAATACAGGCAGTGATTCACCTGGATAATATAGTAATGCATTTATCTTCTCCACATTTGGGAAAAAGGGAGCTGTCACCTTTTTTAAAGGTGGTATTTGTGGCTCAGATTCATAAAGGGACTTAGATGGCCAAAACAGCCACATAGGTGAAATGCAGGCTTGCAACTCTAAAAAGTGCAGAGCAGTTTAGGTACCACAGGGTCCATGTGCATTTCCAAATGCACTGCCACTGATGCTGGTGACCTTAATTCCACTCTTGTGCTTTCCTGGACATGTTGTTGCTCATAGATCACCATTTGTATTTCAACCGGCACCATAAGAGACTCATGAACATTATGTCTCTGGTTTGAGTCAGTTAAGAAGTTTGATTTCCCAGAGACACTCTGAACCTCCTCATTTAATAAGGAGGGAGGAAAAGACATGTGGTAGCTGTCTATCTGTTCCTACTCCACCATTCAGCTGGAGATGTGGGGGATTAAGATCTCCTTAATCTGGGGAGCTAAGAATAAAGTTTCCTTTTCCTAAGAAATCACTTTAGTCCCTAGGGAATTTGCATCCATATGATATGGAGATGCTTGAGTCTTCCTTTCAAAGGAGGAAGAGGAATGAAAAGCTACTGTGGGTCAAGGATTCACAGTTATGAGGGCCAAGAAGGCAATGCATTAGAAGGAACTTGTTTCTGTAGCCCAAGGATGTTAAACTTTCCTAGGGAGACTGGCAATTGTTTTAAGAGACTACTAGGCATTTTTTGCATTTTTAAAAGTTCCAATATAAAATCCAGACACAACATTAGGTGTGAGCTCAGTGAGTGGGTAGAAAGCTGGTTCTCAGATCTCATTCCATTTCCAGCTGCAAAGGAATATCTCTTCTTGAAGAGCTGGGTTTTTTAGCACTCCAAAGATTTACTAAAATTGTTATTCAGGATGCTATTTGTGATACTTGATTTACTGACTCCTGATCTGATGTAGAGTACAGAATATGACTTTGTTTTCATTTCTAAATAAGAGAATATTCATTTGCATTCTTGCTAGGATACAGTAGTGCCAGCTGGACAAATCCTGCTAGAAATTTTAACAGATGTATTTAAGTCTTTCTTTTTGACATTTCTAACCTGAACATATCTGGGAGACTCTGTTCAGATTAATTTTCAGAGTTTCTGGCAGAACTTTTGGGAAATAATAGGAGTTGTTGCATTGATCAGAACAACAGATTCAAATCTCTCCTGCAACAGCAAGGCCTTTGGAAAGTGCACTGCAAAGCATTTCAGGGATTTGAAGGGCACAGTGTTTGCATCAGAGACAATGGTGTATGCTTCAAAACAAAAGTCCTGCAAGGAAAGCATTTATGAGAGAGTTCTCGCTGGATGCAAGAAAAGGCAGCTTATCCCTGTTATACAATATTTGGGATCTCTAACATTTATACTGTGGAACACCCAGTCATTAGACATCTGTCATTTAGTTGATTGGTGGCAAGAGTGGTGTCAACATCAATTTGAAGAGACTGCTGCAGAAAACAGGAGCTGATTTTAGAAGTTTTTTCTTCTGGTTTTTGAGTGAACATCTCTGTGCTGCAAGTTAGAGTCTGAATTCCTTGTACTGCTGCTGGGAAGCAATTTTGAAGGCATTGGTTACAGGCAAGACTGAGTGAAAAAGTAAGTCGTTCCTAAATCATTTCATTGTTTGAGCAGTAAATTGTTTGAGAAAACAGTTCACTGTTCTGGAGACACCGAGAAAGTAGACATCAACCCAGAGAATAATTTAAAGCAGTATGCAAACTTAAATGTGTGGAGAAACCATTCTTTCTAATCATTTTGTTCTAGTGTCATGAGGAAAGCATTTGTAACTTTACTTCGTTTTCTTCTTTTTTCATCTATTTTCATCTGTTTTCTCTCTTTTTCCTTTTATCTTTGTAATGTATCAGATAAAGAGTAAAGCACTTAGCAATAAGTGCTTTTTCCTTGAGAAAAGCCTATTGAAGCAGCAATATTGTCTAGGACAGAATTAAATAACACTTCTGTTAAACCTTTAAACTGACCAAATTCAGCCAGTTATTTTTTGTTGTTGTTTTTATGCTAATCAAAATCAGTATCCTCTTGTATTTGTGGGAGAGAAGACTGTGTTGCTGTTTTCTTGATCTCACATACTAGTATGTGGCCATTTAACAAACAAACAGAAAGAAAGCAAGATATAACCTGAAAATATTCTGAAAAGAACCTAGGGAAGGTGCATTATCCTCTGCTTTTTAAACTTACTGAGGTAGTGAAAATAAGAATTCTGCTGTAGCTGGTGAAAAAAAAAATGCAAAAAATGAAAATAAAGAAAAGGCACCCACCAGAAATTCTAAAGGAATGGGTAGAGAATAGAAATCAGACCATCGGAGCAAACAACAGATGGCATGTTCAGCTTGCTTTAGGCACGCACTTATAAACTGATCCAAAGCCCCATGAAGTCAAGAGGAGGCTCTTCACAGTCACTAATGGGTTTTGGATCTGGCACTAATGAAGAGGGTGATATAGGCTAATTGCCTTACTTAGTCTGCTGATAGAGCTGAGAGATATAGTTTCATAAATGCAAACAAGTGAAAAAGATTTTAAAAATTCTTCAGTCTAATATATGCAGAGTGAAGATCTCACAGAAACCACAGCAGGCAATTTTTTATTCCAATCAACAATATCATTGTTTGTGTATTTTTCATGTTTCTGTGCAAACATTTTATACATATTAAATTTAATAATTTTGTACACGTGCAATGGGGAAAATGGCCCATGGAGTTATTTTGCTTTTATACACTTCCCTTCGCCTGTTTCTAGCGTGTTATTTATCTTTAAAAATACACAGAATAATGCTAGTAGAGAAATTATTTTCTCATCTGTATTACCATGAGTTTGCTTGCTGATTTCCCCCTATTCTGGCTGAATTTGGTGAAGGTTGTTTCGATTTTCTTCTTTGTGGTTACTGAGAGAAGTAATCCTGGGTATTGTCCAATTACAAGAGACATAACTTCTCTATCTGGAGGACATGTGGTGCTAATAATAGATACTAGGCATCCCTGGATTTCATAGCCACTATATTTTTTTACCACATAGAGATTTAAACAGAAAGAAATGGTAATATGTTAGATCTTTCTAATAAAGATCCCACAGAAGATCTGAATTTAGCAAAGAACTTAAGATCAAGTTCTATCAAATCAATCATTTTAAAGAAAAGAAAATGTTTTAATTGAGTTTCTCAGTGTATAAAGGAAGAACTGTAGGAAACCAAAGGAACCAATTATTGAGCTAAATTGTGGAGGTAAACACTGGGAATGAAGACTCTGAAAGACTTTGAATGAGTTTTGCAACTTAGTGGGGGAAAAAGCTGTAAGGAAGGATCCAGTCCTCAAGTGGAGGAAAAAATATTTCTGAAAGAATATTAAGAATAGAAAAAGGGATTGGTCTGTGGCAAAAAGTACATCTGAGAGGTCAGTATTTTAGAGACAAGTAAGAATTGGCAAAACTCCATCTGAAATAGAAGTTGCTAAAAAAATGAAAGGAGGTAGTTACAAGTTTCTTTTCTAAATAGAAAAAGAAAAGGAAATAACTTTTGGAGCCCTATCTAATGAGGCAAAATAGTGACTGATTTTGCGCCCTTTCTAAACTAGTACCTTCACTATACATTTCTTAACGACCATCACCTTGAATATGGATGAAAGGCAAAATAGCAAATTGTTTAGAAATAACACGTATGAACAAGGATAACTTCAAGAACCCAAAATGCATTTAAGTTTTGGGAGGGCAGGTGATTTCCTTTCTAGAATTTTAAATAAGTAAAGTTTTTAACACATCCATCAAGTCGTGGTCACACATCTGAAGTGGAATATAGCAAGTTCATGTGACAAGGAATGAGAAAATACATTGTAACCCATAATTTCACCTAAATAGCATGCTAAACATAGAACAGCTTTGAATGTTCTCTCATATTTAGGTCATGGAAATAAATGGAAAATTTTATAAAATTCAACACTATTTAGCAAAGTTAGATTGTACCACACTAATTTGAAAGCTTATTTTGTAACTGACTTCCTAGGAAAAGAAAATCTGTGTTATCTTTCTTGACTCGAACATAGTAAGCATTATGCTGGAGAACGTGGCGATAAGTAAAACTGCTGTGAAATGGGTAGTACCTGTTTTAATGGAAGAAGGCAGGGATTGTTCTGAAAAGGTAACTGGCAGGTTGGGAGCTTATTAGATAAGTTCTCTAGGATGGTTCTCAAGATGCATTCTGTTTAGTGATGATCCTAGCACAAAATGTTTCTACTTGTCACACTCTGAATGTCAGTGAAATTACCTGATGCCACAGGTTTGGAAAAGTTTTCAGTATGGGGAGGATGTAAATATCCTACAGAGATCAGTGGGTAATCTCAAGAACTGCTGTAAAAGAAAGATAATTAAATTTAATCATACCAAGTGATATGTTAAGTACCTGTAACTAAGAACAAGAACTTATGCTATGTAACTGAAGCTCTTTAACTGAGACACACGAAACAGATTTTCATAAAGTAGTTTTGTAAAAGTAAACTAATGCCAAGTAGTTGCAAAAAAAGTCAAACCGCAGAAGATGTACAGGCCTAGCAATATCAAAGGAGGTATTTCCTGTAGATGTGAAGAGATATTAAAGCTATGTGTCAAAGTATCATTAGGTGTATTGAAATATTGCATTTGTGTCTGGTTTCATGTGTTAAATAAAATGAATTTAAATAAAGATAGGTTCAGGAAACAGCTACTAGAGTAGTGTAGGTAATAGTCTGGCTTCTGACAATACTCTGAAAATTTGTCCCATTAATTCTAGAAAAGCAAAGGCTGAGAGTGTGTCAGGAGGATGGGGCCAGACTCTTTTCAGTGGTAACCAGCGACAGGACAAGGGGCAATGGGCACCAACTGAAGCAGAGGAAGTTCCATCTGAACATGAGGAAGAACTTCTTCACTCTGAAGGTGATGGAGCACTGGAACAGGCTGCCCAGGGAGGCTGTGGAGTCTCCTTCTCTGGAGACATCCAAGACCCTCCTAGACACAGTGTTGTACAGCCTGCTGTAGGTGACCCTGCTTCGGCAGGAGGGCTGGACTAGATGACCCACAGAGTTCACTTCCAACCCCTACCATTCTGTGGTACTGTGACTCTGTGATTAATGTCCTGAAGTGCCTTATCTACACATTTTTTGAACACGTCCAGGGCTGGTGACTCCACCACTTCCCCGCGCAGCCTAGGAAAATTTCCGAAGTAGAGCTTGACAACCTGATGAAAGGCCAATGTCACTCCAGTCTTCAAAAAGGGCAAGAAGGAGGACCCAGCGAACTACAGGCCCGTCAGTCTCACCTCCATCCCGGGAAAGGTGATGGAGCAGCTTATCCTGGAAGCCATCATCAAGCAAGTGGAGGAAAAGAAGGTTATCAGGAGTAGTCAGCATGGATTCGCCAAGGGGAAATCATGCCTGACCAATCTGATAGCTTTCTATGATGGCATGACTGGTTGGGTAGATGAAGGGAGAGGCGTGGATGTTGTCTACCTCGACTTCAGCAAGGCTTTTGACACAGTCTCCCACAATATCCTCCTAGGGAAGCTGAGGAAGTGTGAGTTGGATGAGTGGTCGGTGAAGTGGATAGAGAACTGGCTGAATGGCAGAACTCAGAGGGTTGTCATCAGCGGCGCTGAGTCTAGTTGGAGGTTGGTAACAAGTGGTGTCCCC
>Ga0065711_1047801_pt1 | contig 12136 bp, 9 predicted proteins | sample Hoacrofraction12_FD_59098 | JGI IMG/M metagenome (GOLD analysis project Ga0065711, IMG submission 59098) | Hoatzin crop microbial communities from Cojedes, Venezuela - Epithelial fraction 12 v2 (version 2) | ecosystem: Host-associated > Birds > Digestive system > Esophagus > Crop | place... | reverse complement strand
TGCAAGACACAGCGGGCAAGGGGAGCAAGTACCGCCACTGCGCCCTGAGACCCACCATCGGGTCCCGCCATCCCTCCACTGTGCCCCGCCTCGGGCCCGGCCATCACCTCAAGCACCGGCAGACCCCTGGCTCACATTCACCTGGCATGGCCAAAAGTAACATCTCTCACTTCACTGTTCAAACATTTCACATAATCTGGCCAAATGCAACGGGGGGAGAGAGGGGGGAAATTAAATACTTGTAAAACGCAGTTCCCCTCCCGGGCGGGGCTGGCAGAGCCCCCAGGTCTGCGCTGCCACCCGCCATCGCTAGCCCTGGCTCCAGCATCACACAGCTGCAGCCAGCCCTGCTCCCGGCTGCACGCCGAGGTCGTTAACGGGGAAAGCAACCTCATGGCGACGGAGGAGAACGCTCGCCACAGCGGGTGGGAGGCAGCAGAGCGGGCATCGGACAGGGGCACAGCGTGGCCGCCATTAACCTCGGCCTGAGCATGGCCCAGATGGATGGGCGGCCCGACCTACCATCCTACCATCCTACCATTCCATGCTGGAAGGACGTCAGCCGCGGCACTGCCGGGCTCTTAAAACACCAAGAGTTTTAAGAACACGAGGAAGAACTTCTTCACTCTGAGGATGACAGAGCACTGCAACAGGCTGCCCAGAGGGGCTGTGGAGTCTCCTTCTCTGGAGATATTCAAGACCCACCTGGACAAGGTCCTGTGCAGCCTGCTGTAGGTGACCCTGCTTCGGCAGGGGGGTTGGACCAGATGACCCTCAGAGGTCCCTCCCAATCCCGAGCATTCTGTGATTCTGTGAGTTACAAGTGTGCATCAGTGCGGTGCCCAGGCTGCCCGTCCCTACCCCACGCCTGCGCTGCTCCTCCCCCTCCATCAGCCGAGCTGAATTGTTCCAGTAAAATGATGTAGGGCAGGAGGGGAGGGAAAAAAAGAAAAAAATGCTTTTAGCAGTGCTGGGATATCAGGACACACTGGCAGAAGCAATGGGGAAATTAATGAGTTTATGTCAGGATACTTCATAGGCACAAGCACAGGCCATATTGTATTGCTCCTCTGCGGTGTTAAAAAAAAAAAAAAGAAAAGAAAGAAAAAGAAAAAAACAGCACCACGGAACAGGAAAAAAATCTGTGCAATATCAGTGTTGAGGGTTGAACTGTTCTCCAGTCATGCTTGCAGGCATGAAGGTAGCATAGGCACCACTGCAGTAGATAGAGCATCAACAATGTGTATTAAAAAAGGAGCTCAGCTACAGCCGAGTTTAAATTACTAGTACAATAGAAAAAAAAAGTCCTACACCAAACTCCAGAAACCTTCAAGTTCTGCTTGAAGGCACCACCTGCCTTCAGAAAGCAGGGAAGAAATGGGGCTAGCGTGCACATTGAGCAACCCAGGTCTCCTGCTGCCCTCTTACCAACAGCTCCCCTGTATCACTCATCCTCCCAGGTTCTGCTGTGCAACCCCGCCATCTCTTACAGGCTGGCAGAGTGACAGCCCACCATAACCCAGACATTTCTCAAGGAACAAGAGCCAGCGACACTGGACATCATGCTGGACAAGGATAGCCCTAGGGGCAAAAGCGCAGCACGCAAGACTGGATCCTGTGTATTGTCTTTTGGGAAAAGCAGCCAAACTGGAGCTTTTGGAAAGACTGTAGGGATTCCTTAAGATCTCATATGAATCAAACGCTGTTGCAACTGAATTTCAAATAATCTCAGCTATTTATATGTTAAGAATTGTTAGATGTTAAATTTACAAATATTCTTCCTTTTCTCTGCCTTCTATGTGTACATCTCCCCAAAGCCTGACCTTGCAAGCAGTGATCAGAGGCCCCGGCCCAGCTTCTGCATGCTGCCAAGTTCAGCTGTCAGCAGATGCAGCCAAGCCAGCGGTGGACCTCTCGCAGCCGTGTTGGCAGATCGCTTCAGTCACAAACAAGCCTGAGGCCGCAGGCTGCCCAGTCCTGAGGAAAGACCAGACACTGGCCTTGAACCTTTGTTAATAGCTGGGAGGTTTTTAATTGTGTAAGGTTTTGAATACCACAGAGCAGGTGCAGATAAGTCTCTGACAGATTGGCAGGTCTCAAACTGCAAACCCCTGGCAAATCCAAAAAAGCTGCTCAAAAGGACATACTTTTGAAAACAAAATTTTAAATATATTTAGTAATAATTTAATTCATTGTTCATTTAGGGATTGTCTCCTTAGGTACTAAACAACTATGACTTGTGTGGGACAGAGAAAGGTAATGACAAAGCATAAAAACAACCAACCCTTTAGTTTTAGAAAACGACACCAGAAGCACCCATCGGAAGATGAAGGAGTCCCCACACAACAACTTGCAGAACTGGAAACACACGAGTTGCATTTTTTGGTTTGTTGGGTTTTTGGGGTTGGGATGATGTTGGGTTTTGTGTTGTTTTGGTTGTTTTTTTTAAACTAGCAGTTTTTCACTCTGGTTACCATGTCTCCTTGTGAGCTCCTGGGTCACTGCATGCGTTCTTTGTAGCCAAGAGTGCTCGGAAGCTCTATCAGCAGCACTGAGTACTAGCCCCTCCTTTTTACTGCAGTCAGGAGAGAAACCATGCCCCTCATTAGTGCTCCTTCGCACACCTTTCTACTCCACAAAAGGCTGTTTTTCTCTTCCCTTCCTCCTGCATTAGCCAGTTTCACACCAGAAAATCCCAGTCCTCGCTTCCCTCCAGGCAGGCGGTAATGTCATGCATAGCTGCTAAAAATCAAAAGCTGCTGTTTTGCCTGGGCACAACTAAGGAAGAGCTGGAAGGGAGACAGAACACAGGTACCCATCACCACAGCATCACACAGGCACCATCAAGAGGTCTCTACAAAATGCAGGCAAAATAGAAAACTGCTTCCTTCCCCAAAACACTGTTACCCACATTAAAAAGAATTACAAGAGAAAAAAATGAAAAAGAACTTCCTCCTGCAACTTGTACTTAGCACAGCAAGAGCTGTGATGCTGCATGTTAATACATGAAAGCCCACTTTGGAAGGAGAATCCACACTAATAAAGTCTCCAGATGAACAGCACTTATCCACAGTGATTTTAATAGTACAGATTCTGAATCTTACACCGTCATATCTGACATAAAAAGACTGTAATTGATTTATTAGCTACAAATATAAATTATATCTGGATTTTCTTTTTTTTTTAAGAATAAAAAAGTACCGTGTGTTCAATCTTCCAAAGTTAGAATCGCAAGGGGAAAGACGATAAACATGTGAAAGCTGCCAAGAGTACACAGATGGATCATTTACATGCAACATGAAATGGCGAGTCATTAAAAATCAGACTCCTTCAAAACTGTTCAGATGATTGTCCCTACCAGTTGTACTAAGACACCATTTGTCTTCAGAGCCCTCGGAAACTGGCAAGTCTTCCTCCATGAGTTCACTCACATTCCCATTTTCATACACAGAGCTTCCAAGAAACCTTTAATGGTCAGAAGATTCGTTTTATCACATGCATCATTTCATCGATTTTTTCTTTGACTTCTCCTTTCTGGTGAACTGCAAGCACTTCTTATTCCTCAGTTTGCTGGAGTGAACAATCCACCCCCTTTTTCTTACGTCGTGTAAATGCTTCAGGCACAACAGCCAGATTTTGTCCTTTTTGCTGGCTTGTAGTCAGTAATGTCTACAGTTTGTGGTGGCCCCTCTGCTTTCTGCCGTACAATTATTGGGACTACCATCTCAAACACCGTTTCAAAGAGGTAATCTACCTTGTATCCTGTTTTTGCACTGGTCTCAAAGCACATCTTCTCAGCTGCTGGGACATCCTTCTCATCTAGCATTTTGTATTTCAGTATCTTTTTATAGAGTGCAATCGCATCCTCTGCCCGGACTTGTTTTCGCACCTTCGAGCCACAGCTGGCAACAGACTTCTCAGGTCTATTTTCATCCGGTGGTAAAGCAGAGTCATCGGTGAGGTCAACTTTATTTCCAACAATAGCAAAAATGCAGTCGGCACTCGCGCTGTCTGTCAGTGCCAAGAATCTTTCTTCCAGCTCGGTCAGGCTTTGGAGGCTGTTCACATCATACGTGAGGATCACAGCAGCTGCTCCTCTGCAGTACATAGACCCCAGGCCGTGAAACTGCTCCCGTCCTGGCAAGGGTTTAAACACAACAAAAAGTTAGCGTGCTGGAAGCTGCATTATTAACCGCATAAAAAAGGAATTTTAAGCCAATTTCATGAGCTTGGACGGAGCAGGGAAGGTAAAAATGTGTTATTGGCAGCATGTTCAGTTTTTTTCCTTCTGCTTTTCCTTAAGAGTGTAACAGTGCCACAGAACAGCTCAGCTCACCACTCGCTCAGTTGCAGACAAGGAATCTGTAAAGACGAGCAAGTGAGCAAGTGTGACACAGCATTCAGTTGCAAAAAGCAAAAAAAAAAAGTTTGTTTTTTATCAAATTGCATACTAGTTTATTTATGTCACATGAACAACTACCCTGCTTGCATCCACAGATGGCCCATTCCACCTGTTTAACCATTTATAAACAAAAAATAAGTTCTACTCTTCTAAATTCTGCTAGAATTTATTACTCCTATAAATTCAGTACACACTTTCAAGTGCATCCAGTTCAGAAATCTGGATCAAAGTCAGTAATCCACCTCTTCCTAGGTTTTGAAGGGGTTTGTAAGCAATTTAGTCCTATGCTACACGCCCACAGTTCTCAGGTACATTGGCTTTACAAGAAAAGACTTGTCTCTAATGCTGTCGTATATAGCCTGCATTGATGTGCATCTATCCCACCATAAGTACTCAAACTGTTTTTAGAGTATTAAACATGCACAATATAGAGAACCCTAACTACTTTTTAACAGTAATTTGTCTTTCAAGTTGCCCTGACCATCACTCAATAACCAACAGCCAATTACAAAACATTTCTTCCTCCTCGTCATTCTGTGAGTATCTACCAGCACTTCCACCTAAGCCTTGACGGTCTCCTTCAGATTCGTTTCTTGAAAGACAAAAATGACTCTTCTTTAAATTCTCGGAAGCATACAGTGTTCTTCCGTAGCTGTAAAGGGACTAAGGGAAATGAGGCAGACGACAGCCAAACGGTGTTTTCCTTTCCTATCGAAAACCGCAACTTTCCCCAAATACCTGCTAGAATTCGCTGTAGCACGTTCACTTTACTCTCCAAAACTCCATCAATAAAAAGATAAAACACATTCGATTTCAACCAGCCATCAGAGTCAGCCTTAGGTCACTACAGAACAGAAGTGTGAATGAACCCAAAAAAAAAAAAAAGATAGAAAAGAGCCAACTGTGCTCTTGTGAACATTTAAGAAGCATCATCATTTATCAACTCTTCTTGTACAGTCTCTTTGCACAGAGCCTCCACTTACAGAAAATCTGGTTACATGAATTTTCTTCACAAAGCTACTGACCACCATGAGTTACAGCATCATGAAATGCTTGTAAGTGATTGTGGAACAGGAAAGGCAGAAGAAATCCACGCTGAAAAATATGGGTCAGTGTATATTCGGAAAACACATCTGCCCATGAACATGCACACTGTGAAAGTAACTTAGAGCTTATCTCCAGTCAGGATTAGAACTTAAAATAGATCTTTGAGTCACTGTAGTTAAGTCCTTTGACAAACTTCAGGACACTACTCCACGGTGGCCAGAAGAGCGTCAAAATGTCATCATTATCAGTAAAACAAAACTGAAACACATCAAGCTAGGACATGAAATCCAAAGCTCACCACACCTTTAACACTGGTAACCGCCAGAGAAATAGATTTGAAAAGGTGCAGGATACACTACAAAGAGGTTTAAAGGAAGCTGGTGAGGATGCTTAGAAGTATGCAAATCAAAAAAGTCATGCATGTGGTTTAAATACTTTCCTACATGGTGAATAATTGGCAGTGTTATACGACATCAGAGGTCAGAAGTTCAGTGAATGAAGTTCAGAAAAGCATTAGGCAAAGTTTATGGAGAATTGCTTCTGTGCAGTTTCATATAACCTCTTATTTGTTTTCTTCCAGCAAAAGAAATTCTTTAACCAATGATCTGGAAGGTAGGAAAAAAAAAGGGGGGGAGGGGGAGAAGAATAGATACCCCCGTGTTTTGGTACACTGGGCAAGGGAGACTGGGGTGTAGGAGAGGGAGAAGGTCAGTGCTTTTATACTTTTTCCTCCAGTCTCATGTTCAAAGTTGTACTTTCAGTCGCACTCTGAGTTTTTAAAAGTCTCCAATTTTTCACTAGAAGTTTGTGCCGTGACCTACTTTGTTTTCATCCGAATCCTGATTATACTGCAGTCTGGAAACCACAATGGAACATACATCCTCCCCCGTTCTCCCACTTCGGATGCCTAAGACACAAAATCCAGCCGCCCAAATCATTTGCTACAGCAGCCGAGTGCTAGAACAATACTATTACTTGTGTTGTGGAATTTGTTTGCTAATCTAATCTTGCACAGCATAATATCAGCCGTGACATTTTTACACTGGAACTAGAAACTGGCTACTTCTACAACTAATATATTGTTGAAAAAATGGGAAAGAAACAGTAAGAAGAATTTACCTTGCATAAGGGATTAATTATGTCAGAGGAATTATGGATAGTTTCTCTCGCTCACCCACACAGCACAATCTACATGCAGAAAAAATGCATAATTTATTTTTGCAGCACAGTTTCCTTGTACAGACCACTCCTGGAACTTAAGGGCTGGAACAATCCTAGATGTGGAAACCCCCGAAAACTTCACAAAGTATTTAAACTAATAAACCTTATCTGTCACCGAGCTGTCAGGCAAAATAGTATCAGACATTACAGTGAAAACCTTATTGCATGAGAACAGCCACCCCCTTCTTAGGGCCAGTTATTTCTCTCTCTGGACCTGTCTGGTCCCACTACAATCATGTACCTTTTTACACAGCTAAATTAATTTATAAATTCTGAATCCAAGAATTAAACAATTTCATCCTTTAAAAAAATAAAGAAAATAGGAAAGAGTGGCAGAACCGTCAGATAATTTGCAATCAAAGGAATTGCAAGAACCACCAAATCAACCACAAGGACACAACACTAAGGAAATTTCTTAAAGCCAAGCAACCAAAAACTAATTTTCACTTTTCATCTTTACGTTTTGCCTTATTTAAAGCAGTTCGACAACCCTACAGCACCACTACCTCTTCAGAGGCTCTTCCAGCAAGTACATGAAGTCCTGCTGCAGACTTCACCCACGCAGGAGAAGCGCAGCCAACAAGTCTTTCCAAAGTCCTACAATGGCTGTCATAAGCAAATCGAAGAATTTTGAGCCAAATCGACCTCAGTACCATGAAGTTCATAAGAAACCCAAGGGAGAAAGAAGGGAAAAGTAGACCTAGCAGGAGGCCAACCTGATAAACAAGCAAGGCTAGATTTAAAGTGTGCCGAGACTTGAACGTAGGCTTTGGTCTAGGCAGCCTCCTACAGCACCCCGACCTCTCAGCTGGAAGGCTGCAGCCCACGTGAACGCTTTCTCTGGATGCGACCACAGCCTGACGGAGCATCCCCTTCTCTTCCCAGCTCCCAGCTGTGGGATCCACTGACAGCAGCAGAGCTAGCCACTGACCCAGTCTCCTCGGAGTGCTCCTCCTGCCCGCCGTCCCTTGGGTAGTATCCAAAGCAGCCTGTGAAGTTGCTGCTGATGTTTATGAGAACAAAAGATTTCCTCCAGCCAGATTTGAATGTTCCTTACCTACCGCCTCTTCAAAGGCTTTCACCACAATTTCTTAAGTAGCATAACTTCCCACACACACACTCTTTCAAGAAATCTTCTATTGGAAGAACAAGTTTTAAATCTCAGTGTTAAGCATGTACAACAATGCAAAACAGACTGTTACTTTAAGTCTTCAGGCAATAAAACGCCACAAATACTAAAGAGCTAAAAAGGTCTTCCAGAAAGTACTAACAGAAGTACTGTGCTTTCTCTGGTATCACAGTCTGAGTGGGGTCCTAAATTCTTAGTTCCTAAAGTAACTATGTAGTGTGGAGAACACAAAGGTAAGCGACAGAAGCACACTAACACTGCACTGAAAATGCACAAGAGTGCAAAATGGTCCAGAAAGTTCTCAGTCCATAAACCAGGTATCTTCCAAGGATTTTCACTGTAATTTAAGCAGGACTGCAATCTGAACAGTAGAGAAGAATTAACGCAAACACAAGGTATCAGCTAGGTTTTGCCTTTCAAACTCTTTTTCGCCTTTGTAACAGTCTGAACTTGAGTGTACACAAAGAGAGACAGGAACTGCGCCCTAAGGAAATAGCCAAAGCAGGAAAGAAAAGAGAAAGTATGAAACCCATGACACAGCACAGAAATGAGTATTAGAAAGAAATGAGAGTTGAGGACTCAGCTGCAGTGGGTGAAGGTTCAAAGGGTGACCCTGATGCTCTTGAGTTACCTCAGCAGGAACATCTGCGTGATCGCAAGAGTAGACAAAGCAGCTCCCTTTTAAAAAGCGAACAGCATTTCCTTCTGATTGCCGACAAAGCAGTAAAGTTGTGACCTTTTAAAGGACATTAGGGCAAGCAATTTTGCTAGGAACTGAGATTTTTGTTTGTGCACGTATACCAAGATATATACTATCAAGAACAAACAATAAAGGTCCCTAAAGGTTTCAGGAAAATTCCCCTGCCCACATATGAGTCAGGCTGTTAAGTTTTGGACAGTTATGAAATCAGAGTTCTACACTACCTTGTTCAAGATTGGTATTTATTTCTTTTAGGGGCCTTTATCACATTTCCCTTGAAGTCAGGAGCTTTATTAAGAACTGGACTATGCCTGTGGTTACCTGGGGATAAAAATAAAGGTCTCCATCCCAAAGGATTAATGTAGAGGACTTAAGTAGGAATTAGTGGAAACTAATGAGTCATAAAGCACTGGAGAGTTCAATTTTTACATATTCAGGAGCTGTCTGAATACATGATTTCCCAATCCATTAGAAAAACACCAACATTTGGTTTTCCTCCAAAACAAAATTCCCCATCAAATGAAAGTCTCCAGGGCAGGAGGGGGGCCAAAACAAAAAACCACCACAAATCCCCAAAACACCTCTACCTTCACCTAGTGTTATACATTCAAAACTCTACACTATAGAAGATACTTGTATATATTGAAGTTTCAGAATGCAATAGATCACTGGCTCTACTAAAAATCTAGACGACATTTATTTTGTTTACACTCATTACTTAGATATGAATCAACATTCAAGGTGAGAACTGTGCCCTATTTCAAGGGCTTCTATTTAAGTTATTAAAATTAGATATGAATGTCTTGGCCAAAGCAGAACATAACAGAAACATAGGAAAGTACTCATCTTAATACCCAAAGGGCTTCACTTTCATGTTTTAAAGTAGAAACAGCTACACATGGAAGACCAAAATAACAGCCACATGGGTCAAATGAACAATGAACAAAAGAAAATTCTTCAATACAGCTCTCCAAAGAAAAACCATTGAAAAAAGTCAGTCAAGAAAGCGGGCTCAATGTGATATGATTGGGACAAGCCTACTCCATTTCTAAATGCAACTTACTCTCAATTGCAACGTCAAGTATCTCTATCTCATAATGAAAGATTTAAAACTGCGAAAGAGACCATCTCTTCCCTTAAATCTATTTTTTACCTGGTGAACAAAAACTTTGAGTTCTGAAGGAGTCTGAAATTCCCAAGACCCTGCAAACATCCCCACTCTACAAACGTGAATTGTTGTGGGCCTCTAAAGCTGCTTCTGCAAAACGGCCCCTCAGCATGAGCAAGAAAGCCACATTAACAGGGGCAATCATTCGCTTCTTGCTTAGGCAAGACAAGAAATCACAATCAAACTGAGCCCTGTCCTTCAGTCAGCTTTAATTATCATACTACAAATATCACACCTCAGCTAACAAATGTTTCCCTTGGACACAAAAATCCATGACTAGAAAGACTAGAACCGCTCCGCTGCGTTATTGTTGTCTATGAATCACTTAATTCAGATAGAAAAAATCAACACAACTTCAGTCTGTAAAGCGTTTTTCTTTTCACTCCAATTTAAAACATAAAAACACATAAAAGCACCATCATGCTGCACGCATGGTTCCTTCTTCTCACCAACACACAGACTCCATATTATAGACATTATTCACAAGCTCACAGCCCAAGTTATTAAGACCTAGATGCTGTCAGGCTTCGATATTTACAGTCCTGCTTTTATATAAAGAAAATACGCTGCTCGAGCTGCTCTTCTCCTCCCCCAGAGGCTGCCATTCTGGAAGGCAAACACGCTCCGGACATTTGTTTCAAATGTTACAAATATCTTCCCCTAAAAAAAGACCGCAATATTCCAATGGAGGCAAGTCCCAGACTCCAAGGAACCAAAGATGTATTTGAACTGTCTGCCACAGATGAGAAAGCCTTGTGAACTGTAAACAGTGGAGCAGAAGATGCCGTCTAATACATTTAACTCCATGACACTTGAATAAAAGGCAGACCTCAAGGATTCAGTGTGCTATTACATGGGAAGAATGTAATGTTCTTTTCCTCATCTGGAAGTGGCATTACAGGATGTGACTATAATCTTGTCCCTGCTAAATTCACATACAGAAATCCTATACAATCTACTGGCAGATTCTAGAACAGAATTCTACCAAATATTGAAATACCCAATTTAATAGATCTGATTTTGTCTGAACAGCCTGATAAGTTACTTGAGAAAATCCAACCAGTTATCTAACTGGAGGCAGAGAAAGGTTTTGATGAAACAGGAAGTGCCTTGCCCCTATAAGCCCAAATTTGTGAGCTATGGTACCACAGTATGGCTTTTCTCCCGAGAGATTAAGCTGCACTCTTCTGCGCAAACAAAAATATTAAAGAGAGATCTTTTTTTCAGAAATCTGCTAAACTACCATCAGGGATCCAGCAGCGTCTGGGATAAAACATATCCCAAAATATATGTAACCAGTGTTATTAAGGAACCTAAATTTTGATAGGAATCAAAAATGAGGAAAAATACACAGTGATGAATAACTGAAGGGCGGTTTGAAAGGACTAATTCTTAAACATAATTTAAAAAAAACTTATCTTTTATCTTTGGAGGATAACCACTTGTCCCCAGCAAACTTATGCAGGAATATTTAAAAGGTATTAATATATTCTCCATGGAATAAGTGGAGAAGCTACGACAGTATTTAGGAAAAACTGGATTACATGATTAGCATTACCAAGCATCATTACTGGGGATTCTGTGTGCAATGTAATATGCAAGGGAAAAAATAAAACTCGTCCTTTATTTCCATTTCTTAACGTAACAAAACCAATATCCTTTTGGCATCTAAATTAGCTATTAACATTCTGTCAAGAGTAGATGACTACCCCCTGGAAGGCTGGTCCACACCAGCAACTACCAGTGCGCATTAAGAAAAACAACTCAACTCTGACTTCCCCTGCTTTAGTTAAGGGCACTAAAAACACAAATCATGTATTTCTACCCCCAACTACATTTCAGAAAAAAAAAAAAAGGAACATGGAAACAGATATGGAAAGCAGGACAAAGATGGAAAAAGAGTAAGTTTTTAAAGAGCATAAAGATGAGCTGCAGAGAAAAAAAAACCACCACCACACCCTGTATGAGGTTTTGCTCTCTTTGCTTGTTCTAATACAAAGGCAGCATACGAATTCAATTTTTGAGTTGCAATCACCACCACTACTGCTGGGAAAGGAATCAATTCAGAATCCTTACAAACAAAAAGAATCATTAGAAGCCATCTGAAATAAAGAAAAAGGGGGTGTTTACTTACTAGAAATGGAAATTCCACTACACTCTATACCTAGGAACAGTAATACACTTCATGAAAAAAACTATATACAGATTTCTTTCAGCCTACTTCTTTCCCCTCCCCTTTAAATGTAATAACTAAACTAAAAATAACTAATACACCATAAATAAGGTTTGCAGGACATGTTTCAGCAGGGACCAACAAATATGAAGTACGTAAAAGATTCTTCCCTAAAATTCTAGCCACTTTACCTACCTTCTGAAAGATGAGCCTTCCCTTAAAAGGATTAATAACTTTCCTAATAGTAACGTGCTCTCTGTTCCTTTACAGATTCAAGCCTATTGCTAGTTTACAGT
>Ga0065711_1047800_pt1 | contig 12136 bp, 13 predicted proteins | sample Hoacrofraction12_FD_59098 | JGI IMG/M metagenome (GOLD analysis project Ga0065711, IMG submission 59098) | Hoatzin crop microbial communities from Cojedes, Venezuela - Epithelial fraction 12 v2 (version 2) | ecosystem: Host-associated > Birds > Digestive system > Esophagus > Crop | place... | reverse complement strand
AGCTTCCCCAGGAGGATATCATGGGAGACTGTGTCGAAAGCCTTGCTGAAGTCAAGGTAGATAACATCCACAGCTCTCCCTTCGTCTACCCAGCCAGTCATGTCATCGTAACTTTGACACAGTCCTCCACAACATCCTTCTTTCTAAATTGGGGAGATAGGATTTGATGGGTGGACTGTTCAGTTGATGAGGAATTGTTTGGGTGGTCACATCCAGAGGGTAGGGGTCAATTGCTCAATGTCCAGATGGAGATCAGTGACAAGTGGTGTCCCTCAGGGGTCTATATTGGGACCAGTACTCTAATATCTTTATCAATGACCTAGACAGTGGGATCGAGTGCACCCTCAACAAGTTTGCAGATGACACTAAGCTGAGTGATGCAGTTGACATGCCAGAAGTATGGGATGCCATCCAGAGAGACCTGGACAAGCTTGAGAAGTGGGTGTGTGTGAACCTCATGAGGTTCAACAAAGCCAAATACATCTTGCACCTGGACTAGAGCAACCCCTGGAATTCAATCTAGGCTGGGGGATGAAAGGACTGAGAGCAGCCCAGCGGAGAAGAAGTTGGGTGTATTGGTGGGCGAAAAGCCGGACATGAGCCACCAGTGTGCACTCATAGCCCAGAAGGCCAACCGTATCCTGGTCTGCATCAAAAGCAGTGTGGCCAGCAGGTCGAGGGAGGTGATTCTGCCTCTCTGCTCTGCTCTGGTCAGACGCCTCCTGGAGTCCTGCGTCCAGCTCTGGAGCCCCCAGCACAGGAAAGACATGGACCTGTCGGAGTGGGTCCAGAGGAGGGCCACAAAAATGATCAGAGGACTGGAGCACCTCTGCTGTGAGAACAGCCGGAGAGAGTTGGGGCTGTTCAGCCTGGAGAAGAGAAGGCTGTAAGAAGACCTTATTGCAGACTTCCAGTACCTAAAGGGGGCTTATAAGGAAGATGGGGACAAACTTTTTAGCAGGGCCTCTTGCAATAGGACAAGGAGTAATGGTTTTGAATTAAAAGAGGGGAGATTTAGGTTAGATATATAAGAAAGAAAGTTTTTGCAATGAGGGTGGTGAAACACTGGCACAGGTTGCCCAGAGAGGTGGTAGATGCCCCATCCCTGGAAACTTTCAAGGCCAGGTTGGATGGGGCTCTGAGCAACCTGGTCTAGTTAAAGATGTCCCTGCCCATGGCACGGGGGGGGGTGGACTGGATGAGCTTTAAAGGTGTCTTCCAACCCAAACTATTCTATGATTTCAAGTTGAAAGAATTTTTTTTCCTCTTATCCCTGAAATTACCATGAGTGTGTATTCTTCAGTGTAGGACCCAAACTCAAGTATTTTGTATGTGTAAGAGCACAGACCAGTTTGAGGAGGAAAAAAATTATTTCATCTGCAAAACCACAGCAACATGTTGCAAATAATACAGCTAACTACTGTAAATAAAATCAAAGAGGTGGTCAAAATACTTTTAACACCATTTTGTGCAGTGGTTTCCTTAATATAGCCACTTAATTGGCGTATCTTTTTATCTGACACAGAAGAGGAAAAATCTTCAGTTCTTTAAGGAAGCCTTTTTAAAGAGGATTTAAGAAACCTCCAAAACCTGTTTTTAGCACTGTGTTTACATTCATTTCATCTTGGAAGATGCATTATTTTACATAAATTGACTTTCAAAAAAGATATGGCTGACTCTGTTCTGCAGAGCCGCTCATGTTCCTTATTTCTGAGAGGTAGCCTTCAGGTTTTAGCACCTCCCTATTGTCTTTCTGATATTGGTTTCACACCAGGCAAAAACACAGAAATGTTAAAGGAGGCTTTTGTGAGATTCTTTCCTACGTAAGAAGTCGTTTGAACATTTCTTCTTGGAGAAGAGCTTTAAGGCACAGATTTAAAATCCTTCCTACAATCATTTGTGTGTTGACTTCTTTTGGGGAGTTAAACAGAGATGAGCACTTAGTAGTAACATCATTCCTTTAGGATTTGTATGCCATTATTCTGAAATATCACAATGTTTTGGATTCAACACCAGCAGATATTCGCCAATTTCAGAGTTCTTTTTTCTTTTTTTAAAAAAAATCTCCAATGGCTTCAGCACAAGCATTTTACAAGGCTCCACACAGAACATGTAACCCAGTGCAGTTACACAGGTCCTAGGCTAAACTGTTGCTTATTTACATTTCTCTTTCAGATGTTTGCCTTGCATAATCAAAGTAAAGCCCTTGGAGGTTTGAATTCTGCTCACTGTGGGGTTTTCACTGTGGGTACAAGTTCTGCAGTCTTGGAAACTGTTTGCCGTTTGCATTCCTGCGATGTTTGTTGCTCAAAAGCTCTGTTGCTGTTTCTATGGTCCACCTTCCCTGAAGACTAACAGCGCTAACACACTGGTGAATGTAATACTCAGCACAAAAATATACATACAAGGTCAGAAAGACAAAGAATTAGAAGTGAAAAAGACTGAAACTGGAGTTCAAGATGTTCTTAATAACAAAAAAGCCAGACTTCTACCTGAAGTCCAGTAAGATTTCTGGGTGCGTGATTTCTTAGAATTTCCTTCTGCTGTTGAAAGCTTCAGTTTAATGAAGGCTTGGTCAGGCTCCAGCCTGGACCATTCTCTGTGATCTTGATGAAAGGAGGGTACGATACTGAAATGGTCCCCTGTGAGGAAATTTTGCTTGTTCCAAAGTAGTGGGGATGTGGAGAGAATCCCTGATTAAATCCTGCCTCGTTGAGACACATTTGTGAAAAATGTGGAAGTGCCAAGGGTTGCGGTGTCCAGGGAAGTGAATTCCACACTCAGTTTAGGGAGCAGATCTCATTCCAGACTCGACCCATATTTTCATGAACTTTGTCACTATGGTAAACATCTGGGAGACATCTGCTATAAAATGAAGTCTGAAACTGTAAACGCTTGTATAATGCAGTAATGTGTACTTGTCTCTGCAGAGTATTGCGCAGAGTAATTCTATTTCTGAAAAGAAAGCCTGCAAGTCTTTCCCTGTCATTAATCCCTTTGAAGGGAAGAATGGGAATCGTCCATGAATCATGCACTGCCTTCAAATAGACTTACAGAGAGCAGAGAGTGCCCACTGTTTCTTCCTTAGAAACCCACTCAGAAGCCCTTTCTGGCAAGAGGGGAAGAAATCGCTGTTTGACATTCGCCGGCTGCAAAACCGGCTATTGAGGGCCTGAACTCCAACACAGTTGTTTGCCAAGAATAGGAAATATTGCATTGTATTCTAATGCCAGGCACAGGAGTTTGCAGTTGACCACTGGCATGTTTAGGGCTTGCATATGATACCGAAATTTTTGCTGATTATTTCTATGCAGCCATGGTCAATGATGTTAACCGACCAAGGAGCCTACCATTTGCTGATCATAATGACAGGCAGCTCACGTATCTGCCAGGACTAGATGGCAGCTTTTAATCTTTGCCCATCTATCTCATGCAATCTTCATATCTTTTGTGTATCAGTTTGGCTTATTTATATATAGAGGTTGATAGCTGTCCTGGAGATAAAAACTTTGCTATCAAACCTACAGGTATCTTGCTGGATGTTTTTTGCTATGTGGTGTTGGTAATCTTTCCGTAATCAGTTTTTTCTTCTCTCCTTCAATCCCCGGATACCAAATTAGGGAAGATGAAAGGCCCTCTTAAGAAATAATCTTCTACAAAGCATTTTGCTTTTACTTAAATGAGAGACTGAAATGAGTCTGATACAACATTCTGGTTTTTGGCCCTCCCTTTCCAGAAGCCTTAATCCAGATTCTGTGGCTGGCACATACAACTGCATTGCTCATGTTATGCTAACGGTCTGTAATCTTAAATTCTCATTTTATCCCTTTTACTTTTGCAAGACTTTTGGGGGCCTGCCTTGGAATTGCTGCTGTTTGCTGAGAGAATCTTCAGCTGGGTTTATCTTCAGTTCCAGGAAAGAATTGTTTATTACTCATGTTCCAAGAATGGAAGCTAATGATCTGAATTTTTGTAACTTTGGCTATCTGTGTGAATTGCAGTGCTGGAAAAGTATGTGTGAGTCAGGCTTCCCTTTTTTTTTTTTTTAATACCTATGGGTGCTAAACCAACAATGTACTAGTAAATGCTAAATATAGCAAACCTAGGATCATTCTGAAACTCCTGATGAAAGTTTGAAAGTTTGATATGAAATCCTGGTCCCACTAATGTCTGCTAATTTCATCCCACCATTATATTTTTGTACTAAGAAGGAAAAACCAGGAGACCTTCAGAACTACCCAGGTTAGCCGTTGCTACTGTTCACAATGGTCAAAGCTATCATAGTGGGGAGAACTGTCCCCTAATAGCATAGGCAAAAGCAAGAGCAAATTACAAAGGAATTTCCAGCCTGGAACAGAAGTAACACCTCTTGCATTCCGAAATCTGTCCTGTTATTGCTATTTTGCTAATTAGTGAAATGACGCTAACTGGAAAAATTACATAGTTTGAACTTACTGAATTTCATTCAGATTTTTAAAGGTTAACTTAAAGTAGAAAATCTTCTTGTAACCACTAAAGGAAAAGAAGGAAATGAAATTACCATTACCCAGGTAACAGGACTGGAAATAGATGTGGTGTTACTCGACTTAGCATGTGCTCCCTGCAGCTTGAACTTCAATGCAAATCTGTTCTGTTCCGAGCACAGCAGTGCCTGACGTCCCACTGCTTTGCGTGCATGTTTCCCCAGGGAATGAGCTGTGCAGCGACGCGGCTTTGCCAAGCTGATATCCCTGTGCAGTGGGAGGTGAAGCAAGTGACTCATGACTGCAAGACGACAGCATGTGATGCAAGACACGCACACGACAAACTGCTGAGAGATGCAGTTCATGACTGAGACGTTTGTTCCCACTGCCAGGAAAGGCCTTGTTCTTTTCCAGCTGTTGCCATGTTTTATAGAACAAATATACACAGTGGGGCATTTCTGATCCGATTTCTATATCAAACAATTTTCAAGGTTAAATATTGAAAGCTAGATACAGAAGTAAAAATATTAAAAGCAATGAAAAAACACCGATTTCTTCCCTCTTTCCCCCAAGTGCCTTAAAAATGAAGCAAAAGTAAAACAAAAACATTTGTATGCATTTCTCTAAAGCTGTTATCGTGACCACATGCCACGTTGTACTGTATTGCACCGTAACTGCTTGCATCTTCTACCTCTTTGCTTGCCAGAGCAGGGTTTTGCTCTGCTGCTACAAATACATTGGTTGCACTTACTCTGCTAAGTCTTTAATGCTGGTGAACGGTTATTCAAGGACAAAAAGGGGTAACTGGGATTAAACTCCTGATAATAACGAGCTACATTTCCCCACTATTAGGAGGTAGATACTGAGTGCAATAAGACTGGATCCTGAGGGCGTACGCATGAGCATTCCAGGACAAAACTGCAAGCTGATCCCAAGCACTGTAGCTCTCTGAGCCAAGCAAAGGAGGCCGTCTTCTTGCTCTTCACTAACTTCAACCATTCTGTTAAATGGACACTGCAACTAAAATGTGCAGACAGCAGCACCAACAGAATTATTTGTGTACACTTACTGGGAATTGTACCAATATAAGGGGTGTTTCTGCTTAGAATTTCACAGCAGAGCAGTCTCACATTGTTTTAGAAAGAGGAGTATTTTTAGGTTTCCGAAGCAGATGAGGATCAGGAATGCCATGCGATCCTGTGCTGTTCAACTGTGACAACTTGGGACAGCAATACAGCATTTTTAAAATAACTTTGTTACCACTGGCCTGTCTCTCATCTTGACACCTGGCCCCTCGCGTGTTATTCGTAGGAGCAGTTCCATTTACTTCAATAAAACAGTTGACGTGAGGATTGCAAGACTGGTGCTGACACTTGGAGGCTGACACGTTGCATGACCTCCTCCCTGAGGCCTCATTTTGCAAAAATGCACAGAATATATGGAGCTTCGGCAAGTCAGTGATAGAGAACAGATTAGAGTCACGGGTATAAGAGAATGGCTAGTCCACTGTCACGCTTCTGATCATGTCAAGTCTTCATATTTAAAACAACTTTTTTTTAAATGGCGACAAAACCAGGCTACTCTGGGGCATGGGGCAGATTGGTCACATCCTTGTTCTGCAAAGTTTCAAAGGCCGTAAGAGAAGGAAGCGCCCAGCAGTTTCCGTGGCTGGATCTGGAGTACAGAATTACACATACCACTTCTGTCATTTACTGCCTATTATGAGGACTGTTTCTCTCAACTCTGTTTAAAGACGTTGGGGCATCTGTGACTACCATTCTCTGCATTATAATTGCTAGTGGAGTCAATATGAATTTAAGTCCAACAATCTTTCTGCCGGCTGTTTTTTCACCAAAGCTGAGAGTATGTCGACCCTGCTAGTTTGCAGTTCTATTTTATGCTAGGTTTTGGAGAAACAGCGCTGATGGTTGTTCTTTTTGTACTAGAGACAGCAGCCCCACCTGCCTGACAAAGGGTTTACAATGGCCCTTCTAATTCCCCCATGCAAAACAGCTTTGATGGCAAGACCAGTTTTCAATAATCTGCTTTCTTTTGCTGAGAAAATGGCTCCTTCTCTGCCATTATTCGTGACAAAGTTAATCATTTTTATACAGGCCAAGTGAAAATTTGGTCTGAAATAAGAATAACAGTCCCCTCCGAAGTCAGATGTTGCTAATACTTTATTATTACTATTGGAATCATAAATTGATACTTTAAATGTCTGAGCAAACATTCAACTGACCGGCAAAAGTCAGTATCTTAAATACAGATAGTCTTCTGACTGGGGAGTGCACAATTATTACTCTGTGCTGGTCCAATTTTGCCCCCTTGAAGGCTTGTTGAGAAGAGGAAAGGCTATTGATACAACTTTTACATAATCTTGACCTTTTATTTTCTGTCTAAGCCTTTGATGATTTAGAGAATACATATACAATGTACAAAATCTGATCTAAGATCCTCTCATTATGCGTCTTTTGTCAAGCCAACTGTGTTGTATTCTTGGCAGCCCCCTGTCTTTTCTGTTGTGCTTATGCAGAAAATCTGGGCTTCAGGAGACCTTGGTAGTTAATGTAGTCTGTCCTCCTGTTCCAAGACAAACTTAAATACAGCTATCAATATTTACAAAAATATTTGTTCCACTAGTTATGAAAAACAAGCAAACTGAAGATAAAAACTCAGCAATCTTCCAAAGCAATCTCTTCCTATGCTTTTCATAATCCTTTGCATAATGGCGGTAAACCCTCCATCACGGACATCAGTTTACTCCCTTCTGTTCCTTCATAGCTCTGTCACTTGTCTTTGCCAGCTGTTGTTGGAGTTGAGCTTTCATTAAGCTAAAGAAACCATTTCCACTTCGGTTGTGCGTCCTGAGCCTTGGATCCTTCTTACAGCCTCTTGCATTGTTTTTTCGTGAAAAGCTGCTCCAAAAACTTGCCAGCACTCCACCAAAGACCCTACCAGTGCTGAATATACTGCGAGGATTACTTCATATGTCTTGCAGACCAGATTGCTGTTTATGCAGTCCGAAAGGTGATTACCTTCATTGCGATATTGTGACACTGTTGACTCATGTTAAGCTTGTTATTCACTGTAATCTCACAGTTTCTTCACACACAGTGAGCTCAAATTCCAAAGGCTAGCAACACAGACCTAGGAATGCAGCAGCCTGTGGAACAAGTGTCCTGTAAAGATGTTTGTCCTGCCTGCCCAGCAGCAAAGGTAATCACGTGTATCTGTCTGGGCTGCTGGCTGGCCAACTGTCATGTGTGTTGCCTCAGGTCTGCCACGGGCTGTATTGCTTTTTGCTGCATTGCCAGGCTGAACAGGCAGCTGAGGGAGATGTCAGTAGGATTTAGGGGATTTGTAGAAAGAGAGCGCAGGAGGAACACAGAACATTTGTAGAAGAAACATTGCCAGTTGTTGATAAACTGTGGTCTTTCTGACTGTCCTCTCTCTTGATGAAATTAAGATAATCTTCCACTCAAAATTCATGATTTCCAGAAATATTGTGCTCTGACCAAGGAGAACTGGTTTGAGAAGTCAGGTTACATTAAAAAATAAACCACAAAACTCCGCATGGTCCAGTGACAAGGTCAGGAGCTTGAGAAAGTACCATCCCAGTAGTACTACAGCAGCAGCTGTAGTAGGAAGCCTAGGACAGCTTCTCTATCACCTACATTTGATCTACCCTGGCCTGCCTTTTTCTTTTTCCTAATGAAGCCATTTGTCACACACAGAATCGTTGTTTGCTCTTTGAATAGTCCTAGTAATCCCCATATTTGGAGGAGTACCTGAGAGTTAATTTTTTCAAACAGAATAAGATTGAGAAGGACAGCATAGCAGAATGCATGATGACTATGGAGTTGAAGTCTAGTTTTACTTTTTCCTTTGTCACAACATTCACATTTATGAGCAAGGGGCCTGACTTCTTATAAATAGGGCAAAGCCTGTGAAAAAAGACACTGCTCAGAAACTGGGTGCTCACATTTAGATTAACTGCTTTCTGGAAGGGAAGGAGAATTGTTCTGTTGTCTTTGTTTTGCTTGTGGCAACTTTTTTAGTGTATAGACACACAGGTTCCCCCATATTTTGAAAAATCTTGGGACTCAATAATGTTTAGTCACCCCTTGCTTACATCTGGTTGTATATGCAGGTTGTACTCCTTAATCCGTGAAAAACACTTCAATTTTTACAGGTTAGAGTATAAAGGGAGGCTTCAGATCTTCCTCTGAGGTAAGCATAAGGATTGGTAGGAGTAACAAGGTAGCAATCCAGCACAGAATGGACTTCTCCACTTGTTTGGAGAAACAGCACGTGTTCCCCTGGAACAAATACTCTCACTGCCAGCAGCTGCAGAGGAAGGCACAGCTCTGCATTTGGACCCTCCCTGCCTTCCTGCGAAGGCCTCAACATTGCTACCCATGCTGTAGTTTCTTTGCTCAGGTGTACGAGCAGCCTGGTACCAGCTGTGCTCTGCAGTATGAGATTTCCTTGAGCCTACACCTTGCTTTGCCTATGTGGTCTACCAGGTGCAGGAGTAGTGGCTGTACAGAACCTAAGGGCAGGCATTAATAAATGTACGAGGTGCGCTTTCCTTCTTGGGGGAGGAACTTGCTCTAGTGAGAATGTCAGATATGCTTGGGCAGTTTTTAGAAAGAACAGCTGTAAATGCCAGAAAGCTCCCTGCCATATTCTCTGGACAGTATATCAGCGTCAGAAGGGAAACACACAGCTGGTGCAGGCACTACAGAGACAAACCATTAATGTCACTGCACAACTGTCTTATTAGAGGCCCAGTCTCACCTGACAGTGCTGTGGAACCCACGAGATAGATAGATCTTCTTGAGCCATCCCTAAAAGGAACATACGCCAGTATGTACGTATCATATCCTTACAAGGTCAAAGTGGAGCATTAAGACCTATTGCTGGGGCAGGAAGGAAAAGCAGGAAAAGGGACAGCATCTGTATCCCAACACTTGCTCTCCAAGCTAGAGGAAGGCCAAAGAAACTTTATTCTTTAGTGCATCAAGAGATACAGAAAAACGCAGGATAATAGAACTTCAGAACTTGTTGCATGTTTGTGGAGGCCTTAAGAACACCAAAATGGAGGCACAGATGCCTTGTGTTCCAACAAATATGCAGTAGCTACTCCCTTGAAAAGCAATGGACACATGCAGCAATTGCTATTAAATGAAAATCAGTGGTTGGACTTCAGGGTGAATGAAGAAGTTGTAATTAGGTTTCATTTTAACTGCTTGCAGCATGTATCCTGTGCAGATACGTGTCACAGAACAGACCGTGTCCTTTGGATGTGCATCACGGGAGAGGCAACGTATGTGGCACACAGCTCACTGCATGTAGATGTCTATCTTTATAGCGTGTGCATTCCGTACTCCTCTATGCCGAGTGTCAAGCATAAGCAGGGCTGCAAACTCCTCTTATGCTTGCTGAGCCTTTTGCATGTGAGACCTTACTTTTAGCTGTTTATAAATTTGCCAGCCCTTGAGTGTTTTCATAGAAATTTTCAGCCTCATTTTGGGGTGAGAGAAGGAAAGAGGACAGAGTGAATGAACATTAGCTAGAACAATTAAGTCATGCCTGGAAATCAGTCTTGCAGAAAATACAGGATACCCCCACACACACACATATTTTTGGCAATCTTTCTTTTAAAAGATTATGACTTCTTATGCTCTGTAACCCTGGATTTCTTATTTGGGGGAAGACGATGCTTTCCTGTCAAGAATATGCATTTTGCTCAACTTATGAAAAGCAGCCCTAAATGTAAGCCAGTTATGTTAGCCTTTGGCGGGGGGGAAGTATCTATGTTAAATATTGGCTAGTACTTTAATTTCTTCAAAGTTTTGTCTTCTTTAAAGCAGATTTGACCTGCAGCTGCCAGTCTGGACTCTTAAGTATCCTGTCTTGGCTTGGCACTGCAAATGGAGCCTTCCCTTTTCCTCTCTTGTGAGTTCAGAAAATGTTGAACTCAGTCAGCTGCCTGGTTTGGACCAGAGCAAGATATGTGTTGGTGGGGAGAGCATGAGTGGGAATGGGTCAAGGAGTTTGAAGCAGGAGAGGAGGGTGGGACAAAATGACACTAGGTTGAGTGATCACTGGAAACTGAGACTAGACAGTCAAGGACACGGACTTGGGAAATATGCAAAGAAAGAAGGAAAAAATGGTGGAGTTGCTGGAGATAGTGGAGTTATTGGCAGGGGGCAGAATACCCAAATCAGAGGAAAAAGAAGAGGGAAGACTGGCACAAAAAGTTAGAGATGTGAGGGAAGAAAACGTGGAAGAGGTAACAGACCCGGCAAGCAGCTTCGGCTCTAAGAATACTAAGATGATGAGAGGAAGAAAATTAGGACTTGAGACTGTGCAGCCTGAAGGATATGGAGAGTGACTGTGTGGAGGAAAGCAGCTAAGGAGCCTGGAGGTGGAGAATGGAGATGGGTGACCAGAAACCGAGGAAGATCACATCCCAATATACACCTCTTGTCTCTAATTCTTCTGGCTTGCCCTGACGTCCAGACCTGTGTCCCTCGAGACAACCTCCATATGTGAAAAGATGTTTTCTTACCTTTTCCCAGACTGCTGGATCTGGAGCATACATGGTGCAGATCATTGGCCACAGACATGGTGCAGATCATTCCCCACACACGCCGTGTAGGCCGTTCATTGTTCTGACTCTATCAGTACTCCATGGAGATGCGCCCATTTCTACAACTCGAGAAACTACCTGCATTTAAAGGTGGTGGAGAAACTGTCAGCAGTAAGGCCAGCCTAGAACAAGCCCTAAGTTTTGCGACTGGAGTGATGACAGAAAAGAGAACAGTATGTTCCCTCATTTTCCAACAGATTACTTATGATGAGGAAAACATGCTTTCATGCTGCTGCGAAATAATCACGCTATTTCAAGAGTCAATTTAAAGCTATCCACTAAGAAGAACCGGAGACGTTGGGTGTGATTTCTGGTTGTGAAAGCATCTTTGACTCAACCCGTGACGGTCAATAATGACAAACGGCCAGAGGAAGATGAAGTTCCCCAACACGTTATGAAGTCCTGTTTCAGCAGAGTCTTGATGTATTGCAGCACTTGCCAGCCAACACATCTCCTTTTACTCTTCGGCAGCCCTCTGAAGCGGCAGTGTTTATGTCAATACTGTACAATCGCACTCACTTCAGCACCCGCCTGCGAGGGTGGTGCTCTGTCAGGGTGCCCCCGGCTCGGGCCGTCGTGCCACCGCAGGGCATTGCGTCGGGGCTGCCTGTGGCAGCTCCGCAGGGCTTTCTGGACGCTCGAGGGCGGGAAGCCGTAGCGCCATCGGGATGCGCGCGCCGCTCTGGGCTTTCCAGCACGCGGGTGGGCCGGTGCGGCGAGCGCCGTGGCGCCGGGGAGCGTGGACAGCAAATGGCGGTTACCCCACAGCGTGGGTGCCGCGGGAGGCCTGGGTGGCCGATGCCGCCCACACCGGCCACCGTTTGGGCACACCTACGGGCGCCGGAGGTGTGCGTGAGGTATGGGGTGCCATGGCGGCGTGCGGTGAGGGCAGGAGAGAGGCGACGGTGGCGGCCGGAGGGCGGAGGCGGCGTGCGGGGCAGGCGGCGCTAGGTGTGATGTGCGGCCGTTGAGCGGCCGCCGAGGCGTGTGGCGGCGGGGGGGGGGAAGGCGG